>ERZ1673737.3925-NODE-3925-length-10860-cov-4.423137_pt1 | contig 10860 bp, 8 predicted proteins | sample MGYA00580211_ERZ1673737 | MGnify/ENA primary metagenome ERZ1673737 (study PRJEB41218, sample SAMN15661789) | gut metagenome | host: Homo sapiens | place: Canada: London | collected 2015-08-20/2019-03-30 | study: EMG produced TPA metagenomics assembly of... | reverse complement strand
GGCTAGCCGCTTTCCTAGCTTCTCTGTCACTTCGGCGGCCAAAGCCTTCATCGGAGCCACGTAGACAATTTTGAAGTCGTCGACTTGAACCGTGAACTCAGTTGCTTCAGGGACTTCCAGGGGATTGGGAAAGGTGTTCTTTCCAACGACGCTGAGAACAGTCAACATGGCGGCGTCAGTCTTACCCGCACCGGTGGGAGCGCAAATCAGCATGTTCTCGTTGGTTTTGTAAGCGACATCGTAGAGCAAGCTCTGCATGCGATTCAGAGTTTTGTAACCCTTGAAAGTGCCGCGACACAGGCCATCCATGCTAGCAATCTCAACCAATTTCTGGCCTTTTCCTAGGGTTCCGACTTTCGTAGCTGGGATCTCGAACTCGGTGTACTTTGGTTCCTCAATCTGCTTGCTACCCAGAGGCAGCCCGTATTTCTTGCCACTGGCAGAAAGAAGATTCCCAGAAGTGTGCTGTTTGAAAAAATGTGGGTAGGCAGGCTCTGACCGGCTCTGCGCTGGCATCAACGCCGCGTTCTTATGTTCAAAGTCGCGTTGGCGCAATGCATGTTCTCTCTCCGCTCTAGTTTGAAGCCTTCCAGCCATAAGTCCATCTGTCTGCGATTCCAGGCGGGGCCCCTTGTCGGACAAGACCTCCCCTCTGTGAGCAATAAGTTCAATAACCAGATCTAAATCATCGAATCCAACAATTTCAGCGAGAGACATTTGTAGTTCCTCGTCGTCGCTGTCGGCAGCCAAGGTGGTGATGATTTGCTGGCATAACTCTGTCGCATCCATGCTCGAGTTTCGAATGGCCAAGTCCTGGCACTTATCTTCCAGCCATGATCGGTTGTAGGGGGATTCTTGTTCGATAAGGAATTCGTTGAAGCTGTCGAGCCCATCCAAGTCGTCAGACGTCTCATCGTCCGAGCTGATTATATCCCACACGTCATCGATCGTTCCGGGGGAGGAATAGTCGTCGTCAATATCCAGATCGATATCACTTCCATAGCCGATCGATTCTTGGGGAAGCTCTTGGGGGAGCTTCAGGTCGGCGATGGCCTGACGCATTGCTGCCAGCTGCGACAGCCACTGCGACTCGGTGGCCGAGATATTATCCATGGTGAAGGACGAACTGATGTTTTGTTTTGCCAGAGACAAAGCAACGGAGAATGAGGGGAGAAGCCGAAAGTAGTCATAGGGCAGAGCCGCAGGGCTTGGCCGGTCGCATGACAAGAGCGGTGTACAGCTCAAGCCTGAGGCGACAATGCGGAGGGCGCATCATTGTTATCGGACTCAGGGACCCTGTTTCAAGCTCACTCATCTTGCTTCGCCACTTCCAACTTCACCGCTGACTTTGTGCTCACCTCTGCCTGGCCTTGCGATATCAGGTCACCGTCCGATAAATAGCTACGCCCCAAGGCCCCACCATCGCCGACACCTCACTTGCCTCCCTATTCTTGTGGTCGACCGATCTTCGAAGTCACAATGAAGATCCTTTACATGGGCGTATGTCTCAGTTCACAGTCTTAACTTTGTCAGTAGAAGGCTTGGTGCTGACGCCTATACGTAACAGGTTTTCCGGAACGACACCACTCCGGCTCTTCAGCTATGCGGGGAAAAGGACCTCAGCAGGTATGTCATTCACAGCCTTCCGCACAGTGTACAGAACCTTTACTAATAACAACAGCTTTTCGCGCTTTACTCGTCAGAAGTAGGTTCGCCAGTCTCACTCGGTCCGAAACGTTACATGTCACTAACCCCACCACGCCACCAGCTACGATGAATTCTTGATGCTCTTCAACCGAACTGTCGCAGAGAAGACAAAGGCCGGACAACGACAGGATATTGAGGAGAAGGCCTACACATTCCACGCCTACGGTCGCACAGAGGGTGTTGCCGGTATCATCGTCACCGATGGTGACTATCCTGCCTTGGTCGCCCACCAACTTCTTGGCAAGATTGTGGATGAATTCCTTGCCAAACACCCTCGGACGTCGTTCTCGGATCCTGCTCTCCGCGAGAATGCTTGCCCTCTGCCGGCTCTTAAGGAATACATCATCAAGTACCAGGATCCCACCCAGGCAGACAGCATCATGAAGATCCAGCAGGAGCTTGATGAGACCAAAATTGTCCTCCACAAGACGGTATGCTCCCACAGCCCATATGGATAGCTTTCCGTCAGTCTAATATCCTCTAGATCGAGAGTGTTCTGGAGCGCGGCGAAAAGATTGATTCGTTGGTTGCCAAGAGTGACGGACTGTCAGCCCAGAGCAAAATGTTCTATACCCAGGTTTGTGCCTCAAAACTATGCATTCTTGGATCTATACTAATCTGATGAATCTAGGCCAAGAAACAGAACTCATGCTGCGTTTTGATGTAAGGTGGCATTGAATGGATAGCGAAGACGGTTATGCCTCTGTTGAATTTTACTTTATGCGTGTAATCAGACATTGAAAAGATGCATGCTTGCAGCTATACTAGGTTTCATTTGTTGATGTCGATATGAAGCCCTCATTAATGTGGATGTTCTATTGTCCTGTTTTTGTACAGTCATTCCCTTTCGCCATAGAATTTGCCATGAATTGTGAGCATAATCTTAATTAGACGTAAGTACGATGATTTCTCTGTACTAAGCGCTGCTACTACGGAAGGCGACTACGCAAATCTCCAATGGGATATAAGGTCAAAAGGTGATGCCTCGAGTGGCGGACTCGGGTTCATACGCGGATTACGTTATGAACATCGTGTCCTGGATCAAGATCTCGGAATCAACTTCATCTATTACAAACCCCTTGACCCACAGCACAAATAAACCACATTGCCTTCAATGTGACCTGTGCGACAACCCTGTGCTAGGTGCAGCATGGTGAACGTTTCAGGCAGAAGCAAGGGCTGCTACGAATGTCGTCAGCGCAAACTAAAGGTGCTTTCTTCCAGACCAAACTATGTTGTGTTGAACTTAACTATATCTCCTTCCAGTGCGATGAAGCCTTTCCACGATGTATATCATGCGCGAAGAAGGGTCTGCGCTGTTCAGGTGCTCAAAGAGGTGCATTCTTCGTTCATTCTGCGCCAGCCGAACTACGAGCGAGCTCCATTGCTAGGCCAACATCACTTGGCCAAACGTCTCAGCATGTTTCTCAGCAGGTTTCCAGGAACAGCCTTCTGGAGTTTGATAGACTCTGGCGCTCTTCGCCTCTAACTGGTTACCAACCGAGTCGCGCTAATATATTTGATCGTCTGTTTGTGTCCCATTTTATTGAATCATTTGGGTTCAAAGCACCGGTATCTACTAGACAACCGCCGACCTGGCTGGATGAACTTGTGGTATTCACCGTTGCACCCAAGATGAGTCTGGTACAAGATTCCATTCGAGCAAGTTCCATGTTTTTCTATGGCACTTTGTCACAGGATCCTTCCATCCAAGCAGAAGCGTGCAAATGGTACTCAAGGGCCCTACGGGGCTTACGTGGCCTACTATCACAAGCCTCTTCCCACTTCACTGGTGATGTGATATGTGCTACTGTAATGCTTATCCACTTCGAGCATCTCGCTGGTACATCCGAAGACGCCTGGGTTCAGCATGTCAAGGGTGCATCGAAGATGCTTGAGGCAGGTGGGCCCGAAAGTTGCCGCGACGGGTTTCTGCACCAGCTTTTTCGTCATCTCAGACTTCTAACAGTGGGTTTAACGTTCCTTCCGCCTTTGCGACGGGTTGCTAACTGAAAATTTTGACTTAAAGTTTGTTGCCTCAATATATCGCAGTGAGCAGCACGCCTTTGCGTTACCTGAATGGACAAACATACCTTTTCAGATACATCCAAAAACTGCATTTGACGAGCTTATCGATATCCTATTCCGATTACTCCCGTGCCTTTCAGTCGCAGACAAGATTATAACAGCAACAACCAATACGGATGACTGGTTGCAGGGAAGGCTCAACACCATGGTACTGGACATCATATTCCAACTCTACAAATGGTGGTCGCAATGTATCTCCATGCTGAGTCCAGTTGAAGCACCTGCAGACGAATGGATGAACGCCAACAAAAAGCATACAAATGAGGACCCCTACGACCCCAGTCATTTCCCCCTGCTATATCACACAGATATGCCTACAGCTGCTCTGGGCTCGGTGTATGACTCTGCAAATCTGATAGCCCTTCGGCTTCTTTTCCTGTCATCAACATCTGCCTATCTATACGAGGAACGCATCCAGCGACATGCGCAGTCAATCTTATCAGCCAAAGAATTCATTGCAGCAGTTCCCGGCCCATCTTCTGGTCGTGGATTGCTAATGTTGGGATTTCCTTTAAGGATCATGAGCATTTGGAATCCTCCCATCCAGGAAGATATACATCTGACACCAAATGCTTATGAAAAGAGCGACGACAACGAATCAAAATGCTCTTCAGCAAGATCCAAAGAATTATTTGCGCATGTTGCATCGTACATATTTAATCACCACGTGGCAACATCTAGGAAGATGCGAGATCCATCAAATTGACATTATCGTGATCTATTGTTGCACAAGTGGAGCAAGCTTGCAAGTCCCGTGATCCAGACCCGTGGACCCACAATGTAATTATCGCGCCAGGCCAAATCAGGCTAGCTTTGCGGACCCGCATAATGCTTGAACTCTATTCGGTGTTATAATTCCTTGCCTTCGAACTGCTCTTTCACTGCTCTTTCACTGCTCTTGAGTCTCGATTGCCTTCTTCTATTTCGAACCCGTGTTACTACCTGGGCTATAAACCATGAAGATTATCATCATCGGAGCTGGCATCGCTGGATGTGCAGCATATCTGGAGTTGCGAAAGCATCTTCTAAACCCTTCTGGGTCTGATGAAGCGCATGAGATCATTATCTATGAGGCATACAGCACAAACTTGGATGTGACAGCGGATCAAAGAAAAGACGAATACACACATTCTTCGACCCTTCTCGTTGGAGGTGGACTCGCCGTTGGCCCCAACGGACTGAATGTTCTCAGGCGCCTTGATGAGAATTTGTTAAAGGACGTTGTTCGCGGTGGATATGTCACAGCCACCTCCAATATGAAAAATAAAAATGGATGGCGACTTGTCACAATGGAAACTGCTCCATCGGATAACGACGTTGACAATCCTGAACATATGTACATGGTGGCGACTAGCCGTCATTTCTTCTGGCAGGCGCTGCGATCAAGGATTCCAGACGAGCACATTATCAACAAAAGAATATCGGAAGTGGTTGCCAGCCCCGAAGGGAGAAATGTGATTTACTTTGCCGACGGCACTCCCTCAGTGGAAGCCGATCTGGTCATCGGTGCAGACGGTGTCCAGAGTACCGCCAAGCGGGCCCTCTTCCCACATGCCAAAGAAGACCCATATCCTCCCCATTACGAGTAAGTGAGCCCTTCTTATTCCCCTCTTTCCAACGGTCTTTAGAGTAAAGTCATTGCTCACCTTTGCCGAAGGGGTCTCGTTGGTGTCGGTGGATTCATTCCTGCGGCCGATGTCAAAGGACTTGTCGAAAAAGGATCGATGAACTTCATATTCGGTGGCAATGGCTTTTTCGGTTATTTTTACTCTGAGAGCGCAAAGACTGCTGTTAATCGCGACTCGCCATATCACGTTTCTGAGCCCGGGGAATCACTCGCTTGGTGGTCTACCTACGAGATTGAAGAATGCCCAGACCGCAAAACCCTAGACATGGCGGATGTTACTCGGCAGCTTCGTGAGCGACACGCAAACTGGAAGGACCCTGTTGTTCAAAAGATCATTCAATCACTTCACGTGGAGAACATGTATCCAACGTGGACTTCTCCTGCACTTCCGACATGGGAGCGAGATGGGGTAGTTCTCGTTGGCGATGCAGCACATGCACTACCACCAAGCTCAGGACAGGGCTCTTCGCAGGCATTGGAGGATGTCGAAGCCTTCGTTTTATTTTTGGCTCATTATCTCCACAGGGGTGGTGAAAATGATACTCAGACGTCGCCAGAGAGCCAGAAAAAGGCCATTCGAGCAGCCGCACAACAATATACCTCTCTGCGACAGCCACGTGTAAGAAATATCTTGGAATTTGCCCAAAAAACCCAAAACACAAAGCGTCAAATGGGATTGTTCCAGGAATACTCGATGTACACCTTCATGAAGCTTATCGGTGAGATTGAACTCTCAAAGTACTCTGTGAACCATGCTAACAATATTTGCTAGGATTCTTCCCTGCCCTCATGACCAGCCAGATTCGCAAGGTTACAAATTACAACCTCGCTGAGCAAGTTGCGCAAGTCCTTGCTAGTGGGAAATAACGCAAGAACTCGACGTTTCTACAGACGGATAGGGGTTGATGTTTGTGAATGCACTTCATGTCTACCGCTCTCTTACTGTAATCTAAAATCTATTTCTCTGCCTAAAATTACCCTTAAAAAAACCTTGCTCTGGAGGTGGGCAAGATTTACGGCTTAGCTAGGACCCCGAGACAATGTCTTTATCCTTTAACAACGACCCTCCACGGCCTAGGTTGTATGCCAGGGAATAGGACCTATCTCTCCGAATCGATTAGATGCAACTCTGATGCTTGGGATGTATACATAGGTTTCGTTCGTGTAAGTGTGAGTGACATTTAGATTGACCATTGTGCTGGGTGCTCCGAAGTCCATTGGGATAAACCTTTGTATTTCCATAAACATCCCACTCAATAAAGTCAATCTTTCCAATATTCCAAGGCACTTAAACGAATGCTTGGAGAGCTACCGGTGATACCACCTGACCAAACCGACCCCCGGGCGTGTGCCATTCTGTACCCTCAAATGGGCAACGGCTGAATTTCTCCACGCTGAGATGCAGATTCACGGACTTTAACCTGGCCAGTCCAGATTTTATACTCGATGACTGATGGGGGCTCAACTTGAAGATCAACTTTCAAGGGGCCAATAATATCGGCAAACCCAGAGAACCACCCAGGCGAGTGGAATGCCTGCGCATACCGTATCATCTGGGATCACCCACCATGCTACCTTGATAGGTCAGTTGCAGCCAAGGACTTTCTAGTTATAGGTACAAAGCATATGGAAGACTGCGATAGTACTCGTCATTCATGAAGCAGCGCGCCAGTTCGAACTTCCCATGTTACCTTACAGCTACGGCTCCGTCGCGTAGCCTGATCTTCTACCGCACACATGAGAGAAATTGGAGCTTATTATGAAAGGATGCGCAAAATGAGGGAAATACCTATTGCCAAATAGTCATCAACCAGCGTAAAGTTGGTCTTCATGTAATAGTGACCGAAACGAGACCTAGTTCCGCCGCCGAGCTGAACTAATCATAGAGTATTTTGGTTCCTGTCGATCTCTTGCAACGCCTAACTCCAGTTTCTCCGGAGTGCTTCTTAGTAGAGTTATTAATTGTAGGAGCCTTATTTCAGGCAGGTGGGTTTCATGGCTCGTCATTGCACATGAGGTTTGCCTTGCAGATAGTCAGCGGATTATTTCGGACACTACAAGCAAACTTTGACCTTTTTCGTACTGTTGCTCAGATAGACCACGTTACCGACATTATATAGACGGATGCTTGGTGCAAAACTTTGATACGATCACATAATGCCAAGAAGGTTACGATATAATCCACCAAGTAACGGATGTATAGTATACTAATATAGAGAGTTAGTAAGGGCGTATTTCTATCTCTCCTCTATCCAGGAGGACAGCACAACTTTTCTATAATATGTCTAGGTATGAGCACGTGCTTTCTTTTAATGAATGAGAGACTAATCAAAACTTAATTGAAGTAGACGCTCCTAGCTGCCACAATGTAACTAAACACCCCTCAAAGCCAGACCAGCTCCACAGCTTCACTAGCAATCACAGCATATTTTCGGTCCCATTTTTCCCTAGTGATAGTACAACTAGCAAAGGAAAGGGAAACTAGATTCCATCCTAAAGGGATGAAGAGCCTAGGTCCGCAGGAAAATAGTAATATCATTATAATCCTCTCCGTTAGCGTACGTGCGCCCCATATCCCTGACGCTATTATTTATTCGGATTTAGTGGACCTTTATCCAGTATCTCATTGGTGAACTTTATTTATATCTCTATTGATTGGGCGTACCCGGGCCGGTAGCCAGAAGTGATCCCGTGCTTCCCTCTCTCAATGCATCGGCTTATATTTCCTTGGGAAAGTGGCAAATTCCCAGTCTAGCGCCCCGGGGTTTTGGAAAATATACTTCTGTAACCCTGGCTGAGGAAATTTGATCGTTTCAGGGATAGCATTGGTCCGTGATAAGATACACCATGTTACCACCGCACAGTCCCCATGAGGATTCAGCTTGACTCGGAAGAAGCGAAATTTCTTCCAGAAGACGCCTCGCGGCTCCTATGATTGTGGTAACCACTAAATTCACGACATGGGCACTGCTGATACTCTGCTTGGAGTGCTATGTTACGCTAGGGGACCGAGTGTCATTCGAACTATGAGCTCTTTCGCTAGATAACGGGATGGATGTTCAAATACGCGGCACAATTGGAACTCAAGACCCCAGGTCAGACATATTAACCCTGCTCCCTTGTGGTCCACTTAAAAGGGAGGTCCGGAGTGTGCAGTTCTTATCTAGGGCCAGACTATTCTCACTATATTGTGTACATTTTAGCACGTATCGTCCCGCCCAGGTCCCTAAAGCAGAGGATCCGTCCGAAGTATAAACGGGAAATAAACGGGAACGCAGAGATATATCCAATAATACGCAAGTATACACGGGGGTAAATACTCTAACCTCAAAAGTGGCGTCTAAGCTAAGCTTAAACAATGTCTCTTGGCACCCACTGTGATTGGTTAAGATATGGAGAGTTTCTTGGGAGTCTCTTATCTTCTCCTTGCCGTATGGGATCGGGGGGCGAACGCCACGAGCTGGTTTAATGGTATCATGTCTATCATGGCATTCACGTCCCTGTGCTGTCGAATATGTATATATTGTCAGCCTCCCCCCTCCCCAGTGGTTTTCCTACCTCAGCCATTTTGTCTGTAACTGGCAAGTGCTGTAAGATCAGCCAATATGACTGCCACAGAGATGGATATCGAGAAGAAAGGAGCTGTGGCCGTTGACCGTGCCGAGAGTCTCCCTTCAGCCGATGAAGATACGCCGGTCGGCGAGATCAATCCCTTGAAGAGAAACCTCAAGAATCGTCACATGCAGATGATTGCCGTCGGTATGTGATAGTCTAATGTATCTGAGTTCAAATGGTGACTTGATTGACTAGGTGGTGCTATTGGTGCTGGTCTGTTCGTTAGTACCGGGAGTGCATTGAGAACGGGCGGGCCTGGCGCTTTGGTATGTTGACCACAATTCCTACGCACGATAGTCACTGACGAAACCCAATCAGCTGCTTTGCTATTTGATCGTTGGAGGAATGCTTCTTCTCACAGTTCAAGCTCTAGGAGAATTGGCCGTGCTATATCCTGTCAACGGTGCTTTCTTCACATACTGTGTCCAGTTCATTAGTCCAGCCTGGTTGGTACTCCAAGCATCCACTCACAATCACAGAGGCTAACGATAGATCTTACTATCATAATAGGGGGTTCGCGGTTGGCTGGGATTATGCTATCGGATGGCTGATTATTCTACCGTTCGAACTCACCGCTGCTAGTATAACCATTCAGTATTGGCGAGATGACTTAAATGTTGGTATATGGATAGCAGTGTTCCTGGTCGTGCTCTCTTCCATCCAAATATTCGGCGTTCGAGGTTATGGAGAAGGTAAGACAAGTCATGACTTTCCTGGATGCAACTGATATTGACTACAATTTACAGTTGAATTCGTCCTTGGGATGATCAAAATCACTGCAGTGATGGGATTCATTATCCTCGGAATCGTTATCGACTGCGGCGGTGCACCACAGGGAGGCTATATCGGAACCAAATACTGGCGTGACCCGGGCGCGTTCACGGACTTCAAGGGCTTTTGCTCAGTCTTTGTTACAGCTGCGTTTGCCTTCGGTGGAACAGAGATGGCTGGTCTCGCTGCTGCTGAGGCCTCAAACCCAGCCAAGTCCATCCCCAAAGCGACGAAACAGGTCTTCTGGCGTATTATGATCTTCTATGTCCTCGGAACATTCGTTATTGGCTTGATTGTGCCTTCAAACGCCGAATGGCTGCTCGGAGCCTCGGGCGCCAACACCAAGGCCTCGCCTTTTGTCGTCTCAATCAAGAATGCTGGTATCTCTGGTCTGCCCTCTGTCATGAATGCGATTATCACTATTTCAGTTATCAGTGTCGCCAACTCTGCAACCTATGGATCGAGTCGGACTCTCCAAGCTCTGGCTGCACGGGGCATGGCGCCAAAATTCATGGCATACATTGACAAGGGAGGGCGCCCTCTCTACTGCATTCTTCTACAGATCGCCTTTGGATTCCTCGCTTTCATTAACGAGGCACCATCCGGAAGTACCATTTTTAACTGGCTTCTTGCCTTGTCTGGTATCTCAAACTTCTTCATCTGGGGAAGTATCTGTCTCGCACACATCCGCTTCCGCGCCGCCTGGAAGGCCAATGGACATACGGCAAAGGAACTCGCATATGCGGCTCCATTTGGCGTTATTGGAAGTTGGATCGGTCTGTCGCTTAACATTTTGTGTCTCATTGCCGAGTTTTACGTTTCTGTTGCCCCGAAAGATGCAGAGGGATTCTTTGAGAACTATCTCGCTGCACCTCTTGTCATCTTCCTGTTTGTAGTCTGGTTGGTTTACACTAAGCTAAACAAAGACCCGAAGCTGGACCGTGGTGGATGGTTCGTATCTGTCGATAAGATCGATATTGTTAGTGGCATACGTGATGGTGCACTGGATGTTGACCTTCCACCGAAAGTCGAATATGCCTCCTGGGGAGAGT
>ERZ1673737.3924-NODE-3924-length-10860-cov-4.859139_pt1 | contig 10860 bp, 10 predicted proteins | sample MGYA00580211_ERZ1673737 | MGnify/ENA primary metagenome ERZ1673737 (study PRJEB41218, sample SAMN15661789) | gut metagenome | host: Homo sapiens | place: Canada: London | collected 2015-08-20/2019-03-30 | study: EMG produced TPA metagenomics assembly of... | reverse complement strand
TTATGCGATCACAACGGTCTCGCCGCCCAGCTCGATCCTGTCGCCCGGACGCAGCTTCTTGCCGCGCATGGTGCATTTTTCGCCGTTGACCAGCACCTCGCCCTCCGCGATGCGGAGCTTGGCCTCACCGCCCGAGGATACCAGATTTGCGAACTTCAGCAGGGCGTCAAGCTTGATAAATTCGGTTTTGATCTTGATTTCAGTCATTTGCACGCAACCTCACAGGCAGGACCAGATAGGTGAACTTGTCGCCCTCGGTCGGGGAAATAACGATTGGGTTGAGCGAGCCCTTGAGCTGGAGCCGCACCTTTTCCGTGCCGGATGCGCGCAGCGCGTCGAGCATGTAGCGGTTATTGAAGCCGATCTCCAGGTCCTCGATGCAGCCGTCGATCGGGCATTCATCGTAGCTCTTGCCGATCGCGGTCACGCACGAAAGCTGCACATAATTGCCGTCAAAATGAAAACGGACCGGGTTTTTCAGCTTTTCCGAGACGATCAGCGACACGCGCTCGATCGAGCTGATGAGCTCGTGCGAGTCGATGCTGACAACGTGCTCAAAGTCGTTCGGGATAGCGGCGCGGTAGTTGAGGAACTCGCCTTCGATCAGACGGGTGATCAGCGTCGTGCCGCCGATGCGGAACAGGATGTTCTTCTGGTCGGGGAAAATCTCGACCGGCTCGTCATCCTCTCCGAGAATGCGCTCGATCTCGCGCAGGGAAGCGCCCGGGACCACGAATTTCATTTCCCCGGACATCCCTTCGATGGTCTCGCGGCGCACGGAAAGACGGTAGCCGTCGACCGCTGCCACATTGAGGCGCGAGCCATCCAGCTCGAACAGGCAGCCGGTATGGATCGGCTTGGATTCGTTGTCGGAAACCGAGAAAATCGTCTGGGAAATCATGCTTTTCAGGATATTCTGGGGCAGAGAAAACCCGGTAGCGCTGGAAACCTCAGCAAGCGCCGGGAATTCGTCCGCCTCGGTCGCGGCCAGATTAAACACCGCGCGGCCGCATTTGACGGTCGTCATCAGCTTGTCGTCCGTCTCGATATAGACGACGTCGTTCGGCAGCTTGCGGACAATGTCGAGCAGCAGCTTTGCATTGATAACGATGCTGCCCGGCTCGACCACGTCGGTCTCGGTCGTGGTGCGGATGCCCATCGACATGTCATAACCGGTGACGGTCAGCGTCGAAGCATCAGCGCAGATAAGCAGACCCTCGAGCAGCGGCATCGAGCTTTTGCCGGTAACGGCGCGCGAAGCTGTGCCGAGAAGACCAAGAAGGATCTCTTTTTCGCAGGAAAACTTCATATTGATTCCTTTCTCTAAAAACAATGACATTTATAAGGGCTGCTGCCGGGTTTATTCGCGTCAGCAGAGCCCGGATCAGGAATTTCCTTTTTATTACTGGAAATTCACGTGCATAATGTGTCCGCGGGAGACGGACAGAGAAAACCTCTCAGATAAAAGGAAAGGTTTTCGCAGTAGTAATAGAGGCTGTGGAGCCTGTGGATAACTCCGAAATCGTCAGCAGCGGCGCGGGAAATGTCGTCCACAGACGATTGTGGATGGAAAATGGACTGTCCACACACGAAAACACACCCTTGATTATCCACAGGCTTATCCCTGTGGATTCCACAGAAAACTGGGGATAAATAAATGCATAAATATACAGTCTGTGTACAGCGGATATGCATATATGCAGTGCCGCAGAACTCAGTCGCCGCGTATGTTATTGTGCAGCTTTTTGATGACGTCCTCGGTCTGGCGCGATTTCTTGCGCTCCTCCTCGATCTTGTTGCAGGCGTGCATGACGGTGGTATGGTCGCGCTTGAAGATCTTTGCGATGTCGGGGAAGGAGTATTCGAGCTCCTGGCGGATCATGTACATCGCCATCTGGCGCGGATATGCGACGTCCTTGGAGCGGTCCTTGGAGATCATCTGCTCGACCGGGATATAGAAGTAGTTCGCGACCGCCTCCATGATGCGCTCGGGCGTCGGGTTGAGACCCGGATTTTCCGTGCGCAGCGCGTCGATCGCGTTTTCGGCGAGCGAGACCGTGATGCGTTCGCCCATCAGCTCGTGCATCGCCTTGATCTTTTTGACCGCGCCTTCGAGCTGACGGATGTTGGACTGGATGTTCTCCGCGATGTAGTTGGATACCTCGTCGGGCAGCTCGATGCTCATCTTTACCGCCTTGTCGCGGATGATGGCGATTCGTGTTTCAAAGTCCGGCGGCTGGATGTCCGCGAGCAGACCCCATTCAAAACGGGTCTTCATGCGCTCCTCGAGCGTGTTGATCTCCTTCGGCGGACGGTCGGAGGTGAGGACGATCTGTTTTTTCGCTTCGTACAGCGCATTAAAGGTATGGAAGAATTCCTCCTGCGTGCGCTCCTTGCCGGCGATGAACTGTACGTCGTCGAGCAGCAGCAGATCGACGACGCGGTACTTGTTGCGGAAGGACTGTACGTCCGCCTTCTGGATCGCGGTGATCAGCTCGTTGGTGAAATCCTCGCCCTTTACATAAATAATGCGGAATTCCGGGTGCGTGCGGCGCAGGACGTTCGCGATCGCGTACATCAGATGGGTCTTGCCCAGACCGGAGTTGCCGTAGATGAACAGCGGGTTGTTTTCCGCAGCCGGGCGCTGCGCGACCGCATAGGCCGCCGCATGAGCGAATTTGTTGGACGAGCCGACGATGAACCGTTCAAAGGTATAGTCATCGTACGGAGACGCCGACTGGGCGGGGGTGCTGTATTCCCCGGTCACCACCACAACGGTCGCTGCCTCGCCGGTCAGCTGATACAGCGCGTTCTGAAGCGGTTCGATGAATTTGTCGGTAATGTACTTTTGCTTGAAGTCTGACGGGGAATGCAGAACAAGGCGGTTGTCGGTAAACGAAACCACCGTCGCATCCCCGAACCAGGCTGACAGGGTAGACGGCAGAAACTTCTGCTCGTGTTCAAGCAGTTCGAGCGCCATCTCCAGTATGTTGTTGGCCATGAGGAGAGCCTCCTTATAGAGTGTCGCCGGGACAGGGCGAAAAAGCTGTGGACAAAGGCGCCGTCCACAGACGCGGTGGAAACGCGAAAAAGAGGGGGCGGCCCCGTTTTTTCGCAAAGCAAACAAACCATACGAAAACGCACGGTTTTTCAGAAAAATATGGGATGCGGCGCGAAAAAATCCGAAGAAAAGTCCGGAATTCCGGCACAGCAGAACAGCGGAGAACGGCGGGAGCCGACTCCTATTCTATTTTATAATAGCACACAGTATCCACAATATCAAATGGAAACTGTGGATAACTTTTATTGCGACGGCCGGCTGGAGACGCGAAAAGCGGCCGCGGCATACAAAGCGTGGTGGAGCGGGAAAATGCAGACACAAGATGTTGAAAAGATACGAAAAAAACGAATTTTTTGCAAAAAAAGCTTGACATTTCGCGTCCGCTATACGATAATATATATCGTATCATATTATGCGGACAGGCAGCGGCATATGCCCGCGTCTCGCGCCGGACCTATGCCGGTGCCCATCCGTAAAATTCAGAACAGGGAGGTGCACGAAGTTATGAAGAGAACGTTCCAGCCGAAGAAGCGTCAGCGCTCCAAGGAGCACGGCTTCCGCAAGCGCATGTCCACCGCGAACGGCCGCAAGGTACTGGCTCGCCGTCGCGCAAAGGGTCGCGCTAAGCTGTCTGCCTGATCGGCAGCAGGACCCTTCGCAAGGGGTCATATATATTCGCGCCGCGGCGCGGAGGAAACTGTTGCGGGCCGCAGAAATGCGGCTCGTTTTTTTCGGTCTGATGGGCAGGCCTTTTTCGTCGTGCGCAGAAAACGGCGGAAACCGTCCCCAAAACGGCCGGAAACCTGCAAAAAGGGCGATCGCCGCGCTTTGACCGCGCGGTGCGGCCCGCAGTCCACTGGGCGGCGCAGGCAGGGCAGAGAAAAGAGCGCCGTCAGCTTTGCAGTCATGAAAACAACTGTGCAAAGAAGAATTTGTCGATAATTCCGTTTTTTTCCGGGCATCGAAAGGAACGAGGAGACACAGACATGAAGAAAACCATAGCCTTAAAGGAAAACCATGAATTCCGGCGGCTGTATCATCGAGGCACCTCATCGGCGGGCAGGCATCTTGTGCTTTACTGCCGGAAAAACCGTCTCGGACACAACCGTCTCGGACTGACGGTCAGCGCAAAACTGGCATGTGCGGTCAAGAGAAACCGTATCAAGCGTCTGTTTCGTGAGGCATACCGCCTGCACGAGGACGAATTTGCCACCGGCGTTGACCTTGTGCTCGTCGCGCGTGCGCGCGCGGTGGGCGCGACCTATCAGGACATCGAAAAATCGCTGCTGCGTGCGCTCCGCGAGAACAAAGCCGCAGCAGCTCAGCCGTGAAGCGGTTGCTTCTGGCGCTCGTGCGGTTTTACCGGAGAAATATCTCTCCGCTCAAGCCGCCCTGCTGCCGCTATACGCCGACCTGCTCGCAGTACGCCCTCGAGGCGATCGAGAAGTACGGCGCTCTGAAGGGAGGCTGGCTTGCGCTGAGGCGCATCTGCCGCTGCCATCCCTTCTCCAAACGAGGCCCCTATGACCCGGTGCCGTGAGGCAGGGCAGGGCTCTCATTGCCGGGGAAATATTTTCCGGCCATAAACGCGCTAAGAGCGCGCATTTCTGGAGGTTCTTATGACCATCGATCAACTTTCCAACCTGATCAAAGACCCCAATATCTTTGGTTATCTCATCGTCAGACCGTTCGGTCTGATCCTGCTCAGCCTGTACAATTTCGTGCATAACTACGGCCTTGCCGTTATCCTGTTCGCGCTGATCGTCAAGCTGTGCTGCGTACCGCTCGCCATCAAGGGCAAGAAGAGCATGCTCGCCATGACCGCGCTCAACGCGGAGATGCAGCAGCTTCAGAAGAAGTACGCGAACAACCGCGCCAAGCTCAACGAGGAAATCCAGGCGCTCTATGAACGCCGCGGCGTCAGCCCGATGAGCGGCTGCCTGCCCCAGTTCATTCCGCTCCCCATCATGATGGGTCTGTACTATGCGGTACAGCAGCCGCTGCAGTATATCGTCGGCCTGAGCAGCGAGACGGTCATCAAGCTCGCGCAGCTGGTCGGTCTGGACAATCTGGCAGGCGCAAACTACACCGTACAGATCGTGATCGCGGAAAAGCTGAACGCATTCAAGGATGCAGCCGGCAATTTCGCGCCCGACGTTCTCAAGTGCCTCGCCGACGGCGAGAGCATCTTCCCGATGGACTTCAACTTTTTCGGCCTTAATCTGGCGGATACTCCGTCCATCAAGCACCCGGGCCTGATCTGGATCATCCCGATCCTGTCGTGCCTGACCGCATATCTCTCCAGCTACATCATGCAGAAGATGCAGAATATGCCCAAGGGCAACGATGCGGCTGCGAACCAGATGAAGATGATGACTATGCTGATGCCGCTGATGTCGCTGTACTTTGCGTTCATCCTTCCGGGCGCGATCGGCATTTACTGGATCTTCAACAACGTATTCACCTGCGTACAGGAGGTCATTCTGACCAAGCGCATCCGCGGCAGGCAGGAGGCAGAACAGGCTGCCGAAGCAGAGCGTGTGGCGGCGGAAAAAAAGGCGAAGCGCGAGGCAAACCGCGCTGCGCAGAAGTCCCATAGTGAGAAAAAGAAGGGGGACAAGTAATCATGCAGAAGTTTTTTGAAGCAACCGGCGAGAACCGTGATGCAGCCATCGCAAACGCGCTGCGTCAGCTGGGTCTCGACCGCGATGATGTATCCGTAGAGGTACTCGACAACGGCAAAAAGGGCTTTCTCGGCATTGGTGCGACCCCGGCGCGCGTCCGCGTGACCTATGAGGCGCCCGAGATCATCGAGGAGAAGAAGCCGGCGCCGAAGGCGGAAAAGCCGGCTCCGAAGCCGGTAAAGACCGAGCCGAAGGCAGAAAAGCCGGCTGTCAAGCCGCAGAAGCTGTCCATCACCGACGAGGATGACACGCCGCGTCTGGTCAAGGCCGCTCCGGCGGATTTTGTTCCGGAAAAGCTCGAGGTCGAGCGTCTGCGCCGCGAGCGCAGCGACCGCCCGCGCCGTGAACGCAGCGACCGTCCGCGCCGCGAGCGCCGCCCACGCGAGGAGCGCCCGATCACTCCGTCCGTTCCGAAGGAGCGCGAGCTCATCCCGGTTTCCGAGGACTGCATGAAGAAGGCAGAGGAGCTCGCGACCTCGTTCATCTCCGGTCTGATGGAGAAGATGGGCATCGAGGGTCAGGTCACGGTTCTGCCGCAGACCGAGTGCGACCAGCTGCGCCTCGAGCTGTCCGGTCCGGACATGGGTCCGATCATCGGCCGCCGCGGCGATACGCTCGACGCGATCCAGTATCTCGGCTCGCTCGTGCTGAACAACGCGCTCGACGAGCACGTTCGTCTGTCTGTTGATACCGAAAACTATCGCGAGAAGCGCGCGGAGAGCCTGGAGCGTCTGGCGCGCAAGATGGCGATGAAGGTCGTCAAGAGCCATCGCTCGATGACTCTCGAGCCGATGAATCCGTATGAGCGCCGCATCATCCATGCCGCTCTTCAGGACTTCAACGGCGTTACGACCTACTCCACCGGCACTGAGCCGAGCCGCCGCGTCGTTATCGCACCGGACAGCGGCCGCCAGCGTCATTAACGCAGAGGTATCATCTATGAATGATACGATTGCCGCTGTTGCCGCATCGGGCGGGCCGATCGGCATCATCCGTGTATCGGGTGCGCAGGCGATCGGTGCGGTCAGCGCGGTCTTTTCTCCGAAAAACGGCAGTCCGCTGGCGGAAGCAGCCTCGCAGAAGCTGGTTTACGGTACGCTTTCCGACAAGAACGGGCATCTGCTCGATGCCTGCTACGCGGTCGTGTTCCGCGCACCGCATACCTACACGGGCGAGGACATGGCGGAAATTCAGTGCCATGGCTCGACTGCGGTCCTGACCGCGGCGCTCGATGCGCTTTTCGCGCACGGCGTGCGGCAGGCCGAAGCCGGAGAGTTCACGCGCCGCGCGTTTCTGAACGATAAAATGGGACTTTCCGAGGCGGAAGCCGTACATGACCTGATCACGGCGCGCACGGTCGAAGCCGCGCAGAACGCCGCAGCGCAGATGATGGGTGCGGTCGGCTCGAGCGTACAGCAGATGCGCGACAAGCTGCTCGGCATGGTCGCGCATTTCCACGCGATCGTCGATTTTCCGGACGAGGACATCGACCCGATCCTGTTCGATGATGCGGCGGCGCTGCTGCACCAGACAACAAGTCAGCTCTACCGCATGGCGGAGAGCTATGAACGGGGACGTATCCTGCGCGAGGGCGTGCCGTGCGTCATTCTCGGCCGGCCGAACGCCGGCAAGTCGACGCTGCTGAACACGCTGCTCGGCCGCGAACGCGCCATCGTCACGGACATTCCCGGCACGACGCGCGACCTCATCGAGGAGAACGTCAAGGTCGGCCAGATCCTGCTGCGCGTGACCGATACGGCCGGACTGCGCGATACGACCGACCCGGTCGAGCAGGCCGGTATCGACCGCGCGATGGCGGAAGCGTCTGCGTCCGCGCTCATTCTCGCCGTGTTCGACGGCTCCAAGGCGATCGGGGAAGAGGACATGCTCGTGCTCGCCCGTTCGGCCGGACACCGTGCGATCGCCGTGCTGAACAAGACCGATCTGCCGCAGCAGCTCGACGAGGAGCTGCTCAAAAAGCAGTTCACGCACATCGTTCATCTGTCGGCAAAGACAGGGGAGGGAATGGATCGTCTGCTGTCGCTCATTCCGCGCACCATCGGCTTCGGAGAGACTGCGTTTGACGGCGCACTGATCACAAACGCCCGTCAGGCCGCCGCGCTCGCGCGCGCCGCAGAACGCTGCGAAGCGGCGCTGTACGCTGCACAGTGCGGCATGACGCCGGACGCTGTCGTGATGGATGCGGAGGGCGCGATCGCCGCGCTCGGCGAGATCACCGGCGAGACCGTGACCGAGTCGGTCGTTACCCGAATTTTCAGCGATTTCTGCGTCGGCAAGTGACGCGGAGACCGAATGTGGAAACAATGTGGATAGGGGGGCCGCCTGCCGCGCGCAGCGGCCCCTTTTTCAGGCAATAATACAACAATGCGTAATTATAATATAAAATATTACGTTTGGTAAAACGAAATTGACCACTCAAAGTAGAGTTATCCAGAGTTTCCACATAGTTATCAACAGTTTTACACAGAGAGGGACCGATGAACATTTTGCTATTTCGATATACAAAAGGAGGCGCCGCGCGATGACAGCATTTGATGCGGAAGCGTTCGATGTTGCGGTGATCGGCGCCGGTCATGCAGGCATTGAGGCCGCACTCGCAAGTGCGCGTTTAGGTGCGAAAACCGCGTGTTTTTCGATCAATCTGGACGCTGTAGGCAATATGCCGTGCAATCCTGCCATCGGCGGCACGGCCAAGGGACACCTCGTTCGAGAGATCGATGCACTGGGCGGAGAGATGGCCCGGGCGGCGGATGCGGCCTGCATTCAGTACCGTATGCTTAACCGCGGCAAGGGCCCTGCGGTGCATTCTCTGCGTGCGCAGGCCGACCGAATTAAATACAGAGCGTATATGAAGCACGTTCTGGAGCAGCAGGAAAACCTGTTTCTCATGCAGGATGAGGTGGTCGCTATCGAGCAGAAGGACGGCGCGGTTTCGGCTATCGTGACCGCTGTCGGCGTGCGCCATGCAGTCAAGGCGGTCGTTGTCGCCTCGGGCACCTTCCTTGGCGGCCGCGTCATCATCGGAGAATATACCCGTGAATCCGGCCCGGACGGCATGGCGGCGGCAAAGCCGCTCACCGAGTCGCTGCGCGGTCTGGGACTGCGTTTGCAGCGCTTCAAGACCGGCACGCCGCCGCGCATCAACCGCCGCTCGATTGACTTTGAAGGCCTTTCGGTGCAGGAGGGAGAGGATGAAATTATCCCGTTTTCCTTCGAGACCGACCATCCGCCTGATAACCGTGCGGTATGTCATCTGACCTATACGACCGCGGAAACGCATGAGATCATCCGCGCAAACCTCGACCGTTCGCCGCTCTACGGCGGCAAAATCGAGGGCGTCGGTCCGCGCTACTGCCCGTCCATCGAGGATAAGGTCGTGCGCTTCGCGGACAAGCCGCGCCATCAGCTGTTTCTTGAGCCGATGGGACTGGATACCGAGGAAATCTATGTACAGGGCTTTTCGTCCTCCATGCCGTTCGATGTACAGCGCAAAATGCTGCATTCGGTCAAGGGACTGGAGCACGCCGAGATCATGCGTCCGGCCTACGCCATCGAGTATGACTGCATCGATCCGCTCGAGCTGCGTCCGACGCTCGAGACCAAAAAGGTCTCCGGTCTGTACGGCGCAGGCCAGTTCTGCGGCTCGTCCGGCTACGAGGAGGCGGCCGCGCAGGGCCTTGTGGCAGGCATCAACGCCGCCCTCAGACTCAAGGGCGAAGAACCGCTCGTGCTCGACCGTGCAGACGGATACATCGGTACGCTGATCGACGATTTGGTGACGCGCGGCACGAACGAACCGTACCGCATGATGACCTCGCGCTCGGAATACCGCCTGCTGCTGCGGCAGGACAACGCGGACGAGCGCCTTGTTCCGATTGGTGTCCGTGTCGGACTGAATTCGCCCGAACGCGGCGAAAAAGTACGGAAAAAATACGAAACCGTGCAGAAGGAGATCGACCGCATCGCATCGGTCGGCATCGCGCCGGGCGAGCAGCTGAACGCCTTTCTGGAGCAGCATCACTCGACGCCTCTCAAGGCCGGCTGCAAGCTGATCGACCTGCTGCGCCGTCCAGAGCTGAGCTACGCAGATCTTGCGCCGTTCGATGCAGAGCGCCCGGAGCTGCCTGCGGTCATCCGCGAGCAGGTCGAGATCCGCATCAAATATGCCGGTTATATCGAGCGCCAGGAGCGCGATGTCGAGCAGTACCGCAGGCTTCAGAGCCGTCCGCTGCCGCTTGATCTGGACTATAACGAGGTGGACTCGCTGCGTCTGGAGGCGCGGCAGAAGCTGAACGCAGTCAAGCCGCTGAATTTCGGTCAGGCGGCCCGCATTTCGGGCGTCTCGCCGGCGGATATTACTGCGCTGATGATCTATATCGAAACGCATCGAAAGGGGGAAAAGGCTTGACCGACCGCGAGCTGCTGTACACCGGGCTGAAGGAATTTCTGCCCGAGGTCAGCGAAAAAATGATTGATGATTTGTTGAAATTCTCCGCGCTGCTGCTGGAGAAGAACAAGGTGATGAACCTCACCGCAGTCACCGAACCGACCGAGGTCGTGACGCGCCATTTCCTCGACTGCGCCGCCCTCGCGCCGCATATGCCGCAGGGGGGAAGGGTGCTCGACGTGGGCACGGGCGCTGGTTTTCCGGGTATGCCCCTGGCAATACTGTGCCCGGAGACCGAATTTGTCCTGCTCGACGCGCTGCGCAAGCGCATCGACTTTCTGAATGAGGTCATCGAGACGCTGGGTCTGACCAACGTCACCGCCGTCCATGCCCGGGCGGAGGATTTCGCGAAGGACAGCCGCGCGTCGTTCGATATGGCGGTTTCGCGTGCAGTGGCAGACCTGCGCACGCTCAGCGAGCTGGCGGTGCCGATGGTCAAGGTCGGCGGCTGCTTCCTCGCCATGAAGGCGGCGGACTGCGCGGAGGAAGTGCAGGGCGCGGCGCATGCCTTCGAGGTGCTGGGCATCGGCGGGCCGGAAATGCTGAGCTATACTGTGCCGCATGACGGCATCGAGCGGGCGCTCGTTCGTCTGCCGAAGATCAGCGATACTCCCGAAAAATATCCGCGCCGTTTTAAGAAAATTCAG
>ERZ1673737.3922-NODE-3922-length-10864-cov-3.530576_pt1 | contig 10864 bp, 10 predicted proteins | sample MGYA00580211_ERZ1673737 | MGnify/ENA primary metagenome ERZ1673737 (study PRJEB41218, sample SAMN15661789) | gut metagenome | host: Homo sapiens | place: Canada: London | collected 2015-08-20/2019-03-30 | study: EMG produced TPA metagenomics assembly of... | reverse complement strand
AACACATACCAAGAGTAACCTGTGGAGCACTTTTGTTGTACTTCTTACCGATCTCTGCCAGCTCAGGCTCATCGATCAACCTCCCGATTTCCTGTTTCATGCCATATAAGGCATTCTGGTTCCCAAACGGCGAGTAGTGCGTGACATGAATACCATTATCCCGATGCCACGCCGTGAACTCATGTTGCTGCAGCCACGGGTGGCATTCCATCTGGTGCACTGCCGGAACAACCGAGGTATTCTTGGCCAGGCGCTCCATCTCAAACTTGTCACAGTTCGACACGCCGATAGCCTTCGTCTTACCCGTTTTCAGCACCTGTTCCATGGCTTTCCAAGTCTGTCTTATTGTCAGTCTCTCCAACGTTGTATCTGACAGGGTATGAGAATGCAGCTTACGTCCATGAGGTCGATATTCTCCAACACCGGGTTCCCGTTCTGCTTTGGGAACATCTCCTCTCCTCGCTTCCAGGCCACGGGCCAGTGTATCAGATACAGATCTACATAATCCATTCCGAGATCGTTGAGCGAATTTTGCAGGGCTGGTGCAACGTCGTCTGGGTGGTGACTGTTGTTCCAGAGCTTAGTCGTGATGAAGAGATCTTTGCGAGGGATGCCACTCTTCTTGACTCCTCTTCCAACGGCTTTCTCGGTACCGTAACTACCACATCATGAGCCATGAGATTCAATCAAGCTGTTGATACGACAGATATAGGAAGAGTCACTTACACACGCGCAGTGTCAATGTGACGATATCCGGCCTTGATTGCCTCCGCGACGGCGTCCTCCTGCTCGTTTTCATCCTGCCACGTGCCGAATCCGAGGGCCGGGATCTCTGCACCTGTATTCAACTTGCATCGTGTGGACATTTTGGTCTCGATTGGTATCAATGGCGGTTCAGAGACAAGCTATTGCTGCTTTTTTGTGGCAGACTCGATGTCGAAAATTGGTGACTGGTCTCAGAGAGCACCGTACTCGGCTGCTATGCTTGAAGCTGAGCATCAGGCTGATGTAATCGATTTTCGAAATGCTTATGGCTTTGATGACGTCTAGATGAGGTGTTTCGGTTTCCGGATCCGGGTCCGGATCCGCACAGAAGGTTCCTCTGGATATTAGCTGTAGGTTTGCCTGCAATTGTGGCTCTCGATCGAGCACGTGCTCGTCTGTTTTAAGTGCAAGGTCTCGACTTATACTCTCTCCACGAGTGACCTTCAGGTCTACAACGATCTGAACCGGTTCCTAGCTTGCGAGAATGCAGCTACTGTTTCAAAGCGCTGACATGTCCCTCGCTGGTGTTACGTTTACGAAGTCCTACCAGTCACGCCTTGGGTTCTTTTCTTTATTGCTATATGTTGTTTCTCAGCAAGCCTCTGAGATCTCGCAAGCAGATCATGAAAATGCCCAAAGTGATTTAACCGCTCTGTCAAATAACCACATACTAGTCAAACCTGAGGATATTCAGCGGGAAGAAGTTGATGCTCTTAGCGTCGCGCTAACAGCAAAGGTACACCAAGATTGTGCCAGCGAAGAAACATATGGAATATTAAGCGTGCCAAATGGAAAACTCAATGAGACTACAACAATATTCGAAGACAGATTCCCCAATGAAGACACACGAATTGTCTCTCGGCTTGTATCCGAAAACACCCTAGACCGCATCTGGTTGCTCTATAAATAACCCTGCTTGGTTGTATCGTGAGGGGTCTCGTATTGGATTGAGTGTTTAATGAGTCATCGTAAAATACTGTAAATTTCTGTAGAATAAATGTTCTAGGCAGGGAGGGTTCTCAAAGGGATGGGCTGTTGACCTTGCAGCATTGAGCTTGCATCGATGTCGCCCATGTGTGCATATCTCATACGCCAGCTGTTCACTGGGAAATATAGACCGAGAGAAGTCAGTACTGCTAGGTCGTAGAGATTGCTGGACTAGGTATGAAAACAAATTCATTCCGCTTTGCTGCGCCATTTCCGTATAGTCTTGGATCGTTGCTATCAAACTGGCCAATCAAGAATCAGCCATCACACGCGTCTCGTTTCTCCCACCCCCTCCAGCGAAACCTTTAAATACTACGGAGCCACGCGCTGCGTTTCTCGTGTAGTCCTAATTTCGAATACAGACTCATCGTCTTGATTATAAGTCGTGGCTCACGGTGCTCTTTAGAGACAAACTATCACGTCCCCATTCCAACAAACAACAACAATAAAATTGCAATATCCGGACAATGGCAGAAGCAAGAGCGCAGCAACTTCGCAGCCTCCATCAACCCGGCAGGCCTGTTGTGTTTGCAAATGTCTATGATGTACCAACAGCGGAAATGGTGGCCACACACCCAGCGACGGAGGCCGTCGCTACTGCAAGCTTCGCTATTTCTGCAGTTAATGGATGCGACGATGATGAGCTTGACTTAGACACAAATCTTGCCGCCTTACGACGCATCATCCCAGTCGCTTTGAAAAATGAAAAGCCCATCACAGTCGACCTGCAAGATGGTTACGGTGATCAGCTGGAATATGCTGTCAAAAGTATCATTGCACTCGGAGCGTCCGGGTGCAACATTGAAGATCGTGACAACAGCACAGGGCGTATGATCCCTCTAGATGAAGCAGTGAACCGTATTCGCCGAGCAATCTATGCTGCAAAGGAGGCAGGTGTTCCAAGCTTTGTGGTGAATGCGCGCACGGATGCTGTCTTCAAGGACAACGATATCGATGATGCAATTGTGCGTGGGCAAGCGTATCTGGATGCCGGGGCCACGACAGTTATGGTTTGGGGTGGACTCAAGCGAGGTTTGGCCACTCGGGAAGTTAGTCAACTGTGCCAGGCGTTCAAAGGCCGACTGAATGTAATCGCACGCCTCGATTCTGACGGGCTGTCGGTTCGTGAGCTCGCTGAAATTGGTGTGGCAAGGATCAGTATTGGGCCAGCTTTATGGAGGCATGCAATGGACTCTTTACGACAAAAGGCTGAGTCATATCTGAACCAGGTAGTCGAGATGCGGAGATAAGCCAAGAGAATACATGTAGCTGGGCGTCATTAGTCGCTGTGGATGTTCGAGACACCATTGGAAGCAAGTCAGTGAAATCATAATCCAGACCTCTAGCTTGAGCACAATGCAATTTTTTGACTCAAGGAAATTGAACTCTCTAACAGGAATCATTGCACCTAAGGCCCTGTACCAGGTATCGCTTAGTGAGGGGCGACGAAATGACAACCAGGGCTTCCAATTGGGCTTTTGAGCTACAAGTGTAAAACCAGCTCTACCGTTTCATTCATCTTACTTCTCAGTCCCACTGTCAAGACTCTATCATTTAGTGAAGTTATGATATGTACTCTTTTTCACCCGTAACTGACATTGCAGTTTGTCAAAAGAAATAGCGTACACCATATTCAATCGCCTAAACTGTTAGCTAAAACAGTGGCACACGTAGTGGCAGGAACCCGCTTCAATTGTGGTCGAGTTGGCTGTTACTCCGCTCTCGAGTATTGTTCGACATACTGTAGGAAGGCAAATACTCTCTCTTATTTACTAGTGATGTCCGCAATCAAATTACTCAGCCGCCTCCGTGATCTGACGAGCCTGCTGATGTTCCTGGCACATCTAAATCTCAGACATAGGCCTCATCCTGAAGCCAAGTATTTTCGGAAATTCGGTAAAGTTCCTCGATGCGTGTTCACGTAGGGGATCACGGAAGCCTTCATCGAAATTGGTCTCCTCAAGTGCATCCAGGACGAGACCTGCTTGGAAGAACGGTGCAAAGAGCTGGTTAAGAGGCCGGTGGAACAAGAACTATGCGCATTATTTAGTCGTGTCATCCTCTCACGGGATAGGGAAGGTTTGCAATCACTTACCGGCGACTCAGTTTCCCCTTTCAAAACCAATTGTCTCGCGGGAGCGACATTCAAGTATTTGCTTACAACAATAGAGCGGTCGACAATTCGCTGACCAGTCTCCGGGTCCTCATGGACTACTATCTGCCGAGATGCCCCAGATGTGAAAAATAGCGGATGAAGCAGAGTAGCAACGAAGCTAGGAGATAGCTGTTAGTTTGAATAAGGATCCAAAACGTATGTTTGGCGGAGGAAAGTATATTAGAACTCACCAACCGTTCTGTTTGAGCAAATTTTTCAAAGATCTTGCTAATGGCCCCAGATCCTGAATGTCCATGAGAGCCATATTCATAGTGACAACATCGAAACCGTCATTCTAATCAGAGGTATGATAACATGTGAGAGGTAAGAAGACACTCTGCAAATCAGGTTGTAAACTGACCATCAGACGATTATCGATCGCCATGAAATTATCCCAAGAGTACTGGTTTGTGACGTCGAGGCGATGGAAGGATATCTTGTTTTCATATAGGGAGATGTCCGTTCGCGCCTTTGCACGGTCTATCATCGTCGCTGCACCGTCGGTTGCGATGACAGAAGCGGCTTTCTGAGCTAACCAGCGAGCCACAAGACCATTTCCTGTTGCAAGATCTATAGCATGGCACCCTTCCAGTTTACCAATCAGCTTCTCTAAGATGGGAAGTTCTAGAAAGCGGAAATATTCATTTCCTTCATCCCCCATGCCTTCATCCCAAGAAGGGGCGAAAGTCTCCCAGGACGCCAGCGGGAAATCGCTTGAAGCCATGTCCAACACAAATTCAAATAGCGGGCGAGCAAAAGAGTGTAGGTCACTCGTATGATGCAGCTCGATATTGTTTTGACCTCGGACGATTACGAGAAACCCCCTCCTTGGCAAAGATGACTCATATAAGTACGATTATCTCAATACGCATTAGTGTGTCGAGTACGGGCCGAGGAAGGAAACATGCGTGTCTGGGCGGTAATCTGTTTTCGAACTCTACTGTAACAGCCTCGTGTGTATAGTGGAGAGTAGTGGTCGCGTTTCTCGGTTGATGTTTGATGCCAAGACAAACAGCACCAGTGGTAAAATCCGGCCACCGTACTCTGCCCTCAGTTTATATAGCGAGCTCCACCCACAATTTTTTTCTCTTCCGTCTTCATTGTTGGTGATTTCCAAAGAGCTATGAGCTCTCAATTCTTTTCTTCATCTTCTTTTCTCAATAGCTTGGACTGTGTCTAATGATGGCACACACCCCTGCTGTATTCAAGCACGAGTTCAATCTCGGTGCTACAAGCAAAAATTTTCACTAAAAGGTAAGGAAAAACTTTTCCCTCTCAACCTCAACACTCCCCCTGGGATGATGATCATTCGACATGCAAAGGCATTCCTCAAACTTAATCACCATGTGGAATCTGTCAAAATTTAGTTTCAGCCTTGTCTGACCCCCAATCACAATATCTCATTGCTTCATTGCCATTCATTGAGTGAGCTTTAGCTAACAAGCTGTCGCTTAGGTACATACAAGTTACTCCCATTCCCGTCATTCCATTGCGGCTATTGCCTAGCATGAAGATATCTTGAACGAACGGGCGGACATAACGTACCCATCTTTCATGCACCCGAAACTAGCAGAGCGTACAAACTCTGTGGGTGTATGTTTGGTGGATTACTTGTTGAGAATTCGTCACCTGACCCATTACCCTCATACCATTTTGTCCATGTCGCCATGACAAGCTTTTTGCAGTGTTTCTAACAGAAACTCTAGGTAATTCACTGCTCTAATCTCGTTGCCCTATCCCATCATGGTCATATCTATTATGATGAATGTGTTATTCACACTGTTTGACCTGGGCACTTCGGTGTCCGGGAATGAACATTTATACAAAAATCTGATTTAATGAGGTGAGTTTCTTTGAACGACAAAATTTTTACGTTCCATGCTGACTGACTTTCTAGCCTGACTTAGTTGCCATGTCTTGATCTTGCTGTTGACGTCTGCATCTTGCTGGAATGCCATCGCTGACTCGACATAAGTGAATACGTAGGAATACATAACCAGTATGCAACCTGGCTTGTTGACCGTGAGTTTACGCTTCTTCCAATCTTTCCTTCATTGCCTGATGAACCCTTAATATTCGCTGTGTTCTTTCTGAATCACCGTGTCGATACAATATTATTTCACCTTGGAGAACTGATCTTTTCTTCACTTACCCTCCATGTCACTCATGTCATGAGATGTTCTGTTGCTAATTCGCATCACAGAAGCCAAAGGTTACTACATAATAGCATTAATGTTAATGAAGAAAATTCTTCTGTACTCTCATATCTTTTCCATTGTAAATCAAACTCCCTCTCATCGCGTGGAATCCTCTCGCCATTGGCCGTTCATAAGCACCTTACTCCAACATGGACATGGACATGTCCTACTCAACAAAATGACCATGCTTCTTATGCCACCGCTCAAGACTATCCTTACCATAAAGCTTATGCACGCTCTTCTTCCCCTCCGGCCACCGCGCCCAAGCCGGCTTAGATCCCTCCATGATGCAAACCATTTCATCCGGCACCGGCAACTCCGAATCAATTGCGGAAGCAAATGGATGGATGAGTTCAGGCCAGTGGTGGTCCCACACCCAGAGCATGGTACTACAATTCGAGCAGAAGCTGCGCTCAGAGTCGCAGAGCTCTTCGTTTGGTGTTCCGCGGTCCTTGATTGCGGTGTATTTCCTAGGTGTGTCAGCTTGTTTGTCTTTGGTAGAAGTATCATGTTCTTGATATTTGTGGATACGATAAACAATAAATTAAGAGGGTATTAGTATGGATGGATGGTTCGTACTTGATGAGGTCTTTGCCCTTGGTGATGTTCATGCTGTCTGCGATTCCACCCAGGTTCACAGCGCCCAGGTATCCACCTACTTTACGGCAGATGCTGCAGGCACAGAGCTGGTATGGCACTGGAGTCTGCGATTGAAGGGTGAATTGAATGCCGCCGCATTGGCAGCTTCCTTCGAGTTTCCTGTTGTTCGTTCGGTCAGTGGTCCGATGCTAATGTGTGACAAGGTGCTTGCTATCCAGCTCCACCTACATGGGCATGATTTGGGTTAATGAAGATAAAGTAGGTGAGACCAGCGGTTGTTGAAAGAAGAATGAGAATGGTAGAAAAACACTAATCGGATGACTTAAAAAGTAGGACAGTGTCTCTATATATAATCCCACTAATCCCATCATAACCAAACTTCACAACACAAGCAAACAGGTAAAACAAGGTATGACTGCATAATCCGTCTAACTCCGCCTATCTCTGTCCAATATTACTCTGCATCTGCAGGCCCAAGTTCTATTTCCCCTCCATCCGGAGACATATACATCATCGACCGAATCCTGCACCTGTGATTGGCCGGTGGATGTTTGTCCTGTTTGCTCTGTTTGTTTCTCGGACTTTTGGCCTCGCTCTCCGACAAGTGCTCATCTTACGACGCTACTGCTTTGTCTGTATCAAAGCAGACTCCTTCATTGCTATCATTTTGAGCAGATTTACGCTCACAATTCTTGAACATGAGTTTCGGAGCGCCCGGAGGCGGATCGGTGAACTACAAGCCCGCGCCGTAAGTGTTGATTGAAACGAACCGCTTTGCGCAGGCAATCTTCCTCCATTGAGGGAAGGAACTTGTAACAGCGACTCCAGAATTATACTGACTATGCCTTTTTGTATAGACCCGAGCGCGGTAGCTTCCCTCTCGATCACGATGGTACGATAGCCCACAGCCACAACCATTTAATCTTGACCTCAACGAACCCAGCAAGACAATCGAAGACAGGAGCTAACTATAACATTGGATGCTTTAGGAGAATGCAAGCACATTATTTCCGGATACCTGAAGTGCATCAAGCTCAACAGAGGCACTAACGACGAGGCGTGTCGCAAATTGGCCAAGGAATACCTTTCCTGCCGAATGGACAAGTAGGTTGGAACTGCTTCGTGGAGGCGTTGGATACCTTCATAATTACAGATATGAGGATTTCAAGCTCGATGGAAACAATGTGCTGATCGGACATATCTATTAGGAACCTCATGGCGCCGGATAACTTCCAGAACCTCGGTCTGGTGTTCAAAGACGACGAAGGGAAAGATAAGGCCCCGGCCAATGCACGTGCCGATGCATCGAATACTGCGCAGCCGAAAAGCTGAGGTGGGAGAATGAAGTCCTGGACGATATTGTACGATATGATGGGAGATTGGTACTAGTCTGATAACAGGGTAGTGCTGGCGTTATTCAAGGCGTTGTACATTTGAAAATGCATTTGATACCTATACGCATAAAGCCATTGAGTATCTGTCTTGAGATGGAGACAGTATCTATATGATATCTATATGTGCCTGACCCTGTCGAAATGCGGTGGGCACGTTAATTTAGAAGAGGACGTGACAGTGCCTAAATTTTTATAAATGACAGCAGAGAGTAATAGTTAACTCCTCTGCAACATGATATTTCAAGAGAGTTCTTTAATATCCCGTGTCTAATTAGTTCACTCTGCAAGTATGGCGTCTTGCATGGAAACTTCATAAATTTTTGACTAATAGCTTGGAAGCTTGATTAGTAGGAGCCATATGCCAACCAAGCGCTACCCTAGAGAATAATAATCCAAGATTCGAACAGCTAAATTCAGACCTGTTCCGCGGAGTTGTTAGCCAAACATGGCTGATTTACCGTCTGATAGACCGTTGGCTCGAGCATGCGGGGAACCAATTCCGCCCAACCACTCTCGAGCCTGCGATCTCCAACTCCTCCACGGAGCCCCAAGACACCAAATGTCCTCGATCGCACGGCCTCCAGACCCGTGTCTCGTGGCCATAATACTAATTGTCCGCTCACGAACGGGTCCACGTCTCGTCTTCCACTACCCCCCGAATCCGCTCAGCGAGAACCGCCTGAAATCCACCACCAAGGGCGGCCGGCGCATCTCCCGCACTCGCGCGCGACGAGGCTCGAAGAATACCGATTCCAGTTCAAGCGATGAAAGCGGCCTAAGCTCTGACGATGAGGAAGAGGACCGAGAAAGAGAAAAGGAAAGCCATGTCGGCGGCAGCTCAGTGCTCTCAGGTCGGCGCGCCAGCAATTTCGGCCTCGACGAGCACCTATCCGTCTCGGCATCGACTGCAGCCCTTGAACCACACCGTCCCGGCTCTCTAGGCTCTGGTCGAGGTTCGTCGCTGCGAAAACGCGGTGGTGCAGGCTCGGATCTTGAGGAGGATGCGGGGACGGCGTCTGATCGACCTGAAGATGGTCCTGGGAGTTCTAGGCCGCCCTGGGAGTCGCTTCTGGGTGTACCCGGGAGTGTATGGGAGAAGCTACTGAGTCCGTCTCGGTCGTGGCATAAGCGGCGCTTTGAGATTGGCATCAATGACCTTGCACTTATTGGGTGGCCGGTCTTCGTGCGCGAGGATGGTACATGGCGCAAACAACGACGCAAGAAAAAGAAGAAGCCGCGTGCGGACTGGGAAGGTGGTGAATTGGGTCACAATGAACATGGCGAGGATGGGCACGGTGATGAGCGGTTTGTTACATCTCCTGATTTGGGTGCCAGTGTTGCCTCCATTGCGGAGTCTTTGACTTCGCCGACGGGTAGCAAGCGTGATTCGACTAGCGGGAAATCGGGGAAGATGGGAGATGGTGGGCCTCTTGACCCCGAGGATAAAGATCATATGACTATGTTCAATGTGGTATTTGTCGTGGATCCGCCTCTTCTGGAGTACTCGATGCGGGTGAAGGAGATCTATGAGAACATTATCAAGAAGTTCGCCAAGGCACTCAAGTGGGAGCAGGCTCGCAATGATTATGTGTGGAAAGAGTCTCAACATATCTTGCAAGTTCGACGGAGAGCACGCGAGAATAGTAAGTTTTCCGCTGGAGGTTGTCATCATGCTCGAGCTGACATGACTTTTCAGAAACATCGACTCATAATCTTTACTCCGAATTGATTTCTCAGTCTTCGCTGGCTAGGGCTATGTACACAGTGTACAGTAGCATATCAGCATCCAAGATCGCATCTATCTCGCTTAGCCCGGATGTGTCTATTTCGCTCCAAATCCCGCCACTGACCTCTACGCCATACGTTTCTGGCCCAGCAGACAAATCATACCCCGGTCTGTGGCTGACAACATCAGACAGTGCAACTCCAGTGGACGATCCAGGGGCTGATGGAAACAATACGCCACATCAAGTACTGGCAAAGCATTTCGCCCTCCTACTATTGGACAGCGAAGCTGCGATTATCAAGGATGTCGAAGCCTCCGGTGGCGCTCTTGCTCCAGCACTCGCCCACTACATCCGTTGCTCTAAGCCGACCAAGTCTTTTGCTCAGATATCAGCGTCGTCAGGGATCCCCTTATCTCACATCCAGATGCTGTCAAGCCACCTCGTGTATTGGCGTCGTGCTCGCGCTATTCCTCCAATCCACCAACGAGATACGTACATCGTCTCTCCGAACTGTGACCTGAGTAAGCTGGAAGTGGCTACGATCGCTTATCAAGCAGCGTTCCCAACGCTTCCCAGCTTGCCAAAGATGCTTTCCACCCTCAGCGGTACCCCTCGCCCGTACAGCAACTTCATCCCTAGCAAGGACCACAAGGAGGCCTACTTTAACATCTTGGCATGGTTATTGCGCGGCGGTTGGGTCACTCAGCTGCGCACATTTGCGCGTATCAAGGTCACACCCGAGATCAAAATGGCTGTGGAAATGGCATTGCGGAAGGAGGAAGTGGACCGGTACCTAGCAAAGGGTTCTTCCAATTCCATCCCAGTCGACGAAGATGATTCCGACGATGAGGATGATGATGATGCGAACTCTTCATCCTCATCCTCACTAGCAAGCCACGACAGCGGTGATGAGACGCCCATGCCCGGCCGACTCGATCCACACACGCAACTGCGCATGTCTCACAAATTCTTAGATCGATCAACAGCTCTCCGTCTCTCATCATTCATTCTCTCTCCGCACCGTGCATCCCCACTCGA
>ERZ1673737.3921-NODE-3921-length-10864-cov-4.399852_pt1 | contig 10864 bp, 9 predicted proteins | sample MGYA00580211_ERZ1673737 | MGnify/ENA primary metagenome ERZ1673737 (study PRJEB41218, sample SAMN15661789) | gut metagenome | host: Homo sapiens | place: Canada: London | collected 2015-08-20/2019-03-30 | study: EMG produced TPA metagenomics assembly of... | reverse complement strand
TCAATTATGAGACGAACATTTAGATCAGAGCATGTAGGATTCGAAACTGTGTATAGCATTGAAGGCCAATCGGAAATCTTAGCCAGGTCGATCGCACAGTCGATAATTGGGGGATCGAAAGAGGGTTACTGTTTGACGGGCCCAATGAATTTGTTTCGGGGAGCATAGGAGAGAAACGTGGCCAATGGGATACAATGCTGTGCCAGGGCGATTCCTTTAGACGCCGATTGAGTGTAAAGTACCAACACGGACGTGGATCACTGAGCTCATGGGGGGCCCGGGAGATGAGAGGGGCGTGCACTATGGGCTGCACCTGCATGTACGGGAGAGTACCAAGGGTTAACTTAGCACTGGCTTGCTGTACGGTACGTAAGCGGCTGATTTTCCCATCTCAGTAAGGCAACGAAATACATACATGAATGTAACTTTGCCGATCGACGGAGACACAACCCTTGTGGCTTGCAGTGATGGAAGTGTAGCCAGTCAGGACAACAAATGACCTTGCCACTTTGGAGTCAGGCATCCGACTCTCTTTCTGTGTCGACCGCCACATCACAGCTAGCTTCATTACGCAAGCTCCCAGGTCCATCCACATAGCATTCTCATACGCCATAACGTGCTCGGAGGTACAGTACAAAATAAGTACACTGCGGGGGGAACGGAACGAGTGGATACGTCTTGGTGGTAAAACATCCAATAGTCGGTTGAGTTGAGGAAGGTGTGGCAAATATCAGTCAAAACTTCTTGGACTTTGCATATTCCTTGAGGCGCTTGGGTCATACAACGTCCATCACTCTGTACAACGGCCGCTAATATTGTTTCCCGAGACCCATCCACGTCTAAATCGGAATCAATCCAGAGGTATCAGGTTATCCACCTTGGGGAATGATCATCTCGATCATCTGGATCATCTAGAAGATATTCAAACCATTCCACTAGAGACTCAGAAGTTACCTCATAGATGTGCATGTAGAAGGTTGGGCACGTGAAGCATGATTCATCGTTGACTTGGAGGTCACAGCGTTACGGGTGGGACTTGCAAGGTATTCTCAGATTCCCAGATTCGCAGATTCGCAACCCTGGGCAGTTCGTCTGCTAAAGATACAAAAAAGTACAACGCTCAGTCGGTAGGTACTTTTGTTGTTCTCATGATATCATTCGGGTGCTGGATCTCAGCGATTTAGAATTATAAAGTTACCCATGGATCACGGCCCGAGGTTACGTCACAGAGTATACAAGCAAACCCCGGCCAAAATCCCGTATAGTTCGTGCGCTCTGTAAAGATCTAAATTTTGAGAGTGAGTTCCTTTTCGACTAAAGTGGTTAAGTGTTTAACTCTATGCGAATTCGTCGAACAAGAATGAACGGTAATCCCATGATATTACTCATATCTAAACTGCCGAGGAATATGAACGATGTCCCCTTTACAAAAGATGATGACCCAGCCGAAGAGCAAAAGCAGGCCACCGATATGCCCGGTGAATCCGTCCCCCATGCAAGAGATCCCCACGACACGACCAGAAATGCGCAATGGGCAGACCCAGTGCTCGCAGTCGCAGGCCAGACAGAGAAAACCCACCATGCACACATGCAACCTCTTAACAGACCCATGAACGCCGATTATGGGGTTTAACAACAAACGTAACAACAAATGAAAACAAGAAAAGTGTATAGACATAGACAGAGCCCGGTAGAACCTTGGAAAATGGTAAATGCAATGGCAAATGAGTGCCTGGATCCTGGATCCTGGGATGCCCATTCCCCGGTAGGGGGGAGGAAAGTGTGTAAAAAGGCAAGAAAAGTATTAGGCTAGAATGGCCTTTCAATGAAGGTGGGTATGGTTGTGAGAGAGTGAGAGAGTGAGAGAGGGATGGAGGAAGGGATGTCTGAGCATCCATGGCACGCCATGTCATGTTATGATGATCCGCCCGTGTTTCAGGCCACATCAGGGAAGCATGAGTATCGAGAGCACGAGCCGGGAGGGCTGTTGGTGTAGGATATCGGTGGATAGCGTATAGCTATCAATGTTGTATGATCAGCGAGAACCCATCGACCCAAGATGCACAAGAGCCGGCGATTCCAGCAATCTTGTAACCCAGGGGTGGGATCAAGGTGTGACTATTGCAACGGGGTTAGTATAGTTCAAAGTCATTTTCATAACCACCGGCATCATACCCTGAGCCGCCAACGGCATTTCCATATACACCTGATTTCCTTCCCAAACTCGTGAGAATCTCGATTCCATCAATCCAGAGGCCAGCCCGGACATAGAATCCAAGCAAAATTTCACCGCGGCGGACATCAAGGGTGAACTCATCACCATCGGGCTTGCCTCCTCGTTTGCCAAAGAGTTGGCTGGTCTTATCCGCGTAGAAAAACTCGAGGCCATCCAGTGCAAGGCCGTGGTAGACCTTGATCGATGTCAGGAGCTTGTGATGCACGAAAGCACCCTCCAACAACAGCTGTTCGGGCTCACTTCCTTCCATGGCCGAGTGGCCCAACCTGCCGCTCTTGTATCCGGACTGGCCTTTCGGCAACTTGACCCGGGAGTTTTTCGACTTCAACTGGCTAATGTCCTCGACAGTATAGCTGCCCATTGCACCAGAGAAAACCACCATCCGAATCTTCTTTTTCTTCTCCTTTTCGGTGCCAAACAGCCGTTGGCGTAGTTCGCTCTCTGTGACAGTAACTTGCTTGGGGAGTCCATTAGGACTTGACTCGGTATTCAAGTATTCGATGAAATTGTGACAGGAGTCTTCACCCTCGGCATGCAGTTCCATGAATGCAATTCCCGATGAAGCAGTGAACAGAATCTTGCCGCTCTCCACTGGCCACACCTGGACGCTGTCATCCGAATTGGGATAAGGATCACTTGGAAGCCGGAAGCTGGGATGGAATCGGAAGCGCAGCGCATCTAGGCGATGCCAGCTACATTCATCGTTGGGCAAACACACTTTCAGTCCCTGGGTCTTCGTCCGAGTCGAGAAAGGCTCCCGAGTTAAAAAGGTTCGGTTCAGAGTGACATAGTCACGGAGCATGACGCCCGACTCTTGGTGAGGACACCCGAACAAATGACCAACTTCGTGAAGATGAGCACCAATACCCAAGTTTGCGGATTCCCAGTTGGAGCCAGCTTCACCGCAGTCATTGGCAACGTGGGCTGTATCTGTTCGAGTGCAGTCGGAGAACGCATCCACTACGTCTTCAAGACATGATGGATAGCTTTGAAGACAATGTGAGCCAAATATGGCCATCTTGATATCATCGTCACCCGACCCTAGAGCTGCATGGCCTGTGATCATCTGTGATGTAGTGTCCCAGTGAGAATCGAGCAGGAGGACAGAGACGTATTGTTTCTGACCAGGCTGAGGCTGGAAATGCTTGCGCACCGCTTCCTTGGCAATCGCGAACAACTCGTCCTTCTTTTCCGCTTTGTCATTCTGTTGAGCAATGTTGAGATCCCGAAGTTCGGCCACCGTCTTATCAGTGCGAACCACGTGGATTTTGGCCTCGTTGCGCATTTGAGCCTGTGTCAAATCGCGACGGCTCAGAGTGCCGGATTGCCATTCTTCTTCAAATCGGAAACAGCGACGCCCAAAGTTGTTGCGGAACATCTGTTCGCCCGTGAAAGCCTGCCAAAGATAGGCCGCCATGCGATACTTTCGAATCGCCATGTCCAATCCATTGCCCTCGCGTTCCACTCTTTCTGGCACGGCATCGTATGTACCCTCTGAATCTTTCCCAAGCAATACGACCAGCTGTAACGGCGGGGTGTTGACTAGAGGAAGGTAGTTGATGCAGATCCAAGCTGAGTGGATGGCGGGGTGGGTGCTGCCCGTCGACAATTTAGGTGAGACGAAATCGAAGCGCAAACGATTGGGACCGGGTACTAGATGAACGAGTACTTTAAAATGCGACGCCGTGACGGGCCAGCCGACCGACGGGAAGTTGTCTTGGTGGTGATAGACTGTGACAGTTCCGTCCAGCGGATGTTGTCTTGGGTCACCGATCTGGCCATATACGAGGAGCACCTTCTGATTGACCTATAGAGAGGTCAGCGAGGAGCTTTGATTCCACCAAATTGTGTTTCGCTCCAGGTTGTGCGGGCACTACGTACCCATGAATTATCCGACACGGACACGATGCGCGGGGCATAGGGCGATGAGGGGACTTGTGTTCGGTATATGCCATTAATAGACGAGGCGCTGCTACCCTGTAATCCAATGTATCAGCCAGTGTTCCTAGTTGCGCCCCGGGACGGGCTGGGGTTGGGACCGTACGATAACGCTGTTCCGCTGGGAATTGATCACAGAGGGCCCCGGTCGCTGAGGCGGAGCCACAGGTGTACTCGCAGTGCTGCCATTAGATTCACTGAGCGCTGGCAGGCTGGGGGAGGAGAGAGTCGGGCGAATTGAGGACGGTGGAGTGATGGAGCTGTGGGAGGACGTGTCGATCGTGGAGGATGATGTTCCGGAGACCTCCTCCACGCTATGAGCTGGAGTTTTCTGGAAACTGGCCTTTGATCGGCGCCGTAGCTCTTTGAAGAACGGCATAGCGAGTTTGCGAAGAGGAAATCGAAATCTCCCCGGGGCAGCTGCCGTAACTTGTCAGGAACGGGCGCGACCGTTTGCGGACCCCGCGAACTAGGTGATGAATTCAATAGCTGAGATAATCGCCAACTTGAATATCATAGGTTTCTTTGAGAGGGAAAAGGGGAAGGAAAGCAGGAATGGCCCTAAAAAAAATAAAACAATCTATACTTAGCTTATGGACATTACGTACCCGCTGTTCAGGTCGGCCTATCGCTCCCTAAAGTTGCAATGTTTCACCGAATACTGGGCTAGGGCTCAGATCAGGATCTGAGAAACATCCCTTTTGTTCTCTATCTTTTTACATGCTTTGTTCACCTAGTGGTCTAGTGGTCTTGGCTGATAATCCCTCTGCTATGCTGCATTTTCTGATCATCAGGATTGCCTTGTCCATGGAACTACGTAGGTGGCTCCCTGTCATTGCGGCCATCCACATGGATACGTTGGGGCTGCAGGGGCTACGATCTTGAAACATCATTTTGATTAGGGCCACAGTTCCAGGTATACCATACTCCTTGGAATTGAGTTATTTGGACCTCCCCGATCGATAGTCACCTTATTTCTGCACGTTCAATGCAGGCTTCCCGCATGTTTTGCGCCCTCTCTAACGCGATCCGTGCAAAGTCCTCGTTTCCGGCGCATACCCATCGGATGACATCGTGGTCAATGCCGTTCTAGGATCGGAATTTGCATTGTTTCTGGGACAATGCCGGAATTGGCAATATAGCAACAATTTTATTTTTCGACAGATGAACCTTATTAGAAGAGCAACTCTCGCACATATCGATGTTCTTTTGCTGTGGTGGAATAAACTATAAGTTATCTTGCTGAAAATAAGGGAATGAAAACCGTGTAAACTATGTTGAGAATCAGTGTCTTGCATCTTAACGTAATATATGTAGACACTATTCTAAATGAGTTAAGCATAGTATAAGTTAACGTTAACAAGCAAGCAACTTGTTACTCAAATTGATAGAGATCTTGCTTATCAAAATGACACCGTCCTGCTTTCGGAAATTGTGCAACTTTTTCAAGATACATATACATTTTCTACTCGACAATGGAGAAGAGAGGGGCAGCCGCTAACAAAGGTGCAACCTAGCTCTCAATCAATAGAACGATATTGATATAACGTTAGTTAGCACACTGATAATATAGTATTTGTTCCTAATAACTGCCACCTAATCAGGAAGGATCCCACTCCAGCCCCATAACAGCTATCTCTCACTCCCCTCTTATCACCTCAAGCTCCACCAACTTCATATTCCATTATCTTGACTGACAACACAGCGAGAAGAGCCATCTCCCCTAGCTTCTCCGTGCAAGCACCAGATGGTATACTGAATTCGAGTTAATGGGGTTCGATATGCCTGGTTTTGGAGAAATAGACATTTCCGACAATACATTTCCTCCTCTGACACTGCATCCGGACATTTGGCCTGGACAGACTCATTTTCGAAACACGGCCGGGGATCAGTCATCTGATGCTCTGTCAATAGGGCGTCAGTGCTCCAGCTAAGGCGACGATTCCATCGAGGATCTTCCGGGCTTAGTCCTGATCCCAAGTCCATCAACAGGATAAGCACAAGGCATACGTCTTTTTTACGTAGATCACATATCTCAAGCGTCCATGAGGTGGTGCATTATCACAAAGCCCTTGATCTCGGGGGTCTTTCACATTCGCACCGGAGGTATGTTCATCAACAAGACGGCGGATTATACCCAGAAAGTTGTTGGGAGAATGCGAGTCAATGTGCTTATATATCACAATTCCATCACCCGGCTGTGTACATAGCCGTGATATGTTTCGTTGTCTTATCATCGTGTTATCTTGCGTCCGCGAGTAGAGACTTGGGGGGTAAGAGCATATTCGACATTTAACAGAGAGGAGCGATGTTTGATTGGTACTTTGAGAATACTCTTCATGAGGAATGATACCGTGGCATGTCACCAGCCAGCCGGGTCAGAAAGCCGATCTGCATTTCATCCTTGGGCACCCCTGTGCTGTCTGCCGGTATGTTTGGCAAGCAGATCCAATAGCGGAATACAGCCGGTGGTTGCATAGGGCGAGACAAGCAAGGTCGGTGGTTGACAAGGGCCCCGGTATCAGGTAAAAAGATTCAAGAAGAAGATAGGCTATACTCGGTGGCCTTGGCTTCGTCTATGACCTTAGGGGTATCAAGATATACTGCGTAAAGGCAAGCTTGATAGGGCGGTGCCCCTCTGAACTTCAATAGAATGTCTAGCCAATACTTGAGACAAAAGAATAGATTGTAGAAAGGGCCTAGGGGCAATAATACCAGAGAAGCAATGGATCTTGGGGGTGATATTGTGGTGCAAAAATACGTTAGCTTTTTATGTATTTCCCTATATTGAAACGTGAAATGGTTGATTCCAAGCAGCGCTGATATCAGTGTCTTATAAGCACTCGGCTCGATGTCATTAAGATGCTGCTGCAGTTGAAGGGAGTTCGCCTAAGCAAATCTCAAGACGGTATCGAGCACAAGAAGTATGTCCAGGCAAAAAGAATTAATCACGTGACCTACACGTGATACAGGACGGGAGATTCAGGTAGGGATATAAAACCCAAGGGACAGTGATCCAGAGTTTTATATTCAGTTTACCAACGATCACACCTCTCAGGACTGTATAGTGAAGTTGATGGGGAAGCTCCAATAAATCCAGGGGAATTGGGATGACATGACATCGCCCACTCTAGTCTGCCTAGGTGCCTAGGTAAGTGGATCGGAATCTGCATACCTGATTGTTTCTACGGCAATGCCGGAATCCGCAGACGAAACATTTTTCAGAGCAAAAGCCAAAAGCCTCAAGCGGGAGACGGGATAAGGACCGGATAGATCAGATTCCGTAACAGCTAGCTATGGTTATGCAGCTTGCCTCTACTAGTAGGAGTGTAACGCAGTAGAAAAGGGGAATAGAGACACAAATGTACAATCAAAAGATACCAATGTAGCAATTCGATTGCAAGTCTCGGCTAGAATAAGAAAAAGAAAAGGAAAAGAAAACGGTATGTCCCTTTCTCTTTGACGCATGTAACTTTGCCCAATACGTTCAAGTGGCACACTTCTCCAGTAGTCAATCTCGGCTCCATCGCGCCAATTGGCCCTTCTTTCTCAGCCCTTGCTCCTACAACACTTGAACCCCCATTCTGCTCTTACTTGCAAAGGGGTTCTCCTCCTTGTCTCTCGTTTTGCCATTTCGCCATCATGACTCTTTCACAGCCTGGCTCGGCTGAAAAAACAATCCGCAAAATCGATATTGCCCAGGTAAGGAAGGAAGTCAAGCCTTGTCTTTTGGGGTGCAATTATGGCCTAAATGCTTGTCGCTGGATGCGAATACCTCCACGTAGCCTTGTGAGCATCAACTGACTCTTCTCTGCGCCCAGGTTTCCCTCAGTCTGCAAGATCGGTTGGGTCTTGCCAAACTCAAGTATCAGCATGGTCGACTGCATGGCCTGAACCCGAACCAGCAGGATGGCAGATCTACTTTTGACAGTGACAAACCCTCCGACTCCTCCTCTGAGTTCTCCCGCAGTCGATGCGAGACTCCCTTCACCTCCCCTCCCCTCCGAGCGGCAACCTACTCCAAGGAACTCCCTCGATCCGCCCGCAATAAACATGCAGCCACATTCAACTCTCGAGTGATGCAGCCCATGCTGTCGGCTAGCCGAAAGCGTCTGCGGTCGGATTCTGATTCTGAACGTCCTGCCAAGGCCCCTCGGGTCTCATGGAAGAGTTCTTACCGGCTGCCAGAATCCTCTCCTGGCATGCACCGTCACCTTACAAGCCGCCGCCAGGCCCCCTCCTTCATGTCCGAGGCCACAATTCCAGAGCTGTCATCTCCAGTGTACCACAGACCGTCAGAAGAGAGGGACCCAGATCTGCCGCTGCACAGTTTCCAGAATATGAGCTCGATGGTGGGCTCCTCCCCTCCACGGACCCCTCCCCCCAAGCACATGCGACTGTCGCGCAACGATCGGCCGCATCACGAGGATGGCGCAGATTTGCTCCTGTACCTGGCCAACTCCCCGACCCCTGCTCGGATTGCAAGGGGCGCTGGAAACCAGGCTTTCCCTCCTTCGACCCCTCCCAGCCAGCACGCAATGCTGCCAGGCATGACCCCCACGCCTGGAGGTGGCGGTATGTTTGCCAATATCGGAACCCCAGGTCAGCAATTCAACTTTGCCGACTTCGTGAATGTGACCCCCAGCCCGGCTCAGCCAGCTTGGGGTGGCCGCACCCCTGGCAATCCTGGTCGCACGCCGCTCACCACCAAGCAAGCTCGAAAGCGATTGAACTTTGATGCCATTGTGCCCCCGAGCACCTCTGATCCTCGCATGGGTGGCAAGGAAACCGGGCTGGCTTTGCAGCTCGGCGGCGAGCTTCGCCCTTGAGCCTCGACACTTCTCCCCCTCTTCTTTTCTCTGTCCATTTATGCCTTTACTCCCTTGTAAGCCCCCTTCACGACTTTATTATGATCATGTTATGTACACATTGTGTTCATCCCCTATGTAATTTGCCCCTTGTCTCTTTGGAGAGCCCGGTCTTTTCGAGGACAGACCTGGCTCTCTACTACCCCGTCCATCCAAACTTGCATTCACAGGCGTTATCTCTTCAATGCTTTGCTTCTGTGTTTTGCATTGCCTCTCATTCCTCAAGGCAGTCACAAGTCTTGCCCTTTTCCCTTTTTTTCTTTGTCTGTGCCAACCCTGTCCCTCGACATGTCCACCTTGCATTCTCATATCTTTTCTTTACACCCGGCATATACTGCCATGAAACCCGGGATTCCCCAATGCCCTCAACGAACTTAGCTAATATCCCGTGTGGCTTCTATCTTTGCAAAAATGCGCGATAGCTGGGATGGTCAATGTTCATTATTGAAATTCAAATGCGCACTACTTCGCATATTTGCAATCCAGCTCCACATATTCGCGTCCGTATACAGTAAAACAGTATCATAGTAACACAAGTGGTCTGTATTAAGCTATAAATCCCCATCTTGAAGAACATCTAGGATGAGCTAGCATTCCACATACCTCGCACACACTGAATATATATATCTCCATCGCGTCCAGATTTACTCAACCGTCAAATCTCAACACGATCACCAAATTTGCGGTCAACCCCTCAATTGTGCGGCATCCAGTCCAACCGCGTTCTTTCGCGTCACTTTCGCGTTCAAAGTTAATAGACTTTCAGCCAATCAGAGCATATTATAAGCCTATGACGCAGCCTGAATCTGACTAAGCACACGAGAGCCCCAGAGTACTTCAGCACTTCTTAGCGAATGAGATAAGTTACATCTGCATGATCCTGGAAGAGAAATGACCTCGGCTATTGATTGGCTGATATGGTGCCGCGTCGACGCGGACAGACGTGGCATGATATTCAGCCATTCAACCGAACCAGCTGAAACAAGCCTGCATGGCGCAACACGGCCCCATTATGTGTATAAGATAGACAAATTATATCGACAGATCGCATGCTCAATTCTGATCTACATGCATTTGTAAAGTTAACTACTTAACTACAACTATTCTTCCACGCCGACCTGATCATCCAGCTCGTCCTTCCCAGCCCGACTATTTTCTACACCAGCACGTTCCATTTGCTTGCGCCATAGTAGTGCCAGATAATCAGATGTCGTAGCCTCATCGATAGACTTATCCTCGCGGACCTTGAGAAATCGTGGAAATCGTAGACTCAGACCTCGCTCTTCGCTGACAAGCCCGATGGCTGCTGGGTATGTCGGGCTCAGCGTGATGTCCGCAAAGGCCATTTCCCATACTTCCTGCGGCTCGAACCAGACGTCTGGTTCACCGTAGTATTCGACATAGCTGGGCCGAGAAATGACGTTCGTGCTACCTTGGACGTATTTGTCTTTGTTGGATTGGTAGAATTTGTCGGTGAAGCCGGATATGCATTTTGTTACGGCTTCTAGAGTGCCGGTTTCCGGGTTGCGGACTGCTAGGAGGATTGGAGACCACCATTTGGCTTTGCGGCCTGAGCCGTGCCAGCCTGCGACTGGGATTAGGTCGAGGGTCTCTGAGGATGTGCTGTAGTCCTTTTTTACTTTGAGCCAGGATTCGAGGCGTTTGTCTGGTTCGTAGGTTGAGAGGAGGGCTTTGCGGCGGGTGCTCTTTTCTTTGGATTTGCTGCCGTTTTTTAGTTCTGGTGGTTCTTGGATGGCGTCCCCCGAGTCTGCTTCTTCGCTGGTTGTTTTGGTGTTGTTTTTTTGGGCATCGGCTGCTGTGT
>ERZ1673737.3920-NODE-3920-length-10868-cov-4.366041_pt1 | contig 10868 bp, 10 predicted proteins | sample MGYA00580211_ERZ1673737 | MGnify/ENA primary metagenome ERZ1673737 (study PRJEB41218, sample SAMN15661789) | gut metagenome | host: Homo sapiens | place: Canada: London | collected 2015-08-20/2019-03-30 | study: EMG produced TPA metagenomics assembly of... | reverse complement strand
GGCTGATGGCTATTCTGAAAACAATAGTTTTTCAGCTGTTCCAATGTGATTGCATTGACCTGTGGAATACCACGGGACATACAGGAGATCCAGATGTTGTTATGAATCGTATCGTATGCGATCCCGCCGACATGGGATTTATTTCGAAGAACAATTTCTTTTACAAATTCATGGGTCTTTTTATCGATGACGTAGATGACAGAGTTATGCGTATTGGTATGACAGTAAGCAGTGACCAGAAGGTAATCTTCGGTAACGGCAAGTCCCTGAGGAGTCATGGAAGTACAGATGGAAGAAGTATTTTTTTCTCCGAAAACCTGTGTTTCTGTAGCATTAAGTCCAGGAATAATATAAGTACCATAATCAATTTCGGTAGCACGTCCGTATAAAGCTGCCCGTTTGACCTCCGGTGTCAGGGAAAGCAGATCCCGTCGGCTCTTAAAACTGTAGATTTCTTCCTGCACGGTGCCGGTAGCTATTGCCTCACGTTCTACCCGTCTGGTATATGCAGAAAAAAGGAGAATATATGAGGTAACTCCGATTCCGACCACAAGGAAAAAGACGAATATCCAGAAAATCCGGCGATGCTTTTTTGTGGATTTATTTTCTTTTTTGTGCCTGTTTTTCATAAGTTGTCTCCCAAGATGTGATGATACTGTCAATCTAACTGTTCAGTAGGTTATATTCCGCGAGATGATTTTAAATGCATGTTGGCTTATAACTGTGAAGGTACTGAAAAGTTACCTGTTAATCATATCTTATTTTAAGAAAAAATACAATTAAATATATAATATTCCTGAGTGGTTTAAAAATCTCCGGATAAAATGAGGAAGGGCCGATACCCTTTCGGATACCGGCCAATATGAAAAAGGAAATCTAAAAATAACTGTTACCACTTAATGAGGGGGAGGGTGTCACAACAGGCGATGTTGTGACATCCTTTAACAAAGTGTGGTTCGCTTTGTTGAGTATTATATTACATGGAAAATGTGATAAAAATGTGTCTATGTAATGAAGACTTTATAAAATTTCAAAAAAAAACAGAAAGAAATTCTTTAGATTTTCAAACCGCGATATCGGTTGATGCATGCATAGACTTCCTGGATTCGTGGCATGGCGAGGTTCGGAGCAAGCTGACCGCCCTCGGAGAGAATCTCGAGTCCTCTGTCGGATAATTCTGTATCAAGTCGATCTATGATCTGCTGCAGTGTGTCTTTCCCATTAAAAAGCCGACGTTCCGCATAGCAGAGAATAGCTGAAAGTGCCTGGATCTGTTCCTGGTCAGCCAGCTGTTCGAGACAGCGCAGATCGATGGTATCGTGATTGACGGAGATACTGTCCATACCGAGTACCTTCATCTTCAGACGGCGATCCGGACGGAAAGCGGGATCAGACTGAATCACACGGCGATAGTCTGCAACAGCACCTGCAGGAGCGGAGGGCTGAATAGAAGGGAAAGATTCCGCTTCTTTTTTGGCAAATGCTGTGATATCCACCGGTTTGTAATGATCCATCTGTAAAATCGTATCTGCCACATGAAAATAAGATCCCGAACTACCGGCAACCAGAATCGAGGAGATTCCCTGTGTATCACTCAACCATTGCACACGCTCAATGAATGGTGTGATCGGTTCCTGATTGCGGTTGACTACCCGTTGCATCAGTTCATCGCGAATCATAAAGTTTGTGGCACTGGTATCCTCATCAATCAGAAGCAGGTGACTTCCCGTTTCCAGTGCTTCGATGACATTAGCGGCCTGAGAAGTACTTCCACTGGCATCTTCCGAATAAAAGGAATGGGTATCCTTGTGGTTCGGCAGATCATTGATAAAGAAAGAAATGTCTGTGTGTTTGATGCTTCGACCGTCCTCGGCACGGATCTTTACTGCGTCATCTCTGGTGATCACATATTCTCTTCCGTCTCCCGCAATATGGTTATAGACACCCAGTTCGAGCGCTTCAAGCAGAGTGGATTTGCCGTGATAACCGCCACCAACGATCAGCGTGATACCACACGGGATCCCCATACCGGTCAGCGGACCATGGTTTGGAAGATGCAGTGTGACTGCCATGGAATCCGGTGAGACAAAGGAAATTCCGTCTTTCATCGGAAGAGGAGACACGCCGGATTCCCGCGGAAGAACAGCACCGTTTGCGACAAAAGCGGTAAGATTTCGTGCAGCCAGTTCTTTTCGGATAAAGGTCTGATCTTCGGCAAGTGCCCGCACCTGTTCCAGCTTCCGTGCATCCAGATTGCGGTAAAAAAGAGAAGCTTTCACACAGACCGGAAGAAAATCAAAGAGAATCTTGATCAGTTCTCCGGAATTGACCGTACGTCCGTTTGCAGGAAAACCGACCTCCAGACGAAGAGTCAGATCACCGTTTTTTGCATCCATCGTGCAGGCGGAACGCTCCAGGATTTCCTGTCCGGGTCTTGAGATGGAGATCAGACCGCTTTTTCCGGAACCTTTGGCGCGAAAACTGTATTTTTCAATGTGCGCAGCAAATCCACGGATCAGCTGATCCTGAAGCGCGATCCGCATCTCGCGTGTCGCATACAGAGCCTCCGGGAAACCTGCCTGAGCACCTTTGATATGAAGGCTGAGCTTCGACGGTGCGGCAAATGGATCGCCCTGTACATGGTCGATAGAGAGTACATAGCCCGGAAAACGGTAACTGCCCTTTGTGTCTTTATACGCCGGATAACTTTTACGGTTGATCCGGAAAAGAAGATCTTTCAGATCCTGAGAAGTATTTATCATGGTATTCATCCTTTCTGGAAAATTCCTTTGATACCGGATTGTTCCGTACGTCGTACTCCTTTAATCCCGGTATCATTCCATAAAACAGTATAACAATATTGTAAAATACAGACAAGCGGGAAGAAGGACTTTTGTTTACGGGATTTTGCAGTTATAATAAAGAACAGAAAGCGTTCAAAAATGAGCAGAAGGAGAAATGGGATGGAGATCGAAAGAAAATATCTGATCAAAAAATTGCCGGAAGATCTGGCACAATATCCGCATATGGAGATGGAACAGGCGTACCTTTGCACGGAACCGGTGGTGCGGGTGAGAAAAGAAGGAGAGGATTATGTGCTGACCTACAAGTCCAAAGGACTGATGGTGCGGGAAGAATATAATCTGCCACTGACAAAAGAGTCTTATGAACATCTACTGGAAAAAGCGGACGGAACGGTGATCACAAAAACCCGTTATCGCATCCCGGAGAAGAACGGACTGACGATTGAACTGGATGTTTTTCACGGAAGATATGGAGGACTGCTTCTTGCAGAAGTGGAGTTTGCAACCGAGGAGGAGGCAAACAGCTACTGTCCACCGGAGTGGTTCGGAGAGGACGTTACGATGTCCAGTGCGTACCATAACAGCACGCTGAGTCAGAAAAAATAAAGAACAGAACGAAAAAGAGACTATTTTGTGATGCTTTCAAGGGGATACCTCAGTTTTCACAAAACAGTCTCTTTTTTACAAGAGCAACGAGTCAAAGTCTGTGCTTTTACAAAAACGTATCGACTGTCGCGATTCGTCAGGTATCACGAAAATCAAACAGATCTTTCACCGGAACTTCCAGAACATCTGCAATATCAAAAAGTTTATTCAGAGAAATTGATGTTTTTCCATTTGGTGCCTCAATATTGCTGATATGTGTACGGCTGAGGTTTGTTGCCTCTGCCAGTTCTGCCTGTGTAAGTCCACGAAGTTTGCGATAATAAGCAATGGTCAGACCGAGAAGCCGAAACTCATTGATGCGTTTATAGTCCATATCCCTGTTCCTTTCTCCATACAAACAGACGTATCGCCTGTGTTTTTCTTAGCGTACAGCAGAATATATCGAAAAGAAACAATGTGAGAATTTGCAAATATAAAGTAAAATATTGCAAAATAGAGGAGAAATTTTAAAAATGCAAGAAAAGGACAGGCAGGTACACAGTTTCAGACTATTTTTCTTCTGTATCAGGAGAAGAGTTCATTCTGGGAGGACGGTAATGATAGACATCCTCATAAGATTCGAGTTCTGCTTCACTGACCGGCGCGGACGGAATCAGTCCGGTGCAGTCATGCGTGGATGCCGCATTGGACAGATAATCATAGGAATCGATCAGTTTCTGGTTTTCTTTCTCTTTCATGGGCAGTGACCTCCGTAAAGGTAATTATAGGATTAAAATATGCGAAAAAATATTTTTTATACAGAAGGGAAAGATCTGGTGGGATAAAAGCCTTTTTCAGACACGCTATAGAATATAAAAAGAGAAGAACATTTCAGAGAATCGCTCCCTAAATATTCTTCTCTTTTCTACATTATTTTACAGACGCTGCAGATTTCTGCTTTATTTTAATTCCATGTTTCTGACGGAAAGCATCAATCGTAGCAAGTCCCGGTCCGGATACCGGGCGGATCCATTTGCCGGAATAAAGATGATGCTGCATCAGAGTATACCGGATCGGTTCGTCGATATAGCAGAAGGCAAAAACGAGAAGGAACGGCGCATGAAAATAAAAGTTCGAGAGATATACGAAAGGCAGAACCATCAGATACATAAACGTAATCTCAAGAATCGATCCAAATGCCGCATCGCCGGCGGAACGGTAGGTATCATTCTGCGTCCAGTTTCCCATACGGATGATCGCTGCCATACTATAGATGATCAGCATACCGGTACCGATCCGATAGGATTCACCGGAAAGCCCCAGTGTATGTAACAGTGGGTTGTGGATCAGTAACAGGGTAAGACAGGCAACTGCGATGATGCCGCTGCACAGATAGACCAGACGCTTTGCTCTCTGATAAGCGACTTCGTGATTACCTGCGCCAACCTCTTTTCCGACGAGAACGGAGGCAGCATTGGAAAATCCGCTGAAAAAGGCGATGATCAGTCCTTCCAGGGTACGGAAGACGGCGACAGCAGCGATAGCCTGCTCGCTTTGACGACCGAGAACTATATTGATCAGCATATTTCCGACACCGATAAATACTTCATTACAGATGATCGGGAAACATTTTTCCAGGTACTGTTTTACATAGACCTTACTCCAGCGAAAATGTCTGGAAAACTCCAGGACATACGGGATTCTCTTATACAGAATGCAGATGACCAGAATCAGGACATTTACGATACCCGCCATAACAGTTCCGACGGCAGCTCCTGCTGCACCCATTTTCGGAAGACCGAACTTTCCGAAAATGAACAGGTAGTTGAAGAAACAGTTAGCGACAACGGAAGCGATACCACCGTAGAGCGGAATCTTCACCTGTTCGATGGAACGGAGCAGAGCACTGGCAGCCATTGCGATGACCTGAAGCGGATAGGCAAATCCGACGATACGCAGATACGAAATCCCGATTTTCTGGATCTCCGGCTTGTCCGTGTACACACCCATGACAAATTCCGGTGCGAAGATGGCAAGACAGGCGAAAAGAACACCTACCGTCATCATGAAAAGCAGTGTCATTCCATAGGAACGGGTGATGCCGTCATGATCCCTGGCTCCCCAGTACTGAGAGAAAAACAGCATACCGCCGCCGACAAATCCCCAGTACCCGGCAAACATCAGGCTGGAAAACTGTGCACACAGACCAACGGCTCCCACAGCCTTTTCACCGATCGAAGCAAGCATGATCGTATCCACCATACTGCCTGTTGTGGTAAGCAGGTTCTGAAGTGCTACCGGTACTGCGATGATCGCAATGTGCTTCAGAAAGTAGCCCCAGTCAAAGTTTTTGTGATTCATTTGTAAAAACCTCCAATAACATATAATATAGCATTATGCTCTCAGTGTAACAGTTTTTGAAACGGAAGTCATTAAAAGAAGTCAGAAAAATAGCACAAAAAAATCCTAACGTTTTCATGATTTTGTACAGAAAAACAGCTGTCAGGAAATGCCCTGTCCTGTTAGAGCGTGTCTGAAAAATCATTTCCGCAATCTGCAAGCCCCACTTTGCGGTATATTTTACCCTCATTCGGTTGCCGTAGCCCGCTACGCCGCCCTCATTCGGATAAACTCTCCCACAAACTGGAACTCGCAGCTCACGAAAAGCCTTTTTCAGACGCGCTCTAGCCCGGATGAACCTGAAGAGTTACTGTTTACTGGTAATATTCCGCGAGGCGTGTTGCTGGCACGGAATGAACCGTAATCCTGAATATGATGAATCCTGCAACTACAAAATGTAAATTGTCAACAATACCATTATCTGGTATACTGAGCATATTAAATGAATATTTGGAGGAAAGATTAATGAGTATAAAAGAAGAAATCCATGCTTTGACAGACGAGATGCTGACGAATCTGGGAAGATTGGTTGCCATTGATTCTCAGCTTGGGACACCGGCAGAGGGAATGCCTTTTGGAGAAGGACCTGCAAAAGCACTGAAAGTAGGACTGAAAATCGCGGAAGAACTGGGATTTAAGACCGTGAATCTGGATAACTACTGCGGATATGCAGAGATGGGTGAGGGGGACGAGATCGTTGGTATCGCCGGTCATCTGGATATCGTGCCGGCAGGCGGTGACTGGACACATGATCCATTCACCCTGACACGTGACGGTGACTATGTGTACGGCCGCGGAACCACCGATGATAAAGGACCGATTCTTGAAGCTCTGTATGCGATGAAACTGCTGCGTGATTCCGGTGTGAAATTAAACAAACGTGTCCGCCTGATCATGGGATGTAACGAGGAAAACGGTTCCAAATGTATGGAACACTATAATGAGGTTGCAGAAGAATTGTCCTGCGGTTTTACACCGGATGCAAGCTATCCTTGTATTCACGGAGAAAAAGGCGGCGTGCATATGATGGCTTATTCCAAAAACACAAAGATCATCTCCATGAACGGAGGATTTGTGGTCAATGCGGTCTGCGACTCCTGTAATACCGTGATCCCTGCAGAAGCGGGACTGAAAGAAAGACTGGAAACAGCACTTTCCGAGACAAAACTGCAGGAATATAAAGTGACCGAAGAAAAGGGAACTCTGAACATCTATGCCAAAGGTGTTCCGGCACATGCAAGTACACCGACACTGGGTGTCAATGCAGCAGGGGTTACCTTCGAATGCCTGGAAAAAGCAGGATTTGAAGATGATTTTGTTACCTTCTATAATACCCATCTGGGAACTTCCTGCGATGGTGCAGGAATCGGACTGAAGTTTGCCGATGCTTACGGAGATCTTACTTTCTGTAATGGTATCGTAAAGACTGAGGACGGTGTAATCTCCTGTACGATCGATATCCGTGTTCCGGTTACTCTGAAAGAAGAGGAGCTTCGCAGCATGTGTGAAGGAAAACTGGAAGACGAAAATGGCCGTATTGAGATCCGGAGCGTAGGGGAATCCCTGTTCTTCCCGGCAGATTCACCGCTGGTGACTGCTTTATACAAAGCCTATGTCGATGTAACCGGAGATACCGAGAACAAACCGATGGTAATCGGCGGTGGAACATACGCAAAATCCCTGAAAAATATCATCGCCTTCGGTCCGGAGATGCCGGGCATCGATTATCGGATCCACAGCGCGGATGAGTATATTCTGGTGTCAGGCATGGAAGAGTCTGTGCTGATTTATATGGAAGCAATCAAAAATCTGCTGGCTATCTGATGAGAGTCGGAGAAAAACTACTGTCAACATCCGGGGTAGAAGTTGACGGTAGTTTTTCTTTTATGGTATTTGATTTCCGTGTGCAACGAGTCAAAGTCTGTGTTTATATGAGAGTTGATCAGTGCCGGATAACCGGAGATAAATAAAGAGAGCATGCGCAGAAGGAGAAAAATATGGATGAGAGATTAAAACAACAGCTGGAATTTGTTCTGGAAATTGATAAAGAAAAGAATATTTTCCGCCAGACCCATCTGTCCGGTCAGGGCAGAAACGAAAACGATGCGGAACACGCATGGCATATGGCGATCATGGCGTATCTGCTGCGGGAATACTCCAACGAGCCGGTGGATATCGGACGGGTGATGCTGATGTGCCTGATACACGATATCGTGGAGATCGATGCCGGAGATACCTATGCATATGACGCAGACGGTCTGAAAACGCAGAAAGCCAGAGAAGATGCAGCAAAAGAGCGGATTTTTTCCCTGCTCCCGGAAGATCAGAAGCAGGAACTGGTTCGGATTTTCGATGAGTTCGAAGCATTTCAGACGCCGGAGGCGAAATTTGCCCGTGCCATGGATAACCTGCAGCCACTGCTATTAAACGACAGTAACGACGGCGGCGACTGGAAAGAACATGAGGTAAATGCTGAAAAAGTGTACGGAAGACAGAGAAAAACAAAACGTGGTTCAGAAAAACTTTTTGAAGTGACAGATCAGATTCTGAAAGAAAATATTGCAAAAGGGAATTTGCCGGAATAATGGTAAATACAGAACACGGAATTTTTTGTCTGATAAAATTGGAGTAGACATAAAGAATATAATTTATCAGAATTGGCACCTTCCAGCCTGGTTTTCCATAATGTAATATTATGAAACAGACCCAGGAGGTTAGGATGAAACAAGTAAAATTCATAACAGGGCTGATGGCTTTCGGGGTGGTCAGTCTGTTTGCCGGATGTGGGGAAAAAGAGAATGAAATGACAAAGGTTACCCTGAATGAGGTGGCACATTCGATCTTTTATGCCCCACAGTATGTCGCACTGGAAAATGGATATTTTACACAGGAAGGCCTCGATCTCGACCTGGTGACCGGGTACGGGGCGGATAAGACGATGGCAGCGGTCATTTCCGGGGAGGCGCAGATCGGATTTATGGGAGCAGAAGCATCCGTGTATGCGTATCTTGAAGGCGCCAACGACCCGGTGATAAACTTCGCACAGGGAACCCAGCGTGCGGGAAACTTTCTGGTAGCAAGGGAAGAGATGGCGGATTTTCAGTGGAGTGACCTGAAAGGACAAGAAGTGCTGGGAGGACGAAAAGGCGGTATGCCGGAGATGGTTTTTGAGTATATCCTGAAAGAGAATGGTCTGGATCCGGCAAAGGATCTTTCGATTGACCAGAGCATTGATTTTGGTTCTACTGCTGCAGCTTTCTCGGGTGGAAAAGGGGAGTTCACAGTGGAATTTGAACCGGCGGCCACAACACTTGAAAAGAACGGGGATGGTTTTGTGGTTGCTTCCCTTGGTGTCGATTCCGGCTATGTTCCCTATACTTCCTACAGCGCAAAGACCAGCTACGTCGAAAAACATCCGGAGATCATCCAGGCCTTTACCGACGGTCTGCAAAAAGGAGTGGACTATGTGAATTCCCACACGGCGGAGGAGATCGCGAAGGTGATTCAGCCACAGTTTAAGGAAAATGATCTGGATACGATAACAAGGATCGTGGAACGTTATCAGAGTCAGGATACCTGGAAAGAAAATCTGGTGTTCGAGAAAGAATCCTTTGAACTGTTACAGGATATTCTGGAGAGTGCCGGAGAACTGGAAAAGCGGGCAGATTATGAGAAACTGGTGACTACGATATATGCGAAAGAAGCAATGAAAAAATAGTGGAATTGAAAACAGATGTACCGGATAAACAGGTGACATAATATCAAAAAACTGTAAAAAAGATCATATCCTCATAATAAAACGATAGGTGGATATGATCTTTTTGCGTTAGTTTTTCATCTCATACTGCATCATCTCATAATGAAGGATACATCCCTCATAAATCTCTGCAGGAAGCAGTGCACGGGCCACCAGTTTCGGTTCATTCTCCGCAGCGTCCTGACGTTCCAGGTGGGCATAGTCACCATCGATGGAAAGTACTTTATAATCACAGGTCAGCATCAGACCATCACCTCATTTCTCATGATATTTTTTTCAGTATAACAAATTTTTCTCGAAAATGCATCCATCCGGTGTTATAATTGGCGATAACAGAGTATAAAAAGTTACTGTTCAGCATAGATTTAGTGCATCGCGCAGCGTGTTACTGAGCACAGAGTGAACAGTAACTATAAAAAAGGGGCGTAGAGAGTTGAAAAAAAGAAGATACAAATATCTTGCCGGAGCACTGCTGTGCCTTGCAGTGATAAATATACAGGTACCTGACACTGTTCTGGCAGGCACCTGGCAGCAGGAAGAAAACAGCTGGTGGTATCAGGAGGATGATGGAATCTGGCCGGCGTGGCAGTGGAAAGAGATTGATAATAAATGGTATTATTTTGATGAGAATGGTTACTGCGTTACCGGATGGCGAAAGATTGATGATAACTGGTATGATTTTGACGAAGACGGTGTGTTGCAGACCGGACGATGGATCGATGAGTATTATGTGGGAACCGATGGCAGGATGCTGACGGACACCTGGGTCGGCAGATATTGGGTAGACAGTGAGGGTAAAAAGGACACTTCGATAAAAAAAGAAAAAGACCTGCCATTAGAGAGTCTGACACTGAATAAGGAATCAATTACCCTGCTCCAGGGTGAGACGGCAAATCTTCTGACACAGTGGCAGCCGCAGGATACCACCCGGTGGAAATACATGCAGTGGACGAGTTCTGATCCCAGTGTGGTAGAAGTTTCCAGAGGAAAAACAACGGCCGTGGGAGAAGGCACTGCAATCATCACGGTCAGCATGGGAACGAAAGAAGCGACCTGCACGGTGACAGTAACGGACAGTGCGGTATGCAAGACAGCTTTGAAACTGCTGGATGCCCAGTACATCTGGGGAGGCAATGGACCCCAGGACGGAGGTGTGGACTGCTCCGGGCTTCTGATGTATGCGTATACACAGAACGGATATGATTTTGGTGCCGATCTGAACGCTGACAGTTTTGCACGGTACGGGCAGGAGGTCAGCCGGGAAGAACTGCAGCCGGGAGATGCGATCTGTACCTGTTATAACGGGGAACGATATCAGCATA
>ERZ1673737.3919-NODE-3919-length-10869-cov-4.472536_pt1 | contig 10869 bp, 8 predicted proteins | sample MGYA00580211_ERZ1673737 | MGnify/ENA primary metagenome ERZ1673737 (study PRJEB41218, sample SAMN15661789) | gut metagenome | host: Homo sapiens | place: Canada: London | collected 2015-08-20/2019-03-30 | study: EMG produced TPA metagenomics assembly of... | reverse complement strand
TTGGGACGGGCAAGATTATGTCTGAGATGATAAAGAAGCAGAAAACCTCGGTTGATGTGACAGGACTCGCAGTCACGGGAAAAGGCTCAATTTCTCCGTTGTGATATATACAGCACTGCTTCAACCTCTCATGATTTGGGACTGATTGCTTCTCATAGATAGTGGCCCCTCATTGAATGAAATGAGTTAGTGGTGAATAATAGAATAAAGCTTTGATATGGAAGATAAAGCAGTGCCTTCTAACCACACTGAGTGGTCTACCATTACATCGAGCCCTGATATAGCGAATGCTCGATTTAACAGATAATAAGGGTGCAAAACCCAAACGTCTCACAAATACGTTATGCCGAGTTCATCGCTACTCCGAAATTTGTTAGATCTCAATACTTCTCTCATACTAAGTTTCGTTTATCGAGTCTGACTCATCGCGTTACTGTGATACTACATGACGACACTCCTTTATAACGATATTAACTTACTCCTTCACGCTCTCATGTTCAACCCACACCGCTTGCCCCAATGAGTCTCACCTTGAGTCCCGATGATGGCAGAATGTTCGATGGTGATCCAGGGCTTAGTCATCCGCCCTCGTCCCCGGGAACTGACCGCCCGCCAACTGACCGCCCGACAGCTCTCCAGAAACTTCAGGCATTGCATAACCACCGCAGGCTTTCAAATCAACTTCTTACTTTCGCCTACGCCCACCACCTCAACCGCGAGGTGATCCTATTCCCCTTATACCTCATCCATTACCATCGCTCGATCTGCGCGATTCTGACAACCCGCAATCATGGCCAACTATCTCGCCTCCATCTTCGGTACCGAGCAGGACAAGGTCAATTGCTCCTTCTACTACAAGATCGGCGCATGCCGCCACGGCGACAGGTGCTCTCGCAAGCATGTCAAGCCTTCCTACTCGCAGACCATCCTGATGCCCAACATGTATCAGAACCCGGCCTACGACCCTCAGAACAAGATGAACCCAAGCCAGCTCCAGAACCATTTCGACGCTTTCTACGAGGACGTCTGGTGTGAGATGTGCAAGTATGGTGAGCTTGAAGAGCTTGTCATTTGCGACAACAACAATGACCGTAAGTTGGATCTCCTTCCGAGGTTGGTGAATTCCCCGACAGCCTGCTAACATCTGACTCGCGACAATAGACCTCATCGGTAACGTTTACGGCCGGTTCAAATACGAGGAAGATGCGCAAGCCGCCTGCGACGCCCTGAACTCTCGTTGGTACGCCGCGCGGCCTATTTACTGCGAGTTATCCCCCGTTACAGATTTCCGAGAAGCGTGTTGTCGTCTCAATAGCGGAGAAGGGTGCGTGCGAGGAGGATTCTGCAATTTCATTCATCGCAAAGATCCCTCGGCCGAGCTTGACCGCGAGCTGCGACTGAGCACCAAGAAGTGGCTCAAGGAGCGCGGCAGAGATGCGCGCAGCGTCAGCCGCAGTCCTAGCCCAGAGCCTGCCCGCCGGCGGCACTAGTGATGTTTCGCAGTGCTTTCTGGACTTTGACTTCATCGACGTTTTGATTTGATCTTTCCCGGCGTTCGGCGATATCAGTGGATGATTCGATTCCGCTTTCCTTTGCGCATCGGAGCGTCTAGGGTATGGGGTTTCGGTCCTTTTTTTTGCTGATCAGCATTTTGTGTTTCATGGCATGATATCAGAATTTCAAGACGAAAATTTACTGCTAGATAGCATAGAACCTGCTATGTCCTTCGCATTGTTCTCCGTGTATTAGTAGTACCCAGAATGCATTTTGACCTAACACGAAAACATTTAATTTATCAGAATTCGGCTACCGTAGTATCGAGAGCTTCTTTTGAAATTCTCGAATTTTAAAATCGAATGAATACTCTTTACCAAGTTGTCCTTTGTCCGATGCGCCGATTCCGCGATCTTGGCATCCTTTTTGATAGCTACGCGAGCGCGCCGGCGCGTCGATTCTAATTCTCGGAACAATCGCCTCAGTACAACCCAACCCAGCTGATATTGCGATTTTTGCTGTCGCGCCAAGCTCAGCTGACAAGAGAGTTAATTCCGACAACATGGCAGCGGTATACGACCACAGCAATCGCGCCTTTCTCCAGGCGTTCATGGCACGGTCGTCTATGACCTTCGAAGAGGCCCAACCAGTCTTGGCTGCGATATTGACAGTCTCTGGTACTTCTTCCAACTGAGCTTCATGCTATCATCTGTGGGGATGTCTGCTAACCGCAAAAATTGAACAGAGGGCCAAACAGTTGACCCCGAAGATGTCACCGAAGACCAATTCTCCTCTTACGTCTCAGCAGCCAATACCGCAATTTCACCCTTCGACCTTGAGATCAGAAGCTCATTACCGCAAGTCCCTCAATCCACAAATACAGATGACGCCCCTACTTTACCGGAACGAGTGTACGCCCTCGTTAACACAACAAGTGATCCTCTGACCCAGCTCGCAACAACCTACTCCGCAGATGAAATCGCCTTCTTGAAACGCCTTCTTGACTACATGTTCATCACAAACAACACAATACGATGCGAAGGAATGGCCGCTACCCAAATGCAAGCAGTCCAATTGCACCGAGTTGGCGAAGCCAATCGACGACAGTCCCAGGCTGCTGATACGCAACAAAGCCAAGCTGGAGCAACGCAGTCGCTGCGTATGACACAGGCGGAAACGATGGTCAAGAATTTGATTGAGGAGGGTTGGCTACAGAAGAGCTTGAAAGGATATCTCAGCCTGACACCACGAGCTCTGATGGAGTTGCGGGGATGGTTGGTGTTGACGTATAATGACGAGCAATATGATGGCCACCGAGCGCATCGGATTAAGTTCTGTGCTGCTTGTAGCGATATTATCACCGTTGTGAGTATACTTGGCACTTTATTTGCTTGGAACTGCATCTGACTGAAATTTAGGGCCAACGCTGCGGTGACCTCGAGTGCGGGGGACGACTTCATGAACATTGCATGCGTAATTTCTTCCGTATGCAGCAGGGGGAGAACTGCCCCGTGTGCAAAAAAGAGTGGCCGGGTGATCACTTTGTAGGCGAGAGAGCCTTTGCTTCGAGAGCACAACCGAGAAGTATCGCGCATCCGAACTCACAGGTTCCTTCTTCCAGTGAGCCCAATGGCGAGAATCAAGAATCGGAAGAGGAGAATAGTGATGAAGATGGATGAACTTCGATATACAGTGGCATGATCGATTATCATTCATACTGATCTTGGCCAAATATGCCGATGATAGTGCCAGTTTCTTCTTCCATCGTGCAGTGGATATCACACCACCGCAGAGAATCGGAATGGTGAAAAGAAGTACAGCCCATAGAACTTACTGGAGCACTCGGGCAGTGAGAATTGTCCTCGACGCAATCCATTCGGTCTCTCAACTTAATATCGCATGCGATACCTCGCCCGCCATCTCTTAACGGAGAACTTATGTTCAAATTCCACCAGATGTACCTAATTCAACCTGTTGTCCAATCTATCACTATGGACTGTTGATACCCTCGAGTGCAAGGCCATATACAAACCTGGCATTGAATCCCCAAAGACTGGCGTGGAATCAAGTAATTTGAAAAAATCTACAATGTCCATCCATAGACACAAGCTCAACCGAGTTAATCATCTTCCCCCGCCGAATATCCAACATGCCTCTAGTTTTGTGAGATTTATACGTAGTCTGAAGGGACACCCGAAGCCGCTAGATCCCAGATTTCTCCTTCTCTAGGTCAAGGTATACAACACTACCAACGACACGAGCACAGGTAAGTCCTGGTTTCCCCAGCCAGAAGACAAGCAATATACTCAGATTGTCGGAGATTACCTCCATCGGGCCTCGGGCCGGGTTTCGGTTTCTGCGCCGTTGGCTATTTACCCTGGATTTCCAGCGATCAATGCTTCGGATTTAGTGGTCCGACGAAATAGTAATTTGAGACATCAACGCTCGTCTTATAAGCTCTTTTCAAAGAAGGCGACGTGTGATGGACAAAGAGAGTCTGAACAATCCTGGAAGTATATGACCAAAAGACACCTGAGGCACACCTCAACATATTCAAGTCCCAACAGCCTTTAGTCCGAAACCATTTGCCCCAGTAATTTAACTCTAGGCTTCCAACGGTCATTTATCGGGCAATTACTCAGAATGCGGGCTCGGTTCTCCCACCCCCCACATAATTCTCGCGCCAAACCTTCTCTCGGACTCGATGACGACGATCTGGGGATCCGGCAAGGCAAGTCTTGTCCGTGGATGCCGACTGCCAGGCTTTTCGGCCATCTTGGCCAATGTCATAGAAACTTACAAATGCTTTGCCCCCCGCATATCCCGACTGTTCCGTACAGCCCAAGTCTCATACGACATCTCTGAGCGGCTCAGCCAACGCCACCCCCCCGGACTCTACTTCGTATAATCCACCGCGAACGGTCCTGTGCCAGTCAGGTGTGACATCGGCTCCCCACAATCATGGGTTGAGGGCTTTTTGATTTATCATGTACCTGGATCGGCATTTACTTTCTTCGGTGGGAAAGTGCACTTAAACCTTTTATCCTTCCTCTTCCACTTTTCTTTCTTCAACCCGTCACCACCCCGCGTCCTCGACTTTCAGTAAAGACTGCCGCTCGTATATATAACTTGAGATCCAGCTCTTTGGATTCTATCTACCCAGGAATCGAACTGGTTAGGAAGGTGGCGAGACTGCACTATGCAGTTCAAAGTGAGTCTTCGACAACCCCGTGACCAACAGAAAATGTCATCTGACCTCTTATCTCTAGTCCATCACCTGCGCGGTCTTGCCGCTGCTTGTATACCTTGGAGTTCCTGTTAGCGGAGCACCCAACGGACGGGTCATCAGAAGCGTCCAAAAGTACGCCGGCTCAGGCTATGCGGGTAACTTCAGCAAGAATGTGTATCAAACAGGCTTTGACGGCGTGACATGGGACGAAGACAACTGGCTTCTTAGCACGACCAACTTGGAGCAAGGTCGCTTTCAATCACGCGGATCTGTAGCAAATGGATACCTGGGTATCAATGTTGCCAGCGCTGGCCCGTTCTTTGAGATCGATAGTCCCGAAGACACGAACGGATGGCCACTTTTCTCTACCCGCCTGTCCTTTGCAACAATTAGTGGGTTCTTTGATTCGCAGCCTAATACCAACGGTACGAACTTCCCCTGGCTGTCACAGTATGGCGGGGACAGTGTGATCAGTGGTGTGCCCCACTGGTCGGGACTGATTCTGGATCTTGGCAATGATACATACCTGGACGCCAAGGTGGACAACAAGACTATCTCCAACTTCCGATCTACATACGATTTCAAAGCAGGTATCTTGATCTGGTCTTACACATGGACGCCACAGGGCGACAAGGGCTCGTACCAGATCACCTACCGCCTCTTTGCCAACAAGCTGTACGTCAACCAGGCCGTGGTGGATATGGAGATCGTTCCATCTACGGTATCGGAGGCCACCATTGTTAATGTTATGGACGGGGCTTCTGCTGTGCGTACCGACTTTGTCGAAACAGGAGAAGACAACGGTGCTATTTTCTCGGCTGTTAGACCGAACGGAATTGCCAATGTCACAGCCTATATCTACGCCAATATCACTGGATCGCCGAATGTGGACTTGTCTTCGCGCAAGATCGTCTCCAACAAGCCATACATTCACGCCAACGACTCTTCCATTGCGCAAGGTGTGAACGTGAAGTTCCAGCCTGGTGAGACGGTTCGCATCACCAAGTTTGTTGGAGGTGCTTCGACCGATGCTTTTAGTGATCCGAAGAAAACAGCCAAGGAGGCTGCTTCTACCGCCATGAAGAAGGGATACGCCAAGTCCGTTCGTTCGCATATTATGGAGTGGGCTAGTGTCATGCCTGAGCATTCTGTTGATCATTACGCATTGCCGAACGGAACACTTCCTGCAGACCCCAACATCATTGATGATGCAGTCATTGCCGTGGCCAACACGTACTACTTACTGCAAAACACTGTCGGTAAAAATGCGATCAAGGTAGCCTCGGGAGCCCCAGTGAATGTGGACAGCATTTCCGTTGGTGGTTTGACCTCGGAATCTTACGCTGGCCAAGTCTTCTGGGATGCCGATGTATGGATGCAACCTGGCCTTGTTGCCTCCCATCCAGAGGCCGCCCAGCGGTTCACGAACTTCCGTGTGGCCCAGTATGAGCAGGCACAGGCGAACATTCAAACAAAGTTCTCAGGATCAAAAAACCAGACAGTTTTCTCCCCCTCGGCTGCCATATATCCTTGGACCAGTGGCCGTTATGGAAACTGTACAGCTACTGGCCCTTGCTGGGATTATCAATATCATCTGAACGGAGATATTGGACTTTCCTTGATCAACCAGTGGGTTGCCAGTGGTAACACGCAGCTGTTCAAAGAAAAGCATTTCCCGATCTATGACTCTATAGCCAATCTCTATGCCGACTTAGTGGTTCGGAATGGCTCTTATTGGACATTGACAAACATGACTGACCCTGTGAGTAAATATTTACCCACAATATGATTCGATCAACTTACAAGATTTAGGACGAGTATGCCAACCACATTGATGCGGGGGGCTTCACAATGCCGCTCATTGCTGAGACACTTCGGTACTCGAATGCATTCCGCCAACAGTTTGGTCTCGAGGAGAATTCAACCTGGGATCAAATGGCCGATAGTGTTTTGGTCCTTAGCGAAAATGCCGTGACTCTCGAATTCACCACCATGAATGGGAGTGCCGTTGTTAAGCAAGCTGATGTGGTCATGGTCACCTATCCGCTGGACTATACTGCCAACTATACCTCCCAGGATGCACTGGATGATCTGGACTACGTGAGTATTGGCCTATCAACCTCCACCGAGTGAGAGGACGAAGTTAACTTGATAAATCTAGTATGCCGCCAAACAGTCACCCGATGGCCCGGCTATGACCTGGGCTATCTTCTCAATTGTCGCAAATAAGATGTCTCAGTTTGGTTGTTCGGCGTATACATATGCCCAGTATTCATACAAGCCTTATACACGCGCACCATTCTTCCAATTGTCGGAACAAATGGTGGACAATACTACCATCAACGGCGGTACGCACCCAGCGTATCCCTTCTTGACTGGACACGGTGGTGCCCATCAGGTTTCCCTCTTTGGCTATCTTGGATTGCGACAGCTGCCAGATGACATCCTCCACGTCGATCCCAATTTGCCACCCCAGATTCCCTACCTGAGGTATCGCGACTTCTATTGGCATGGATGGCCCATCTCCGCCTGGTCAAACTATACTCACACCACCATCCGCCGTGCCGTTGGCACCCCTCCCCTTGATACTGCGGACAACAAATTCGCCAACGAGACTATTACCATCCATTCTGGTCCAGACTTAAATGTCACTGTGTATCAACTCCCAATCAAGGGTTCAGTTGTCATCCCGAACCGACAAGTTGGCTCTAAAAACACAGTGGCCGGCAACCTCGTCCAATGCCAGCCCATCATTTCCACGAATGCATTCGAGCCCGGCCAGTTCCCCATTTCTGTAGCGGACGGTGCTGCCTCCACAAAATGGCAGCCCTCCCTCGCAGATGATGTGAGCGCCGTGACTATCTCCTTCCCCGAATCGGAAGTCGGAGCTCCAGTCTCAGGCTTCTACTTTGACTGGGCGAAAGCACCCCCTGTCAACGCCACAGTCATCTTCCATAACAAGACCCTTCAAGATCCCACAGTGGCCCTTACTTCAGTCAATAGCTCAGACTTCACAATCGTCCACGCCTTGACCAACATTGTCCAATCCGGTCCTTACGATGCAGCGACCACTAACCTTGACATGATTGCCATTCCTACTGGCAACTCAACAAATGTAACACTATCATCTCCTGTTCCTGCGGCACGATACGCATCTCTACTCATCGTGGGCAACCAGGCCCTTGGCCCCGCTGATGTGGAAGCCAAGAATGGAACCGGCGCAACTGTTGCTGAGTGGGCAATTATTGGGCAGGACAAGCAGAGCAACACCTCGTCCTCGAGCCCTCAACCTGCCAAGAGAAAGATGGATCTACGTGATGCATCTGCTCTCTCGGATGCTGAGTCTTTTATCCGTCGGAGACGGCAGCTTCTTTCTTTGAATTAGAGGTTGATTGAAATTTTTTGTAATTATGCGAGAGTCGCGAAGAGCCCGATTGGGGGGTTTCCTTTCTTATACTCTGTACAAAAGATGATGACACCATTGAGATTTTGTGTTCTGCCATTTTCGAAAACAGATTCCTCACATACACTCGCAGATCGTTTCCCGAACCCTGTTCTGACGCAGTTACTTCTCCTAAACCCCTGTCAAGCTGTATTGTCCCACTTGAACAGTAATAAATGGATCATTGTTATAATACAGTAAGACTTTATAGAGTGCTATAGGATGTTCTCTGCAAACAGACCAAGTAAAAAAAAGGTCTAGCGATATAGCAAGATCGCTGCCACCTATTCTCTACCACGTGCGCAGCCTTCGTCCATACTCGTTTTATACACACTACGCTCATTTTATGTACACTCTGAAGGCCGCGCTGGTTACTAGAACACGGTACTAACCCTAGTAAGAGATTGTGCTTCTTTACTCATATAGATTATCTTTCCGTTTGAGATTTTCATTTATTACTAGTATCTGTCGAAAGCTAGCGTCCCTGTATAAGCTGATATAAGCCCCTTAAGTGCTGAGACTAGACCTAGAGATGATTTAAAGTCCGTATTAAATTGATTATATCTCTTAGCCCGAAGAGCTCGAAATATAAGAATAGAGCTCGTACTATATCAAAAGCATCAAACATGCATCAAGATACAAACGACAAAATCTCCTATGTCTTTCCCTCAGCGTTGGCACATCTTTATCAAGACGCAGCATTATATTGGCACGGTTCTGCTCGGTTTAGACCTCCAAAGCTAACTCGTCGATCTCTATCTCGATCACTTCATCTTCAACAATGAATTCGAGCATTTCTTTTTACTGGCAACCTGTATACTGTCAGTTGACGTTATCAAAAAGTTAGCATAGAAATAATTGTGTACCGCCCCTGTTCTGAAACCTCGTCTCTCAAAGCTAGCTTCATCGCCGTTGACTGGGATTTCTCTGCTTTGAAGATACTCTTCAAATTCCGGTAAGACTAGCCCCAAGTGGTCGCTCGTATATGGGACCACATTTCGAATAGATTCTGGGCGTCTAGACACCCAGAGAGTGAACCTTTTCCAGGGCTGTGAGGATTCTAAGAGGCACAGCGACGAAAATCACGCTTCCGGCACCCAACGAAGTGGGGCACCTCGTACTGAAGCGTGGTTCGGCTGCGGAGAAGAACATCACTAAAGACGCCTGTCTGTCGGCAGCGAGTCTAGCAAGACTGGAGAATCCCCGTAGATGACCAGATTAAGGGGGCACTAGCTGTGAAGCATGATTTAGAAAGCCACACTATATGTTGAAGTCGACCAAAAATGTTGCATGTCGCAGGAAAACCGTTATCGCACGGAAAGTGATGACGCCACAGGTTATTCCGTAGAATTGCGGAGACATAGGCGAATTCGTACCGTGTAAGTTTCTTTCCTGTGAACTAAGAAATGCTCTGACACTAAGTTATTAGGCTCATCTAGACAATGATAGCACCATATGACTGAGTCCCTATCCTACGGTCGAAGCAATAATTTCTCTAGTGAGGTAAGGTTATGAGAGTATGTCCAATGGAGCAATCCCCGAGACCCACGAGCTTGACCTGAGTTAATCAGCTATATCGGTGGATTAGCTATCGGTGAAATATTAAGGTTGCTAGTGGGTGGTACGAGCTGATTAGGTTTGGGTTCAAGATGAAGCGAATGTATGTTCGGCAAGATTCGCCACTTATCCCGTAGAACCTTACCATTGTCTCCCCGCCATTTCTTGAATGAGGGGGATCTTGTAAGGCATAGACACAGTTTATAATACGGAGAAGCCCATTCTACATAGGTTCCTGTCTCATACATATCCTATTGTCAGCTTGTCAGCTTGTCATACCTTAATACTTGGTTTCGGCTGCCCCAACTTCTTCGTCCTTAGAGAGTGGTCTCTGGAACCGGGGTCGATTGTCAACTACATGGCACTATATCGCTCTACCATTATTCCGGCGATGGATACAGAATTAGTCCATAATTTTCTTGCGCGAGACGAAGCCGAATCTCCTCCGCCCTGTACCACAGGAAATGAATACGATGGCCGGATGGGGCTGCGTATTTCGTCTATATTTGTGATATTGGTTGGTTCGATTTTCGGTGCGGTCTTCCCCGTTGTTGCAGCACGATTTGGAGGTTCAAGAATACCATCCTGGGCTTTTTTTATCGCTAAATACTTCGGGTCTGGTGTTATTATTGCTACCGCCTTTATTCACCTCCTTGGTCCAGCTGAGGAGGCTTTACGAAACCCCTGCTTGACTGGTCCTATCACAGAATATGGCTGGGTGGAAGGCATAATCCTTATGACTATTCTCGTCATGTTCTTTGTGGAGCTGATGGTCATGCGATACGTACGGTTTGGCCAAAACGATCAGCTCGATGTCGAGAATCACAGACATTCACACTTTGATGACGATGAGAATGCCACTACTGATGTGAGAAATCGAGTGGTGCCGATATATGATACTGAAATGTCCGAAAAAATGGATGTTTACATGGCTCAGCTGACTTCTATCTTCATCTTGGAATTCGGTATCGTCTTTCACTCTGTGTTTATCGGTTTGACTCTCGCCGTATCTGGCGAGGAGTTCACGATCCTCTACATCGTCATCGTCTTCCACCAGACTTTTGAAGGACTGGGTTTGGGTTCCCGCCTTGCTACTCTTCCTTGGCCGCGGTCCAAACACCTGACACCGTACATTCTGGGTGTCATT
>ERZ1673737.3917-NODE-3917-length-10873-cov-3.941117_pt1 | contig 10873 bp, 3 predicted proteins | sample MGYA00580211_ERZ1673737 | MGnify/ENA primary metagenome ERZ1673737 (study PRJEB41218, sample SAMN15661789) | gut metagenome | host: Homo sapiens | place: Canada: London | collected 2015-08-20/2019-03-30 | study: EMG produced TPA metagenomics assembly of... | reverse complement strand
TATTAACATCAAAATATTCCCCATCCCCCGCAACCCTCCCAAAAACACACTTAGTACTAGTAGGCAAAAGCGCCAAGGCACGCGCCCCAACAAACCGATGCACCTCCCCCAAATGCGCCATAAAGGTATCCAGATTCCCATAAACACCAGTGGACCCGCGAACCTCCACACAACAAAACATACAACAAAACGCACCCCGCGGTGCAACAGGTGAAAAAGACACCGCCGAATCCCGCTTACAAGGAACATGCGATTTAGCAAGGAACTCCCAGCGATATCGGATCCCCGTGGGTGAATGGACGCGCACGGAATCGTCGAATTGCGGGTAGTTGCTACTGCACTTGGCAGCCATGGGACCTTCAAAGGCGCATTTCACGCAGCGCAGCCAGGACACCTGCGTGTAGTAGCCACTTCCAGGCTCTGTGTGGATTTTGAAGCCGCGGAAGCCTGTGTGCACCTTCCAGGCGCCTTTGCAGAAGCCGAGGTAGTTGTTTGTTTTGCTTGGGGACCATTTTGGGCCGGTGGGTTGGGAGGAGGGGGCTGGGGACAGGGTTGTGTGTGAGGAGGTTGCGGTTGTCGAGGGGTTTGAGGGGGTTGAGTCTGTTGAGGCTATTGATGGGGGGGGGAGGGATTGGCGGTGTGGATGCATTGATATTATGTTTGCAGTTATTGGGGATAGGTGATGGTTTGGTGGTTCGTCTTTGAGTTGGGGGTGGTATGTCTGGCTGATTTCGTCGTCGTCGTCTGAATCTGCTATTTCGCGTTTCCATTGTTCTCCCCAGAGATTGTCATCTTCGACTGGGCTCAAACGGAGGTTGGGTCTTAGTGGTGACCGCACTGGCGTTTCCGGGACTGGCAATTCTGCTACTGGCTCTGGTGTTGATGGCGAGACGGTGTGGCAGAAGCCTGGCTGGGCAAGGAACCCAGGCTCAGGCGCAGAGGATGGGAAAGAAGACCTGCTCCCGCGCGGAGATCGAGAGAACATACTTCCCATGCTACTGACAGCCGACCCGAACCCCGACGATCGTCTCCGAGATGATGGACTCGTCTCGAAAATGCCAGACGCACCCAGCGTATCTGTAGGCGACGCAGACAACCCCTCGAGCAGGAACGCCCCCGACGAAACTGGATACCCACCAGACAGATACATCGGCTCCCGGGTAGGGGATGGCGAGAATCGGTCCGGGTTATTAGGAAGGTAGGCCCCATATATGTACTGACTTCTCACATACGTAGGATCAAAAGTCATCGAGATGGTAGGTGGAATAGGCGACGCCCGTGCCAGTCGCTGGTAAAGATCACCCAGAATAACGAGGGTCCGAACACGGCCTTGCTCAGACTCCATCTGTAGCGCCATCAGATCTAAGCTGGAGCCTTGCTCCTGTGCTTCGCGGAGATGTCTCAGCAATGCACCTTGAAGTGTGATAATGATATCCTTCATCTGTTCGCGAGCGATCGAGTCGCCTTCTGCGTATAGTCGACCTAGTTCTTGGTGGTGTCTATTATACTGAGATAGGATCTCGTGGTGGCCTCGTGCTAGTGACCATTCCAGATCCCGGGTTGACTGGTCGGGTTGGCGGCGGCGCTCATGCCATTTTTTGCGGATTGCTGTGAACATGCGGCTGCCATCGTTGTAGGCCGATACGACTTCGATTCTTAGCTTGGGTGAAGATGATAAAGGAGATGGGGATTATACCGGCTGCTACGCAGGCTACGACTGCGATCACCTCCACCCCCGACATTGTAACCGGGACGGGGGAGGGGTGGATAGGGTTGAGTTATGACAGGAGTCTCGCTGACCGTTCCGATCGGGAAAATGGCAGCGGATAGAGTGGTATATGATGGCCAATGTTGGAGAGAAAGCTTAGAAAGGTCAAGAAATACAGGGATAAAAAGGAAAAAAGAAGCCTAAAACAGGGACACAGATTACTCAGGGAAGAGAAGAAGCAAGAACCGTATTGCCTAGCTTTGACTCAGTGCGTCAGCAGGCTGGATTGAAATTAGGGCAGTGTCTACCTATACCTGGGCATGTACGGAGTATCGGGAGTCGGAGTAATCTGCTAGCAAAAGCACGGTCCTTACCTCGCTTCAGTGCCTACTTACTAGGTAAACTTTTCGCTAACTGATTGGGAAGTAAATGTCCCGGCAAGCGAGAAGAGGGGGTGAGGCTGAGTGATAGGGATTGAGACCTATCACAGGGTTCTCACGGGTGCAGGGGAGGTGATTGGTGTTAGCAAGGCACCGAGGTCGGAGATGAAGAACACCAGAGCACAATTTAAAGCTCGGATATACCTTGTACCTGTATAACCATAACAAAGTGGGATCTGCAGTATAGCCGGGATCGACTCCACTGGTTCCACAGATCTATGGATCATCCGATTACGTAGGTAAACAATACAAAAGAGGCAGATATATTTATGGATAGGTATCCTCGAGATTCGGTCCTCGGCTAAATAGCTTTTATCCATATGTTTGGTTAATCAACTTGCCATCGCATAGCACACATTCATTCCAAAGGATCAGCGTTCTAGAACATTATCTTGCGTTCCACTGTCAAAGAATGTCTACATAGCCTTATAGGGTGCAGTGGGTTACATTGCCTTGTCATCACACTGCCAGCGAAACACCTATATCTCATCTTTGCCAAATCAAACAAAAGTAAATATCAAAAGCCTTGGTCAGTTCGATGAGCCAGGAATTGAGAACATCAGAAATCATTGACTTAGCAGTCAATAGGTCGAGTAGACTAGGTGCTTCTTGTATGCGATAGTACTATATTGATAATCCCGAACTGATAACATGATAGTCATATATCATTCAAGATGTCCGAAATATTACCGTAAGTAGCAGAGGACATAGACAAGCAGAAAAGCACACAAACTATCCAGACACGAACGTCCCACCGTTAATCACACAAACCCTCAAACGCCAACCCAGCACTGATGCAAAAAAAAGACAAGCACATGCCAACCCGCGCCAGTACAACAATCAAATCAACAACATCTCCCCTTGCCCTTCGCATTCTGCATAATCTGCACCTCCTCCCCATGCTCATTCCCATTCCCACTCCCATTTCCAATCCCAGCAGAAGGCGAAGCTAGACCCAACCAACTCCTCCTTTTATCCCCAACCCCTAACCGAAAACTCCCCGTGCCCTCCACAAAACCAGGACTAAACGGGCCAGCAGAGACACCACCAGCAGTCATAGGCGTCCCCGCAATTGAAAGCGCAAGCTCCGTATCACGTTTATTCCTTTGCTCAACCAGCTTCCGAGTAATAACCCGGAAAACCTCATCAATGCCCTCCCCATCTTTGGCACTAATCTCATGACAACAATCCCAGCCAATTTCCTGTCCCCAGAACGCAGAACTCCGTTTTGAATCTGGGCTTTGTAGGGCCGTTGATGAGAGGCCCCCGCTGCCATTCATATTCGTATTGATATTCATGTTTGTGTTTGTGTTGGTATTTGTATTGTTGCTCCCCCCATTACCGCCAAACACACTCGTGCTGAATCCCAGTCCCATACTCATCCCGCCACTGGTTGCTGTAGCCGGCGGTGTAGATGCTTGTGTGGGATAGAGTTGTTCGGCTACGTAAGCGATTGTGCGTTCGAACGGGATGCGTCGGCGACTGGGATCCATGGTAACGATATCGGATTTCGTTCCAACCACATGGATGACTAGCGGGTCTAGATTGTCTTCGCCTGTGCCGATATTCTTGCGTAGTTCGCGCAGCCAGCCGGCCATTTCTTGGAAGCTGGATTCATCTGTGATCTATGAGATGTGTTAGTTTTGGTTGTCTTGCTTTTTGTATAGTTACATGATGGATTGCGTAGAACAAAGGAGGTCATGTCAAAAGTGGGGAAAGATCACTGACATCATAGCAAAGCAGGCACGCGTGCGCGCCGCGATAATAGAGACGTGAGATACTGCGGAATCGCTCTTGCCCAGCTGTATCCCAGATCTGGAGTCGGACGATGGTGTCCGAGGTATGGTCCAGGACGCGCTTTGTGACAAACGACGCGCCGACTGTTGAGGCTGTTGCGGGGTTAAAGGCGTTTCGGACATAGCGCTCCACGAGGGAGGTTTTGCCTACACCTGGATTGGTGTTAGTGTTAGATTATATGCCATAGTAGATAGCAGTGTGGATAGTATTTGGGGATATAGTGCATCGCATATACATGTAGCTTGTCTGGTAGACAAGATCCACACCCACATCCACATCCCTTTGCGGGAAAGGACAGGGACGTACCTTGCGCGCCGAGGACGACGATCTTGGCCTCGAGACTCGAACTCATGGCGGATTCAGAATGTGGGGGCTGGTTGGTTGAATGGGCATGGTACTGCACCAGCGAGAGTGAGGTGGTGAGGTGAATGAAAGGGAGAAGATAAGGAGGGAAACTTGGTCGGGCGGGATCAGCCGATCGGTCAGCTGGGAGTTTTATGTCTTGGAAGTTATCCAGAATAGTTTGACTGTAAGCTACATGTATAAGTTTGCGGTTCTGCGCTGTGAGTGGTTCCTCCTTGCTGGAGATGAGATCTGAGCCTCATGCGAGGAAGCACTGCCTTGCATGAGTCACTTTTAAACTCAGGCCGTTTGACACATGCAGGGACTATTATAATATAATGAATAGTTATAAATGAGACATTAATAAAGCTTACTATTTACGATCTACAGTTTCAAGTCATGTGGTGGATCCATAAATTGGTATTGTAGTCATACAAAGCGCATATACATGAATCCCGATAATTCCCATGCCGACCGAACCATTTTAGGTCATAACAAAGACATGAAATCATCAACACAAGAGCTCTGCACTTCAAATCCAAGGAATGCAGACAGGATTAGCCACCGGCAACCAGGGCCAGGGTGTTCATCCTCCAGGCCAGAAACAATGGGTATATAAGATCAAAAGGAAATAAGATGATAATAAAGAAAAAGAAAAGGATGTGAATCTGGTCTCACCCAAACCATGGGCTACGATGGAAGGAGAACAGCACAACCATAACGTTAAGAAATGGCAGCGCACAGCGCTGTCATGCCTAGGAAGCAACCGCTTAAGAGCGGGGCTCGGTGTAGGTCTCCTGGTGACCGTTGGCAGCACCATCGCTGGAGTCGCTGCGGGGAGAAGGCTTCTCGCCGCTCTTCTCAAGATCGCCAGTGCGCCGGCTGGACTCGAAGCCGTACTCGATGGCCTTGGCTTCGATCTCCTCGTCGGTGAGCTTGGGGAGTTCCTTGGCAGCGCGGACGTAGCTCATTTTCTCGCAGTAGCCCTTGGCGAAGATGATATCGATCTCCTCCAGACTGCGGCCAGCGGTCTCGGGGTAGAACAGAATCATGGGGGGAATGAAGACGGCGTTCATGACGGCGAAGAACAGGTAGGTTCCCCACTTGATGTTGGCGACCATGACGGGAGTGATCATGACAACAGTGAAGTTGAACAGCCAGTTAGAGCAGGTCGAGACGGCGTTGGCCTTGGCACGAGTGCGCAGGGGCGAGATCTCGGCTGGGTACAACCAGGGCAGGGGCAGGATGGAAGCACCGAAGAAGGCAATGTACAGGAACAGGCCGAAGACGGCTCCCTTGGAAGGTCCGGGGCCGCCGGGGATCAAACAACCGAAGACGATGATCATGGACACCATCTGGCCAGTCATACCACCGATGAAGAGCTTGCGGCGACCAATCTTCTCAATGAAGAACCAGGAGAAGGTAGCGAAGATGGCGTAAACGATCATATTAACACCACCGATGATCATGGACATTCTCTCCTCCTCGCCCAGGGATTGTCTCAGGAGAACGGGCAGGTAGTAGATGACAGCGTTGCAACCAGACAGCTGCTGGGCGATCTGGGAAGAGGAACCGATAAGCATACGGCGGAGGTGCTGGGTCTTGCCACCAGTCAGGAGGTCAGAGTATCCAGCACCGTCAGCAACTCCAGCAGCCTCAATAGACTCGATGACAAGCTGCTTCTGGATCTGGGTCTCGTGGGCGTCGATCTCGTAGCCACCAAGAGCAGCCAGGACATACTCACCCTCGTGGACCTTACCCTTGGAGATGAGGTAACGAGGAGAGTCGGGGAGGTACCACATTCCAACGATGATAATAACACCGAAGACAATCTGGAAGGCAATGGGGAAACGCCAAACAAGGTCGTCGGGACCGTAAGAGGCACCGAAGTCAATCCAGTAGGCAATCATAGTACCGATGGCGATGGTACCACCCTCAATACAGATGAGCAGACCACGGTTGGTGCTGCGAGAGCACTCAGCCTGATAGGTAGGGATAGTCGACGTGTTCATGCCGTTACCAATACCAGTGATGATACGGCCGACGAAGAACTGAGCAGTAGCACCATGGCCGTCAACGGCAGCAACCTGGATAATGACACCAACGATCATAACGGTGGCACCAGCGATGATCATGAGACGACGACCCATCCTGTCACCAGTGAACAGAGCGAACATAGCACCAACCAGACAACCCAACTCATACACGGCAGTAACCAGAGCCTGCATGACAGAGTCGCCAGCGGTGATGGGAAGGAATTTGGCGAAAGCAGAAGAGTCAATGATACCAGACATGACACCCTCTGTGAATAGTTAGCATCTGTGTATATGATATAGAACAGACCAACATACGATCATAACCGAACAGCAAGAAACCCATAGTGGCGATGGTCGACACCGTCAACGACAGGGGCCTGCCGGACATGCCAGCATATTTCGGCGCCATGATGAAAGATGTGAAGAGATGAACGAAATCCTATACAAGTCCTAAGAATCGAGGACTATGGCTTCACGTGGGAGTGGCAAAGGTTGGAGATAAACAGGAGACACGCGGAGAAGAAAAAAAGGAGAAACCCCGGGGGGAGGGAGAGAGATATTTGAATGTCTCGCAATTGACGAAAGTGGCAAGGAGATGCATCGTGGGGCGTGTCCTACTCCATAGTACACTTCCCCCGTGAGAAGGGACATATGCGAATAACGAAGCCGACAGCGTCACCCAAACCCACTCCACCCAAGGCGCAGATGGTCGAACGAATCATAGGCGAGAGTGGAGACAAGCCTACCGGATGCATCAATAATGGCGTGTTAAGCATTTCTTTCCGACCCACAGCGGTGCAGCGGTAGTTTGCGTCCCTGATGACATCAGTTGGCGAATATCACTGGAGAGTAGGAAATTTTTAAGAGGGTCGACTCTATAATGGATTTTATGATTGGTTTTCTTAAGTGGACAGTGGCCAGTGGTACAGAATATTGGAGTACACCGAATAACATTTTTGCTATTTTTTTCTCTCATAGTATAGTACATATAGGGCAGGCGGCAAGGGCGAACATATTGCCGACCTTGCTGCTAAAATGCGGAAAAAGGAAAGCTAGCCGAACACCAATATTAGTCAATAGTCAAATTCCGCTCGGATCAACCGATCGAATTTCTGGACAACTCAAGCTCTACGTAGGTGGTACTGCGACCTTACACGGACAACACTCGGGATCGCATGCGACGGAGCCCGCCAAGTCTCGGCGGTAGCACATACGGACTCGGGAAGCCGTTGGTGTCCCGAGTGCATCAAAAGAGCGAATGCGTGGACACTAGTGGCACGCTAAAAGGGATAGCCTCGACCGTGTTGATCGGCATGCAGTCCTGCCTTGTATAGAATGTGCATAAACAACCTGAACAGTGCTCTCCTTGCCTTTTCCTCTCTCCGCGTCTATTCTCCTCCTTTTTTCTTACGCAATAACCAGCGCGGGGATTACCCAGGTAGGTTATAGGTGATAGTCTATATAAATGTGTTCTCCTGTTCTCATGTCACCCCTATTCCCATGTACTCAAGTATGCATCAAGCCGAAAACAATCAAATTATGCTGCTAATGCATGCCAAGAGTTATCAACCACAATTACTTCTTTTCTTTTTGTTATAAATCTTAGTCGACTTTCAGCCCAACCTGACGAATTAGGTGACACATAAATTGTATCAAAAAAGAAAAATCTGATATTTTTTCCCGACCCACGTCATGTCTCAAAAAATGGATTCAATATGTAAAGAGTTTTTTTGGCTAGACTCCGCAATGATGTCGTTGAACCACATCCCGGAGCATTCGAAGTTTTCTCGAAGAGGATGGCGAGAATCGCTACCAGGCAACTAAATTATTGTATTTTCTTTTTTCTCGGTGTTGGTGGTTCGATGCACTATATCTTTTTCCACAATACACCCGAAAGCGCGAGATACGTCTTGCAAAAGGGCAGAACGCTTTACCGTAGGTCTTTAGTAACTAGACCCCGTGTTGCGCGTCAAGATGTCCACAATTCAGGAGAGCCTGGGGCCATCTTTCGGAGAGATGCGGCTGTGATCTCGTTATCTCGAATCAGACCGGGGTGTTGAGGGGTTTCTGTCGCTTACTCGCAGATTAGTGGAAACGATGTCACTGTGCATGTCCGTTGATACCAACGTGCAGCTCGCCCGTCTCACCCGTGCCGGTCGATGGTCGATCCCAGAGACGTCATTCAGATCCTTTGGGAATAATGTTTGGGACGTCCTTTGCGGCAGTACATGATTCGGTGCAAAAGCCCCTTGGGGGCGAAGTATAGACACCGAGCTCTGGATGAAGCCCCCGTGGTTTAAAGGAATCTTTAATATTGCAGTGTGGGATCAGATAGGCTACCCAGAAAAAGTAGTTCCTGAGTGGTAACAGTTAATACGTTTAACTTTTGAATGATCTCAATACTGGCCACAGCTATCTACCGATCCGGTTTCCACATGTCAGTGGCGTCCCAGGTCTATCGCATTGTTTGAAATGTACATGCCCAGATACTTGGACGTGCGATTAGAGTAACGCTATATGTCAGTGGCTATGATGGCAAAGGGGTTCATACGATGGAGAGGCGGAGCCGCGGCTGGGTGATGGGCGGAGGATCGGAGGCGCCGGCATCTCCAAGGACTTCTTGTGAGGGCTTGATTTATGAGTGGATGGTCAGTGTTATTGTGTTATTCTAGATGCCGATATGACTCTCCCTCGCGGATGGCCACTTGGACCTGCGTTTTGCGCTTCCTCTCTCTGCCGTTCAAATTTCAAAACCTGGTTTTGAGAAGCTTAATGTGGGATCGACAGTGGCGTTTGCCAAGGTTGCTTGATCTGTCCGGCTGTCTGATCCACCATTTGATAGCACACTTCGATGTCAGTTTTGCTTGGCTCGAGTTAATATAATCCTGAAGATGTATTGACATGAATGTTAATGGTGTCGGTGGCCAGGATGGTGTCACGTGATAGAGTCACATGACTATGCCTCAGGCCAACATGCCTCGCCTTTCCTTCCCTGCGTTGCATTCCAACTCCCTTCTTTCTTGCAGGAATGCGATCGTTCTATTTACATCTTTCTAGAAGCTGAATGCGGTCAAAATTGGATATTCCCGGGGTAAATATGTCCGGAGATGGAGATGTAATGCCTTCACCGCTACTGGCTGGAACGTGCATGTATATGCCGAGGCCCTTTGCCGATTACGTCTCACTGTGTGCTCTGGCAAAGACAATTGACCTCTTCCGATCTTCCAATGTCACAAGCTGTTCAGAGTGACTGCCACTGCCAACTTGACTGCTTAACAATACACCTGTAGCTGTTGGGCGGTGGGCCAATGACCCGAGTCGGCCGAGAAGTCTCCCCCGCAACTTTTCGTCCCCGGACACCTTTAGCCCGAGGTCTAGAGGACGTCTTTTCAATGCCACTTCTGTTTCCTTTTAATACTTCTTCCTCCTCTATGCAATAGTCTGTCATCATCTCTCAATTCCTATTATCAGTCATGGCAGGCAAACTCACAGGTGCCTCGGTTGCCGAGCACAACTCCAAGGACTCCTGCTGGGTGATCGTCCACGGCAAAGCCTACGATGTAACAGAGTTCCTCCCTGGTATGCACATCGCTTCTGCTGCTCATTCATGCACTAACACTAACACAACCAGAACACCCTGGTGGCCAAAAGATCATCCTCAAGTATGCCGGCAAAGATGCGACCGAAGAGTTCGACCCCATCCACCCACCCGACACCCTGGACAAGTACCTGGACCACTCAAAACACCTCGGCGAAGTCGACATGTCGACCGTCGTGCAGGAAGAAAAGGCGGTTGACCCAGAGGAGACCGATCGCCAGGAGCGCATCAGCCGGATGCCGTCGCTCGCTGCATGCTACAACCTGATGGACTTTGAAGCAGTCGCACGCAGGGTCATGAAGAAGACCGCATGGGCATACTACTCTAGCGGAGCAGATGATGAAATCGTACGTTCACCCAACATCACATCTACAAGATAGCCAGCTAACCCCCACAGACAATGCGCGAGAACCACGCCGCATTCCACAAGATCTGGTTCCGCCCCCGCATTCTCGTGGATGTAGAAAACATCGACATGACTACAACGATGCTGGGCACAAAATGCTCCATACCCTTCTACGTAACGGCAACAGCCCTCGGCAAACTAGGCCACCCAGAAGGCGAAGTGGTCCTCACAAAAGCAGCACACGCACACAACGTAGTGCAAATGATTCCAACATTGGCGTCATGCTCCTTCGACGAAATCGTCGACGCAAAGCAAGGCGATCAAGTCCAATGGCTACAGTTATACGTCAACAAAGACCGCGAAATCACCCGCAAGATCGTCGAGCACGCCGAAAAGCGCGGCTGCAAGGGCCTCTTCATAACAGTCGACGCGCCCCAACTCGGCCGCCGCGAGAAAGATATGCGCTCCAAATTCTCCGACGCAGGCTCGAACGTCCAATCCGGCGGCGACAACATCGACCGCTCACAGGGCGCCGCGCGCGCCATCTCCTCCTTCATCGACCCAGCCCTCTCCTGGAAGGATATTCCCTGGTTCAAATCAATCACC
>ERZ1673737.3916-NODE-3916-length-10875-cov-4.113586_pt1 | contig 10875 bp, 7 predicted proteins | sample MGYA00580211_ERZ1673737 | MGnify/ENA primary metagenome ERZ1673737 (study PRJEB41218, sample SAMN15661789) | gut metagenome | host: Homo sapiens | place: Canada: London | collected 2015-08-20/2019-03-30 | study: EMG produced TPA metagenomics assembly of... | reverse complement strand
GTGGAAATGCGTTAGGGTTCACGTACCAAACCCGACAACGCCACGCGCAACGGTCATCATCCAGAACATGCCATTGATAGTCACGCCGTGTGAGGCTGTAGCAAGGATTCCTCCAATGACGATCATGAGGGTAGTGAAGACGATGGCCGTCTTGCGACCCAGGTAGTCGCATGTCAGTCTGGATATAAGTTAGTTAGATCCCAACATTATCAGGTTGGAAGTATGGTTCTTACCCAATGACGACTTGTCCGAGAACTTCGCCGACCAGCAGTGCATTAGACACACGTGTGCTGACGACGGTGGTGTACTCCTTGGGGTATTCAGCTTTGAGGAGGACATTGGTCATAGTCCTGAGGTTGGTAGGTCAGATTGTGATCCAGTCTTGACAGAGCAGGAACGCACTCAACTTACATCAGGTTGTTCTGATATCCATCACTGATCAGAGCAAAGCCGCAGGCAAACTAGTGGCAGGTCATTTTGGTTAGTTGACCACGAGGACAGGGAATGTAACTTTCAGCTGCGCTGGTTGAGATGGTGCACTCACGATGGTAAACAAGTCCGAGAGACTCTGTCTCTTCTTCGAAACGTCTTTCGAGGGACTGTTTCTCGCGATAGCCAGGCTCTCAGTTGAGATGTGCTCTCGTCCATCGTGCACTGGGAGCGCGGTCAAGTCACGCTCGGAAATAACTCGCTCGGAAGCCATCTTGGTAGCCCACAGACGTGATCTTGAGCAAGGGTTAATGGAAGGTCGGAAGAGAGTGGACGTTCGAGGGGAAAGTAGCACAGCTGCAGTCAGATTCGAAAGTTATTTCAGTGCAACAGTCAATGGCCACGTCGACTTGCACGCGGGGAACCTCACCCTCCTGTCCTTTGAGCCAGCCCTAGGGGTGCAAGTGAGTTAAGCTCGGACAAAGAAAGCTAAGCATCAAGGCTTCGGTAATTGCCGGCTTGGAGATATTCTTCCTCTTCTAGATGTTTAAACGTCAGTCACGCATATCCCTGATGAAATTGCCGACATTGCACGTGGATATATATCGAGGATTATCTCTTGCAAATTCGGTTGTCTGTGGCTACTCACTTATTTGATAATTTGAAAACATCCTTCAATAGCCTTCTATTCTATTGAATTTGAGGTAGGTAAATACAGCCGCTAAAATAACGCCGACATGTACATAGCTCGGATCCCGTGGGTATCGCATACGTTGAAAAAAAAGCACGCATCCATAAAGCAATATAAGAAAAAGACAGGGACTTGACTCATTATTGGGAATAAATTCCAGGACTTTTGCTTGCTGAATCAAGTCTCTAAGCCCACTTGCCCAGCAGGGCCATGAGGGCAGCACCGGCACACAGCAGGCCGAACGCAATAAGCACATCATGGATAGGAGCCTTACGCATGGAGCTGCTGAACATGAACTCGTGCGCCATCAGCTCGACAAGGGCAGTGTAGATCAGAATGCCAGCAGAGATAGAGTCGAAGACACCGTTGACAATGAGGGTGGTTCGTCCTTCTGGCGGGTAGCTCTTTCGAACACCGAGGCCAACGGCAATGGCAATGGGAGTCGAGATACCGTAGGCCAAGCCCAGGATGTAGGGGGTGAGGCGCTTTGTCTTGGGCCATGGGACAGTGGCCAGACGGGAACCAAGACCAAGGCCTTCGAAGGTCTGATGGAAGACAAGGACGATGTAAAGGGTAGTAAATTCGGCTCCAGACACTGCAAGAGTGAGACCAATGAAGATAGAGTGGAAGATAATGCCGAATTCCAGGATGAAGATCGAAGTGAGTTGAGCGGCATAGTCCTCGGCTGCCTGGGGGCCCTTTTCGGAGTCGCTGTCGTGATGCTCGCGACCGTGGCCGAGGTGGTCTTCTCCGACGATGTGGCTCTTGTTCTCACCAACTTCATTGACAGTAGGCTCTTCGATCTGGATGTGAGAGTGGCCCTCTTCGTCGTGCACATGGCCTTGACCGAAGCTAGAGTAGCGCATAACCATCAACTCGACAAAGAACAGGACAATGATAGTCATAAGAATAATGCCCTCGACCCAGCTGTATTCAGTGATGGGGCCGGTCAGACAATCGTTTGTCAGAGCCTCCTCGGCCGGAGCCAAGAGGTGAATGAAGGCAGTTGCGATGATGACACCGGATCCGAAATACTTGGCGACGAAAAAACACCACTTGGGGAACCCGCCATCCTTGCCAAAGCGGCGGGCGAATACAGGGAATAAAGCTCCGAACATGGAGCCAACCATGATCACAAAGATGGAAGAGATGCGCAGTCCCATGCGGCCGTCAAATTCATTGCCAGTGTCACAGGCATCTGCCCGCTTGAGAAGACCAGAATCCATCACGATTGAGATAGAAGAAAATAGACTGAAACAGATAAGAGGGGATCAAAAAGACCACGGAAGGTTGCAGGGAGAAGGCGAAGCGATGATCGCAAAGGAAAACGCCGGAGGATTTTAGAACAATGTCGTGGAACTCTGTGGGAGATTGTCACCCGCAAGGTCCTCGATAGTAGGCGAGATGCGTCGGTTTAGGGACACGCAGGAAACAACCAGGTTATCCTGACAATTCTGAACTTTGAAATGCGCTCTATCGTACGATTGGACAATAAAGAGGGAGCATGCAACATGAGTTCCCCCTTCTGGCGGCGCACGTCTGGGTCGGTCAAGAGATGTTCCAAAGAAGCCCTAATAGGTTTCTCTTAATACCGAAAGCCTGAAGCCGGAAGATTCACCCGCAGATAGTTGAAATCAGACAAGATCAGAATTTGCGAGATCATTTATAATTTCCGGCGGGGGGGAAGAGTGGGATCCATGGGGACCTTGGGAGACTCGAAGACGTCAAGGACGGAGTTTTGCGCCTGGGTATGGTACCAGGTACCTATAGACCCATATAAACTTGTGTGTGACCGGATGTACCAGGTACTTGAGTGAGGACCTTGGGGACGGGTCAGTAATCTCTTTCCGGTCGCGGTGGTTGGCCGGGTCACGTGGGAGAGATAGTAGGACCTCCGACTTACTGTCCATGTTGAGGATATCCTTTATGTCCTTTATAGGCATGAGTTGCTCAGATCGATGGATCAGGTACACAGAGACATGGAAGATGAAGAGAGGAGGTTTGTATCCCTGGGATGGGCGTTTCCATCGCCAATCAGATATTCGGCGGCAAAATGCTTGGCGTTGGCCTGAGGTCATCGACAGCTTCAACTTCATCTTACCAATATGGCTCCCATACGGCGATACCTGCGCATCAGCAAATACTCAGTCTTGGAGTGTCGGATCTATCTGGACTCTCCGTCGGACTCACGATGGCTCTTGAACTCTCGTGATCCTGTCCTTCCGCGCGTCTTCGAGGCCATCCGGCCGTTGGTCCTGCCCAAGCTGCGCGAAGAGAATGAGCGACTCTTTATGCGCAAGAAAGGCAAACCAGTCAAGGATGTTATTGCAGAAGGTGAAGTTGAGAGGTGGTTATCATATGCAGTGAACTTGCTAATGCTTGCCTAGATGAGTTCGAAGTGGCCATTTTCCTCCGCGAATCGCGTACTCGTCATTCCCTCCTCACGCGCAATAAGACATTTCATGGGAACGATCAAATTAACCTCAAGCCAGAAGATGGCGAGGGGATAATCAATCCAGGCTCGACAGAGGATGAAATCATGATTGAAAGCGATAGTGAGGTCGATGGATTGCACGATATACCCGGAGCGGACGAAGCAACGGAGAATGCGCCAGAGAGAAGAAATCGGAAAAGGGCAGGGAAGCAAGATGGCGATGTGAGCAGTGAAGAGAAGAAGCTTCGCTTCAGCACTCACTACGAAAGCTTCAATATCTGCAGTTGGGTGTTGTGTCTATTGATCACCCGCAAAGGCGACAAGACTAAGCCGAGCGCTGAAGCAAAGCAACCTCTGATGGAGGAATGGATCTCAACCCAAGCTCAGACATCTCTTGACGAGGATTGAGATACCCCTTCGATAGTGGGCCCAAGCCCAAGACTGAGTAGGATCCTGCTTATGGCCAAGCTTTCCCACCTCGAACGGCGGGCAGCTGTGGTAGCGTGATCAACATCCTGTGATACATGTCAAGATTAGTGTTGCAGAGTGTTTCAACTCCCTGCAAACGCTACGAGTCTGTGCAATTACAATGTTGAAACCAGGTCTTATGTATATGTCACGCGGTACCTTGACGATCCAAGCAAGACCTACAGGGCTGGTGTGACTTAGGAGTACATACAGCACGGGTCATTGCAGGACTTGCTATGTAATGCTTTGAGCATTTCGGTGTAACCGGTAACCGAAGCTTGGGGTTACGCAGGTGGCTGGTCTTACAGGCATGGAGCTCGCACAGAGCGGCTGAGGCTAAAATGTCAGCCACAGGTGTTACAGGTGTTTGAGCAGGTTGCACCAGTGACATCCCGATGATCTGCATGCCACAAAAACACGGGATCATTTTGACTTAGGTTTGCATCTCTCGGTTGCAAACAACAGACGGGTTTCAAATGTCCACAAATGTCCCATTTTGATTCCACCCAGTCTACATGTGGGTTGGGCTCCCCAACCTCGGCCCGCTATTCCAGAAGGCGAACTAGAAGATTTTCAGGTGGAGCGCAACATGAAACAGTCGGTTTTCTTTGGTCCCATGACCCTAGCCGACACCTTCTCAATAGAGATTTACCAATGTGCCGGGCTCCGAAGATTCAGATAAAATGTTGCAGAAATCTTGATATATTCTCACCGATCTATATGCAATAGTACAAACTAGTATATAACTACATGTATACCTTGCCAGGTCAATATCCAATCAGCGAAGCCAGAAACAGGCGATCGCACGGAGTACATTACTCAAATCCTGATCTGTTCGAAATCCGGCTCTCAAAATCTCCGACTCCACGCTTTATTCCAACGGTTCGGAACGGTGAGATGTAGTCTCCCTCCAAGTGGAGCGGTCTTAACTCAACTAGGCATTATTGAAGTTTGCTCGCCGCTAGTTAGAGTTTTCCATGCCATGTGTCCCGTTTTCCCTCCTTTCCTCCTTTTCTCGGTTCCCCCGGCCTTAGTTCAGGTACACCCGTGTGGTCGCATAAGTGTTTGCCACTCCCCCACTTTATTTCTCGTACGGAGTGCGGGAAGTTAGGGTGAATGGGAGTCTGCAAATTAGTAATTGTTCCTACCTGCTTCTTTGAGCGCAAATCCCGGACTCGTTCCCTGGACCCTGGTATTCTGCATGTGTACACGGGTCATGTGGACATGCAGAAATCTCTCTGCCTGAGAGACAGGAAAAACCGGATGTAACCACCACATGTACAATTAGTACATATACACGTATGCATTTTAGGGCCATAATTTCCGGGGAGGGGACCCAATATCCCGAAGCTGGGGATATTTCTTCAGTGTACACGCAGTCGGTCCATGTAAGATGACTACAAGTACACACAGGGTTACGGCGAGCACGCCATCCGCGCCACACCAGGGATCAGGCAGATCTCCTGAAAACAGTGATGTGCAGAGCAAATTCAATACTGTATTCCCACTAGCCAATAAGGGATTGTTGAGGACAGAGGCCCCATATTCTCCAGATGTGCGATGTTGCTTCAAAATAATGATATGCGATGCACAGTCCTCTGCGGTAAGATGATCGTCTTTTCTGCACACTACTGTATACCGGGTTTGGTCGGTTATGTACTCCGTACGATAGGTCAAACGGCTGAAAATTGGTCTTATTACAATTTGTTATTAGGAGGTTATCCTGGAAGATAAGGAGATTGCTTAAACCGGTCAACATTACTCCGTACTACAATTACAAGGTTTCTATTCTTGCATAACTCATGTCTTAAACTTCATCTGGTAGCACGGGTAGGAACCACGGTACCTGATGGGTCCTTACTGTCAAACACCCTGAAACTGTGTGGCGATGCCTGTACCTGATTTAAGATCGTTTTAACGTCAACAATATGTAACAGGGGCCTTATCCTATGCTCGGTGTTCTACGATCTCGGCTTTCACGCCCTTTTTACATGTAATCAATCCGAATCGGCCTTCCCGTTTGGCCCTAATCGATTACGGTCCCCCATATTATCTTTTTCCTTTTTCGTTCTTTTACTTTTTTGGTTTCTTGGGGATCTGCAAACATGCACGTGTCTATCTACCGGGGATACGGCTACTTGGTATACGCCCGGGTGCCAGGTGTACATGTAGAATGTTGAGTCATCAGTTAACCTGCATGTGCTTTGACCTTCTTCACGTATTATATTATTATATTATTTGAGAGATAATCAAAATAATCCAAAAAAGAAAAAAGAAAAAATCCCAGTCGTTCTCACCGCATCAAGGAACCGTCCCTATGGAGTCAGGGTGGGCCCACGGGAGATTGCCCTTTACTAGTTGTCATCTCGCGTGGTTTCATGATTTACAGTATAGCGAGGGGGTTGTGAAACCTGCATAGGGAAATGCTGCAGAGATACTCTGTGCAAGTCATCAGAAGCAACATCTTTATGTAAATGGGTAGTACGGTCGGTCTGTCGGGTTTCATTTCTTTCCTCCACTAGTGGCTCACAGGAAAACGACGCCACTAGTGGAGATCTTCTAGAAAAAAAGGAATTTCCATTGGATTTCCCCTTGGGGGGTAATATTTGTAAATCGCAATAAATTCCTACGTCAGATCAAGTGGATACTCAGCCTCCTGTTCATGGCAGGGATGTTCGAGGAGAACTAATTTAGCCGTGGAAAGGTCGGATCGACTATAAGAATCCGCGTGCTCCTGTAAACTTATTTTTTTTTCTTCCTTCAACTTCAAAGCTATACGTTAAGTATTCTGTTCTCTACACTAGCACACATCACTGCTACTACCACCACTACAACCACTCCTACCACTACCTATATCTCCCTTCACAATGCCTTCCGTCGGCTCTACTCAGTTCCCTCCATGCCCCGGCCCTCCTCCCAAGGGCCCTCTGCCTCCTTTGCCGAAATAAACAGTCCCACTTCAACGAACCTCATGACCCTGGCGCATACACATGCGCTCACGACCTGGACTCCCCTCGGCATGGATATCACGACTTCGACCTCGACCCAGTTTCGACTCTATTTTTCAACTCGGACATTGAACACCTAATTCCAAAGTCCCACAAGTTTCCGTCTCGCAAATACAACACACAAAGAGCGCTAGCTTTCCCAGTCGTTTCGCATCTTGGCATGGCTATGCGCGCGAGAGCGGGAAACTTGTCCCAACCCTCGGACTACAACACTTCTTTCTCATTCTGGGGCCATTCCCCACCTTCGGTTTCACTTCTCGCTTTTTTACCAGCATCCTCGTTCGCTATGGAGACTGGCGCCGGCGCTAAACTCCCAACTTGCATCAATAGCCTTTTTCTATTTCTTGCTTTGTTGATTCCCTCCTCCCTGTGCGGGGTTTTGTTTCAGCCGTTCGGTCGAGCATGACGCGCAGATGCGGAGAAATATACATCTTAATTGGACAGCCCCCTGTCAGGATTAGCGGCACTGCGATCGTCCCGCCTATGCGTCATCGATCGGATGTTCAGCTCTTTTTCTCTTATTACCTTTTCTTTCTTTCATGTGTCGCGATGACTGGTCGTGACTGTTACCGAACATCCATTTAATCCTGTTCCGTTTCGTCTTTTTCTTTTTTTTTTTTTCCCTCTCTGCATCTGGCCGCAATCTGAATCACCGGCATGTATCATAGACTAGTATACCCAACAGAGCAATTCGTCTTTTTTCTTCTTCTATTTATTTATTTATTTCCCCTTATTTCTGACAGGTGGTATGTCGTGCATAAACAATCTGGGTGAAACACCTACCCGTTTCACCCATCATCGATCTGACCATGACTAGTAACGCTAGCGGGGATGACAGGCTGGCGGGTGTCGCGGTAGTGGGATTGACGCAAGTCAGTAATAGAACAGGGATGTAGATTGAGCCGATAAAAAAAGCCCATTTTTGATCCAAAGCGGAGGTGGCACCGATCTGACATCGTTATCGAGCCCGTTACTAGTACGGAGTATGATGCATGCATCTTACATGTACGCTTACTGTGGCATGTCCGGGATTGATTGGACTATATTGCATGAAACCCGGACGGTCCAGTGACTATCTAGCATATTGCATGCAGAACTACTAGCACAATAACGTCCTACACGGAGCTACAACATACGTACCTGCCTAAGAAAAGGCAGACAGACACATATCACAGTAAATGAATAAATAAAATAATGGCTAAATGGCCAAGGAAAAAGCAAAAGAACGAAAGCGAGATACGAGTTTGGGCCCGTCCGAGCGCATCTCCGGGATTTGGCCTAGTTTAGGCCTCCTACACATACTGGAGATGGGACTATTGCGAATAGGAGATCCAGGTAGCTGGGTCCAGCTCTGGTTCTTTGTTCCTACCAATAACGTGGCTCGGTCGAGCTGTTTCTTCCAAGAAAAACTTGACCTATGACCTCGACTTGCAGGGATTCGTAGCCGTTAGCCCCTCACTGATTCTGCATGAATCGAGTTAATCTATATCCAATCAATCCCTGTACCCCTCAACTGCGATATGATCTTTGTATCCATGGATGTATAGTATCGAGTGTATAACTTGATTTGTTTCAGAAGTAAGCTTTCGGCGGCAAGGCCCTTCACCTTTTGACATCCAGGCAACTTTGACTTTCAGGGGATCCATGGATGTCAAGACTCCAGCTGACCTGGCACATAGCCACGTGTTACGCCCTATGAGGTCATTTGGTATATCGCACCTATCGGGCTCTCTTTTAGTACAGTATATACACATCGAAGAAGCCGAGGATCATGTCTCTGACCACCCTGTTGCCCGAGAGCCCCGGAAAAGGATCAGTCAGTCGGGGGCGTGGCGTCATACTTTTCAGCCAGGCTGTGCTAAGGCTCAATATTGAGGCTCCAAGGCTCTACATAGCCTCCTATTTCGTAATACTATACATGTACTTCGTGCTAATCTAACTTACTTGTGGACAGTGCACTGTCTGTGTACATGTACACTGCCGGGCTGAGTGAGCTTTGATGCCTACCTAGTCGGGCCAAATATACTTTAGTCTCTGGCCGATCTGGCAAATGCTCTTCCTGTGTAAGAAACATCCGATTCGCTATCTCGCTATCTTCCAAGCCCTTGTTTCATATCCATGGTTTTGATTTGATATTTTTCAAAATAGGAAGTAATGAGTTGATTATCATTGCTTGATGCATATACTTGCGGACAAATGGTATTGTGATGGCTGCCTAGCCCGTAAGCACATTCAGCCACTTGTCCCGAGGTTAAGGAGCTGGAACTGACTAAACAATGTCATATTTTGTGATTCGGGAGGGAGACGACTTCTGGCTTGGTACTGTACAGAACACTCGAGCCAAGAACAGAGCTTAGGAGAGCAGAAACACCATATCCTTATAATAGTATTAAAATAGACAGATAGCAGTAGATATGCTCAAGATAGTGTACAGTGTCACGCCTCGGTCAACTCTTTATATAGAAACGGGTAAACACACGTGACCGCCCGCCCAAATCAATCACGGCCGGGCCTTCTCCTCCAAGCGCAAAGCCACCATGGTACTACAACTGCATGTATGGGGTCCAGCCTTTTCCCTGCCGTCAATTGACGCGCAATGTCTTGCCGCAATCGCATACTGTTCCGAAGTCCTCCCCAAGGATTCGTGGGAGCTGATTGCAAGCAGCGATCCCTCCGTGTCCCCAACCGGTAAGTGACGTATCGACAAAAAAGTACCTCGCCCATACAGCTAACAATACTGCCTACCGAATAGGTGAGCTCCCCGCTCTCCAAAATGGATCAACCTGGGTGAGCCGGTTCCGCAATATCGTGGACTACCTCCGCCAATACTCCGAGGGAGCATGGAACCTGGATGAGAACCTAGGCGATGTCGAACACGCCGACAGTGTTGCGTGCGCACCCCTCCTACCCTACACTCTATATCCAAACACAAAACTAATACCTTACCAGGTTCTCCTCCTTCATCGAATCCCGCGGCCAACCCCTCCTCGACCTCTCCCTATACGTAACCAGCCAAAACTACTACAACAACACAAGCCCAGCCTATGGCGCCCTCCTCCAATGGCCAAACCAATGGATCCTCCCCCCAAAGCTCCACGGCTCCGCAAAATCCCGCACGGAATACCTAGGCCTGTCCTCCCTAGACCTCCAAGCAATGGAAGAACAACGCAAACGCGAACACTCCGCCGCAGTAGCCTCAGGCCAAATCCCCAAAAGCTTCATCCAGCAACCCCGCGAAACAGTCACCAAACTCCTCGGCCGCACAGCCCAACATAACCAATTCCGCCTCGAGGCCCTGACAGCCGAGTTCTTCGAACCCCTCGAAGCAATGCTCGCCCGCAAATCCTACCTGCTCCCGGATCAATCCGGTAACCCGTCTAGTCTGGACTGTATCGCGCTGGGATATTTGGCGCTCGCGCTAGTGCCCGAGCTTAACTTCCCCTGGTTGCGCGATGCGATGCGCGCCAAGGCGCCACAGGTGACGGCTTATACGGAGCGCATGCGGAGTCGCTGTTTCGGCGATGTGGATGTGAAGATCGAGCATGCTTTCCAGCCCGTTTCTGTTGGGCCTGAGGCTGAGCTTGCAAAGTTGCCGTGGCGGGCTCCTGAGCGTGTTTCTGTTGCTGCTGTTGGGAGTACGCTCCTCAGCACACTGGCTGATAACACCCCCTTCTTGCGTGAGATTCGTCAGAATAGACGGTTGAAGCAGGCTGTTCAGTCTGATGGGGATTTTTCGCCTGTGCAGAAACATCTTCTGGCAGAGTATGCTGATTCTAGTAACAAGGATATGCTTGTTTCTGTTGTTGCCGCTGTGGCTGGTACGGCTGCGCTGGTTGGGTATATGG
>ERZ1673737.3913-NODE-3913-length-10880-cov-4.177090_pt1 | contig 10880 bp, 7 predicted proteins | sample MGYA00580211_ERZ1673737 | MGnify/ENA primary metagenome ERZ1673737 (study PRJEB41218, sample SAMN15661789) | gut metagenome | host: Homo sapiens | place: Canada: London | collected 2015-08-20/2019-03-30 | study: EMG produced TPA metagenomics assembly of... | reverse complement strand
TTTTTCCAGACACTGACTTTACTGTTCTGACACAGAAGCCACTTAATCTTCCTTAGCCTGGCAAGTGAAACATGGCTGTGACGGTTCGGGCGGCCCAACCATGCCACTGGCAATTCATCCGGAGATAGAACATTCTGGATGGACATATCAATTTGGGATTATTAGATGGGATTTACACTTTGACTGGCTCTTTAGTGATGCTACTTCATGCAGGAACCTTTCCTAAAAGTCATTTCTATTAGAGTTGCCGATCAGCTAAAGAATCTTAGTCTCCACGTCGGTAGCTAATTTTTCTAGATGTGGTCCTTGGTCTCTGGCCCCATTCGCCCGACGGGTACAGGTACAGGTACTGTATGAAGATTTATTCTTTCTGCTAGTGGCGGCGCTTCCGGACTAAGACAATCCCCATTTAGCCCCACGGAGATGTCGGACTCGGATTGAAAGAAGCCGCCGTGCCGCCGGCCACCTGGTGTTCGGTCTTGATCGGCATATGCCCTGGTGTTCTGGATAGGGGTATTGTTATGTTGAGGACCTTGAAAAGGGGTTCTTGAATGCATCCGATGAATATGCGACGACCGAATAACGGTCAGGTTGCATTGGCGTCTGGAGAGAATCTGATATTTGAATTCGGTAAAAAAAAGTGCAGATCGACCCGAGGCGGTAAATGAAGCTGATAGCATGGACAATGCAGGTGCACGGATGTGGTAATGTCAGTTCCAAGGTCTTGCACGAGCGCCGTGATATCGATGCATGAGATCCTGCAAGTTGCCTGGATAATTTGGGTGTGGCTGACCACGGCGTTATGGCGACAGACGTAGCCCATTGGGGGATTTTGTCCGAGCAAAGGAGGTCAAAGCCATGAGGTGCCATGTAGTGTACAGTACCAGTCCAACAAATATCTCTATTAAGCCACACGCTCGCTTTAGGTGGCAGGGTCCTCTTTCGAGGCGCTAGAGGCGGCAAGGGCCTCTTCGTTGTTCGCAGCGCTCGGGTCCTGCTTTTCTTTGCTGATGACGTCGTTGTTCCCAGCTGATGTATCCTGAGCTCCATTCACGTCCTGGGGGACTTCCTTGGCTTTGCTAGATTGTTCATTGGGAACGGGATCCTCCTTCGCAGTGGGCGTATCCTGGGCCCCATCCAAGCCTTGAAGGGAACCCTTGGCACTATCAGGTCGCTCGTCACGAGTACTCTGCTCATTCGGCTCTTCGCCGTGGTGGGGAATGCCGTCGGTTGTAGGACTCTCGAACAAGACTTGAAGTTTATTTCCGTCTTCGATCTTGTCGAACGCAGCGAGTTTGCCTTTCGCAGAGAGACGAAGAATCCGCCAGGATTTACTGGCCTTAGCGTTGACTGCAACCTCCTTATCTTCGTCGGTCATCGCCATGTCAATGTCCATTTCGTCGTCCATGATACCCTTCAGAAACGAATCTGCGGTGGGAACGCTGTATCGATCAGGCTGCTTGAGACGTTCAATGTTGACCAAGGCCTCGCTGTCCGCGAGAAACTTGAGATCGAGAGATCCCATCGGTGAGGGACGGATGCGCTTGTTCGCATAAGCTTTGGTGGCATGCTCGCGGGAAGTCTTGTATTCCGCCACCGAGATGGCTGGTCGTTCAATCAATGGACAACCCTCAGCTTTCCAACGCACCCAGTTCTTGTCTCGAGACAGCACGGTATTCACCATTCGATAGTAAAACATGCCTCCAGGACCTTGCTGCAGATATCCTTCAATGCTCTTTCTCATATTCACTGCCCACTTCGTGTCCTCTTCATTGAGGGTAAAGCCATAAAGTACTGATTTGTTCGTCGCATCGGCTAGGCGTGTTTTGGACTTGGATGTGAGAGAAAGTACAAAGTCGAGAAGAATGAGAGCCTGGACGAGAACATGGCGCCTGAACGCAGTGTCACTGACTTCAAGATCGAACAGATCCCGGCTTGTCAGATATTTCGGGTTAAAGCTGCTAGCGACTTCAGCACCATCCGCAATGCGCTTGCGCTTGTTCGACTTTCGTGCATCTTCCGAAGCCCGGGCAGCGCTCTGGTTTTCGATTTCCGTGTTAATGTTCTTGAACGCAGATAGTGTCGCTTCCAGTCCAGCTTTGAAAGACGCAAACCGTTCAGAGTCGAACACTTTGCTTGGTGCTGAGAAATAAGCCTGGAGGCTCCAGAAAACGGGGTAGAGCGCATCCAAGTCAACATCCTCTTTGCTACTTGATTTTTTCTCATCACCCTCAGAAACAACAACCTTGGGAACTCTGGCTCCTAGTTCAGAAGGGCTTTCGGTCTGGCCCGCTTCTGCGTCTCCGGGCGTCGCAACTTCAGTCCCCTCACTCATCGTTGTGTCTTGTGAAGGTGGTTTGGTAAACTGCTTCGCAATGTCGTCGAAGGTAGTGACGTTTTCAGAGTGGAATTCGCCTCGAAGGTTGACCGAACTTTTATCTCCAAGCGGGAAACTCTGGAAGAGGTAGATGAACACCCGGCCACAGAATACTGTATCTTCTGCGCGCGAAAGCCGGCGAAGAAGTTCGTTGCAGGATCGTAGGATAATCAAGCTTTTCTGTTTGAAGTGTTTCTTTGCGGAGTTAGGTTTGCGATAGGACAGACGGATGGAAGGCATTGCGCACCTTGGTATTCCTCTCCCTTCGAGACTCTAAGTAGTCAAAGACTTTGCGGCAACCATCGATGGTTTGGCTATCCAGAAGCTCTTCGATGAGCCAGAAGATAAGGCCGGGTTCGCATTGTTCTGAGGGATGTTAGCCGTGTAAACTGCGCAGGGCGGAGGAGCGTGGCTGACCATTATCGGAGAAGATTGAGACAACATCGAGAAGGTTCCAGATATGGATGAAAGCAGGATCGTCAATTGAAGTAGAAGCCTGGTGCAAATCGCCAAGTTAGATATATCCGCAGAGCGCGAGCAAGATTGGCCATACCAAGAGGTGATAGAACTTCTGGCGAAACGCGATTTCAACAGCCGCAGGCCTGGTTTGCTGATTCAGGTGTTTGATGGCTTCTTCATCCTGAGGCAAAGGTTTCCAGATCGTCTCGCCCAGGTGTGCTTCGGTCAATGGGGGTTCGATCTGCTTGTCGAGCTTAACCTGCGCGGCGCGATCCAGGAGGCTGTCCACCAGTCTTTTATAGATCTGGACACCGGCAACACCCGCATTTTCCATCTTCTTAAATGGCAGAGGAGCAGATGGGTGGTTGTAAGGCTTGAAAGGGGGGAAAACAGAAAGTGAGATTGGAGTGAAGACTGGGCGGAGTGAAGCGCGGCGGAGACCAAAGCCAAGACTTTTCGAAAAAGCTCCCCCAGCTTCAACTCTGATGTTCCCGAAGTGCGCCAATCCACCCCACGTCACTTAACCAACCCCAATCAATCAGGTTAAGGGATTATTGACACCTGCGATGGCGCAGAGTCTTGATACCAGGCCAACGGTGGTTGACTTTCGCGACGATAGCCCGTGGGTGCAGCTGGCCAAGGCCAACTGGTCGAACGTGAAGGTCCGCAAGGCCAAACCAGATGTCATCAAGAAGCAATTGTACGATCCTCTGGAAGCGGAGGCCTTCAACAGTCGCACGCTTTTGATCCTGGAGAATCTGAATGTCCTGGAGAAGTACGATTACTATTTAATCTCGTGATTGCCGCAGGGCTATTGACTGACTGGTTACCAGGTACTTGTGGCCGACCTACACCGAGGATGCTTCAAATCACCATGTTCTATTGATCGCCTTGATTGTCAGCGTCAAGCATCGCGAACACTTGCCGATATGGGGTGAGTCAATGCGACTACAGTCGAGTCTTCCAGCAGCTGACAAGTGCAGATATCTTCTCCGACCGTGCCGACGATTTCTCGAATCTTTTCCACCGAATCCTGTCAATGAGCATTGATCACTCCCTTCCGACACGTTCTAAACTCGCCATCATCTCCTTCGTTATCAGCGCCTTCCAGTCACTCGAGAATGTTCTGATTCGGAAAGAATGTGCTCCTCTGGTTTCTATCTCGATATGGCACAACCTGGCTAGCGATGAAACGAGGGACCGCATTATCGCTAAGGCACCTACACTGAAAAAGGCATGGAGGGCCTCTGGGAAGCGATATGAGGCTGGAGACGAAGCTGCCAAAGCAAAAATGCGCTTTGAGCGCTCATGGCTGTACACCATGCTTCTAGATTTCCTACAGAGGCTGAATGGACCTGAAAAGGAACAGACCGAGAACCTCTTGTACTGCGAACGCTTCCTTGAGCTCTTGGTTGACCTTGAAAGTCAGCTCCCCACTCGGCGATATGTGAATACACTGCTCAAGGATCTCAATCTTTTGCCAGTTATTCGCCTTTCTCAGCTATACCGCGCGCCTGATAACGCTCTGCTTCGTGACTTCCATGGCCTTCTGAAGCACTTCGTCGAATTTGCGATTGATGATTACTCAGGCGAAGCTCTCTCCCCGCAGGGAGTTTATGACTTGCATTGCCGGGAACTGGCTCAATTGCAAAGAACCTCTATGAAGTTCTTCAAAGACAAACTCACTATTCTAGCACTTTCCAACCTCGGATCAATTGAGCAGCGATCTGACCTGGAGGGACAGCTCTCATCTCTGGATGAGGCAGAACTCCAGAGCCTGTGCTCTCACCTTGGATTCCGCACAAACTATCCAAAATCCGCGAACATCAATCCAGACCGCCAATTCTACCTGGAAGTTTTGGGCTCTTTTTATGAGCGCAAGGTACCATTCCAGGAGGCAGTAGAGAAGATGAGCCCACTGCCTACAGAAGAAAACCTATACGACCCGGCACTGTTAAGGAATGAGACATACGATGGATCAAGGCCGTTGGCTATTCCGAAGTTGAACCTTCAGTACCTGAGTCTGGGAGATTTCCTGTGGCGCTCGTTCTTGTTGTACCGATCGGAGGCATTCTTCCAAATCCGCAAGGACATGGAGTCTGTCGTCAAACGCATGCAGCCAAAAACATCTCGTGACGGAAGCTTAAACTTCGAGGGATTCTCTCGAATGGCCATTCCAATCTCGAAGCCTGCTATAATTGATGTTGCACCTCCGAAGGTCGGCGCAACAAACCCGGCGTTTGTTCGCGCAGAGATTGCCATCGAGGTGGGAAGACTTGCAGACACTGTGAGAAAAGAATGGGACTCACTTCGTCCCGATGATGTTGTGTACCTATTAGCTGTTCAGTCCGGCCCTGGTCAGCTCAGAGAGAATGGGTCTGAGAGCCCTCGGATGACCCATCTTCGAACGGCGGAAATTGTACAAGTGCTCGATGAACAAGGTCGCGCACTGCGTCAGCAACCGGGTCAGATCAATGGTTACCAATCTCGGCCCCGGATCAGGAGACTGATTGTCCACTTGGATGCTGCTGCGTTCAAAGCTGACAAGGACAATCAAGCCCACGGCAAACCGGATGTTTACCCCCTGATTAACGTGGTTGCACGGAGAAAAGGCAGAGAGAATAACTTCAAGTCAATTCTTCAGACGATGCAAAAGCTCATTGTCTCTGATATGACACTTCCCTCCTGGCTCCAAGACATCTTTTTGGGCTATGGTGACCCCGCTGGTGCTAAGTACACGCAACTTCCAAACAGACTCCGGACTGTTGACTTCCGGGACACCCTCTTAGACTGGACTCATCTGGTTGAGAGCTTCCCGGGAATTGAACCCTCTGCAGCTGAGAACTCGAGCTTTGGCCCACCTTACGTTCTTGAATATGTTGATCAAGAGCCAGCGGCAGAACCCCCCGCGCCAAAAAAGCGACGCCGCGAGCAAGCCCAGGAGGCAGAGTCGGCCCCCAGTGCTATGCGCGTTTCCACATACAAGCCGCCCAACCCCGGCCCTTACCCAGTTGATGCACCTAAGCTGAACCAAGTGCGATTTACTCCTGCCCAGGTGGAAGCAATTGCATCTGGGACCCAGCCGGGGCTCACCGTGATTGTGGGACCTCCCGGCACTGGAAAGACAGATGTTACGACACAAATTATCAACAATATCTACCACAATTTCCCCAATGAGCGAACATTGCTCATCGCGCACAGCAACCAGGCACTCAACCAACTTTTCCAGAAGATCGTCGCTCTTGACATTGATGAGCGCCATTTGTTGCGACTGGGACACGGTGAGGAGGAATTAGACACAGAGTCCAACTACAGCAAGCATGGACGTGTTGAATCTTTCCTTGACAACCGCAATTATTATCTTTCAGAAGTGATGCGCTTGGCTGCATCACTTGGGATTGAGGGTGCGCATGGAAACTCATGTGAGACTGCAGGATACTTCAACACAGTCTACATTCAACCGACGTGGGCCAAGTTCTGGGACCGAGCCAACTCCGAAGAGGTATCGACCGAGGACATTATTGCTTCGTTCCCATTCCAATCGTACTTTGCAAATGCTCCTCAGCCTCTCTTTGAAGCTGGAGCTACCAAGGAAGCGATCGTCGACACTGCTTCGGGTTGCCAACGTCACATTGCTCGGATCTTCTCAGAACTGGAGGACATTCGGCCATTCGAGATCTTGAGACAACCCCGCGACAAGGCAAACTACCTGCTGATCAAGGAGGCCCGCGTTGTTGCAATGACGTCGACACATGCAGCCATGCGCCGGCAAGAAATCGCTGATCTAGGCTTCCACTATGACAACGTAGTTATGGAAGAAGCCGCGCAGATCACCGAAGTCGAAAGTTTCATTCCCAACGCTCTGCAGAACATGAAGAATGGCGAGCTTCCTCTCAAGCGCGTTGTTCTCTGTGGTGATCACTACCAGAACTCCCCCGTCATCCAGAACATGGCTTTCCGTCAATACGCTCATTTCGAGCAGAGTCTCTTCTTGCGACTGGCACGCCTAGGTGTGCCTGTCATCAACCTGGACAAGCAAGGTCGTGCACGATCAAGCATCGCAGAGCTCTTCCGCTGGCGGTATAAGGAACTTGGCGATCTCCCAATCGTCGAGACTGGTGAGTACCAGCTGGCCAATGCTGGTTTCCAGTTCGACTACCAGTTCATCAATGTCCCTGACTACCAAGGATCTGGAGAGCGTGAGCCAACTCCTCATTTCATTCAGAACCTTGGTGAAGCGGAGTACGCTGTGGCCATGTATCAATATATGCGCTTGCTGGGCTATCCTGCTTCTAAAATCTCGATCTTGGCGACGTATGCTGGACAGACCGCTCTGATCCGTGATGTTTTGAGTCACCGCTGCGGCAAGAACCCCATGTTTGGAATGCCCAAGATCGTTACCACAGTGGACCGGTACCAAGGAGAGCAGAATGATTGTGAGTTACCCCCGAAGGCATCTTTTCTTGATGCCATAAAAAGTCACCGCAAAACAGTTCTTTTAACATATCATCTAGACGTGATCCTCTCTCTCACCCGTACCCGCAGTGTCGGATACCTGCGCGACGTGCGCCGTCTAACCGTTGCCTTATCCCGTGCTCGCCTGGGACTTTACGTCCTAGGCCGCCGAGAAGTGTTCGAGTCATGCTACGAGCTTAAGCCTGCCTTTGATCTTCTTTTGCAGCGTCCTGATAAGCTCATGCTGGCACCTGGCGAGATGTTCCCGACAACACGGGCTGCTGATGCCACTGTTGAAGGTACACCTATGGAAGGCGTTGAGCATCTTGGTCAATATGTCTTCGAGATGACCCAGGCCAAGGTGAAGGCTATGGGTGATGGTGATATCACCATGGACACAACGCCAGAGGGCGAGGAAGACCTTCTGGATGGAGATGAGGCTATGGGTGCTGAAGATGATTATGGCGATGAGGATATTGTATGATCTAGATTTTGCAATTTAATGACCGCATTCTTCTGTCCTTCTAGATCTTGGAATAGTAGGGCGTAGGGGTTTGCGCGCACCGCCACGATCCCTCTACTGCCAGGGACCAAAATGCGGATATTAAGATATATTGGACAGCTGAGGTAGGCCTGTTTTCTTTACTTTCTTCTTTATGGCCAGCTGTTTGGGAAAATACCGGATGTGCATTTAGAGAAGAGAAAAGATAAGGGCATTCTATTCTACTCCTAGGAGCAAAACTCCTTCATTCTACTTGCCTAAACCCCGCAAGAATCGCGCCCTGATATCCTTGCAAATATCGACATTATTGCGCGCGCGTTCCTGAGAATCGCGTGCCCTTCTCGCCAGCCATTCATTCCGGTCCTTGACAAACGCCTCCATCCGCTCATCGCGCTGCTTGACCATAGCATGCTTTTCAGCACTCATGCTGCTCACATCCGGCTCAGGTACATCATCCGAAGGTGGAAATTGAGGCTTGCGCGGAATGCGTTTCTCCACAGGAAGAATATCAAGCTTGGGCCCGGGGAGAGTCTGGTACCAGTACGCGGTAGTACTCCAGTCATCGCGCAAGTGGTTCGCATGCCCTGATTCCAGGGTCACCTTGATTTTTTTGTTGAACCGCACCGGGTCCGTAAGGTGCCAGCGGTAGCTGACTTGGTAGTTGGGCACGTCTTCTTCGTGGATGATCGTGCCGCAGAACGGGTACGCGTTCTTCTGCATGCCCCATCCCTGCGTGAAATAGTCCTCCCCACCAGTGCCATGCATACTAGGGGGCCAGGTATCATCGTCGATGAAGATCATGTCGTCGCCTTCACCCCACCAGGTGCCCTGGAAGTGCGCAACGGAGTGGTTGCAGCCGATGAACTGGCCGGCGCCTTCGGTCTCCAAGATGACGTAGTTGTCCTTTCCGTCCAGGTTCGGCACTTGCGTTTCGAGGCTGTTCGTCTGAATCCGAGACGGCGCCCAGCCGTTGGTTGGGTTCATGCGGTGCCAGTGCGCGTGGAAATACAGCGTATCCGCAGGCAGAGGCTCGGGGTAGAGCTCATAGTCGATGTAGAAGTACTGGAAATAAGCCTCATCGTTTTGGTTCTCAATCTCAATGCGTGCGCGTTTGTTGAACGGCATAGTGAGGTAGCAGTTGAACGCGGCGGCACCGCCAAATTTCTTCTCCTCGGACGGCTTGACCGACACCGTGAAGGGGAGAGACTGGAAATTGGCCGCCATGGAATGACCGAGACAGAAGAAGTCGCCAATGGGTGCGATCACGTTGGGAGTCTCAGAATCATCCCAGTACATCTTGATGAGCACCTTGCGGTAGTAGTCCGGGTCGCTGATTTCGTAGTTGAGGCCGAGAGCATTGTGAATTTCCATCATCGCGACACCGGACTTGGAGTAGGGGATCAACCCCGGGCCTAGGATCTTGCGGCAGGTTTGCACGAACCACAGATGGGTGATGGCGCCTGGTCCTTCAAGGTCAGCGAGCACGATGGACTCGCCAGGCAAAACCACAAAGGCATCTTCGTTAAGGCCCTTCTGGTCCCAACTAGCCACCCGAGCACTGCGGGCTACTTTCCTCTTGGCCATGCTGGCCAGTAGATCACTTCCAATAGGCATTTTGGGGGATAGTGAGGTATTCGCGCAAAGAGATTGGAATAGATCGGGGCAAGCAACATCTTGGACGAGGTAGGCCTCCTTAAGTAACCTACTAAACCGACATCCTCACGCTGATCATCTCTGATCATTGATCAAGATATGCGGAGTGAACTGATGTCTCCGCGACGAACAAGATATCCGTCCCGGAGGTATCGCGGAACATTACCGGCCCTCCGCGGGGATTTGACGCGGAGGACATAACCTTCCCCGCGATTCCTTTCTGTGCTTAACACTATACACCTGAGTATGGAAGAACATCTCCCAAACAAGCGAAAACGCACGAGCCTGGCATGCGATGCATGTCGCGCGCGGAGAACCAAATGCGATTCGCAGAGACCCTCGTGCCACTATTGCCAAACTCACGGTGTGGCCTGCATCTACCAAGAGCCACCAGTGGAGCGTCCCAGTCGGTATGTGACTGTTTCCTCCGCGCAAAGACAGTTCTCACATAGTCGGACAGGGTCGAAGAAGAATTGAATGCCGTGAACAAACGCCTTGATCAACTGATCAGCTTGATGCTTCCAGCACAGCCCGTTTCCCCGGATGTTCGCACTGCAGATCTGCGAAATGAATATGATGATCTGGCAAATCAAGCTAACTCGCCTTTTGATTTGCCTTCCAAGCTGCTTGGTAATTCGTCCGTTATGCATGTGCTGGGGCTAGATGCAGGTTTCGCGCAGACCTTAATCCGAGGGGAACGAACTGCCGGGTCCAAGTGCCATGAGGCCGGAGGTACACGGATGCTTATTGTCCATCATCGGCATGCAGTGAGGTGGGTTGAGCAAGCATATCAAAGATCACAACTAATTCTCACATCAGCGCTTTGGCTGCATTTTCCGCGCGAGTTCACATCTGGTATCCTATTCTTCCGTCGGATTTTTCGCAAGAGTACTTTCGGGTACTCTCTGGCTCGTTACATCCATCTTCGGAATCTTGCCTTTCCCTTCTTGTGGCTGCAGTCGGCCATATAGTAGGGGAATATGAGGCAGTCTCAGATACCCCGTATTTCGAAACAGCACTAGCCTCGCTGCCAATCATCATCTCCGAGTGCAGTATCCAGAGTGTCCAATGCTTGGTGTTGATCGCTTTGTATTATTGTTGTTTATTGAAGCCTTGCCTGGCACATGACTATTGTTTAATTGCGTCGTCCAAGATCCAAAACATTATCAAAAGGTGACTCCACTCTACCTGAGTACAATGACTAAAAGCTGATATAACTGTTTTAGTGGATTAGAAGGTGATGATCCAAACACCGTTGAACTAACTCGGCAAGCGTACTGGGGTGTACTATTACTCGAGAAGTAGGCAGTAAGTTCCAAAGTAGTGATTTATCACTGACTTCCATTGTAGTGAGATTACCGGCCAATTGGATGTTGCCAAGAGCGATATCTGGTGTCTGGATGAACATGTCCCACTCCCACTATGCCAGCATAC
>ERZ1673737.3912-NODE-3912-length-10886-cov-4.363678_pt1 | contig 10886 bp, 11 predicted proteins | sample MGYA00580211_ERZ1673737 | MGnify/ENA primary metagenome ERZ1673737 (study PRJEB41218, sample SAMN15661789) | gut metagenome | host: Homo sapiens | place: Canada: London | collected 2015-08-20/2019-03-30 | study: EMG produced TPA metagenomics assembly of... | reverse complement strand
GTAATAGTATAAGTTAGTTTGCAAATATGAAGATATAGCGCGCAGTAGTCTCGTCCCTATACAGTGGAGCGCCAAGACCCACCGCCCTCATCCAATAAGTTCCTCACTTTCGCTCTCTGGTGGAGCAATTCTCGGCTTCATTGGCTCTCATTCTCCCCAACAGTCGCAGTTTTCTACTCCAAAGTCTCCAAAAGCCACAAAAGACTCAAACAGACGTCAACACTATCTCACGTTTCGCAATTCCCCGCGATCACTGCCCCACGAAGATTTGGGGCCAAATTTTTCTCGCCTGATTTTGCCATTTTTCCCGATGGAGGTCTCCCTCTTTGTCACAATTAAAGGTTTCCATCTGGAATGGCCGAGCCTCCCAAGACAACTCTCCCCAGGAAGAGCGCCTTCTCGTGTGAGGCCTGTCGTAAACGAAAGGTATGGATCTCGGACAATGACCGAGATTGCCGAGCTGACTGGTCAGGTGAAATGTAACGGAGCTAGTCCGTCCTGTTCGCGATGCGCCGCGCGAGGCGAGGCGTGCGTGTATAGTTTGTGGGTGGTCTATTTAATCTGTGCCATTGCCACATGCTGATGCTCTTTTAGAGCCCCGACTCTTTCCTACACGAAACAGCTCGAATCCAGAGTCGCACAACTAGAGGATGCACTGTCTAAGCTCCGCGGGGAGGGCGAAGCGGAATTGCGAAAGGCAAGCTCGCCTTCATCGGTGGCCGAGTCTAGTTCGAGCGGTCCTAAGATCAAGGCCGACCCCGATACGCAGGACCTCGCACGGGAATTCGATGGCCTGAACGTGGAAAATGACGGTCGCATCTCGTTCCACGGCCCGACCAGTCTATTCCAACTGCCGAGTGGTGCGGTGAACGAAACAGCGTCGACTTCTCATTACGCACAGGAGTTGGAAGCCCGCAAGGAGCGCCTGGTTAACAGTGCGTGGCGGGAGAGGGCGTTCGAGCAGATGGCTGCTATGCCGGTACTGTTTCTGGTGGATTGTTAAGACACACTTGCTGATATCGCCCGCAGCAACCTTATCAATATCTTCTCGACTCCCACTGGTGCTGGATTCAGCCACTGTGGAATTTCGTCTATCGTCCTGCGTTCACACGTCTGTGCGACCCTCCCTCTTTCAGACCGTGACAAGACTGACATATGCGTATGGAAACAGGTGATATGAAAATCAACGGCCCATACTACTCGGATATTCTGTTGAACGCTATTCTTTCCCACTCGGTGCGATGGTGCAAAGCGGAGCCTCAAATTGGCCCGCTTCTCGACTCCTACGATGGGGGAGCCCAATTCTCCCATCGTGCATTGACGGGCGTGTTTGATTCACTCAAAAGTGGATATGCAGGCATCCCGACAATTCAGACATTGCTACTCCTCAGCGCTCAAGAATGTGGCCGTGGAAATCGGACACAAGCCTGGTTATACAGTGGAATGGCCTTCCGGCTGCTGGACGACCTAGGTATCTCTATTGATAGCCGGAAATACTCGGGGTCCGCCCAGTTGAGTGATGAGGACATCGAAATACGAAACCGACTTTTCTGGGGTTGTTATTTCTGGGACAAAGTGGTATCCCTATACTTTGGCCGTGCCCCAACGATGCAGCATTTGCGCGTCAGCCCGCCACGGATGATTCTTGATGACACAGCTGAGATCGAAACATGGACTCCTCATGGCGTCACGTTCCCAGATGGTGCCCATTATCCACCCACGCAGGCGCATTCCACTTCATGTTTCATGAAGATGTGTGGTTTGGCAGAGGTCTTGAATCAGATCTTGATTCACATCTACGACCCGAATCGCCCAAGCACAGCCTCCGAGTTCTATGACTGCGTTCAGGAGCAGAGCAGAAGTCTGGCCGATTGGTGGGAAGATCTACCAGAATACTTGAAACTGTCGGCGATGAATCTACCTCCATACTCTCCACCAAGTCATATTGTGATTCTCAAGTGTGTGCCCAGCCTATTCCTTTGACTGAGTAGTGCTAACTGTCTTTCTAGCTGTTTCTACCATACCATTAACATTCTCCTCCACCGTCCAATCCTTTGCTCTCGGGACCTGCTCAAAATCCGACAAGAAACGCACGACTCGAGTCATCTAGTACAATGCATGGCATCAGCAACGACTATCCTCTCTCTCTTCGATCTTTATCGTCGAACATTCGGCGACAGCCATGTCGTCCTCTCTCTTGCATACAGCATCTATACCGCAGCATCCATTTTCTTGCTCGAGATCCAAGCTCTGAAGTACGCTGCACCGGGAACGCTCGATAAACTCAAATTCTGCATCTTCGCTTTGGAGAGAGTCAAAGCTGCCAATCCTGTTATCGTAACTGCACTCAATCTCATCTCCTTGGAGCTCCAAAAACTCCAAATCAACATCCACGGTGCAATGCCTGCTGGCCAACCCGAACCAGGCCAGGATCGCCACTATCAACATCAAACTCCGTCTTATACTCACCCCCACCGGCCTCAGCACAGCCAGTCGCCGTCACTAAATAGCAATCCCTCCCGCCATGTTTCTCCAGGGCAGCACCAACCCCAATCCCAACCCCAATCTTCGATGAGCACACATACCCAAACGACGGGATCTGAACCCTCTATGATGCAAGGTTACAATAATTTCCAACATCTAGGGGCAAGGTTCGATATGCGCGGGGGCGAAATGCCCCAAATGCCACCCACGCACCTGCTGGGCGGAATGCCAAATGCCGTTATGACAATTGATGATCCCGGATCGTACGAGATCACACCCGAGGTTTTCGAGGCGTTTTCGTACGCCCAGCCCATCACCACGAATATGACCCCTGGATTTGGGCAGGGATGGGGAGGACCTCCTCAATAACTTTCTCAAGTCCCTATTAGGGGCTTTGTTTGATGTTTATGATTCCCGAATATGTACATGTCTAGCGTTATGGTATATCATGCACAAAAGAGTTCAATCAGATATATAAAAGTAAAAATATCACTCCGAAACGTGATTAAATGTGGCTAAATAATAAATGGGTATCAAATAGATTATACAGATGCCGAAGCATGATTAGAGCCAGAGCAGCAATCAAAAGGCCGAATCGCGCGACTTGGGGATGTTGTCCTTTGATGCAACAGTCTCCATAGCTGTGGAACTCGACGAAGCAACAACGCACTCTCGTGGCCTGGCCCGCCAGCGTAGATACCAAGGCCCCTCGAACAAGTCACCCATGCGCTCAATTGGAACGCCTTTGGTCTCCGGCATCCAGATACAAAGAATGATAATACCAAGAAAGCAAATAAGTGCCCAAAAGAGATAGGCTCCCCACACATCAAGCGACACAAACATGTCGCCGGTCACGCGAACGACGGCAAACTGGAAGAACCAGTGCAGTGCCATACTTATGGCATAGCTGACATTGCGGATGCGTGTGGGGAAAATCTCTGTACCATAGAGGTAAGGTATAGTGCAAAGACCAATTGACCAGCCCACGGCGTAGACGAAAACCGAGGCGACCGCTGCGTTCGAGGCGTTCTGGTTGCGTGCTGATTCGGGGCGGAGGCCCATGTATATGCCCATGTAGACATGTGCAGCCAGTTGAAGGCTCAGTCCAGCGAGTGCGCAGCGTCTTCGGCCGATGAGGTCGATGAGCCCCCATGAGAAGGCCACGGTGAAAACCAGTTTAGTGATCCCGTATGCACCGGAGGAGATGAGGGATTGAGCACTGCCAGTGAGCCCGGCATACTGGTATTTTGTCAGCGCCAGGAATCTGGATGTTGAAACTAATCAGTGGCTAACCTTGAATATGCTGGTGACATAATACGTGATGCCGTTCCCACCGGTCCACTGGGCGATGGTCTGCATAGTCATAAGCAGCCAGAACCGTTGCCGATAATTGGGGTTCCTTTGTGTCTCCTTGAAGATGGCCCAATGAGAGACAGATGCCAGGTCCGAGGCCTGCTCGCGCACCTGTGCATCAATAGTCTCAAACTCCTCAATGATACTTGGATCATAGGTATCCTTCCCACGCAGGCGCGCCAGAGCCTCCAATCCGGCCTGATGAAGCTGTTTCGAAGCGAGGTATCGAGGGCTTTCGGGACAAATGTAGGACAGACCGAATGCGACACCGACAGGGATGAGAGCAATAGCCTGAACAAGGCGGTATTGAGTTCGAGTGACTGACATGTGAGTACTGGCTCCGTAGTTGATGAAGAACCCTGAACCAGAGACCAATTAGAATCGGTATGTAAATACAACATGGTCCAAACTCACCTATGGCCAGGGAGGCCAGGAGCAAGATCATGTAGAGCCCAACCACCCGGCCCCGTGTCTTGGTGGGCGCAATTTCACTCAGATATAACGGGGAAGTCACTGTAAGGCCACCGGCGCCCAACCCGCCCCATATGCGGCTAAATAAGAGGAGCCCATATATACCCGACGAGAAGATCTGTACCAATGTGCCGGAAGCCCACACAATGCATGCTAAGCGCCACGCCACCAGACGTCCTAGTCTGTCATTCAGATAGAGGACCACCAGAGCCCCGAGCGCAGCGCCCAGCACGTTGAAGGATGTGATATTCGCGATCCGGTTGGCTAGACCGGCGGCGTCCCCGGCCCAGTCGGATGGGATGAGATTGAAATCGGCCCTAAAGGAAGGCAGAGTGACGCTGCCGCTATAGCCACCCTCATCATAGCCTGGAAAGGTGAGCCCGAGTCCATGCGGCCACCCAACTGGACTTACCCTTGGGAATCCCGCCAGACGCAATGACCACAATGACTAGCGTATAAAAGGGATTGAAGTCCCATCGCATAGTGGAGGAGAATCCGGGGTCGGCAAAAGGTGGAAGAGGGAAAAATGGGTGCTCGGCATCCCGGCCAAACAGAGCGAGCTTCGGTCAACGTCCGAGCTTTGATATTTCCACGGGCTTTGAGTACTTTCACGTCACTACTTCACACGACATTATACAGTACATTTACTTGTACTTGTACATTCACTTTACCCTCTCTAGTAAATAGATACTATACATGGGCACCCTCTACTATGTCGTACCTACTCATATCCACTTGGCTCCGCTTGCCCGCCAATCTATATTAATTTAGAGCCCCCGGACGACTTCCGAGCCTTTTACCCTTGTCACAAGCGCAAGCTGATCAGTGGGGAAAAGCCCTTGGGTTGCTGTGACACAGCCGAGGTGTCCAGTTGCATTGGAAAAAAACTCTGCTTGCATTGTACAGGCTTCGGACGTTGACCGGTGAAGCTGGCATGAAATCTTTGAGGTGCCTTAGGGCGACTCCTTGCTGGACAGGCACTTCCGTAAGTATAACCTCTGGGCTTCTTCTTGCTCTTGTATTCCTTTGACCCCTAAAGGGCCCTTGTGCATTAGTTTTGGATCTAGGCAAGATGCTGACAGCTGCTCAGCCAACGAATATATTTCCAGGCCCTGCATCAATATCGCTTGCTCTCTCCACCCGTATAGAGCAACGGCGATGGAATCATGCCGCGACCAGTATATCTCCAAAACAAAGGCTCCCTCCTAGGTCCTGGGACAGCCATATGCATGTCGTGGAACCAGACCGGTTTCCTGTTTCTCCAACCGCAGTATACAAGCCAAATCCGCATTCGCTGGCCGAAGCTTTGGCCTTTGAATCCGCTCTAGGCATCGAAAATGTGGTTTTTGTGCAGCCTTCGGTTTACGGAACGGACAACTCATGTCTATTAGATGCCCTACAGAAAACAGGCCCATCTCACGGCCGAGGCGTGGTGGTTGTCGATCCTTCCACCGTCCAACGTGATACGGTGGAACTGTGGCATTCTCTGGGGGTACGCGGACTGAGAATCAACCTCAAGTCCGTAGGAAAAGTGATGGATAAGATTGAGCTGGAAGAGACATTGCTCCAACATGCCGAGATTGCCCGGCCACATAACTGGATCATCGAAGTTTATCTCCCCCTCAAGATGGTCTCAATGATCGAATCGATTCTGCCTCAACTAGGTGTGCGGATCTGCATCGATCATTTTGGCAGCCCGGAGCTTTTGTCATGGGGTCAAGATACTTTGTCATTCGACCCCTACGCCCTTGAGGGATTTTCGTCATTGATCTCGCTCTTACGTGGTGGGAAGACATATGTCAAGGTATCAGCTCCTTATCGGCTCAGTCAAGATCATGAAATGCGCGATCTTCAGAGTATGGCGCGAGAGTTTTTGTCTGTTGCACCGGACCGGGTCGTCTATGCTACAGATTGGCCACACACTCGTTTTTCTGGTGTTGATATCAACCCATTCACCGAGTGTTGCTTGAACCTTTGTGAAACCACGCCAGGGTTAGCGGATCGGCTATTTCGCAGGAATACCGAGGAGATGCTTGGGGTAATATCCGATTGAGAGCATTGTGCCGACGATGACCGTACGCGGCATGTTCAGCATTTCAAACGGGCGTGTATTCTCTAGCATTGCTTTATATTTACTTTCATGCATCACGACTACGCTGTCAATATCTTTGCAGCCTTTTACGAATCGTTTCAATATAATCCCTTTGATGGCCTTTGGTGTATACAGTACAGTCTTTCATTCAAATCCAAGAAGCGAAACTAAGAAGCGAAATCTAAGAAGCAAAGTATGATGTACATTCTCCGATGTCTATTCAGCAGCAATACTGACATCTAAACGCTGGGGGCGAGCAAGGTCTCATCCCACCGTCCCAAAATCCAAGTATCCAACGGTTCCTCCGTGGTCTCAGTCCTCTAAACATCCTCTGCATCCATAAAGATGGCATGCGAGGTGCAAATCTTCTTCGGGCCCTGAATAAAGTAAAAGAAAGCAGGTTAGTAAAAACAATGCACGGCTCAAATTGAACAACGACTTACAATAGTGTAGCAGCAGGCTGGACGAGACTGATCTTCACACAACTGGGGCAGCTTCAGGTTATCGCCTGGGAGATACAAGGTCATTAGCAGATGCATACCCTCAGATCATCCAAATACTTACAGTCCATTGCCTCGTTAGCCTTGGAGTTTCCTCGTGCCGGTGCCATATCACGGCAGCAGTAGGGCTCTTGAACCATGCCAGTGTGATCCTCTGCAAAGTTGCAGTGCATATTGATCTTTTTGGCTGAAGCCAGAGACAGGACGGCAGCGAAGAAGAGTGCGGAAACACGCATTGTGGCGATGGTGTAATAGCTGATTGGAAATTGGCCTAGAGTTGAAGAAACTGTAACGCGTTCGGAAAATCAACTCACGTATACCCAAGGGGGATCGTTGCAAGGGAAGATCTTGGCTGGTAATCAGATGACAGGGCTACAGGAGATTTGGAGCAACTAGATACCTTGCTCCATTGGCTGGCAATGCTGGATCCTGTTTTCCTGCCAGGTATGCTAGCTGATCATACTTGATCTGATTGGGGGCTGGAAGTGTGGATGGTATCCCCTTGCATTCTTCATCCTTTGTGAATGTAGAGGATTTAGGCTGTTGCTATTTACCCTACATAGGGCCCCCTCGGATGGAAAACAGTAACTGTAGGTAACTAGGGGCAAAAACAGTTATGTAGATCGTTGCTGTTGAAGCATCGTGGCTACTACTCATATTGTGGTCTTAGATGACATGGGATCTATCAAGGGATGACGGAGGTTAGACAGAAGAGGCTTTGTTTATGATTCTTATAGAAACCTATCGAGATAATATGAATTAAACAATATGACATGAGCGGGAGAGTGCTTATGCACGATGTTTACAGGGATGCATATTGTGGCTTCTGCAGGTTCACCATATAACGTCTCAGAAGTTATTAGACGAGCCTACCAGATCCCCCCGCAGCTGGCCATTCCCTCTCGTAAATATGAGTTTTATACAATATTCGCACTCTTTACTCTGTCGACGTTGAGTTGATGTTTTTGTTGAGGCCCCAACGCGCTTACCTCATCCGATACTGCCCACGTGTAAACACACACCGCCTCCCCCCACACTCCCCTCCCCTCTCTCTCCCTTTCTCTGTACACTCTACACTGTATACAACCTACTCGAAAATGAAGCACTCTCAGGCCGAAATGGAACGCTCTGTCTACATCCCTTTGTGTTTTTGCCTGATTTCCTTTGCCGTCATCGCCTACTCCCACTAGAGCGTTGTTCTACCCCAGACGCAGATGAAGATCCCACCGGGCTCTGAAACCTGCTGTCTAGGATACCTTCAACTCTCTTCCTAACATACGGTCCATTTCACCAATACATGCGAACCAACCCCACTTCGGTCCCTGTCCGACCCCATCGAAGATATCCTCCCGTCGCAAATACGACCCGGAACAGCAGCGTAGGAGAGTGTGCAAATGCCATTTCCTCTCGGGTTTCGCGACCGATCAGATATACCTGCACTCTCCCAGATACTCGGGTGGCATCTGCGCTGGCTGCCATTTGCCCCCTTTGTTCTCTATTGTCTATCTCATTATGTGAGAGACTGGAGTTAAGACACGAAGTTACAAAACTCGACATACACTGCTCGCAGTGAGAGTGTACCCAGGCATAATGGTGTTTTACTGGAGTCATATATGACCCTTGATTCCTATGCTGCTCCTATACTTTGCCCTACATGGTTCATGTTTCCTGTTACCGATATATCCCAAGTCATTCAAATCTACAGAACAGGACATTCCCTTTGTTTGATCTTTGTTTCAACTTTATAAGCTCATGTTGCCTCGACACTCGATTTATTCCAGTCATCTGGATGTTGAGCTGCGAGCTTGATTGTTTCCTATGCTTCTAACTGTGCCGTGCTGGTCACTTGTCATTCTTTCCTGAATTTCCTACTTTTCAACATAATAATACAGTCCCGGTTTGCTCATACATTACCTGCAGTACTTGGCCTCCTAATTGCTGAGCAAAGTAGGTGAACCTAGGTAGAATCTGGTGTTGGGTGCTTTAAAGTTGAACTCAATACAATATTAGTGGTAGATGGCCCGTAAGAAATGCCGAGTCACACAGCTAATAACTTAGCGGGTTGCAAAATACCTTACACCGAAGATCTAACGCTGGACAGCTAAGTTAACGTTAACACCGACATGTACAAGTACTCGATCTAGATCTATCACGTGATATGCGCTGAGAAATCGACATCGTCACTTTATCGGATTTGTCTCTCCCCGCTTATTTTGTACATAATAACCCTCTTCCCTCCATGCTCTCCCGCTCCGTTCGATCTCGGATCAACTTTCGAGTCGTCTCTCCATCTCTGAAGTTCTCTGGGAACTTTCCTTCTTTGACTGTGAACCGAACTCTGGCGTCCATCAGCTCTCCCCGTATTCCCTCCGCGGACTCAATTTCCCCCCAGTCTCGCTTGTCTACCATCTCTCGACACTTTTCTTCATCTTCCACCCGAGACAGTCAGCAATCATCCACCATGGCCCCCGTGGAAACACAGCAGTATGATTACATTGTCCTTGGCGGTGGTAGCGGTGGCAGTGGAAGCGCTCGCCGTGCAGCCGGTTGGTATGGTAAAAAGACCTTGATTGTGGAGAGCGGACGGTCAGGAGGTACCTGTGTCAACGTTGGGTGAGTTCTACAGACAAAATACTTATTTTCATGCGGTGAATTGACATCATTTCTCTGTCTAGTTGTGTGCCTAAGAAAATGACCTGGAACTTCGCAACCATTAACGAGATGCTGCATGTTGGCAAGAGCTATGGCTATGACATTCCTGATAACATCGCTATGGACTACACCCACTTCAAGAACACCCGTGACGCCGTTATCAAGCGGCTCAATGGCGCATACGAGCGCAACTGGAACCGGGAAGGAATTGATCTCGTGCAGGGTCGTGCAGGCTTCGTTGAGCCTCAAACCATTGAGGTCAAGCTAGCCGACGGCTCCGGTTCTGCCCGCTACACTGCGCCGCACATACTCTTGGCCACCGGCGGCCGGCCCAACATCCCCTCCGTGCCCGGTGCCGAGCACGGTATCACTAGCGACGGATTCTTTGAGATGGAGGACCTTCCCCCGAAGGTTGCAGTCGTGGGTGCTGGCTACATTGCTGTCGAGCTTGCTGGCGTCATGAACGCTGTCAATGTCGAGACCCACATGTTCATTCGCGGGGAAACCTTCCTCCGCAAGTTTGACCCTATGATCCAGAAGACCATGACCGACCGGTATGAGGCTTCCGGTGTCAAGCTTCACCGTAACCACTCCGGATTCAAGGAAGTGCAACTCATCCGTGACGGCAAAGGCAAGGATAAGTTGCTCAAGCTCATTGGCCATGACGGCTCTGAGCTTGAGGTGAACGAGCTGCTCTGGGCCGTGGGTCGTGCCCCCGAGGTCGAGGACCTGAAACTCAATGTCCCCGGTGTCAAGCTGAATGCCGGCGGTCACGTTGTGGTTGACGAGTACCAGAACACCTCGGTCGAAGGTGTCTATGCTCTTGGTGACGTGACAGGTCAAGCCGAGCTGACCCCAGGTACGTGATACAAAATTGTTTTGTAGTCCTCAAGTCCACATGCTAATCTTATACAGTCGCCATCGCCGCCGGTCGTCAACTCGGCAGCCGTCTGTTCGGTCCCCCGGAGCTCAAGTCATCCAAGCTTTCATACGAGAACATCCCTACGGTCGTCTTCTCCCACCCCGAAGTCGGCTGTGTTGGTCTCACGGAGCCCGAGGCCCGCGAGCGCTACGGTGATGACAAGATCAAGATCTACCACACCAAGTTCACGGCCATGTTCTACGACGTCATGCCCGCCGAGGAGAAGGCCAAGAATCCGACTGAGATGAAGATAATCTGCGCCGGTCCCCAGGAGAAGGTTGTCGGCCTCCACATCTTGGGCCTCGGTGTCGGTGAGATGCTTCAGGGCTTCGGTGTCGCTGTCAAGATGGGTGCCACAAAACAGGACTTTGACAGCTGTGTTGCTATCCACCCTACTAGCGCCGAGGAGCTG
>ERZ1673737.3911-NODE-3911-length-10887-cov-3.988645_pt1 | contig 10887 bp, 7 predicted proteins | sample MGYA00580211_ERZ1673737 | MGnify/ENA primary metagenome ERZ1673737 (study PRJEB41218, sample SAMN15661789) | gut metagenome | host: Homo sapiens | place: Canada: London | collected 2015-08-20/2019-03-30 | study: EMG produced TPA metagenomics assembly of... | reverse complement strand
CCAGAGTCTGAGCGAAAGACGGAAGATGTGTCCAGTGTTGAGGTTACACCGCAACCAGTTACCGAACCAGAATTATTCTCTGCCAACGTTGGACCTGAATCTCAAGTCGCAGGCGAATCTGAGGCCGAGCACGGATCAGCATCTAGACAAGAAGCTATACCTCCGCCTACAGTAGAAACAGAGGCTGAGGATTCGCCTAAAGTTACGGAAACCCCGCCTACAATTACTGACGAGCGTGAGCCTGAAACTGTGTCGCATGTTGAATCCACACGCGCAGTCCAGCCCGAAGCAGTGCTGGCAGTGAAGCCAACAGTCAACGTCGAGATTCAATCCGCCCATGAAGACACCCAAGATGTTGATCATGATGTCTCTATCGCGTCCAGTCCTGAGTCATTTCATTCAGTTGAGCCCGGTTCGCCAGATTCAGTCTCCACTCGTCCTACGTCCGCGGGAGGTCATGACCTCCCAGAGCAGAGCTATATGTTTGATTGGCCAAATGCGAATGAAACAATCTCGCATCTGGAAACTGCGGATTTAAGTCCTTGCAACAAATCACAGTCCTCGGCCAGCAATAGCTTGCCAAGTGATGCACCGAAAGTCAACGCAGCATCTGCCCAGCATCCACTCGATCACACAAGCAATGATACTTCTCCAATGCGCTCTACAGATGCATTCTCAGACACCAAGATATCAGACACCAAGACTCGCTCGCGGCCTGCCACTCGGCCTCCTGCTCCTAATACCGATTTCGACCACATGAGCGTCGAGTTCCGCCGACGCGCAAAGGCCACAAGAGAACGCGATGTCTCGCCTATGCCTCCCTCGTCGGCCTTATACCGACCGTCCCACGGCGACGATGCCACATCGTTCCTCTCCAAGGCTCTCACTCTAGTTTTGGTTCCGCCGGTCCACCTTTTTATTATTCTCATTCACATTGCTGCGCGCATTGTCATCAACCCGAACATCAACACCACCCCACGTGAACCCTTAACTAATACCCGGAAAACCGGCACCGAGTCTCCTCCAGTGGATGATTTCAGTTTCCCGTTGGAGCCTCAAGTATCCTCGGAGTACGAGGATGCTGAGATCACCCGGAAACTGGACCCCTGGGACTTGGACTAGTCGGTTTGCTGGACCCCTTCTTTCTCCATCTCATTTCGGAGCCTTATTGCACCATTTCCCTTTATACCCATTTTAATGCTTAACCTTTTGTATTCTTCCCTATCACACCGACACACTTGATTCTAATGCTTTTCTTATGAATATTTGATACTAATTCGGACGACTCATGGATGGACATACCTGGCATGGATTGTATTCTAGCGTTGCATGCACTGGAGGAATCACGGGATCATGTTACGAAGTTATTAATTGACACATTGTATAGTTTTTGAGGGCTTTTTCTATGGGATTGATCTACCAGACGAATCACCTTCAAGCATCTCTCCCTAAATTCTGTAGCTGTAGCTATTTCCCAGCCAGTTTCGTGTGGCTGAGTTGAGATATGAACGTCTAGCCCAAGAAGTCATGATACCGAGGGCTGTTCATTTCTCTGTCCCGTAAGACTCATATGAACAAAGACAGCGCTCGTGTAACACAAGTGCAGGGTAATATGTACACTTGAGAATGAAGCTCGCATCAGAAGAAAAGTGCAGAACAAGAAAGGCCAGAGCCACCAAATAACGCCAGCAAATGCATGAGAAAACGAAGCCATCAACACATCGTGTGCCAGGTCCGAACCGAGTACACAGACGATGTTATCCGAAGAAAACGCAGAGGGAACAGGGAATCTATGCCTTGATAGCCTTGGCAGCACCACCCTTAGTCTTCGCCTTCTTAGCTCTGCGATCCCGCTTCTTCAAACCGGTCATGCCTGCCTTGCAGACCTCCGCATACCGGGCGTAGAATGCCTCCAGATCATCTGGGGTGACGACTGTGGAGAGCTTGATCTTTGTAGCCTTTGATGCACTCTTGGTAATCTTGCCGTCTTTACTCGTAGCCTTGGGGTTTGGCGCATTGGTATTGCCATCTGTGGCCCGGATGAGGATAGATGGTTGAGAGTTTGTGGTCGTTGCACCGGGGACATCGATCAGGGGTTTTTGAGTAAGGTATACGGAGCCGTGGGCCTGGGAGGAAGTTTTGGAGAGGAGATCCGTGAGGGATGAGAAGAACTAGCGGTGACCCATGTTAGTGATATATAGCTAGGGAGTTGGTGATGTTGATCGCATGTGCGGGAAGCGTAGCGGTCGAGAAGAACACGAGGAACAAAAATTACCTCATCGTGGGATGAATGCGGCGCCATATTGGGATATTGCTGTTCGATGCGCACGGGAATTGACCGATCTGAAAGCTGGAGCAGTTGATCGATATACAATTGACAGCTGGGAGCAACCTCGCAGTGGGGGAGAAACTCCGCTGTGGGCGCCGGTTCTCCGCCTTGGTTTTGACGCGGCAGAAAAGTGAAAAAAGTTGTCGACCGCCTGGCTGTTCCTGATATCGGGGTCCACCATTTGCTCTCTTCTCTAAGCAAACAATACATTACAGTACGCCAAAATGCCGCGTGCTAGGCATAACACGACTTCCTTGCCCCGGCATCTACGATCTGAGCTGGGAATCCGCGATACCTACGGTGAAAAGAAGCGTCGCCTTAACGGACCAGCCTCGCGCAAAGAACGTCGCCAAAATGAGCGGACGCAGAAGAAAGGACGACATGCAGCACCACCACAGAATAAGAAAAACTTTCAGCGATACGAACAGCCGGCTCGGGTTAAGGGTGATGAGGAAGAGGGTCTCGACCTAGACTCGGACGATATGGATCTCGATGAAGGACGCAGTGCGCCACAGACGAACCCGAAATCTAAGGAAGCAGCCCAGAAGCCCAAGTCGATTATGAAGAAGACGCAAGCACCACAGGAATCCGAGTCCGAATCCGAGTCTGAGTTGGAAATAAACCTAGATGAAGATGAGGACGAAGACGATGAAAGCGAAGACGCCTCCGAAGACGAGTCTGAAGAAGATGTGCCGTCTGGGGCCCATGTACCTGCAGGCATCAAGTCCAAGCTCGCGCAAGATGATGCCGAAATCGCCGCATTGGAAAAGAAGCTTGGCCTAAAGAAGGGCAAGACTTCTAAGGCATTCGAGGAGGACGGGCTCGACGATCTGCTAGGTGACCTTGGCGGTGGCGGCGACGGTTCAGAGGACGAGAGTCGCAAGCGCAAACGAGAAGCCGACGACTGGTTGCAGAGCAAGAGACAAAAGGCTAAAGCTTTGCAAGCACAAGCCGAGACAAAGGATAGCGAAGAGGACAGCGAAGAGGACGTTGACCTCGACGAGGGGATCTTTGGGAGCGAGGACGACGAAGAGGCTGCTGATGGCAGTGACTTTGACGGGTTCGATGACGAAGAGAAAAAAGAACCTAAGAAGAAAGAAAATCCCTATGTCGCTCCGGCCCCCAAACCTGAAGCGTCGGCCCAAAAATACATTCCTCCTTCATTACGAGCGCGCGCCGATCCAGAGAGTGAATCTCTTACTCGACTGAAGCGCCAGGCACAGGGACAGCTGAACAAGTTGTCTGAGGCCAACATGATTTCGATTGTCTCCGAGTTCGAAAAGCTTTACCGAGACTACCCACGCCAGCACGTCACTTCTACCTTGATTGACTTACTCATGGGCATGATCTGTGAAAGGGCCGCTCTATCGGATACTTTTCTCATTCTGCACGCCGGTTTCATTGCAGCGTTATACAAGCTTTTGGGCATGGACTTTGGTGCAGAGATTATACAGAAGGTTGTCGAAACTCTTGATGCCAATGGTGACGAGCGAGGAACGTTCCAAGGAAAGGAGACTGCCAACCTGATGTCCCTTCTCTCGCAGCTCTATAACTTCCATGTCATTGGCTCCGCATTGATATTCGATTATATTCGCATTTACCTACAGGAAATCACGGAAAACAACACCGAGCTCCTGCTCAAGGTTATCCGGAGTAAGTGATCTAGTACCCAACAAGTATACGCAACACTAACATATTCCTAGATTCCGGCCCGCAGCTCCGACAGGACGACCCATCCTCACTCAAGGATATTGTGCTACTCATTCAGCCCGCAGTAGCAAAGGCCGGCGAGGCTAGCCTGTCCGTCCGAACAAAGTTCATGATCGACACTATCACAGACCTGAAGAACAACCGCGTCAAGTCTTCAGCCGCAGCCGGCGCCAGTATCACCACAGAGCACATTACGAAAATGCGCAAGATCCTGGGTTCCCTAAACAACTCCCGGGTGATCCGTGCATCCGAGCCCATCAACATCTCCCGCGACGACATCCACAACTCAGCGAAGAAAGGAAAGTGGTGGTTAGTCGGCGCAAGCTGGAAGGAAGACCCTCTCGTAACCGCCCAGCAAGAAATTGCCGGTCTACCAATGAATCACAGCCACGTCCAAGACGACGAAAGTGAAGGTGAACCCGACTACGGCAACCTCGCCAGAGCTCATCGCATGAACACCGACATTCGCCGATCAATCTTTGTCGCCATCATGTCCGCCACAGACTTCCAAGACGCACACGTCCGGTTAATGAAGCTCCGCCTGAAACGCGCTCAGGAATTCGAGATCCCTCGTGTCCTGCTGCACTGTGCCATGGAGGAACAGGCACACAACCCATACTACACTCTCATTGCCCGCCGTATCTGCGGCGACATGGGCCGACGCATCAAGATGTCCTTCATGTTCGCCCTCTGGAATATTTTCAAGCGAATGGGCGAGCGAGGTGATATGGATGAAGATGAAGATGACAGCTTCGATCCCGATGACGAGGAGAACGGAGTCCCCATGAAGGCTGTGGTCAACCTGGCCAAGATGTACAGCAGCTTGATTGCGGACGGCAGCTTGACGCTGGGCATCCTGAAGACCCTCAATTTTGCATATCTGCAGCCGAAGACTAAAACTTTTGTGGAGATCTTGATTATTAGTCTCATTCAGCAGTCCCAAAAGTCCAAGAAAAAGAAGAAGTCCAAGAGCTCCAAGGCGGAGGAAGCTCCCAAGGACGAACAAGCCTTGATGCAAATTTTCTTGCGTGTTAAGGAGACACCGCATATCGGCAAGGGCTTGATCTTCTTTGTTCGGAAGGTTGTTGCGAAGACTGATATTGTGTCTGATGAGGAGATGAAGCTGGTTCGGTGGGGCTGCGATGTGGCTGTTGATGCTCTCAAGGCTGTGTCGGACTGAAAATCGCATATATACTCTGTGCAATCGCATGTAGATAGAATATACCCAATTTTTATGCTTACCTCTTGCCGCTTTTTGATCACTAAGCCCTAAGTAGGGCTGACTTCCAGGTTCCAACATCGGGAAGTCGGTTTATGATATATCCAATATGCCCTGCTTACTGATCGAATTGGCGAATTTGAAGGAAAGAAATTACGTAGACGTAATGTAATTTCGTTGATGGAAGCAAACGACTTGATAGAGATGCATAAGTTTGAGCCATGAGTGTTGCATTGCTAACGTAGGGTATCGTGGATCATAATGTGACATAAAGCAAGACAATGATATACAAAAATAGGAATATCAGTCAACTTCCCATGCGTACCAGGGCAAGGGAGGATCACTCAGGTGCCTGGATAAGATCCCATTCCATAGCCACAAGCCAGCGCTCCTTTCCATTATTACAGTCATCACTTCCATGTAGCTCACCCTGCGAGGTAGGCAGATCGCCGTCTAGGAGATTTGCTTCCCCCGAGAAGGCCCCAAGCTCCAGATCCCAAGTTAGCCCGCTGTGGATACCAACAAGGTCTCCTCCTTGTAGATGAAGTGCTCTGGAAATATCAGAATGAGGCGGTTTGGATCGTGGAGGTCCCATGATCATGATTTTAGTGGAAATGTCCTGAACGTCTCCTTGCACAGAATGCCCACCGAGCACTGTCCCTTGCAGAAAAGCAAGTGGGCCACAGCTACTAAGTGTAGAATGCCTAGCATGATTGACGCGTACAGCAACGAGATACTTCTCCAACACCTCAGAGGCACGCGCTTCTGGAGTAGAGGGGGCTTTAGCCATTTGAGGTTTCGGTAATGAATCACGTTTTGTGCCCATTTCTAAAATCCAGCCCCGTACTTCAGCAGCCATTCCACCAGGTGTATAATTGGGTGCGCCGCCCCGCTGTCGACCACGACGACGTAGCGTGCGAGATGAAGGAGAGAATGGTGCAGGTATATCCTCCGCTTCTTGGTTTGGCGATGGTGAGCGAGGTAGAACAAAAGTTGGTTTCCGTCTTTCAGGCGGCGATATCTCTTGCGTGCCTGCTCGAAATCTTGGTGCAGACTGACTGCTAGGCGGCTTCACAGTTGACGAAAGCATAAACCGGGGACGACCTCGAAATGGTGTCTGTGTGTTTGCCGGCGTGGATATGCCTGGTGCGACTAGGCGAGCACTTGGGGCCGGCGTTCTCTGCACATCATTCTCCCGCGCGGCGAAGTTCGGCTCAGTGCCAATGCTAATAGTTTCAGTCGCCTGGTTATCTCTTGTGGATGGGGAAGAGAATGGATCAGGTCCCGTCCGCGTCATCGACGGTAGGGGCGTGGTCCCCTCTACACGGCGCCGTTTATTCTCTCGAGTCGTCGCGAAGAGCGCGTCAAACTCGGCATCGAGAACGCCTGGGGGTTCTGATTCCTCAGGCGCACTACTATCAATTGCATCATCTGGTAAGTCATTTCCAGCTGTGCCTCTAGCACCTTGGCTAGGTATAAGCTCCGCATCATCCGAGTCCTCGATCACGTCGCGCAGGTGACGCGAGCGCAAAGCGCTTTGGGACGCAGGTGGTTGGCGCGTGACATTCGGTGTAGATGAAGGTCCCTCATCATCATCTATCACGTCGATATCATCAATATTCTCTTGTGTTGTAGGCTGAGATAGTACGAATCGCGGTGTGGGGGCGAATTGGGGACCGGCATTGCGCCGCGTGGATGTGTTGCGGCGGGAGAGGCGGAATGGCGATGGGGTCTGGAGCTCAATAGATCAGCTTGGAGAATTCGTAAAGCGCAGTAGGGACATACTGCTGGAAAAGGCATTTATCTGCTCTTAGGAACTGAGAAGAGCCGCATGACGCTGCAAGTTGGATTTGGAGTTCACGGTGGAGTTGGAGTTGGAGTTTGGCTGGGGGGAGATCGGCCATCACGTACATTCAAACTATGAAAAAACAACGATTTGCAGAACAGAACGAGTTAGGACACATTTAATATAAAAACACTACGTTAAATCAGTTGATCGTGTGTGTTAAAAAGCAATGTCTGAATGAATCTCAGGAACCAGTGTGAATTTGGTAGATCTCTATGGAGCATGCCAAGATTCAATGGTCTACAATACTCAAAAGATATAAGCCTACACCACCTGAAAGCATTTTTAATTCTCAATGCTATTCTTTGCAAGAAAGGGGGTACTCTTATTTTCATCGTCTGAAATTCTCTAGGTAGCTGAACATTTGCTGAGACTCATTATGGTCGTAAGACATGCGCGTAAACCCACAACCTCTATGCAAGTTTAGCACGGCGAGGGGCACTGTCCCTGTTTAGAGAAAAAGACTTAGCACGATGATATTAGTTGACAAATGTGTGGGAAAGGTCATGATAGTTTCAATTCTCTCAGCCAACAGCCAAAAGCTCATAAATATACACGAAATTATACAACAAAATGCAATAGCAGAATACACCGAATAAAACCAAAATCGAAGAAGTGACGCTTACATCTGTGAGAAGTATTCATTGAAGTTATCAGCCGCAACCTTCGTGCAGTCGAAGCCGTAGATCTCACGCTGGACATCGGCATCGGCCCACTTATCCGGTACGGGACCCTTGCCAGCACGAAGAGCAGCGAACTGCTTATCACGCTCCTCCTTGGCGGCACCCTCACCCAAATGGAGGGCACGGCCAGAGGCGGTAGCCATCTCAACTAGAGCCTCGGCACGGCTCTTGCGGACCTTCTCGTATACACGAAGAGCCTTGTTGATGGATTCTGGAGTGGTATCGGGGAGCTTGGAGAGAACAACACCGATAACTGCACCATCTTCAATAGCTTGGGCAGCACCCTGCGCTAGATGAGGCAGGGTAGGGTGGCAAGCATCACCGACAAGAGCGACAGAGTCGTGTACCCAAGTGGGGAGAGGGTCATGAACGCGCAGCTTCCATTCACAGACCTCGCCCTCGGGAACATAGTTCAGCATGCGCTGGACCATAGGGCAGAAATCAGAGAAGACGTCCATCATGGCGGGCTTGGAGCCCTTGGTGGTGTAGGTGGCGTTAGTGGCGGCAGCGAAGTTGGTATCAGGCTGGGTGGTGGAGAGGTTGTAAATGGTGTTGTTGGAGACGGCGTAGGCGATGATGTGACGCTTTGCGCCAATCCAGCGAGTGACGCGGTTGCTGTTGATCAGAGCCAACAGCTCTGGGTCATCCTTGATCTGGTCCTTGTGGATCATGATACGGTAGGCTGCTTGCTGGGTGTCCTTGACACCGACGTCGACGCCCAGTCGCTTCAGCATTTCAACGCGGGTTACACTCTTGATGCCATCAGCGGCAAGAAGTACATCACATTCTACCTTGAAAGGATCCGCACCCTCGGCGCGGGGTTTAGCAGTGAATGATGGGCGGGGGCCGAAGGAGTTCACGTTGTCTGCGTTGATTCCAAAGTGGAACTTGATTGAGGGGTGCTTTTTGCAGCCCTCGTACAAGCCATTGGCAAGTGATGCGCGGTGGCCAACCATGTGCTTATATCCGTACGTCTTTTCAATATAGCGCAGATCGACATAGGCATGTTCCTTATCCGTTGCACCCTCTGGAAGCCTGCATTAGATCACTTGATACTGTTATATTGGCAGACTTTCAACATACCTCTGACTGATGTATCTTCAATATTCACAGCTTCAGCCTCAATACCCTTCCAGACACCGAGTCCGTCCAAAACGCGGGCCATGTTCGGCGCCAATTGAATACCAGCGCCGACAAAGCCGAGGTCGCTGGCATTCTCATAAATATCAATGTTCTTAAAACCCTGCTGGGCCAGAGCAAGAGCGGAAGTCAATCCGCCCATGCCTGCACCCAGAATGGCGATTTGCAAATCTTGAGGTTCCTTCGTCATGGTATCGGAGGTGTGCGGAGAATATACGAGACGGGTTATAAGTATAAGCTCGGGGAAGAGGGAGGTGTAGAATATATCAAAGACAAAAGACGAGACAGAGAAGGGCAATACAATAGACTTAAATGAATCTCTGCAATCCCCGGGCTATACTGCCGACCATGTTTCGCCTCGTGTCAGTCCTCCTGCCAGTGTAGGCGGAGTAAATCTTTGCCGCTTCTCCCACATTTTCCCCCACACAGTGCGCCTGGAGAAGCCGCGCGCTCAGGCTGATCCCGCTATGTCCTGGTTGGACTTTATCCGCTTGCAAATTCGGCCTCGGTGATAAGGAGAAATTCTTAACAGCTATGTAGGGACGCATGTCCTTATAGCCAATCAGCGTCGCGGGATTTAGATGCTCTGTCTTTTGCCCTAACATTTGCCGATATAATTGGGCACGGACTGACTATTGAGTATTAATTATGTGTTCATGTTCTGTTACCCATCTCCATCCTGTAGTACATTACGAACTCCCCGCCCCCATTTCCCCCACACTTTCCAACTCCGGATTTGCCTCCTGGTCAAGCGCCGATTTAGCAAGCCTGGTTGCAAAGTCAACTGCCGCCAAGCGAACCTGAATTGCGCGGAGGAAGACATAAGAATGTGAATCTTGGCGAACTGGGTTAAAAGTTACCAAGGATGCCGACGGAAATGTTAGGCTTCAAAACATAGCTGTATATTGTAACGCCAGCCAAATCTGCTGGACTTTGCGGAGGCATTTAGAATATTTCAGTACAGGCCATTGAGGCTATAAGTAGTTACACAGGATAGTCACAGAAGTAAAAGGCTACATATCGCTTTACCATGAGAGCAACCAGGAAGGTGTACTGTTTGGCACTGACTCGTTGGGTCGACTTAGTGCCCAAAGAGTGAGAGATATGTGCATAGGAGCATAGAAATGAATCAACAGCAGTGGTTCGGGATTTTCAGACAAAAGGCTCAAAATTGGTCCCTTATGCCTAGCTTCTGTTCCTCGTTCAACCTTTCTGCGTTCAATGTTGTCCACCATGCGTGCGACGGGTCTTGGCTCTGGTTAGATTCTCCGGGGTTCTGCTGTCTGTCTGCCCATTCATCCCATGGCTTCGGGCTGAGTATGTAATGTATGTTCTTAACATTCTCATCGCGCCATATGGTGTGGTGTACACCTTCCCACCGCAAGGTCTTGAGTGCGTTGTAGATATACGGGAGTGCAACCCAGCGACCGTAGAATAGATCACCGAGAAGGGACTGATCGGCGAAGTCATAATTTGATGTTGTGGCATTAGCAAGCTGTTCAGTAATTTTGTCGTAGACTGCCTTGGCTGGGTTCACCACTTGTAGGCCTCCATTGGGTATCCCCAAACCTGCAGTGGATGAAGCACCAGCTGTTTGCGCGATGTCGGGATTGTCATGCTGCGTAGTATAAGCACAATTGGCCGGAACCCTTTCAAAATTGACGAGTTAGCTACGCTGTGATCCGCGCTTGAGCTTTCTCCTAATGCTGAAAATAGATTGGTCTTACCAGTCTGTTGGATAGTGAGGTTTTTTGAGTGGATTGCAGACACAAGCGTGGCTAGCGGCAAACACTCGATTTCCGTCTCCAGCCATTTCTGGTGAATCCAATTCGAGTTCCATTAATTCATCCATATTTTGAAGGACCACCATGTCACTATCAAGTTGCACGACACGGTCATATTCAACAAGTGAGAACGGAGTGAGTTTGCTCCAACAATCGTAAAATCGCACGTCGTTGGT
>ERZ1673737.3908-NODE-3908-length-10892-cov-3.993633_pt1 | contig 10892 bp, 5 predicted proteins | sample MGYA00580211_ERZ1673737 | MGnify/ENA primary metagenome ERZ1673737 (study PRJEB41218, sample SAMN15661789) | gut metagenome | host: Homo sapiens | place: Canada: London | collected 2015-08-20/2019-03-30 | study: EMG produced TPA metagenomics assembly of... | reverse complement strand
ACTCAGCGGTATAAGCTATTCAGTGCCCAAGCTGGCAATTAATTTCGCATAAATCAATTCCATCTCAAACAAAATCTGCCACGCTAGTATCGATGATAAATTCTCTCATCAGATATCCGTTTGAAGGTTCAGGACATTCATTGGCCATGACATCAAAGAACATAGCTGGGAGTCACCGAGTTCGTTTATTAATCCATGAATCTTTTTGATCTCCGTCCCAAAGTGCTTTCCAAGATACCAGAGATGGTCCGGCAGCGTGAGAAGCAGGTAGAGATGTGCAAGAATAATGAAAGAGAATCCAATGGGTATATCTGGGTTGGAATCTGAATCCAGCGACGAGACGAAAGCTTGAGGGACGAGACCTGGCCAAGATGCAATAGCCGCATCTTCCATCTCAGCATGAATGTCACGATCTGATGAGGATGTTTCAATACGTTGTAGCTGGAGCACGCATATGATGCGAAGATACATCTGCTCAGCAACGGCAATTGCTTGATCTTGTGCCGCACAAAGTTCGTCTAGCTGGGGATTCCCATTAGACCCAGGGCTGGTCCCAGATATCGGAGACTGAATATTGCCATCGCCAATTTCGCAGCCCGTTGATTTCAGAGAATTTAAAAATTCCTTCAGACGTGAGATAGCTCGAGATGCACCCAACGCGAATGCACAGATACTTTGCGATCGCACGCAGCCAGGTGGCACACTAGTTGGTAGTGGCTCCGGCCCGAGTAGCTTCCAGTCTTCGTTGGCATTGTTGAACAACAACAGAGGCCTTAACCGGCTTAGTTTTAGAGCTGCCCAAGAGTCCTGCACAATGAAGGACGCGCCGCGCACAAGTTGCAGCCATTGGATATGAGGCCTGTCGAAGCGATGAGGGGTGCCCGGAGAGGTATGGTCCTCAGTAGACGCGGATTGGGACATGTTGGTCAATAGATCCAGGTTACCCACTCGAAGTGAACCAAACGCAAAACCAACAATTAGCATCGATCCAGCAAATAACACTTCCGCATTTGTATCCTCAACAGCAGCCAGTTGCTCCTGGAGACCTTGGAGACCCATTTGATGATGCTCAACCAGAGTTTGAAGCTTGGCTGCGTTCGAGTTCGCATACATTTGCTCGTTTGGCTGCTGAGTTGTCAGAATATCCAAGCCAGCCAGCGCAATAAGCAAGTGCATCAGAAAGGCGTTCTTGCCAGCAATATCAGGAATAACACGCTCCCAGACCAATGCTTTGCCAGGATTTAAACTTAATTTCTTCGAGGTGTGCAAAATATAGTGCTGCAAGAGATTCAGTTCATGCATATTTAAGCTCCTGGAGCTGCGATCGGGATTTGGTGTTCCCGTATGAGGCACATTGAAATCCAGGGGACGAATGGGATCGCTATGCAAAGTCGGCGGGGCCACCGACTGAAATCTATCCTGAGGCGTTGCAACGCGACGGGCAAGAGGTTGTCTTCGTATCTGGACACGTGTCCCCTGTGGGCTTGGAAAGGAGCATTCATCTCCTCGGACGAAGCAGGCACCACATATTGGTCGTTCTTCATCACACTGTTGCGATCAGTCCTTGTTTCGAAGAAAGGGGACTCTCAACAATCATTAAGTACCTTCACACGGCGATTTTTGCATGCGAAACATCCATTTCGTGATTTCGTGTGGCTGATACGGTGTTTAGGACGTGCGTGCGGCCTTGACATTGGCGGAAAGGGGGAAGTGGGCACTGGAGATGCGTGACGCGGTCTTGTCAAATAAAACCACTTCCAGGCTTTATGCTAATAAGCAGCCAATCAGATTGTGCTCCCAAGGTTGTGTATGAGAAGAAAGCAAGTCGATCGAGTGAGGTCAAGGAGCAAGGTGCGGCTCTGAAATTCTGCCATAACTCTATTTTTAAGCTCCTCATCGGGCATTTTCTACGCTTCTGTTGGAAAGAAATTTCTCCTGGAAGGTCACTAATTCTATAGCTGTTCAGGGGGAAGAAATACCGGCTGTGAATGGTTTTAGTGCTTTATCTCGTTATTATTGTTCTTGCCTATTGACGAACATATATTTCATTAATATTGGATCGAATGTTGTATTGGCTAAGTAACTCCGTGCTAATAACAAAGAAATATAAAAAATAAAAGTGCCGAGAGATATTTTGGCTTTCTTCGAGTTTACTGTCCCTCTGGTTTGGGTTCTGCGTGAAGATACCCTTCCTCCGTGGGGAAGAGTTGAAGCTCACTATCTCTTTTCCTACCCTCTTGAGATAAAAAGGAACAGGGGCTGACAATGAATAATACGAGCCCAGTCAATGCCATGAGGCACGCATCAAAAATGTAGATTCCTTGATTATGGGCATGATGTGGAAGGTCTTGCCACCTTTGATGTTGCCCGAAGGTTCGGAAACACGTCCGTCTTCGAGATGACATACAGTGAGACTCGCGCTCTAGTGGACTCTGCAATGGTGAGCGAGAATTTGGTTCATTTTTTATATAAGATCTACCAAAATGACTCTGAATTTCTCAGGGAGATGGCCCTCTTCCACTGGCTGCTGCCATGGACACGTACCGCATCAACCGATACGATATCACAGATCAAACCACCTACATCAACCGTTTGATCCAAGGAGGCTTACGCTACCAGAAGCTGAACCTCTCCTGTGCTGGAGAGATCGAGTTATCTTGTGTTGGGTTCCAACCTACAGTATCCGCTACTCCCATTTCTGATCTTCCAGGATCTTTCAAATGTTCCGATCCGGTTCTGAATCGCATATGGCAAGTTGGTGCTCGTACTACGCAGCTGAATGAGATTCCTACCAATTCTCTGCCAGACTTCTGGGTTCTCACCGATGAAGGCGCCTTTATTGACAGCCTGGTACCTCAGCCGCTCGCCACTGATTGGTCTACACAGCTGACTGCTTACGATCTGGAATTCTCGGTGAAGTCGATATCAAATGGCTTTGGATTCACTGTCCTAAGTGACACCCTCTCGAATGGAATTTACATTTTCGTCAACATCACCAATTCTTCCATATCTGCCCATGCAGGCTCTACCGAGAGACCCGTTCCTCTTGCATCAGCCACATTGCCATCCTTCGTCACGATGAACAAATGGCATGCAATTCACAGTGTTGTGAATATGACCCAGATTTCTGTCAAAATTGATGATACTGTTGTCTTTCACTTCACTCAAACTTCTGCCTTCTGTGGGTCCTTTGGACTGGGTGCATCCTTCGGCCATTCCGCCATTTTCTCGAATATCTCCCTTTCCGTGTCAGGCCAATTAATGTACTTCTCTCCACTGAGAAACTCGTCCGCCTTGAACGACTTTCTCCTTGGCACGAACCCATTGTCTGTGAGTGTTGATGGATCTCGTCGCGATCGCATTGCCTATGCAGGAGACTTGGACATGACGACAGGCACGGCCTTTACTAGCACATATGGCCAAGAATATCTGAACGGTTCAATTGAGCTGTTAGGTTCATTTCAATTGCCTCCTGGTTTTTTCGTTCCCAATGCCAAGATCCAGCAGTCTCCTCGCACCTCTGAGATTAACGGGAACATTACTGGTCTTATCGGGTATTCATTCAGCATTGTCAGCTCTATGGCTCGCTTCTATGAGCAAACGGGTGATGTGGCCTTCATGAATCGCTGGGCACCAAAAGCAGCTCGAATGTTTGACTGGGCCCACTCACAAACCCTTGCCAATGGTTTATTCAATGTCTCTAACTCCGCAATGGGAGGTGACTGGAATTACTATGATCCTTCTATGAGTGGGGTGGTTGCTAAATTCAACCTCGTCTATGCCTATACCCTCAAGCAATGGATTCCCTTCATGGATGCTGCAGGTCTGAACAGGAGCAGATATGCATCGCACTTGCACATACTGCAAACCGCCATCAATAAGCATCTCTGGAGTGACACCCTGCAGGCATATTATCTATCGGATACTCATAAGGATTTCTTCTCACAAGAGGCAAATGCTCTTGCTATCCTAAGTGATACGGCGATGATCAAAAACGGAACCTTCAAACCTGTCCTCGAAACAATGGCGCGGGAATTGTACTTGCCCGCAGGAACACTTGCATTCTCCAACAAAAGTTCCGCAAGTGGATGGGCACAGAAGGTTAGCCCTTATGCCTCTGGCTATCATCTGAAAGCCGCTTTCCATGCGAATGACAGTACCAACGCGAGGCATCTCCTCCACAGCGTCTGGGGCCCTATGAGCGACCCAACTCATAGCAATTATACCGGTTGTACGTGGGAAGTCATGAACACTGATGGTACCCCTGGACTTGGGTCTTCAACTTCAATGTGCCACGCTTGGGGTTCCGGGCCGACAGCCGATTTGAGTCGCTATGTTCTTGGAGTACAACCTGTGCGGCCTGGCTTCGAAGAGTGGCAAGTTGTCCCCCAGACGTTGAATCTCGACTGGGCTCAGGGCAAATACCCAATTCCCAATGGAAAAATTCATGTGAACTGGTCATTTGATCCGGTTGACTTGCTTCACATGACTGTCATTGCTCCCGAGGGAACTAATGGAACTGTCTATCTTCCTGCTCCGCTGAAGAGGAAACTGACTAAGTACGATGCATCGGGTTTCACTTCGACCAACGAAGGATCTTTTACGGTCCAAGGTCGGAAGAATTTCACGTTCCACCAAACGTCCTGAGTTGCAGGTTTTTACTATTGAAATTGCTGCTTGTGGAAATGTAAACTGATGTACCATAACCCTTTTTTTTTTTTGGTTCCCTGAGCATCACTTATATTCTGTTTCTTTAGTTGCTGCCTGTCGGGGATCCAAGCGGGATTGAGATTACACTACGCCAGTATGTCCATCTAACCTGATATAGATGGTGGCAGTACCAGGCACCAGCATGTGTTTAGTCTTAGATCGCGATGCCACAGCTTATAGATCCACTGCGACCCATAACCTTCTTAGTTAATGAAATAATGGTGAGAATGATCGAATTCCTGGGAAGCTGAGGAAGGCTTGATAACTATCTAGAAAGTCCTGTAAGGATGACCAGATGGATCCGGGCGCCAGGAAATGTCAACATCTTCCTCATCCGAGCTTTCGTTGTCGCCCTTTGCTTTCTTGGGTCGTGCGCGGCGAAGTCGATCACCGCCAAAGGCTTTGCTGCGCTCAATGGCCGTCTTGTAATCCTGAGCTGCAAGATATTGTTAGCGCATTGAATATCTAAATACCCGATTGTAGCAGCCAGCTACTTACTGGTTCGTTCATCTAAATCATTCGAGCCGGGTTCAGTAGGATCTTGAATTCCTTGGCCATTGACAGGTTTTTCAGACTGGGACTTTGTGTTCTGCATGTCCGACCGATCTGCCATGTCTGAGATTAAAACAGATTTGAGAAAAAGTGATCTTCGATCACAGTAGGTGAGGGAGATATGTAATGCTCACACCTGGAGGCAATGGTGGCTATACTTATACTGTGATCGTTCAACGTCACCATGATTATTGATGACATGGTCAGGGCATTTGCCCCTGGCACTATCAAATTTGGAATAAGCCTGATAGCACACTTTCAATTTTCTGTGGGTTTCCATACGCATTTAGTTGTTAGATATGATGTACCTTGCTATGTTTCTTGATAAAAGTTATATTTGCAGAAAAATCGTATCTTGTATTGCTATGGGATACAATGCCAAAATCTTTCGATACTTGCGGCGATCGCCACCACAAGTGCCACCATTCTTGAGGACATGTCTGTGGTTTTTTGAGGATTCCTAGAACGGAGTAGCTATTTACTACGTCGTGAGGCAGTAGAGTTTTATGGCTTTCTCTTATTGAAGGGAATTTGTTGGTGCGAGCTCATAGGATTTGAAACACTTCTTAAGGTCACTGATTTATTTTCAAATTGTCAACTTGCGCAGTTTTCCAGATAAATATCATGCTGCCGGAGCTTTACTCCCGAACACAGAACGCGGCGCCCAGCACCTCGGCTTTTGATCTCGGGGATTGATGTCCATGTCAAACGGCCCCACGTTTACGGTAGCTATCACCGTAGATAAACTACATACAAATCGGTTGCCAAAAAAGCATGTCTCGGATCTTGCGACTCAAAGCTACGTTCTGACGTTAATTTAGAAATGGGCTTAGATCGCCCGGCCATGACATACATGTTTCTCGGTCACTGAGGTAGCAAAAGTTAGCTGACTTATCTCCCGATCATAGACGCGGTTTTCCGGCGTTTGACGAAATCGTGCCACCACTCAATCTACCCACCCCACTTTCACGACCTCGCAGCATGTAATCGAGTGGTAACGTGAGTACTCGCATATAAAACAAATAACTTAACTTCTCTTCATCGGTCTCAGTCCAGCTTCAGTCTTTTATCAAACCTGAGAATTACCACCATGACTGGAGGACCGATTTTCCTCGTCCCAGCCAGTGACGAATACTATGATCTGGGCTCATTTGGCCACACGATAACTACCACCAGCGCCGATACCCAAACCTGGTTCAATCGAGGCCTAACATGGGTGTATTCATTCAATCATGTAGAAGGCGCCTATTGCTTTGAGCAGGCTATTGCGCATGACCCGGGTTGCGCGATGGCATACTGGGGTCTCGCGTACGCAGTCGGCCCAAACTACAACAAGCCGTGGGAGAAGTTTGATCACGGGGACCTCAACACCTGCGTTCAGCGAGGCTTCGATGCCTCGCGAAAGGCCAAAAAATATGCTGTGAATGCGAGTGCCCTTGAACAAGCTCTCATCGAGGCCATTCAATTCCGGTTTCCGACCGACCTGCCCGCCAAGGACTACCCAGCAGTCAATAAATGCTATGCTGCCGCTATGAAGCCTGTCTATGAGGCTTTCGGGCATGATCTCGATGTTGCCACGCTCTATGCCGATGCGTTGATGAATATGCACCCTTGGGCGTTGTGGGACCTCTTTACTGGCAAAGCGAACCCCAAAGCCCCCACCATGGAAATCAAAGCCGTGCTAGAACGGGCGCTTGCACAAGAAGAGGATGGTGCATATTTGAATCCCGGCCTGCTTCACCTTTACATTCACTATATCGAGATGTCGCCGGCCCCAGAGCTAGGGATCAACGCAGCCGATCAGCTACGTGATCTCATCCCCGCTGCTGGTCACGTCCGTCATATGCCCACGCACTTGGATATCCTCATTGGCGATTGGAGGCGCTCCATGGCATCAAACTACAAGTCGACTCTGGCTGATGACGAATATTTCAAGAAGAAAGGCGCGAAGAACTTCTATACTTTTTACCGCATGCACGACTATCACTCCTTGATCTACGCGGCTATGTTTGCGGGCCAATCTAAGACTGCTCTCGACGCAGTCACTCGCATGGAAGCCACACTGCCCGAGGAAGTCCTTCGGATCGAGTCACCTCCCATGGCCGACTGGTTGGAACAGTTCGTTCCCACTCGCTTGCATGTGATGGTTCGCTTTGGTATGTGGGAAGAGCTTAAGCGCAAAGAGCTACCCTACGACCAAGAACTATATGCAGGTACTACTGCAACCACCCACTACGCGAGAGGTGTAGCATATGCCGCCACTGGAGATTTGGCTGCAGCCAAAAAGGAGCAGGAGCTATTCCACGAAACGTGGGCGCGTGTCCCTGAGACACGCCTCTCCTACAACAGCAAACTCGTCGACGTGCTCAAGGTGGCTGCAGCGATGCTAGAAGGGGAAATTGAATACCGTTCTGCCGATTACGACAAAGCCTTTGCTTCCCTCCGGAGTGCAATCGATATCGAAGACAAGTTGCAATATGCCGAGCCTTGGTCATGGATGCAGCCTGTCCGCCACGCATATGCTGCCTTGCTGATGGAACAAGGCCATTTGGAAGAAGCAGCGCAGACGTACCGCGCGGATCTAGGTTTTGACAAGTCTGTTATCCGGCCGCGTCGGCATCCAAACAATGTCTGGTCACTACAGGGATATCATGAGTGTCTGGTTCGCATGGGTAAGACGGAAGAAGCGGCTGGGATCGAGGCGTCGGTCAAGCTAGCTCTTGCTGTCGCGGATGTTCCGATCGAGGCGTCATGTTTCTGCCGCTTGGACAACTCTTACGCGCCACAGGTTCTTAATGGGGGCCCTTCTGGTGGAAAATGCTGCTGAATTGTTGATTGAATCTGCTTTGCGGTTCTCACAAAATGACTCCATTTCACGAGATCAGTTATCTCAGGGTTTTGATAGCATCATCAAAACGTTCATATCTTTCCCGAAGAGTCAAATCAGAGTGAAACGTAGCAATAAAATGCCTTGTAGTGCGTAGATATTGATAAATCCAAGCCTGACTTGTATTTCATGGAGTTTGCGCCGCTTGGCCGCGTCAACGAACCGGCGTGCCTAGTCCCCGAGGCATCTTATAGATTGGGTCGGCCATAGGGCTATGAAGTCTAGCTATGGGCCTTCCAAGGTTGTCTTGAGGGGCACGGCAATGTCAGCAGGTCGCGTGGGACTGTGACAATCGAACACCAGCGATGCATCTAGTCTCGTGACATAGCTAGAGTTGACTGAGAATCACAATGCTATATTCAAGACACTTGAGTCTCCTTTGTCATCAAGGGTCGGGCATGGAATACCGGGTACATATACCGCCAAGGTTGGGTTTCTCCGCTAGCCTATCTAGCAGCCCGCAGCCCGGCACGGTCCGTCGGGCCCCAGTCCCTACAGTGGACCCTCGGAGCCTATTTAAAGCCAGGCTGTTACTGTATTTTGAGTCCTCTTGGATTGCATTAGGACAACCATACAAGGAACCTTCACGCTAGCAAAATGTCCCAAGGTTTCGTAATGGGGTTTACAACTGGTTTTCTAGGCAGTGTATGGTGCGTGTAACGAATGCGGTGCATGTGTTCCAGGTCTGAGGAACGATTCATTACTACTGCAAAAGGACAGATAAGTCGGTGGAACCATTCTGATATTGTACCCATTCCTTTCGGTGGCAAAATAGAATCAATCCTGCAGAAGTTGTATTTGGATACTGGAGGTTATCAATGCCAAAACTGCTACTCAACATCTGACTTCAACAAAAGACCCGGAACATCAAACTGGGCTTATCTCTATGTCCTGGCTCTAAGGCACGTGATTCTCTTGCAATTCCAAATACTTTCATCCTTATTGGGAGTCCAGGGTGAAAGGAGCCTATCAACTCGTCCAATCCTGTCGTTATGAATGTACCTGGGACACAAATGTCACCCTGGAGGCGCTGGGACCGGGGGGGATTTGGAATTACAAAGGCCCCGAAACAACGGATCCCACATGGTGGTATAATCCCAGTGTAGCAGAAGGCTGACGACGGGACACCCATAACTTGCAGTAGTAACGTGATACTGTATAATGAAGCAAAGGGAGAAGTACCTTTTTTTTCGTACTCATACTTGTGTACTTTAATGTGGTCTTTATATGAGGCTCTTACGGACAAATATGTCTCCTGAATCTAGAGTGTGCAAATGCGGAAAGTAGCTTTCGGCGGTCATCGGTAAGTCCCAGGAAGCCCGGGGTGAAGAGAGTTTCGATTGTTCCGATGTTGCAGTAAATAGGTATTTGACGACACGGAGCCTCTATTTGATAAATCAACAATATGAAAGCCGGCAACAAGTTTCGGCTTCCAAGAAATACTGACTTCGACTGGTCTCGTTCTTGAATTTGACTCACAGCTAGATGTCTGACGCTCGGGTGATCCATCGTACCTGGCATATTATGCCGTACCACATTATTCCGTCCCTCCATCCAAATATAGTCCTGCGAGTGCACGCGGATGATTTGCTCTTGCTTATGATCAAAATGATCGAGAGAATGCATGCTTTAATCTTGAAGCCTGCAATCAGTGACTCTGGACTACAAGCCCTGTCCAACATCCGATCAGAAGTCCCGCAGAGATTATGGAAGTTTTTGAACACTTGAGAAAGGTCCCGAAACATACCAATGCCCTTGTCAGCCTCGGTATATTGGCGCACGTGCTGAGCAAAATGATAAGACAGAAGTCTGTAAAATGACAGCGCCGGTCTAGCTGGTCAAAAGTCGATCTCTTCTATCATTAGGAGGCGTTTCCTATAGAGTCATATGATAAAAAGCATATTCTGTCAATGTCAGTCTTTTGACAACAACCAGTCGGCATGCTCTCTCTGCGCCAGCAAGTCTCACCGGGGAGCAAAGAACCTTATTGCCGATCAGCAACTAACTAATTTGCTCATTTCAATGCCGCACGTGGTGACTTGTGACATCTATTGAAAGCAACAACTGACAAATAGAAGTTAAACCCCATATATTAGTAACTGCCGATTTTTCCTCCCGGTGCGCACGGTGTGATCGGGACACAAGCCTCCCACAGAGACACCTATCACCAGGACTCTGGGTCTCTCCCGGTACACAATCGAGGCAAATAGAGTTCTTGTTTCTTCACACGCACGAACGGAGATAGCAGTGGCTCCATAAAGAGCCATCTACCAAGATTTATGGATTGACGCAATGAGAACTTAGTTCATGTGATGCTGATATAGGGGTAGAAAAAAACAGACGTAAAATAGAGCTTGTGCCAAACGCTAAGAGCTACAGTGTTAAAACTGAGAACGTTGTCGAAATAATCTCTGAGAACCTTGGAAGCCAAATATGAGGTTTATCTGCCGATATCAACGTTAGATTGGCTTCACGCCACTTGAATGTTATAAATACTAACACTGAACACCCGTCTCATTGGCTTGTTCAAAAGTTTTGCTTTCTCTGCGCACAATAGACCCTGAGGATCAACCCGATATCGTCCATTTTTCAGCTTATCATGGCATCCGCGTCACGACAACAACCGGGGCTCGTAAGTTTATACATACCTTCCAGGCTGCTTACACCCTGTGGCCTTCCGATCTGACTTGATAGGCGTGTGAGGAATGCCGCAAGAGAAAGCTACGATGCGATAGACAGCAGC
>ERZ1673737.3907-NODE-3907-length-10894-cov-4.427161_pt1 | contig 10894 bp, 9 predicted proteins | sample MGYA00580211_ERZ1673737 | MGnify/ENA primary metagenome ERZ1673737 (study PRJEB41218, sample SAMN15661789) | gut metagenome | host: Homo sapiens | place: Canada: London | collected 2015-08-20/2019-03-30 | study: EMG produced TPA metagenomics assembly of... | reverse complement strand
TCTGATACAGTATCGCTTTGTCACTGCTGAGTGAGAGCCGAAAAATTGCGTGATCTAGCCTAGATCATCGCCGGCACAGGCGAGTGGTTGTTACAAGACAAAGAACTCTGCCGCTGGGAGGAGAACAACTCGTCCGGTATTTTCTGGCTTCAGGGATCCCGTAAGTTATTTATTGAAACTGATTTTCCTTCTGGAATATACACTTACAGGTTTATATCTTAACAGCAACGTTTTTAGTTTATCTCATTACTTCCCGATAGCTATTGATAAGACTTATTAGCACCATGTTTCAATTTTAAGGGAATCAAATAGCCATATTATCATCATTTCAGAAATTACTGAAAATTACACTGTTATAAGCTATAAATATATGTATCTTGGTCACGAAGTCATAGAAATTCTCCAGACTCCCTGAAGAGGCTAGATATCACCTAAAAGCATTCTGCTGAAAAGAAAAACCCCTATAAGCCATGGTTGTGGAGATATAAAGTTGTAATTTATCGCATTTACTATGTGTTTTGCGGTGATCCACTCGCTTGCGGAACACGTCAGTGACTTGCCTACTCACATTCACCCTCTAGCTACTTCAGCTCACTTGTTATCCTTATGCTAAATATAGCAACATTTTACGCTATGGCATGGTCACTTTCAGACTCTCACTTTCCCGGAACCATCATGAATTATTCACGAGGTGTCGGGTAAATGAATACTACTACTATTACTACTGTTAGGAATAAGCTTTTAGGTAGTATACGTCAAGGTAGAAAGCAACTTTGAAAATCGAGGCATTAATTGGTGTGTTTATGGCTGGCTGTAAAGGGAATGCCGCCCCTTCTGAAAGGTTCAGAATCTAAGGTGTCATACTTAGGTCACTATTTAGTCGCTTTTGAGTGACTAAAATATAAAAGGATGTGGTTTAATACCTTAATCCATAGTCATATGCGTCTTCCAATTCTCTATCTCATGTCCTAATTGTGTAAAGCGATAGCTGTTGTTGATATCATCCTAATAAACCTTATTGTGTGGAGGTATATTGCAAGTTTTATCTGCATCCGCTTTCCTTTTAATCCGTATTTTCGGGCGAGGGTGGGATTATTCGTTCTTACGATGGATGAGCACACTAGTATGGAGGTTGGTACAAGGGCAGAAAGCACCGACATCCGCTTGGCCTCTACTACCACTCGCACTACTAAAGGCGCTCTGACTCATACAATCGAACCTCCCGGCAATATTAACATTACTATTTCTGATAACGGACACTTTGTCAATGGAGACACTGAAGCAGCCATTGATTCCGTGGTAGCGCTACTAGACCTACCTGTTTATTAGCGCCGCGTGCAAGTTCTGTGTACGCCTCTAGATGATATGGCCTACAGACGCGAGCACGGGGAAGCATATATGAACTTGCGGAGAGGTGTCCAAGTATTCGAAAGGGCATTCAATTTCCTGATGCGGGAACGAGTGCGCTATCACTGGGCGTGGACAATGTTGTAACTAGCCAATGCCGTGATTGAATTGCGCCATTACGCTCTTCTAGGAAGAATAGATTATAACTATGAGTGGTGGTTTTTTTGGCCTACAACATCCCCGCAACAGATTCTAAGGGTCCGACTTCCTATGGATACCGTTGAATTTGTAAATGCGGGATATTATGGACAGGACAACTTTAATCGAAGGAACGGAATGCCGGATGACGAGCCAATATGACTGAGATCAATTTCCCCGAGAATTGTCTGGGAGTGTGTAGCCCTAGTAGCAGCAATGTAGGCTATGTAGGAGAACTTGGAAGCAATTATATACCTGGATGATTGGGTTCTCTCTGATCGGCATCCAACTACATTGCAGAGGCATAGACCGAGAACCTTTTGAAAAAACACCTTCGGAAATACAAGCCAACTAAGCCGATACCCTGTCCTGACGAATATTGCTAGCTTGTGTTATGTGGACACAAAGCTCTCAAATGCCATGCAAAAAATGTCCATCATATTCGTTATTTTACAGAGGACCAACGTATTCAGGCGGGTTTCTAGGTTTTTTTTGGGATCCCAGAAAAAGGGCCTTTTAAGTACGCCTTACTGGAAAATAGCGCCATAGTGTAATTGCTTCATACACATTTTAAATTCCACTGTACAGTATGTCCTGGCTAGGACGTTCCAGAGTGCGCCCTCATTGGCCATACACCTCGGCCGAATCGCCATCTGAAATTCTTCTGGTGCTGCATTTTATCTGTTCCGTCCGTTGGAGAGGATTGGTGTGGTGAATGGCTGGCGGACTTGTCTCTATGTGCTGGAGAGATGGTGACAAACTGCAAAGCAGGACGATCGCTCACATACTGGGGCCAAAGATGAACTGCTGTTTGTTGACGTGAGCCGAACATTTGATAATCACTACCTTTCATATCGCGCCTTTCCCCCGGATTCCTTCCACTGTGGATTGATAAAAGTTACATCGCTGATATCGGAACCTGGAAGATTCGACGTTCTTTATCTGATCACAATGTACCTCGATGGCTGAGACCTTGTGTAACCCGAATCGGTTATATTCTATGTATATATCTCTGACAGTCGTAGAGCTTTCTAGACTAAGTGATTGTTTAGAAATTTCGTACTGCTTGTGTGTGGTTTCTGGCACGAGTGGGAGTATTCTTATCCCTCACTTTGGTGATAATGAATCCTAGTTGCACGATAGTAGACGTGAGTGGCTTTTGCTAGGTCAACCTACTAGCTTATAGATAAACCCCGGTGCCTTAGTCCTAGTGATAAACTTAAGCAAACGTAGTGAAACTTCAACACTAATATTGTACCCTAAACACAATAGATTGATCGCGGTTAAAACGGTCAGTCACGGTCGGAACGGTTATAATTGCGGTTCAACTATAAAACACAACCGATATTTGCAATTTCATCTAACAAAATAGGTGATAGTAGTATGGCTACGCTAGACTTATGTTAACCTAGTCTAGACACCTAGCCTTTACATATCAGTGGGCATTGGACCGTTTTCTTAGACAGAAAATAGAAGTGGAAGTTGAAAGCTTACTTGAAGAGACCGCACAAGGCGCTTCGACCTTGATGGACCTCCTTAAAATGGGAGACGACCGTCTACTGTACCGGTTTCCTATCTGCATCTTACTCCAGTTATTCCAACAGATGTCAGGCGGCAATCTGATCTCAGTCTACTCTTCGGTGATATTCGAACAAGGCCTAAGGCTAGACGCCGAGACAGCCCGTATCCTCTCTGGCGGCATGATTACATGGAAATTACTATCATGTTTTGTATTGTTCTTCACTATCGACAGATTTGGTCGTCGAATCGCTCTGATGGTGAGCGGGGCTGGAATGGCTAGCTGCATGCTAGGATCTGGCAATCGCCACGTCTTTCCCCCATTCCAACTACGCCGCGCAGATCATCAGTGTTCTGTTCATCTTCCTTTTCATTACAATTGGATTCATTGGTCCCAACTTCTTCTACTGCACAGAGGTGGCACCTATCCGTCTCCGCGTCGCCATGTCAAGTATATCTACCGCAAATCACTGGCTTTAGTATGCCCACCCGTTTATTCAAATAATCTACCAAACATCTAACCATCATAATAGGAACGTTGTGGTCGCCATGATCACGCCGGTCGCAATAAAAACAATTGGGTATAAGTACTATATGTTTTATACGTGTATTGGTTCTGCTTTTTGTATCCCGAGGTGAGCCTCCCTAGCCTTTCATCCATTACCACTCGCTTAGTTACCACACCCAGACCATGGGACATTCGCTACAGGAGATTGATCTCATCTTCCGCGAGAGTCCGTCGGTATGGGCAACTGTTCGATTTGCCAAGAACCGGCCTACAGAGGCCATGCCCGATCTTCCACGAGACATTCCAGTGAAGGGTGAGGTTGAACATAAAGAGTGCTCTGCTAGGTCCCCGAGCCGTGAAATATGATGCTTTGGTTATCCTGCTCTATGAAATTCAATAATACATGGGTGTGATCCTTTTTTGCTGCGATGCAGCTTCAGATTACCTTGCTAGACAGTGTCTCGGATCTAGTGACATGATCACACTTTCTTCTGTTTCTTCATGGCTTCATAGTGTCTACAAGTGTACAAAAAGCGGATGTTAAAGTCGTTCACCCTGCAGGATATGGGAGTGTATTGAGCCTCTATGTACTCGTAATACATACAATCAATTTAACGAAACTCGCGGAGGACATCAAGAAAGAATACAGCATGATTGATAAAAAGACGTGCAGATGGCACATGGGAATATGTCAATTATTAACAGTGCCGCTAGAACTTCTAGACGTAGGGTGCCAAGCTCATACTAAGCTCTATATCGTTGACCAACCAAGATATTCGCCATCTTTTACCATTGGACGGGATCTAGGGCTCGTAATTATCATAAGTTTACCGAGACCAGCGAAATGTATGCCGCATGAACCGATTCAGATGGCGTCGGACTATGCCCGGGCCATCTCCACCATACTATCGGAATAACAGCCTATTCCGAAGCAAGCAGCCATCCCACCTGGCGTCATGCCAAATCTGTATGAGGGGGAAACAGAACACGGAATAAAATATTTAAAGGCAAAGAATTCCATTACACTCACCACAATCACCCGAAGATACACCCTGACCATGGCCGTCTCTGCCCTCGACTCTCGCATTTTCCGCAACTTAATCGGAACACAAGAAATCCGCGACATTTTTACGTACGAGGCATATGTGCGGTCCCTAATAGAAGTTGAAGCCGCCCTACCGCGCGCCGAAGCAACCGTTGGTGTTATTCCAGCCGATGCGGGCAAGGCGATTACCGATGCTTTTGCAAGCCTTCAGATTGAGTACGTTCAATTCGTATCCTGCAATCACAGAATAGACACCCATCGCTTCTTTGTAGCTACGAGCGTCTGGTAATTGAAACGGATATCGTGGGATATCCTGTTCTTCCATTGGTTTGGCAATTGGTCGAGGGGACGGCCGATGAGATGGCCAAGTATATCCATTGGGGAGCGACGACACAAGATATCCAAGATAATGTTTCTATGCTTCAGATCACACAAGGACTCGTTTTGGTGAAGAGAGAGCTTGAGAATATGAAGGAAGTTCTTAAGGGTCCTGCAAGCACGCATCGTGACACGTGAGTTCCCATCCCTCGCTTTCACGACATAAAGTAATGGTATATTTAGTCCAATGGCAGGGCGAACACATCTACAGCACGCTATTCCTTGCACGTTCGGATACAAATGCGCCGTATATCTCTCCAGCATCCTCCGACACCTCGAGCGCATCGAGGAGATCGAGCAAAGGTGTTTGCTTGTCTAGTTCGGAGGTGCCGCGGGCACGATCGCTTCATTGGGCGAGGATGATACCGGTCTTCGGACTGGCAAGCAGCTTGCAGCAGAGCTTGGGATTAAGGATCATGATATCACCTGACATGTTGGGCGCGATAACATCGCGGAGACCCTCAACTTCCTCGCTCTAGTGGGTGGCACATTGAGCAAGATTGCATTGGACGTGATGATCATGTATTCGAATGAGTTCCACTAGGTCTCGGATTCCTTCGTGCCTCACAGAGGTGCTTCGTCCACAATGCCACAGAAGCGTAATCCGATCTTCAGTGAGGTCATTTTGGCTGCGTCGAAGATGCTGCGCGCCAATGCGTCGCTGGGGCTAGATGCGATGCTCACGGACTTCGAACGCGCATCTGGACCGTGGCATTTGGAATGGGTGGCAATTCCTGACGTTTTCGTGACTGCAGTGGGTGCTTTGCATCAGACGAATTTCACTCTCGGGGGGTTGGTGGTGAAGGTGGACTCGATGAAACGCAATCTGTATTCCACCAAGGGATTGATTGTGGGTGAGGCTGTTATGATGGGACTGGCACCACATTTGGGACAACAGGGCGCTCATGATCTGGTCTATGAAGCTTGCAAGTCTGCCATCGATAAAAACAAAACTTTGCTTGAGGTTCTTGAGGGATTGCCTTCGTTAGTTGGAATTGCAACGCGGGGGCAGCTGGCTGCTTTCTGTGACCCGTTGGAATATATGGGAGCTAGCCAGTTGATGGTTGATGATATGGTGAGGCGTGCTGTCTAGTCAATGTTCGTGATCAATACACATGTAAAAGATAATCAAGTTGGAGACACATGTTAAATCAACGGGAATGTTGTTCGGGTCTTTCATATGCTAGGTGTGGTAGGCAATTTCGGAGATCATCTGCTCCCAAGTTTCAAGATCAGCGGCTTGTAGAAATGTGAAGTTTTGATCTTCCCAGGCGGCCGACCACATCATGTCTAGCGAAGCGTCGAGCGCAGTGGACTCCGGGCCCATACTCGTGTTCCTTTATCGCGAAATCCGGTATGACTTCCGGTGGGCTCATTGAAGCTTGCTCCCCTGGCTGATCGGGAGCCTAGGTAAAGCCCGCAGTGCGTATGATACAAAGCTCCACTACTTTGACATCAGCGAGGCCAAATTCGTTCAACCAGACGTCCTTTCCCAGTCTCTCGCAGTATTCTTCAAGATCATTCAAGATTGCTGCGGTTTGAGCAGAGTGAGGATGCCGCACCGCAATGATACCCAGGATCAAGGCACTATTGAACATGTCGTGAGTGCCCAAAAGTCAATCTCATATTTTCCGCAGTTCCATAATTCAAAAACTTCAATCGACTTTTGAGGTCCGAACATGCCGATGAGACACATGCATCGTGGCTCAAGCTGAAGCGATTGGTGATAGATTCGCACAGGAGATAGGGCCACAGGTTAATAGAACTTTGGTTGATTGATTGATTGATGTGTTGGTAGTACATGTGCCTCCACGTCCACGTTACTGCGCCGCTGTCCGAAAGGCGCCCAGGACGCAAATAAGTGCCGTGAATGGGCGTTGTCTCGGAGTCGGTCATGGCAAACAGTCGAAGTGTGGTTAACGACCGGGGCGACACACGCCTCGTATTTGCTCTGGACGCAGCTATCGCAAATTCAAGCGTGGTGTTGGACCCTAGTGGCTCGTTTAACAGCTAGCACGTGTTCCTTTCACCTCAGCTCGTGGTCGAAAATCGCCCCAAGACCTTAGCGGTCGGGGAAGGTTTGATGGCGTTACCGTTCATGATGAGCTGGCCCTGGTTTTCTTCTTTCCTCTTCCGGGTGATGTGAATGGGTTCAGTCTTTTCTGTGGCGAAACAGAATCCGGTCTGTTGGGTCTGCCAGCAAAAGGTAACCGAACATCTACTGAGCATCGAAATTCTGGATGCCGAGTTCCAGTCGCGTGGGGCAGTATTGCTCCGTGGGAAGAAGTATTGTCCCCGTAGTCTAGTGAGATAGAGTTTCGCCTCTTAACTGTCGGTATAGTAGGTTGTGGCATAATGTATGAGCTTTACGAAAGTGGTCCGTCGGTTGCCCTCTCTTTCCTATCTTCCTCCTCGGGCGGGGCTCGATGGTATTGCCCACGCAGCAAACGTTGACCAGATAGCAATCCGAGGAGTCGGCAGATTCTGATTAGTCCAATTAATTCTTAAGCTTTGTCACCTATATCTCATAAATATATGAAACATGGTACTTCAATAAAATTAATATGAACTTTACCACGACATCGGTTCTACACTGTTCAACCAAGAATTAAGCAGTGCCAACTTTGGCACTGAAAGTTGGCGCGGCATTGGAGCCGGGGGGAATTTAAACATAGCCCTAGCCATCGGATTTGACAGAACCTTAATAATCTGCCTCTTTACATCTATTCGCTCCCAGCAGTTCCCCTCTCATATTTACCCGGTTGTTCCATGGTCGCCGTGAGAAGAGGCGTGGTTCAACCAACTAATCGATTCGTCTCTCAATAGGAACAGGCTTGACAGGCGTTTTCTGCGAATTGTGAATGGATAAGTCCGCAGTTTAAGTTCGGTGGTTCGCTACGAGTTCATCCTACCCGCAAGACTCAGGTACTGCTAAGGGTCTACGTATAACCAATGCTATGACTAAAGCGATGTACTAAGCTGGCGTTAAAACCTCCCCAGGTGTGAACAGTGACTCCAACGCAGTAAAATCGCAGATCAGACAGGTCTTATCGATCCGACCCGCTTTTTTCCAGAACAAACTTAAAAAAAAGCCCATAAATCGGATCCAATCTTCAGGTCGGAAATGTCCAATCGCAAACCTTCAAGCCGCACATCCCCTCAGCGAACACCGCTTACATGTCCGACGGAGCCAACCTTGGAAGCAGCAACGACGCCAAAGTTATCCACCCATCGAACTGGTGGAGGATCGCCATTCTGTGGGACGGACCTGAGGAGTCTAGCCAGATCTGCAAATAGGAACGTTGAGTGTTGGAGTCTATCAATGGTCCCTGTCTATCACTTGTTCTAGATGGTAGACTTCGCCGTTGGCGTATATTCTTCGCTGTTCCGGTCTCTTTGCCTCATACCGACTTTGTGCGGGGTTCTTTGTTCCTGGTCTTGATGCTGTTTTGTGGCTTTTTGTGGCTTTTTTTCCCAATGATTATTAAAATTTTCAATCTCGTCTTTATCGAACCAGAAGGGTCTAGATATGGGATACTTTCAAGTCCCCCATGCCAGTATCGAGAAACTGTAGAGGAGTTTAATACTGGACTAAATTACAGGCAAGTCTTCTGAAGTAAAGATCGTATATTTCGTGTAAACCTTTCTAGATCTGATGATTATCGTCTATTCACATGTCTATACACCCCTCCCCCACCTCGTCATATAACTCCCGTTTCCATATTCAGTTCAGATGTTGGCGGGGGATTTCCAAAGTAAGCTCGTGAGAAATCTTAGGTCGTGACGAGACATCCTGCCCCGGCGGCAATCAACACGCTGTAGTTTGGGAGAAGGCATGTCAATTCAACTGGACATGCTGAGTAACAAAAATTCACCAATCTCATCTCGGAAAGGCATCACTATCTGGCGTGGCATATAAGAAGAAAGAAAAAACGTCATCTGCCGACTAAGGCTATATACGACAAGTTTGAAAGGTAAAAAAAGAAGGGATGCACGGTTCAACCGGCAATAATCAAGGCAGACCGATAGACAGCCTAGGACTAGCCAATGGCCAGGTTAAGAGCGGTACCGATAGGGCAGCCGTGGGTGGCATAATCGTCAGTGGGCTGGAGGTAAGCCGCAGAGCAAGCGGAATCACCAGCCGCGCAGATAGCCGAAGGGCAAGGGGAAGTCACATCGGAGGGCACGACAGCGAAGCCGGAATTGATGAACATGCTGCTAGAGCCCATGTTGATGCAAGACAGATCCCAGAAAATAGTGTCACCGGACTCGGTGTACTCGAACTGGAGGACGTCCTGTTGCTCCTGGTTGAGGGAGATCTTGATTGAGATACCACCGCCGTTGGGGTTGGTGCGCCAGTTCTCAAAGTAGATGCCACCGCCGCTGTTGATGGTCTGCATAGGGCCGACGACGTCGGCCACGGACCAGGCGTAGATCTCCTGCTGGAGGTTGTTGATGATCGTGACACCGCCGCCGTCACGGCGGAACATGTCCTCGTGGCTGACCATCATGTCCTGGGGAAGAGCGGAGGCAATGACGGAGAAGAGGCCAGCAATGCCGAGGGTCTTGGCGAGCATCATTCTGAATGTAGGACTATATAGTCAGACCGGTGCAGTTATAGTTGGTACGTGATTGAGTTTGGTCAACAGAGTAACGAATTCAACGAGAGTCGACGTTGGTATTGAAGGGAATGGATAAGATAAAGAACGTTTGTAGTGATTTACTTTGAAGTGAATGTGTTTATGAAAAGAAAAATCTACCCGGAGGTAAACGAGGGGGATTTATACAGATTTTGAACAGCGAGCATGCCCCGGATAGGCACAGAGTGAAATAAAAAGCGCAAAGACACGCATACTTCGATCCCTAGAACACTTCAGATAAAGCGGGGCATTGGCAAATGGCAATGGCGAATAAAAGAATAAAAGAATAAAAGATTAGAATGGGAACAAAACCCAACTACGGAACCAACTTTGTGTCTGCGTGTGTATTTGTGAGAATTCATTTACCCCGGCCTACCGCTGAGCGGTTCCCTCTAATCGTCGCTTGGTTAAACCACCCCCACCCAGCAGAGCATGGGTTGGTCGGTTCCACCCAATGTAAAATTCTCATCTTTCCATCATGTTCCCACCTATTTTCTATGACCAAGAGATGCCTCGAAAACCCCAGCTTCCGAGGATACAATATTAAAGGACATATATTTACTATGGTAGCGAAAAGCCTAACATCCGCTAAGTCGCGTGAGATTTCCAGGTTTCTTGCCGAGTTCTGCACGGTCCGATTCAGGGTCGGAAGAGCCAAACTGCCAAAACCTAAGCACTTATTGGCTGGACCACTTCCCTCAACAATGCATGCGCAAACCCCTGCCCAGCCATTGTTGAACCCACTGCGGGTTGTATTTTACAGCGATCTGGCGAGAACCCGGTTGTCGGCCATTTACCGGTTAATTCGACGGCTTCCGCCCCATTTTCACTATATTACCCAAAATCCCGAGAGAGAAAAAAGCCCATTCAGAGCGAGAATATCAATTTCTACCGAATGATATCTTCAGTTGGGACGAGACTGGTTAAGTTTTTGGCCAGGGAAAGCCGCGAAAGGTTATTTCGAACTTTTCAACTGCCGGATTTCTAAACGGTGGTCAAGCCGAAGGAATTACCTGTACTGAACGTGTTCCCAGTGGTGGAGGTAAAAGGCCCCAGAAGCTACGTCGGGGTTCCTAGGACCTATATGGTTCCTAGAAGCGGCTTATATGCTCGCAGAAGCCGCACCGAAGCCTCTGGGAGCAAGAGGACGCCGTTACAGTCCTCAGGGATATGGCTTGATTTTCTTCTCAAAGTAAAGATGGAGAGACCTAGAAGCTATAGATTTCCTAGGGCTATGTGATTCCTTAGCCGTCCACATGT
>ERZ1673737.3904-NODE-3904-length-10899-cov-3.950203_pt1 | contig 10899 bp, 13 predicted proteins | sample MGYA00580211_ERZ1673737 | MGnify/ENA primary metagenome ERZ1673737 (study PRJEB41218, sample SAMN15661789) | gut metagenome | host: Homo sapiens | place: Canada: London | collected 2015-08-20/2019-03-30 | study: EMG produced TPA metagenomics assembly of... | reverse complement strand
GTCGGCGGCGGTGGCGGCGGTCGTGGTCGAGGCGCGCACGGCGGCCGTGAGGCCCGTGCGTTCGTGCGTGTCGATGCACCATTTCGACATGTTCATGAGGGTTGTGTCTGGAGCGTGGATGGTTGTTTCGAAGGGGGTAGTGTCGAGGAGGTTTAGGTTGTGGTCCGTTATGAAGCAGCAGATTTGGATTATTTGGTCGGTTTCGGCGTCGAGGCCTGTCATCTGGGCTTGGTTAGTGGGGGTTGGGACATGGATGTTTGTGTCGGCGGGCGGGATTGGGACGTACTTCGCAGTCAATCCAGACTAAGGGATCTTTGGAGCGCGCGAGTGACATGGTTGTTGGGCGGATTGGGTTGGTTTGGGGTGCTGTGAATGATCTGAGGTTTTGGTGTTTTGCGGGATGGTGGACTCGGTGGGGAAAGCTACCGATTTGAGCTACCCGTAGTGTAGACAATGCGTATTTGCAACTTCTGAACATGGATAGGTTGTCGTAGTTTGAAAGGAGAAAGTTTGAAGGCGGGAGAAAACAGTCGAGGATGAAATTTGGAGAAAAAGGTAAACGGTGTAGGGCTGAAATTCGAATCTACGAAATTGAAATTTACAGAGTAATTTGGGTGATATATAATCAAGCTGCTCTGAATGGATGCAGCAAATGTATTCTCCTTCGGCATGCTTCCTGTAGTGTAGGTAGTGGACATAACGGCGTAATTGTAAAAGAAAGCAACAGCATTCACATGGCTAGGTATATGGCGAAAATGGCCCAACTCAACCCCTGGCAAATACGAGTGCTTTCCAGAGCTCAACAGCAAAAGCATATTCGCCCTTGTTTCATCGATCTACAGTTCCTCTTCAACGGGAGGTCCTGCTGACATCTCAGGTGTGAGACTGAGACTGTCCCCGAATGTCGCGGTGGAAGTTGACTTCGACTCGGGAGCTGAAGGCCCCAGAACTTCGTTGATTCGACCAGAGGACTCTGCGATTCGACGTCTCAGGGCGTTTTCATCTGCTGTCGAGACACTGGCACGTTGCTTCTTCAACGGACTGCCAAAGAGCCCGTCGGACAATTCCGCGGCGGGTTGAGAGTCGGAAGGCGCTGGTGCTGTAGCGGCGCCCTTGGGCGGTGTTGTTGAGCGTTCGGCCGGGGGCGTAGATCCGGATCCAGAAGCCGGGGTATCTGTAGAATCTCCGGCACTGCCTCCAGGTGGTTCGGCAGAATGTTGACGCTTGAGCTATGTAATTGTTAGCGACAAACACATGCATAGTTGGTGTGGTACCTACCCGAATCTTTCGCATGCTCTCTGCCAGCTCTCCCTGGCGTTTAATATCATCCGGAGACAAGAAACGGTCGTCATCCTTGGATTCTTCTTCGTCGGCCTTTCCAAGAATGGGATTGTCCGTATCATCGTCATCGCTATCCATGTCATCTTCGCTCTTCTTGCCCTTGCGCAGCTTGGCTTCTTCCCGGAAATTGAGGAATCCGACAGATCCGCCAGCCTTGATAGGTCCAAGATTTGCGAGATCCGCTTGTAGTGACTTGCGCTTCGTGGCAGCAGGCGTTTCGGGTGCCTTGCAATCTTTCAAGATGCCCATCTTTTGCAGTTGGCCTGTGTACATGTTAAAAATAGCCAACAGTAAAGACACAAGGAATACTCACGTTCGCCTCGGTACATGAAAGTGAAAATTGCATAGGGCTTATCAGTCGGGTCAATGCCAGTGACTGTCTGCGTGCTGATTGTCTTAGGGTCGAGTGTTTTGGGTTTGGCGAAACTCGTCGTGTGGTCAACATCGGCATCACCACCGCCATTGTTCTCTCCACCACCCTCCTCGTCGTCATGTGCATCAAACTGAGGCGAGTACTCTCCACGTTTGATCTCTCCCGAAGCCAGGACTCGGAACAAAGCAACCTTGATCTGTCCCGCTGTCTCCGGAATAGGGTCGTCGTCGTCAGAGTCGGAAGACAAATCATCGTCCGAAACATCCTCAAGAGGCGACTTCTCATCATTTCCGTATCGCATAATGCTCTTGGCCTTGGCGGGGTGGTTGGCTTCCATCTCCATGGCGGACTCACCCTCCTCGGCCTCACGCTTTATGCGTCGCTTCTCCATCTTTTGCCGGCGCCGTTCAATCTTGGCTGCCGCATCCTTACCTTCCAAATCTAGTCCATTCAGCCAGCGCTCCAGACCGACCTCGCGGAACAGGAATTCACGCTCGGCAATGCCCCCGCCTTCGGTGTTCGGCACACTGACCCAGCGCGAGTTGACCCAGGTCTCTTCGCCCCTTCGCAGTAGTGTAGCCACTTCTTCCTTTTGCCTGCCGTCGAAGTAGATGTATGCAGCAACAGTCTCGTTCGGCGAGTTCGTCAGGGCCTGGTAGGGTGCGACCGCTCCGGAGTATTGACCACGATCACCGGTCTGACCGGGCAACCCACCGACGACCTTTGGTTTCGGCGAGGGAGTGTCTGCGGTCGGCTTTGGAGTCGAGTAGGGAACATCTTGGCCGGGGTTGAGGAGGGTGATTGAAATAGCAAAGGTTGATTGTTCCGCCTTGCCGGTCCCCGATTCGGGGAGTTTGGGCGGAGGGACAGGGATGAAACAAGCTATCCGCGAAGCTCGGGACTGGCGTTGAATCGAATACTCTGAAATCGGCCCATCGGGCGTATGGATGCTCACGGCGAGACCCTTGAAACAAGGCATTGTGGGAGGGGTAAGTGGTGGGCCGTACTATGAAGAGGAAGAGTCCGACGCAGGTGCAAGGGCCAGGATTGCCCCGCTAAGAAATACAAAGGATTCGGGCAGGGAGAAGAAAAGGGTTTGACGCCGGATAGAGAACAAGCGGAGAGCTTCTTTCTTTAATTTTATTTTTTTTCTTGAGAGGTGAGCGTTAGGCTATAGGGAGGCGGTCAAGGTGTGGGTTTCGACTCGGAGGAATCCAGCAGCCCACAGTAGTCCTCTGAGCTCCACTGCAGCTGCTGGTGTTTGTATTGGGAGGCCGTTCGAAAGGAGGGTCACGTAGACGGCGATGTGGCTTTCTGGAGACCGGTGGGGGATATCAGGTGCGGAAAACAATAAGTTGAAGTCCACGATCGCAAGGTTGAGGTAGGAATGACCAAGGAATGCCGAACAGAGCGCCTGTATGGGGAGACAGGAAAGAAAGAAAGTCAGGACCCCTGTGAGCTTGGGGGAAGATGAGGGGCGGAAGTGGACCAAAACATATCACGTCTGCACAGACAACCCCGAACCCCACGTGATACACCTTAATGTTGCCTGCTTAGCTGCGATAAAGTGCCAAGTGACTTCGTGTTCATGACCCAAGAACCTTACTATTGTCTTTTACATTCCTTTTGAATACCTCAGCTGAGTATACAGCAAAGGTCATGCTCAACTGTCATCATGCTCCACATCACCTGATTCCCCGGCAACCATGGATCCGTCGAACCAGTGGAGTCTCATACAAACCATAAGACTTGATCTATCAGTCTCTTCAACAGATATTTAAAAGCAATACCAGGTACTCCAGTCATGATGGCCAAAATTTTGTAGTTAGTTACTATTCAACTAAATCCAAGAAGTTCACAGAAAGACTATCACCAGGAATAAGAAAAAAAAATCATATAAAACATTAACACTAGGGCCAAGTCCGAATTACGACTTCTCATGCTCAGATACGACACTAGTCGTCTGCACTCCCTCAACGATCTCGTCACCACTGGCAACAGTATCAAACTTATAAAGAGGTTCCAGCACAACATTCCTGCGGAAAATATAGCGCTTGAACCAGTAAGGAAGCGCCTTGGTAACCTGGTACTTCATATGAACGCGCGTAGGAACGGCAAAGATGTAATCGAGCTCTTCGAGGGTGCGCTGCTTTGTCTCGGGGACCCAGAGGAAGATCATGATGAGCGCAGTTACATTTAGACCACTAAAGAGCGAGCATTAGGCTTGTCCTGTATGATAGCACCAAGCAGAAAGTTCAAACTTACGCATAGAAGCCAAATGCGCCGGTGGCTGTCATTGTGTTAAGCATAGGAGGGAATGTGATAGATAGCACAGCTGCCCATCCTAGACAGGTTGCCACAGCCCAAGACATGCCGACCTCTATAATAAGGGTCAGTATCTCGATGAACCAATCAGAAAGATATAATACATACCACGATGAGAGAGGGGAAAGACCTCGGCCGAATATGTAAAAGGCACAGGCCCTTCACCAGGCGAGTAGAATGCAGCAAACAAGAAAACGAAGAACGCAATAGACGCCAAATGGGCCTTTCCCTCGGGGACCCAGAAGCAGAATGCAGCACCAAGCAGTGTCCATGTCATCTGCGGGAAGGTGAATAGCAACAGAGTCCGACGGCCATAAGTGTCGATCGTCCAGATGGCAGGGAAAGCAAATAAGAAGTTGACCAAGCCGAAGCCCCAGGAAGCAAAGAGAGCCTGGGTGTCATTTGCACCGGCATTGGAGAAGACAGTGGATGAATAAAAGGCCACAATGTTAATACCACACATCTGCTGGGCGATCATAACAGTAAAAGAAGCAAGAGTTGCACGGCGAACACGGGGAATAGTGAAAAGCTCGACGAAGCGCTTGACATAGTTGCTCTCGCCAATCAATCCCATCTCAATCTTGATCTGGGCGTGGATGTAGTAAAGATCACGAGCAGCCTGCAGGGGCGTATTACGGAGACGGCAGAGAGATCGGTACGCCTTGTCCATTTCGCCGCGTCGGATATACCAGCGAGGTGACTCAGGACAGAAGAAAACACCGATGAGGAGGGGGACAGCGGGAATAAAGGCCGAGCCCAGCTGCAGGCGCCATGAGAGGGCACCTGTATCTTTAACCGCAAGGTTTGCGCTGAATCCGAGGAAAATACCAAATGCTGTCCAGAGTTGCCAGCACATCACTAGACCGCCGCGAATAACAGCTGGTGTATTCTCGGCGCAAAAGATTGGGATTGTTGACGCCTTCAGTCCCATTCCAAGTCCGAGAAGCAGACGAGTCGCGAAGAGTTGTTCCCAGGTTTGGGATACAGCTGAGCCAATGGGTGCAAGGACACAAAAGATAGAAGAGATGAAGATTGTTCCACGGCGGCCAAGAATGCGATTGAAAGGATCAGAGAGCCAGCAGCCGAGGACAGCACTGGCAATATAAGGAGCAGCATTGATGACGCCGACAATCCATTGGTTTCGATAGGCGTTAGGGTTGTCCGTTTCGGGGATACCAAATGCATCGGGGAATGACAGATTTGCGCCGTTAGAGCCAGTCTGGTCCCAGCCTTGCACTGCTGCTCCAATGGAGCAGAGAATGATGGTGAAGTAGAGGGCCCTGGGCTGGCGCCACTTGTGAAGGGTCTCGTCACGCAGTGCAGTCAGCTCGGTCTCGGTCAAGTCTGGTACTGACTCGAACTCAGTGGGAGAGCGGGCTACCAGGGCGCCTTTTTGTAGTTCTGGTAGAATGTCCGTCACGTTGAACTCCTGGGCAAACTGCTCGACGTCGCGTAGGACTTGGCTTTTGGCCAATTCGGCCAGTGGGTTCTTGATTCTGCATGGTATTAGTTATTTGATGCTTGGTGTGGCATTGTTGCAAGCGAGTACTTAGGTGAACATACTTGGCGGACACATTGTTGTGAAGGTCGACTTGCTGGACGTATCCTCTCTCGGCACTGCTTTCATCGTTGCTCGAGCTAGAGGAAAGATCAGTATTAAGATGTGTGAGTTATATCTGCAACACTCACCGGTGGTCGCTGCCCACCTGGCTGATGCTCTCTTTCTCCATTTTGGAAATTGAGGATACCAAACTCAGGTTCACCTCTAGGGAGAATCAAGTCCTTCAAAGTGGACAAGGCTGGGGTAAGAAAGAAAAGAACTGGAATAGTCACTGTTCAACCACTTCAGAAGTAGTGCCTGGATGAAAAGAAGATTCACAGTGACTGTACCCTGTTGAGGGAAAATCCCCACCTTTATACTCATCCAAGGTAGCCTCTTGTGCCGCTAGACTAAATCCATGGATTGAGATATGTCAGATCTACTTCCCAAAACGGATATCCGGGGTGTTGCGGGGTGCCCATGGGGAAATCTCGATTCCAGGAAGTTTGACCCGGACACCCTCATGAATGCTACATCGGCACTGGAAGTCCATCTGGAGCGAAGTGGTCCACTTGCCTTGCATCTGGCCCGTGAAAATGTTTTCGCTGTGGCGCCCCAAGTCAACCGGGATCCCGGTCAAGAAAGTCAAGCCCGTTTTGAGGCCGAGGGTAAACTTAATTTCGCCGAGTATTTTCTATGCTTCAGCATTTCTCCCAATTGCTCATGCCATTCCACCATCCAACCATCCAACTTGACTCTGGTCTGACCAAAATCCCCATGGGCTTCCCAGTGAAAAGTTGGAAGGCGGGATCAGGATCGCCGCGCCTTCGGGCTGGCGTTTCCAGGCGACGGAACGCCACAATCGAGTGTAACAAAAAGGTACGGAGTCTGGGCTATGATTTGCTAGAAAGTTTGAGTAGTGGCTAAATAGAGCTAAAATAGGCTTAGCTCCAACCCCTGCAATATCGGCTTGCTTTGAGACTCGAACCCTCACGTGGCAGAAAACAAATGAATTCGACCGCATCCGGGCAGTTCAACTTGACAAGTGCAACTACAACCACAGAACAACTACAATGTATGGTATCACCATTTTGAGTGAAAGATAAGTGGAAATCCGGGGTTGTGCGGGGTACATTTTCGACTTTCGATCTGCATTGGGTTAAGCTCGACACCGCAGCCCACTTTCTCTTTTGATATCTCAGAATGTTTCGGAGCGTCACAGTCCGGCAACCCGTGGATCGTGCGGGAAATATCGAGCGACGCCTGGCGAGATCATTCTCGTCCCTGTTCGAGAACCTTTTTGCCGTTTTTTTTCGCAGGAGCCCGTGCCCGATCCTCAATCATGCCGATATTCTGCGAGCCGTGTGCCCCGTTAGCGTTACGGAGCTAGACGTCCGCAAAGGCCCAAACGGGCGCTGAATCGGGATACCCCACGCCGACGTCTCCCCATACAAGGGACGAATGATTGCTCTCACCAAAACGGAACATGGAAAGACCGCGACACGTCATCATTCGCAAGCTGCCGTTTCCGGCGTGCTGAGGCTCGTGGGAACCCCATCCCGCAGTCTAAGCTCGTGGCAAAGCCATGTGGGGATCGACTGCGATTTACCCCAATCCGTCCACCCTTTGTGGTTTTGGGGATAGACTGATCTCTCACTCTACCCCAGTCATGACGCATTGACCGAACGATCTCCGAGTCATTGTCATACTTTCTATTTCCAGGCAAGACAATGCCGAAAACTGGCTAGTCCATTATGCATATCGCCCCGGTTCCGGATTGGGAATACTCATCTATCCTATGACTGCTGCATTTGACATGTCAGGTGCAAAGCATTTCGGTATTAACTGGAACTGCATTGGTGATTGTTTGATTCAATGACGCTTTTTGATACAGAGTTTATGGGGATGTGGCATGGTAGCATTGTTGGTTGTTGGTTGATCCTTTGATCTTGATCCTTCTACTACCCAAGTATCATGCTGATCCCCTATCCTCCAGAAACAAACTGTTCTGGTGAGTGCCCACGATATCCATTATTATCTCTGATAACGGTGTATAGCTCTATGTTTGGTGTGCCCTGCTGCAAGGGAGTAGCCTGCATGTTGCACTGCTTCCCCCTCTCGATTGTGGATGGCCATATTCTTACATTGATTGACAATCTACTTGTTCTTCTTGATGTGTACGTTGCATTGAGGTGAAAAGAACATGCTTGACTTTCGATCATTGCGTCTATTGCCCACACAGCTTCTCTTTGCGGTTTCATCTTGCTCACAACGTCCACATTTGATCTTGCCCTCACATCACCCAAGTACACTCCACTCGATTGAAAATCCATTTCATGTCCATTTTATTATCCGCGTGATTGTTTCTCCTCGTTCTTTGATGGCCTCGTCGAATTGCACAACGAGCCCCTTCACAGACAACGGCGCCCAGCTTGCCATCACGGTCAAAGATATGAGCTCCATGGTACTCGAGGAACACCATCCTAATCTCTGTGTGTGACTTGAACATCACGCTAGTGTCCAAAATAGTCAGACGAACCTGGAGTTGAGGAGCCTGATGCGATATGAGCCCGGAGAAGCCGTTCTCCGCCCAGTCATGGCGCCCGATTGTAACACCGATGAAGATATCGATGCTGGTAAAGACGACTTGGCAGACCATGACAAAACCGCTGATAGGAGGTCCGAGGTCGGTTCCATCTACGATAGCGTCAGCACGGGTCTTCCACTAGGCATTCGTAATCAAGGAGCTTGGCAAGACAACGACAGCCCTGGACTTGGTACATCTTGCTCTACGTGTCTTAAGCCACTGTGCTGAAACCTTGATCTCTGAGGCTTGGATGGGCAACAAACGTTTGGGCGAGCGGGTCAGACGACCTCCGACGTTGACGAGATCGATGACTTGAAGATGACCAGTAATACCTACGCCTAAGGGAAGAAGAAGGATAGCCTCTGTGGTACAAGTACCACAGGCCTATTAAAGCTACTAGCATAGGTATGTCTCTCTGGTGTCAGCTTTGGAAGCTTCTTGAGTCCTTCGAATGGTGTCATGAAAGTCTTCGTGGTCATGGGTCATAGGAGGAAACAGCACACCCATCACAATCAATGTAGGCTTACCTGGTCTATTAGGTTGGCTACGTGACAGATTATCAGCATCTCCACTTACCAAAAAGCGGGCGGTGACCCATTCGTGGTCACCTAGAATAACCAAGCAGCTTGAGAAAGCAATATCAAACCGTGCAGAGGGGGAGGGATGATAATATGCGAGCTAGCAGAGAAACGAGGACAGAGAAAAGACACGTCGAGCAGCAATGCATAGCGTGCAAACGTAACCAAAGCCCCGTTACCAGCAGAATACAGGAGGTACGTGGTAACTCTTGCCCCGCTGGCTCAGCGGTATAGTGCGGGCTACTTTGAGATTCGTCCGAAAGTAGTTTCGATACGGTTGTGAGGAGAGCTCCCGGGTTCGAGCCATATGGAAGGCGATTTCAGTATTCATTTACAGATATCGGTGCGGTGCGATGCTTTAACGTCCAAGCCCGGCGTTACAGCATTCTTCCTGACCGGGCGGGATTCCCCTCCCTCACAGCAGGTTTAGACCTGGTTTGATTGAGCTGTGCTTTCACCTATTACAAAAGAGAGCTAGGGCCCATTTTTTTCTATCTCATGTTTTTTTTTCTTTTGGTCTGACGGGTAGACCTTGATGCTATTCACAAATATTCCCCTTTTTGGTCGACATCCTGGAAGTTCGTACCTGAGCTAGCACTAATGTACGGGAACATGCTGGAATGATTTTCCACTCTTTCGAAGCTTGAAGGCTAGCATAGATTCCTCCTGGGTTCATTCCTTGTGGGCAAAAATGGGTTGCGCGTTGACAACCCCCCCGAAACGGAAACAGCCGAATGACCTGCGCACGTGTGGCTGAAGCCCAGTCATCTTCCAAAGCTCCCCTGTATTCCTCTCCGCTTCTTGCAGCATCTCAGTCGGTGTTACCTTGAGGAATCAATCACTCTTGCTGTTGATCTCCTGGATCCCCTCTGGTCTATCCCTTGTCTTTTCTTGCCAATGATCCAAACAGTATTGACCTCTTTCGACCCTCTAGTTCTACTCGTGCTCCTCGCATGTCATGCTTTACAGTGTCTAGTTTCAATGAAATAGAAAGTAGTGAGCAGTGGCTAGGATGTATCCATAGTCTGTCCCAAGGTGGGGCCTGGATTAGGTTTCGGAGTGTGCCCCACTATTTGAAGAGCCTCAACACCAAATCTCGCGTCCCCATTGTTTTCTATTCGATCCTTTTTGTATCTCTCTTACTCGACCCTCTGTCTCTCCCCTCTATGGCTTTCCCTTTTATATAAATATCTCTGTGTTTCTTTCATCTCTCTCTATTTCTTACACCGCTGGGTGAGTATGAACCTGTCAAGATTTACGGTATAATGTACCAAGTTCTGTTCGGAATCTGACATTACTAGCACATATATATCAGAAATCAAGATAGCAACCAAACGCGTCCCTGGCCGAATGGAAGAGTCTAGGGTCGGCTTCAATTTGACCGTTCCGACCCCGCGCTTATCGAGGGGGAGTTCGACCACGTCATTAGCGGGAGCTCCACGAATGAGGACTACGTCCTGAGCTCCTCTGGGGAGCCGTGAGGCTACCCCAAAAACTATCAGGCCACGTTATCCGAAGAGGAAGGTCATGAGAGATACATCTCTCTCTTCGGGTCTCTTAACTGACTAGCTGTGAAGACAAGACCGGACCTCCGCCTCGTTGCGATGAAGCTCCAACACAGATCCTCAAAACCTACGTACAAGACTACAGAGATATGATATACGGACTCCGATACCTGAAGCGATATGACGATATCGGCAAAATTCTCGGCAAGATGGCTGACCTCCGATTCATGGCGTACGCCGACGTCTCTCATGCACACTGGCATAACGGCAAATCCACCGAAGGAATGCTGCGGTGGTTTGCCGGAGCTCCAACCGTGTGGTCACCAGCGAGACAGGCCGAAGCTGGTCCGAAATCGCAAAGGTGTGCGCGCGTCTTTCTAATTGAAGCTATGGGTTGCTGATCTCTGTTTCTCGTCCATCGCGGACCTTCCCAACCTGTACTGAATGTAGTGTTAAGAAACACAATTACAAGGTACGCGATATAAGGTGTCCCTGATAATATGACGTGTCTCAGTTACACTTCCTGCAAGACATGCACTACGCCGAATTTGCCGAAGACGAGGTATGATCCCGAGTTCTATGATGTTCGCCGCACCACACGCTGACGTGGCACAGTCCATGAAGCTTCGAGAGGCAATCAAGGAGTATGA
>ERZ1673737.3903-NODE-3903-length-10899-cov-4.231096_pt1 | contig 10899 bp, 7 predicted proteins | sample MGYA00580211_ERZ1673737 | MGnify/ENA primary metagenome ERZ1673737 (study PRJEB41218, sample SAMN15661789) | gut metagenome | host: Homo sapiens | place: Canada: London | collected 2015-08-20/2019-03-30 | study: EMG produced TPA metagenomics assembly of... | reverse complement strand
CTCCTACAATCTTGCTTTCTTCAACCACCTCATCAGAGACGATATTATCATGGCTTCTAAAGCGTTAGTCTCAAATGCCGGTCACTTCAAGGAGTTGCGATAACTGACCTGATACACACAGACCCTGCCGTGACTTTGCTAGAGGAGACTGCAGATGGAAACATTGCAAGTATTCTCATGTGAAGCCGCGCCAGGATACTCCACTACCCCCGAAGGATCCGGATCCAGGGCGAAAGCACGCTGGGAGCATGACCCTTTTAGAGAGGGAAGTGCGTGTGTGGAAAGGAAGCATCCCTCCGGACACAACTACACCTCGCCCATCATCAGAAACAAAGTCTGCCATCATCCAGAAAGCAAGGAAGCTGATTGATACCAATACTACTTCGCGACAGGAAGTTATCCAGACACTGGCTACTGAACATGGCTTGAAACTCATCCTGGACCTCGTTCTGGACGACTTTCAGGACATGTCTGTCATGACAAAGGAGATTATCTTCACAGCCCAGATCCTCCCGCTCCTGGAAACGGTCTCACACCCCGGAGTCCTGTCTTCGCTCGTATTGGAGCAGCCAGTGGGGACCATTTACAATGTTTTGTTTGGCATTGATGGTTCCAGAGCAGCCCGCTTGCTGAACTTCACCTGTGATGTTCTTGCGAACTTGCCTAAGGATCATGACAGTGTTTTAATACTGCAGACGTCTCTTCTTACATTTTCCCGCATCCTTGATCTCAACTCTTCGGCCCTCATCCAGGAGTGTCTCCATGCCGAGGCCAAAAGATTCGAGGATTTGTTCATTGCGATGGATACTGATGACTTGACGGATACACTTCAGCAGTCTCGCAAGCACCTTGAACATATCCTCCAACGCATGGAAATTGGAAGGTTGCTTCCAACCAGTGTCGCAGAGAACCAAACCGATCCCACACCCGATCTTGCCTTTGTGACTCAACATGGAACACCCGGAGGCAGGCACGACAATGACCACGCCGATATTTGCAACATCAGGATCATGCCTAGCTTGGAAGAAATTTCCAGCAGAGACACGGAGTACCTGCCTGTCATTAATCCATTCCAGTGGCATGTCGCAGGCCTCGATGGACTACTGGATCGGAATTTTCGACTTCTGCGAGAGGACACTGTCGGCCAGCTGCGAGATGCAATTCATCACGAGCTGGATCAGACTCACCTGATTGATCCACAGCGAAAGCAGCTACGCAAGTTTGTGTACCATCATCTTCGAGTCATCGATCTGGGCTTCAACTGGATTTCGGGCTTTTATTTCGAAGTGGAATTTCCGCAGCCTACTGGACTTGACAATCAAACACCCGTGGCTCGAGAGATGTGGTGGCAGACATCAAAGCGTCTACATCCAGGTGCCCTCGTATGTGTGCTAGTTCAACAGCCCCAGCAGGAGGACTTCGTGCTGTTTTGCACTGTGGCAAACCGGATCATGTCGTCCAGAAAACGAAAGGAAAATGGAGCACCATTGTTCAAGACGGACCCGACATCCTTGTGGAAGGATCCCAAGAGCGCCTCCGTCACGCTGATGTTGGTTGATTCCAGACATAGCAACCTTCAGATCATCCTTGACCTGAACAGCCCTAAGAGACCAGCCATGTCTCTAGTGGAATTTCCAGGTGTTCTCCTTGCAGCCTTTGCACCAGCGCTCAAAGCACTCCAGGCCATGAAGCGCGACAAGTTTCTACCTTTCTCCGAGCTTTTCGTCCCTTGGGTCATCGACGAAGCAAGAGTACCAGGAATCCGGCCTCCACCATATGCTTTGGCTCCTGGTTTTGCATTCAATCTCCGCTGCATCATGAAGAATGACGCTGATTTCTATGTCCACCATGATCGACCGGTTGACTTTGAATACCTGCAAGAGAATTCAAGCCTGGATGGCGCGCAGTCTCGTGCACTGGTCAATTGCCTGGGGCGACAACTTGGTTTAATCCAAGGTCCACCTGGAACTGGCAAAAGCTTTACCGGTGTAGCTCTGGTCAAAGTCTTATTGGCGAACAGAGGCAGCAACACAGGAACGGGTCCCATACTGTGTGTCACATACACCAATCATGCACTTGACCAGCTCCTTGAGGCATTGCTGGACAATAAGGTGACAACCCAAATTGTTCGGATTGGTGCCCAGTCCAAATCGGAGAGGTTGGAGAAATTCAATCTTCAATTGATCGCCAGAGAGGGAACAAAAACAAAGGTGGAGAGAAGAGAAAGATGGCGCGCGAGTGAACAACTCTCGGCGTGTGAAGATGACTTTCGATCCCTACGCTTCAGAACGAGTCCCCCGACGAACCATTTAAAGCAGTATCTTCAAGTTCACCATCGTCGCCACCACAATGAGCTGTTTGGGATCGAAGAAGACGGCTTTCGGAGAAAAGTCAAACCCACCTCTGAGGTTGTTATTGACTCCTGGATTCAGTCAGCAGCCAAAGACGACATCCGCTCTCGGTCTGTGAAGGAGCTGCAAGATGTCAAGATCTTCGAAATGTCTCGAAAGGAACGCCAGCGTCTTTACGACCACTGGAACAAAGGAGTTCGTCAACAATTCAACACGGAAGCTATTCGACTTGTCACCACCCATAAAGATGCCAAACTGCAGTTCGATTGCGTGCAGGACCAGATGCATCTTCGTTGTTTGGCCAACGCAGATGTCATCGGCGCGACTACAGCAGGGCTTGCTCGACGACTTGATATGTTTCGAAAGCTCCACTGCAAGTTCATGATATGTGAAGAGGCTGGTGAAGTTCTCGAGTCACACCTTCTGACGGCATTCCTGCCCACTGTGGAACATGCGATTCTTATTGGCGATCAACAACAGCTCCGACCACAGGTCCAGAATTACGAGCTTTCCAGCGAGAACCCTCAGGGAGGAGGGCGATACGCACTCGATATCTCCCTCTTCGAGAGACTGGTGAGTTCAAACCCAGGTCCAATGAACTGCGGACTCCCTTTCAGCACACTGGAAACTCAACGACGCATGCACCCCTCCATCGCACGGCTAATTCGCCAGACTCTTTACCCGCAATTGAAGGATTCACCATCTGTTCAAGGGTACCCGGTAGTCATGGGAATGCGGAGAAGATTATTCTGGTGGGATCATCGTAAGGAAGAAGGAGAGCCATCGAGCGATGCCATGTCAACCTCTCACTGGAACGGTCACGAGATCGAAATGACCGTTGCGCTACTGAATCACCTCGTCCAACAGGGAAAATACGAAAACGGGGATATTGCAGTGTTGACTCCGTACCTGGGCCAGCTCCACCGGCTTCGACAAAGTCTCAGGGAATCTTTTGCTCTTGTCGTCGGAGACCGTGATGAGGATGATCTCAAAAAGGCAGGATACACAAACGACGAAATGACGGACAAGACGGTGGTCAAGGCGACTTTACTGCAGACTCTTCGCGTGGCCACTGTGGACAACTTCCAAGGAGAAGAGGCGAAGGTTGTTGTAATATCTCTGGTTAGAAGCAACCCGCACGGCCGATGCGGCTTTCTCCGCAGCCCCAACCGAATCAATGTTCTTTTGTCGAGAGCTCAACATGGCATGTATATCATCGGCAACTCACAGACCGCGATCCATGTTCCCATGTGGGCCAAAGTCATTGAGATACTGCGGCAAGGCAAGAACATCGGAACCGCCTTGGATCTAGAATGCCCTCGCCACCCATCTTCATTGATCAAAGTCTCTACCCCGGACGATTTTCCCAAGTCCTCTCCGGAAGGAGGTTGCCACTTGCGCTGTGTCCAGCGTTTGGCTTGCGGACATGCCTGCATTCAAAAATGCCATTCGGAACTTCTTCACAACGCTGTTCTGTGCCTTGAGCCTTGCCCTCGACCTTTCCAAGGATGCAATCATTCTTGTCCGAAAAGATGCGGTGAAAAATGCCCAGAGAAGTGCATGGTCATTATCTTCTTGAAGGACAGAAGACTCAAATGTGGCCATCGGATGCAGAAACTCCCTTGCTGGCAGAATCAGGATATTTCAACCGTTCGTTGCTCAGTCCTCGTGAGAAGGATGATTCCAGGATGCGAGCATTTCGTTACAATCCCATGCCATATCGATGTGGACTCGCCCGATTACAAGTGCATGGCTCAATGCCGCAGCGACCTGCCTTGTGGACATGCATGCAAGCGCATGTGCCACCATTGCTTCAAACGTGGCCCTTTGATTACTCAAGCGATCCACGACCAATGCCAGCAACGTTGTGACCGGAACCGTTCCACGTGCGCTCATACCTGCAACACTCCGTGCCATGGTGACACCCTATGTCCCCCATGCCAAGCTCCTTGCGATGGGCAATGCGGCCACTCGAAATGCGGACGCAAATGCTATGAGCCTTGCACTCCTTGCGCAGAGCAGAAATGTCTTTCGGAATGTCCTCACAGCACGTGTTCAATGCCTTGTGCAGCTCCCTGTGATCATGTACCATGCTCTAAGCGCTGCGAAAAGGAGCTTTCCTGTGGTCATCAATGCCCAGGGGTGTGTGGAGATAGATGTCCTCATTTTTCTTTTTGTCAGATCTGCGCAAGCGACGGTATCAAGGACCATGGAGTGGATTTCATCCTAGGTCTGGCGTACAAAGATACCAATCTGGACGAGAATCCATGCATCTTTCCTAAATGTGACCACTTTTTGACAATCGAAAGCATGGATGCGCAAATGGATATGGGCAAACACTATGAGCTCGATGCCAACAACAAGCCTGTCGCAATCCGAGCATCGTCCACCCCGTTTTCTATTGAAGACATCAGAACCTGTGCTACCTGCCGTGGACCTCTGAGAGACATCGCCAGGTATGGTCGACTGATCCGCCGCGCAATTCTTGATGAGTCGACAAAGAAGTTGATTTTGCTTCTTAACCAGCAATATGTCCCTCTTGCAAAGGAACTACCCCTGCTCATCGACGCGGTACTGAGCATGCCAAGCGACAAATTGTCTTCATGGCCACATTCAATCACAATCAGTGGAACGCGGAACGAACAAGTCAAAGTGATGCAAGAAACCATCAAAAGCACAAATGGTGATCGATGGAATGGCATACTTGACTTGCGGATGCGAATTGGCAAATACCGCAGTCGTGTTGAACCCGAAGAGCAACCCTTTGAAAGGGTCCGCGTCATGGTTGAGGATGCTCAGAGACGCAAGAAGACAACGGGCAGCTTGCCTTTTCTCAGCGGTGTTCTCCAGACTAAAGGGTACATTCAAGCCACAGCTCTGCTACTTCGCCTGGATATCGCTTTGTTTGCGGACTTTTCCAATCTCATTTTCCAGAAGGGTGCAAACGAGGTCAGGCTTCAGGTTGATCTACAGAAGACTAAAACTGATTGCAAGATCCTCACCCGGGTGGCCTTTGAACACAATCGAGTTATGCAGCAGGTGGAAGGTCTGCTTTATCTGGCACAACTTTGCGGCCTCGAACGGGCACATGTTCCATCTCTGGATAAGGAGGTCCATCGTAATAAATACTTGCTTGAAGGGCTGAACTTCATTAATGAAGCCAGGAAGCTTTGCATGAAATACCCCGGTCAAACACGAGGATTGGCAGATGAGGTGGATTGCGCAGAGACTATGCTGAGAGGAACCGCGTTCTGGGCGATTATCACCAGCAAGGAACGCATGGAAGTCATTTCAGCAATGGCTCAGGAGTTTCAGGGCACTGGACACTGGTATTACTGTCGCAATGGACATCCATTTACCATTGGGGAGTGTGAGGGAGCCGTGGAGACGACTTTCTGTCCCGACTGCGGCTCCCCAATAGGAGGAGAAAATCATCAAACGGCAGCAGGGGTTACTCTGGCGGAGGATTTGGAGCAGAGATTGACGGAACTGGGCATTTAAAGCGAGTTTCATAGTTTCATAGTTGTGAGGAGGAGATCGTTTCTTTGTAGTTAGGAGCTAAGGCAATTCAATTTGTGACGTTTCGGGGAATGTCCCTGTCACGTTTACTCCATAGCTTATCCTTCGATAACTCACCTCCTTCCACTCCCCATCCACACCTTCATTCTTCCATGAATTGCCTCGATCGCAACCCTTTTGTCTAGATAATTGCTTTCTGCAGTGCATGTGTTCACCCGCCGGCACTCCCTCCCCCTAGCTTCCGCCCCTCATTCGTTCCACGATGGCTAGCCCACCACCCGTCACCGAGGACCAGAACCGCCTCCTCGAGGAGGCATTGGGGGTGGTGAGGCAGCAATCAAGCTTGATGCGCAAATGTCTAGAGACTCCTGGAAAGCTCATGGATGCGCTCAAGTGCGGGTGAGCTCCCCTCCAGGCAGCGACCTCGGGTGGTGCGCAAAGAGTCGAGTGCTAACAGCTTGGTGTTTTTGCTTCTACAGATCGACTCTCGTCTCAGAATTACGAACCCCCAGCCTCGGCCCGAAGCAGTATTATGAATTGTACATGGCAGTCTTCGACGCGCTGCGACACCTCTCCGTCTACCTAAAGGAAAACCACCCGGTCAACCACCTCGCCGACCTTTACGAGCTCGTCCAGTATGCGGGCAACATCGTCCCCCGCCTGTACCTTATGATCACCGTGGGTACTGTCTACATGTCTGTTGAAGATGCGCCGGTCAAGGAAATTATGAAGGACATGATGGAGATGAGCCGAGGTGTCCAACACCCGATCCGTGGCCTGTTCCTGCGATACTACCTTTCCGGTCAAGCAAGAGATCACTTGCCATCGGGAACCGGCGACGGTCCCGAGGGTAACATGCAAGATTCGATCAACTTCGTTTTGACGAACTTCGTGGAGATGAACAAGCTCTGGGTTCGGCTTCAGCACCAAGGTCCCTCACGAGAGCGGGAGAGGCGGATACAGGAAAGACGCGAACTGGAGCTGCTCGTGGGTAGTAACATTGTTCGACTTAGCCAGCTGGTTGACCTTGAAGGGTACAAATCCGGTATTCTACAGGCGCTTCTGGAGCAGGTTGTACAATGCCGAGATGTTCTCGCACAGGAATATTTGCTGGAAGGTAAGTTTGTTTTGGATGTCATGCTTCAATCTGATGCTGATTTTATCAATAGTGATTACCAAGGTTTTCCCCGATGAATTCCACCTTCATACCTTGGACCTTCTACTATCCGCGATTGCCAGACTCAACCCACATGTCGATTTGAAGAAGATTGTTATTGGACTTATGGATCGCTTGTCTTCATATGCAGCAAGAGAAGCAGAGTCGGCGACAGAGCCGGAAGCACGGAAACAGAGCGAGGAAGAAGCTGTCACTCGGTTATTGCAGAAGCTCGAGATTGCCAAACAAGTCAAAGAAGAGGAATCTAAAGAAGGCACCGCCGACAGTACATCCAAAGAGAACGGCACCGAAGAAGCGACCAAAGAAAACGCTGAGCCTTCTGAGCCACCAAAGGAAGAGAAGGGGAAGGAAGTCGAGAACAGAGACGATGCGAAGCCTGGCATTCCGGCTGAGGTCAAGCTATATGATATCTTCTACGATCAGGTGGTCAGCTTGATCAAGACACGCGCGTTACCGATCCAGGATACTATGGCCCTATTGGTGTCACTCGTCAACCTGGCATTGAACATCTATCCAGACCGGTTAGAATATGTCGACCAAGTCTTGGACTTTGCCACGCAAAAGACCACTGAATTCACTGATCATGCTGATCTCCATTCGGCACCAACCCAACAGCACATCTCCCACCTTCTCAATGCCCCTCTCCAATCTTACATCTCTATCTTCACAGCATTGGCATTGCCACATTACTTGCCACTCTTGACCTCGCAGTCATATCCCACTAGGAGGGCCGTTGCCAGCGAAATCCTCCGCAGCCTTTTGAGAAACAAGATCTTGGTCACCTCAACTGAGAACCTCGATCGTGTGCTTCAGGCGGTGAGGGTGCTGATCAAGGAAGGCATGCAGCAGTCGACTGGATACCCTGGGGCACAGTCCCAACGGCGGGGAGGAGAAACCGACGAGACCGTTGAAGAGCAGGGGTGGCTTGCAAGATTAGTGCATCTGATCCAGGGACCTAACAATGACACCCAACTTAAGGTAAGATCAACCCTAGTTGTACTCAGCATCTACTGACTGGTCATATAGCTCCTCCAAGCAACTCGCAAGGCCTACACCGATGGCAACGAGCGGATCCGGTACACCACCCCTGCAATTATCACAGCTTCTATCCGCCTAGCCCGGAAGCTCAAGTCCCGAGAGCACTATGATGACAACTGGCAATCACAATCCTCCGCTCTCTACCGGTTCATGCACCAAAGTATCAACAACTTGTACCAGCGGGTAAATCCCGGCTGCGCCGATCTCGCATTGCGGCTGTTTGTGATGTGTGGTGAAGTTGCAGACCAGACCGGATTCGAGGAAGTCAGCTACGAGTTCTTCGCACAGGCATTTACCATCTACGAAGATGCGATTAGTGACTCGCGCGCCCAATTCCAGGCCGTCTGCATCATCGCAGGTGCCTTGCACGGCAGCCGTGGATTCTCCAAGGAGAACTACGACACCCTTATTACCAAGGCCGCACTGCATGGCAGCAAGCTCCTTAAGAAGCCCGATCAATGCCGCGCCGTCTACCTCGCCAGTCATCTCTGGTGGGTGGTTGAGAACCCTCAACGTGGCGAGGACGACCCCAAGGACGTAGGTTTACACCAATCTTCCAACGTCACGATTTATGTTCACTGACATTCAACGTTTAGCTCTACCGCGATGGCAAACGGGTTCTCGAATGCCTCCAGCGTGCCCTTCGTGTTGCCGACGCCTGCATGGACACCGCCGTCTCCGTCGAACTCTTCGTGGAAATCCTCAACCGCTACGTGTACTACTTCGACCAGCAGAACGAGACCGTTACGACCAAGTACCTGAACGGCCTTATTGAACTCATCCACTCCAACCTGCAGACCAGCGAAGACGAGCCAAACCCCAGCCTCGATGGTCCTAAGCGCCACTTCCATCGCACACTAGAGTATATCCGCTCGCGGGAATACGAAGGTATTGTGACAGACCCGCCTAAGTGACCGCTTGATAGATCTCTAGGCCTAACCGGCTGAGTCTCTAGCAATGAGCGAGGGAAAATGGGCTGTATGCGCTATGCCATGTAGGGTTTCTGCTTTTTCTGTTCTCCCGGCCGCTGGTGCTCTTGTTTTCCTTTTTTTATTTCCTTGGTCTATTTCTTTTTTATCTCTGTCTCTTTCCTGGAAGCCAGCCTCTTTTTCTTGTGTTGCTCCTTGTTTTCTTTCGTTCCCAGTATATACAAGTGTATCATTGTCTCCGGATATCACCATACCCTTCAATGTGAATTGTATCTGGCTATAGACAACCCTTCTGTTTATCTCTTCTGGAGCGGGAGATTGAGCCAGTACGCATCAGCACTGTGTAGAGATGTCGCCACTTAGGCGACTGAGGTCCTACTCCAGTGCCCATAAGCATCACACTACACTATAGATATAATCTAGACATAGGCGTACTAACTCACAGAAGTATCAATTCCTCAGCAACACCATTCCACCCAGAATCTAGTATCTAACTCGTTGGAAACCACCCTATAACGCCTCAACTCTAAGCCCAGCAAGCCCCTTACTCTCATCATCTATAGTCTCAACAATGGAGCGAAGATCGGAATGGCTGGTAATCTTAAATATCGACGAATCCTCGATATTAAAGAAATAGAATCCACCATCCCCAACCTGAAATAGAGACAAGGCCTCCCCGGCATCGGGATCCATTGCGAAAAGAGGCTTGACTTCACCCTCAATGCCGAAGACTGTGATCATTCGAAGGACATTGCCTTCCGGACCCCATTCTGTGTCGCCGCCCATTACTTCGTAGTCGTTTGTCCATTGGGCTGGGGGTTGAACCTATTGGGGATTGGTTGGTGGATGTTTGAGAGGGGGATCAGGTACACTTGGATGGGAGGGACTTACTTCGGTGTTAGTCAGGACTTTTCCGTTCACGATTCTTAGGTCACTCATTTTGGATGCTTATAAGTTGGGTTGAGGATTGAGATTGAAGTGATATACTGTAGGGCGGGATCAAATTTGCTGGTGGGGTAGAAATGATCATACACTCCCGAGCTCCGTATGTCTGATTTGCCCTAACCCTGACTAGATTTGCCAATAAACGCCTTGAAGGGAAGAGATTATAGCAGACTGCAGCTTGTGTAAGAAGCAGTAGACAATAGAGGTGTTGTGTTAATAAAAGTTACTAGCAAGACCCCGAGCGCCGTCAAAAAGCGGCAACCCGGGAAGACCACCTAAGATTTAGTACGTAGAGTGACGTATAAATAGTCCTGAACTACGACAATGCAGACTATACCGCCATGTTCTACGCAGAACAAGAAATGAAAGACGAAGAAACCTTCGATCATGCAATTGGTCAAGGACGATGAACGGAGCGGGTGATTGACCCAGATCTCCACGGATATCGCTGCATAATGTAGAGAGGCCAGAGACCCAATACCGTACATAAAACAAATCCGGATACCTTCAAAGATCACTCAAGAAGGATACCAAATACACACAAACAAATAACCCATATCGATAGCAGGAACCTTACAAAGGTGAAGATGTGACGTTAACCCATGACGCTTCAATGAAAAGAGGATAACATGAAAAGGAAAATATGAGGGGGCATTTCAAAGTCGTTCGAGCAAGATCTGCCGAAGGAGGCCGGGGGATATTTATCCCTGGGGCCGGGTGGGCATCAAGTCATGCTAGGATAGAGAAGCCCCGCCGAAGACCCCAGCCGCGGGCGAGGAATACTGGCGCAGTACTGAGGATGCTCCGCCGAATCCACCGAAGGGGGCTGGGTGGCTGTTGCTGGGGATTGGGCTGCCGATGTCACCGGGAACGATGCTACCCCTGTGGCCAGAAGCTGCACTGTTGGGATCAGGCTCGAACCTGACATACCTGCCTTCCT
>ERZ1673737.3901-NODE-3901-length-10903-cov-4.571534_pt1 | contig 10903 bp, 7 predicted proteins | sample MGYA00580211_ERZ1673737 | MGnify/ENA primary metagenome ERZ1673737 (study PRJEB41218, sample SAMN15661789) | gut metagenome | host: Homo sapiens | place: Canada: London | collected 2015-08-20/2019-03-30 | study: EMG produced TPA metagenomics assembly of... | reverse complement strand
CGCAGAACTCTCTGCGAACCTATTGTACAAAGCTCGACAGCAAGCCGCCAAGGAGCGCCGTGAACGAATGGAAGAACTCCGGGCTAAGGGTGTGATCATTGAAACCGCCGAGGAGCGAGCAGCCATGGAAGATGACATGGAGAACCTTGTTGAGAAGGCTCGCAAAGAGGCAGATGAGATTGCCCGTCTCGAGAAGGCTGCTAAGAAGAAGGAAGGACAAAATGACGACGATGACGAGGATGAGGATGGTGACTATCAGCTTTCCGGCTCTGACGAAGAGGCATATGGCGAGGGTGACGATGAAGATGAAGATGAAGAGGAGGAAACTGGCAGCGTGAATGGCAAGGCCGGGCTTGTCGAGCAGGAGGCAGATGAAAACGACGAATCCGCTGACGAACTAAGTGAAGGTCTACCTTCAGACACCGAAAAAGAACTCGCCCTTTCCGCCAGACGCAAGCGCCGAAGACGAGTGGTCAGCGATGACGAAGATGGAGAGGATCAACCCCAGGCACCATCGACGCCTGTGAGAGCGCCGAGTCATGTCCCGCAGTCGGCTGAACGACCCCATTTCCCTGGTCTGGGAACGCCTGGCGGTATGTCTCTCGGTCTGACTCAGGCCTTTGCCTCCACATTAGATGGCAATGGTGCAGATAGCCAACCAGGATCCGCCACCATCCCTTTCTCTTTGCCCGACCCAGGTCGACCTGTACCCCAGCTTCGGAAGGAGGAATCCGAGATCCTTGTCCGAGACAGCCAGGAGCATCCACAAGACAAAGACTTCATGGAGGGTTACTCGCAAAACGTAACTCGGGTATCGGAGTCGCCTGCTCCATACCATTTCTCGGAGTATTCTCAACTACCGGACCCAACCCAAGATGAAGGCTTCGTCTTCTCACCATTTGATCCTGCGAAAAGATGGAGAGACACACCTCCCGTCTCGACCATTGATACAGTTCTCGTTGGTCAGAGCCAGTCGCCCATCGCGGAGCGAAAGCGCAAGATGTTGCGGCGAGGCCGCGCCACTGAACTCTCTCAAGTTGAGGAAGATGAACATGAAGGTGACTTTGAGATCAATGCCAATGCCTTCAATGTCATGAAGAAGGACAAGGTTACGAAGAAGAAGTCTGCCCCTGAATACAACAAGAAGAACAGTATGGCGAAAGACATTGTTGATGAGGCTGCCGAGGAATCCGAGGATGAATATGCAGGCCTCGGAGGTCATAGTGATGACAGTGATGGCGAAGAAGATGCCATTGATCGTCAGATGATCAACGACAACAGTGGTGAGGTGGTTGACGAGAAGCAACTCGCCGCACTCAATGCGTAAGTTTACTTCATGTCTTGTTCAATTATTGCAATGCTAACAAGCTCTCAGTGTCCACGATCGCAACCGTGACGAGAAAGACGTTGCCAAGCTCATGAGAGACATCACAACTGGAGCCCTTCGCCGCCGCAAAAATGCTGATGATGACTTTGATCTTGACGACTCAGACGATGAGCACTTGGCACGACGCCGTGAAAAGCAACGCGAATTCGCCAAGATGCGTCGTGCTCTTCTCGCAGACGAGAAAATCGGCGAGATTGCCGAAAACCCTAAGAAAGCGGCATTTTTCAAGGCTGTTGAGGATCGCGAAGTCGATGATGATTTCAATATCGACTTCCTCGAGGAAGAGGAGGGCGGCTCTCAGGCTGAAGCATCCCAAGATGCTACACTCGAGGAACAGTCAAACCATGCATCAAATGAGGGCAAGAAGCGCAAGCGCCCTCTTGAACCATCCGCTGAAGATTCAACCAACCGACCCCCACCTAATCTCCGTCGCACTCCTGCCAGCGCAATGTCAAAGAAACCAGCTACCCTGGCCGAGATCCGTGAGACGCTGTCCTTCCTCACTGAGACCCCCGAATACGATTCCTTCCACGAGGATGCTTCCCTCGACGAGGCCGAGCACTGGAACGAAAGCGAAGACGCATCCGGTGCCGAAGAAGGCCATTCGGAAGACCAACAATCCGACACCACCTTCGCCAAACCCAGCCACCCACGCCGAACACGCGGGGTGGTCGTTGATCGCCTCGCCCTCCTCCGACAAGCATCATCCAACTCCGCCACAAACTCCTCCGGATCTGGCAACGGCAAGATGGCATTCTCAACGGGCAATAGTGACGGTCCGATTGGATTCCGTCCTCCACAGCTCTTGCGTCGTGTCACAACCGGCTCTTCCTCTTCCAGCAACTCAAGCACCACCTCCAACCGCGTTTCAAAGGCCGCGGCTTCAGGACCGAAGAAGGGCGGCGCTGTCAATTCATACACAGCTGCGCGTGAGCGTGAGCGTGAGAAGGAGCTGCGCATTAAGCAGCGGAGTGGTGCGTCCAATATTGCTAAGTTGTTGAATAAGCATACTGGTGGTGGGCTTGGTGCTTTGGGTAAAGGCCAGTGGGATTAAATGGTTTTATCATGGAATGTGTAATGAGGTGTCTTGCTTGTACATGGATTTTGCGATTATTTCAGTTTCTTACTATCATGGGATGGAGTTTACTTTTCTGGCGTTGAGGTCATACTGGACAATGGAATATCTTGAAGCATTCTTGATTGATACAGGGCCCATACAAGGTGTCGATCATTCCCACAACTGGATGAAAACAAGAATGTAAGGGTATTGGGGAGGATGGAGGTCCATTGAGCTGTAGTGCAGACCAAATGGGTTACATTTTCTGACGAGTAGAGCTTAATTTAACAGGAATGGGAAATCCTCACTCGCTCTGCAACAACTCTACACCGTGCATTCTTTCCATTTTGGCTCCTCACTTTTTGTGTTTCTTTATGGGCGATTTAGTTGGTTTCCCTTGCGGATCTACTACCACTTCTACCTATTCGTTTACCAGAAGGTCTGTATTTTCCCGTATACCTAAACATCGATATCCCATTCTTTTCGAACGTGTATTTTGTGCAGCAAACCCAAGGCGCCAAGGCCTATCCTGCAAAGCGCTGAGTGACATACAAGCTAAACCTCAAATGAAGCGAAGTCTGGATGTGGAATGTAGATCACACATCTCATTGTCGGCCCATACAAGAGGCTGGTTGAATAGCATCGGCCTTCAGAACTCTTCCATATGCTACTCGGTCCTACCTAGCGAGGCCATCCTTCAACTATCACGAACATATTCTTCAAGCTCTCGCCCTTGGAACAGACTATCTCTCGTCCTCATACAATTTCAATCATGGCCCCCACGGTCATGAAGCTTCTCATGATCCTCTGTATGACAGGGTCCTATGCCGCCGGTTCAAGTCTTGAGCAGGCCACCAAAGGAGGTATCTTGCTTACCCCAAACGTGGCAATAGACTCAGCTGACACCGCCATTATTATTTACAGTCAACATGATATCAAGTCCTAATGTCGTGAGGTTAAATTCCGCACATCCTTTTGAGAACATCGGCAATCAAAGTAAGGTTGAACCTGGCGGCTGTCATTTTCGGGCTTGATATCCTTTATTGTGTTCAATTTCTGACTACTGGATGCTATAGCTTGCCAAAAATGCCCTTCTCCATGCAGTCAAACCTACTGCTGTGACGGCCACGCAACTTGTGGCAGTAACGACAATGGAGGCTGCGGTTGTCTCTCATCTTAGATCACAAGACCAATCTGCTACCCGATGAGAAATGTCTGCCTTTGTAGGCCTTTGAAAGACAGAAATGAACAAGCTTATTGTATTTGCACACAGAAAGCAATACTTGTAGTGTGCTCGAGAGGAACAAAACCCCATTTAGAAAGTAGTCCATAAGCCATGGTATCCCCAATTCCATTTAGGTCCGTCAAATCTGCGGTGCATCGTCTATAAGATGACATCCATGGCCTCGTAGGACGCAAATGAGAGAATATTGTATGAGTCACGCTTGACTGTAGATGTCGTCCGTTGGCAGTAGTTTCACGACAGACTTTCCAATTGGGTGACCAGCTCTGACAGAGAGTCTAATGTTTTTACTGCATTGGGGTTCTTCTGAGACGGGTCTCGAGGAAGGAGGTAGCTCTCCCAGCCTGCATCTCTAGCAGCACAATAGTCCTTCGCGTAGTCGTCGCCCACATGTGCACAGAGCATGTTGGTCTCGCTGTTCATCGACGGACTCGCAAGCAATTGAGCCTGTCGCCTTGCCACATCAAAAATTAGTCGATGAGGCTTCTCTGCACCCGCTTCGTAGCTCGTAACCACGAGGTCAACATCGTGAGGATGTTGCCCATCCGTTGTGGTTTGCGTGCCTTGGCGCTCCTCAAACCCAGGAAGTTCCATGCTGGAACGGTCTTGGTCAGCGCGCATATCGCCTACTCGCACGCCTAATGACTTTAACACAGCAGGAATACGGTCATCCGAGTTTGAAACAACCCCAACAATGATATTTTCAAATGGACTCTTCCCACTTGTCTTCAGTTCGCGCATGCGACGGAAGAAGGGTGCCACATCATCATAAAGCGCATATCCCTGTGATCCAGCGAATCGATCCAGTAGGGAATCAACCAGGCCAGAGGGTAGATCAATATTCTCGTTGGTGCCGCCCATCTGGAGGCTTGTTTGCGCCAATCGTGCTTCATCATTCTCAGCTAATGCACGCGCGAAACTTCCCCGAATCACCTCCTCCCACCATTGTCGAGGCCCATTATACTGGCCACGGAGAACATCAGCACGGCCATAATTCGGGTATTGGCGCGTCTGAGCTTTAAAGGTATCCTTGAATGCTGTCTTGAGACGGTCCGGGGTTATGGCTGTGCGGGACAATCCGAATTCATGCGCGGTCGTCGCGTATTGATCAGGGACGGGGAGGCGCGGGTGGAAGAGAGTACCGAAGGCGTCAAGCGTTAAGAGAAGGGTGCGTGGGTGTCTAGGTAGGTGTGCTGGGTTCATGGCGAAGTTAGAGTTGGAGATTGAGGTTTTGTTTGGGTTTCGTCATCGCAACGGTCACTCCGCCTCGGGTCCACTGTTGAATTCCCCACTGTACACAATTCTTAACTTCATTGCAATTGATATTGTGATTGCAGGACCACCACATTTGAGCACAAATACAGGCTGTTGATCATACACAACTTGCTGTTTCATATGGCTTTTATATGGCACGGCGTCATATTACGGTTTGCTGTCAGCCCATCGGTGGCGTTCGTGTATCAGCCTGCGTCGCTACAGTCTGGATCAAGGACAGATACACTGTGGCAATACGGAGACTGGCCAGTGTTTGAAACAGAACCACTGATGTGAATCGCATGAAATACCCAGATCTCCAGTCAAGAGATCTTGGACACGCCCAAGAACACATCCCATTGTATCGACGACCACTGGATATTTGAGGGTGTGTTTCAGTAAACTACATCATCCTGGGTGGAGTTATTACAAATAATAAACTGACAGCCCTACCTCTCATGGACTCACTCTCGATGTTTGAGAACGTCAAGCAGGTTAATGTAGCCGGCGAGCGCCTTACCCATCGCAGCCCCCGTTTTGTCCGATCCCGTGATTCAATAGTTTATGACGAGACACGCTCGGTTCTAAATGCTTTGGAACTCGCCAGATAGCCCCGGCTTGATTATTCCACCTTGCTTAAGATCCATTTCCCGTCATACCTTCATGCGGTCACTATGGAATACTACCCGTATCGGTGAGGTATGGAGTAGCATTCTTTCTAATGAAACTATCAACCCGACTGCTACAGTCAGCTTCAGCCGTTATCCTCCAGGCTTCCGAATCAACTGGCATCATGTCTCTGTCTGAAGTTAAGGCCTGCTCTTTTGGATGCCTGATGGAAGACTTTCCTAGTTCGGCCTGTTCTACGGACCCATGCCGTTGCTGAAACAAGACATATCTGCCCCTGTAGCCGTACGACTGGCCACACTAGAAGATTGAGTGTTCTGGGATGTTTGTGGATGGAAATTCTAAAATGAATTTGACAGCTCCGCTCAAATCCGCCCATCCCCACTATGTGCTTTATCATGTCTGATAAATACCGAAATTTTGCCGGTACATGTATCCGACAGAGAATCGGCTATTTCGGTCGGGTGGATATAGACCGCGTGCAAATTTAGTGAATAATGGCTACCAAAGACTCTAGCCTTGTGTCGCGTGAGGGAGGCGATCATGAATGATTGCCTAATGTGGGCCCGGCGTCGGACTGCTTATTCTATGCTTGGTAAGGGTCGGATATCCTTCTTGGCCGTTTCAAAGTTTCGAGGCTTTCACGCCCAGACACATGGTGGGACGGTGGCTTGGCTAGCCAAATACTTTGATCGAGTTTTCGACGCCGCATCCATGAAATATATGAATCGAAGTTCTGGAACATATTAAATTACAGATGATCCTTGCGTCACGGCCAAAAAGTGACTGGGAAAACGCTTTGCCGGAAATAAAATAGAGTGAGGGTTGAAACACACTTAGGGGCTTGGAACATCGGCGCAATGATTCCGCACTTGGCATTAATGGTCAAGTGGAGTCAAACGGGGTCGTTTCTGACAAAACCTATTTGACAGTTTCGCATTCCGGAGCAGTACTGAATGCCCTCGGCATGAAATAAAAGATGTCTACATATTATAATCCGGCTAAATAATCACACGAAGCATTATGAGATCTGAAGTGTCGTCCCGAGAGAGTCGGGAAATTGGCGGCTCAGCGGCGAGTTAACATTCTTATCTGATCGCGCTAGTCCCGATTAGTGATTATAGACGAAATTACAATGTCGAGACATGAGTAGCCCGCGTGGCGTCTGAGACAATTGGTTGGAACTGGACCTGGATCTGGGCGTGACGACATTGAGGCTATGAAAGTGTTAAAAGGGCCCCTTTCCCTGCAGGTTCCTATCTCGGCATTTCACACAGATCTCATTTTTATACTTCATTATGAGGATCTTCCAGACAGGCCCTTTGGCCGCTGCGCTCTCCATTTCCTCCGGACTCGCTTCCGCTTCCGTCTTTCAGAATAATACATATGACTACATCGTCGTTGGTGGAGGCCCTGCCGGAATTATCAGTGCTGAGAAGTTTGCTCAAGCTGGCAAGAAGGTCCTTCTCCTTGAGCGTGGTGTCGGGCCAACTGTGGCTACCGGTGCCAACGGGACGCTCCCATGGAACCACTCGTTGACTCCCATTGACCTGCCGGGACTTTCGGCAGATATTGGCTCGCTTGATGTCTGGAATGAGTACATGTGCACCGACACCGCTGGCAATGCTGCCTGTGTTCTCGGCGGTGGCGTGACCGTTAACTACATGGTCTTTGTCCACCCTCCTGCCCGCGATTTCGATGATAAATGGCCCAAGGGCTGGAAGTGGAACGACGTCGAGCCTGCTTCCGAGCGTCTCTACAAGCGCAACCCCGGCACCCTCCTCCCTTCCGCCGATGGCAAGCGTTACGATCAGGGTCTCTCCCACGTCCTGTCCAAGTTCCTTGGTGGCCTTGGCTGGAAGTCCGTAGACATGAGTGCTCAGCCAGATGAGAAGCACCAGGTCTACAGCTACCCGGCCTGGAATGTGCAGAACCAGATGCGTGCTGGTCCTGTCCGCACTTACCTTCCCGAGGCTGTGAAGCTCGAGAACTTCCAGCTCGCCCTGAAGACCAAGGTTATCCGCCTGGTCCGCTCCGGCAGCCATGTCAGCGGCGTCGAAGTTCAGACTGCCTCAGGCGAGACCGAGATCATCTCCGTTGCTCCTCAGGGTCGCGTGGTGCTGGCCGCCGGCGCTCTGTCTACTCCCCGTGTGCTGTGGAACTCTGGTATTGGTCACGCCGCTCAGATCGAGACCGCAAAGAACAACGGCGTCACTGTTCCCCCCAAGCACCAGTGGATCGACCTCCCCGTCGGTGTCGGCCTCAAGGACCACCCCATTTTCCAGATCTCCTTCGACACCAACAGCTCTTTCGGTCTGGTCGACTACGATGGTGTTCTGAACGGCTCTGATACTCGTGACATCTCCCTCTACCGCAAGCACAGCGGTGTCCTGACCCAGGGCAAGCACCGCATGATCTTCTTCACCTCCGAGGAGATCGACGGCCACACCCAGTACTACCAGGGTTCATGTGCCCCCACTGATGAGGGTATCGTCACCATCACCTCCTATCTGACTCACGGTCTCACCTCCTCTGGTGTCCTGGGACTCGATGCCAGCGGAAACACTGTCATTGAGAAGTCGCCCTACCTCCAAACCTCTTCTGACCGCAAGGCTGCCCAGAGCTTTGTCTCGAAGATGGTCAGCGAAATCACCGACCCTTCCACTGGGTTCGAGCTTGTCACAAACACCAATGTCTCTGCTATTCTCAACGCCCAGAGCCCCGGTAACCACTACACCACCACTGCCAAGCTGGGTAATGATGATGGTCGTAAGGGGGGTTCCTCGGTCGTGGATACCAACACTAAGGTGTACGGAACTGATAATCTCGTATGTGTGCTGCAACACTTCTCTTTTTTTTGATATTCCTGCTAACCATTTTGTTCTTTTAGTTCGTCGTTGATGGCAGTATCCACCCCGATCTTCCCACAGGTAACATCCAGACTACCATTATGGTTGTTGCTGAAGCCGCCGCTGCCAAGATTCTGGCATGTTAGACTATCGCTCGTCGATAACCGAGCCTTCTAGTCCGTTGACCTCTCTTTGGAAGCTCGGAACTGGCTGGTTATCAAAAGTATGAATATTCGCCAGGTTGCGAGTGTCATAGATACACCTACTCTGTTCGCTGTATATCCTGATAGAACTGTATAGATTTGGGCGTTCCATATTCCCCAAACAGAACGAAAGAAGACAAGTCCAAGTCTCAAGCTCCCAATTCCAGCATTTGAAACATCCCAAAATTGGGATCTTCGCTTCCTCACGGCCACAGGTGGCTGAGTGCTGTACTGTGCAGATCAGCATTCAAGTTTGTTATTGTCATCTGGTAAAAAACTTCAAAAATAGTGAACATCGAAGGTTTGAAATTAGGTTGGCACCAATTCACACTGAATGCAACCTTGAAGTCAATCACTTCCATTTTTCAACATTGCTATGGCAGGGTTCCCCCGGTCCAAAGGAACAAATTTGTGTTATGGTTGTAGTTCATTACAATCAGGTCGGCTCACCGGTGAGCTTCTTTTTACTCTACAAAATCAGACATGCAGCAAAGAGCAGCACATTCAAAATTACAAGCAACGCCACAAATGCCACTGGAGTTGTGGCGGGCAAATATAAATTACCCCTGAACATTCCCCGGACCCATCCAAAGTCTATTCCGAACCTGCACTCCTCAACGTCCAACTTCAGACTTCACCACCCGGGCTTCGCATTGAATTGAATCCCAGTTACTACTCGAATACTCAACTCCTCTCTGGCATCAATGCGTTGTTTACGAGACCCAATGACGTCGGCCCCTAGATGTCGGTACCCCTTGTCACCCCTGAAGGCTTTATCAGCCGGCGCATGGAACACAGCAAGAATCGTGATATCATCAACGCTCGGTTCTCTTCTATTCTACGACAAAAGGGCGTTAGGCTGAATCCGACAAAGGACTCATTGGACCAAGAAGGGAAGTTAGAGAAGGCTTGACGACCCACCCACGACGCTATTTGGCGAGACCCGCCTAAGGTGGAGGAGTAAAATTGCAATCAGCATCAACGGCTACTGTTCGGTGGACGAAACGTTCTTCCTAACATTCTTCGGGCGGATAAACTGCAGATCAGTACAGCCTTTGATCCAAGGTTTGATCACTATTGGCGAACCAAAAGGGCAAAGGTCTTTGTCAGGCCTGGCGATCTCGGCTTATGCTTGCTGCCTGTGACACGGTCAACATGCCATTCTCGGACTTTTGCTCAGGACCCTGCGCCCTATGCAGAAAGTGTGCGTGTTAGAACCATGTGGGACATACATCACCATGTTTTATACCTTTTGACATCTCTCTCAAACCGAGCTCTGGTCAAAGAATTGTCTACATGTAAGGGGTCCATGTCATTTCGGCCTTGGCCGAATCTTTGTGGGAACCGTTCCCCGGCTTTATTGAAGAGTATAGAGAATGATTGGCAGGATGGCTAATGAAGACGGGCGTCTCATAAAGCTTATGACCGCGCTACGAGTTGCACGACGGACCCAACCCCATGTGACGGCGCACTCACCCACCACTCAGCGTGAAAGCCTATATCTCTTTTGATGCCACAGGGTTGCTATTCCGCCACCATTCTCCATAACGCTAGTATTTCTGACACCGCGGGAAGCCCCTCTGTTGTCTTGCTTGCTAATTCAGGAGTTGGTCTACCCACGATGTCAATGGAGACGGGATGGATCCGTGATCAGTGCGGATCCCCTGAAAACAGGCCTGGTATATAACATGGGACTGCTCCCGCATGATACTCGAACTCCCCAAGAACTCTCTTTCTTGTCATTCCTTACAAGTCGCTCCTTGCACTCGGTTTCTACCGTCCACTCTTTCTTACCAAGTTTTTGAACTTCAGTCACTCCTTAATCGTCAAGATGAAGTCTTTCGCCTTCTCAACTGCCCTTCTGGCATCTACTGCCGTGGCTCTCCCGACTAGAGTCCTGTCCGCTCTCCCCTCAGGCATTCCGTCTTGTCTGCCCTCCGGCATCATCCCCTCGGACATTCCCCTTCCCATTGTGTCCTTGATCCCCACTTGCTCGGGTGCTACTCCCACCGCTACCCCGACCCCCAACAATGCCGTCTCTGGCATCACCAGTGGTTCCTTTGGTGCCGGCCAGATCTTGAGCGTCCTCAACCAGGCCGGTACCTCCCAGGTCAAGATGCTGGCCGAGAACGAGCTCAAGAGCCTCCTGAGCAAGCTTCCCCTCAGCGAGCTCCAGCAGCCCGTGGGCCAGGTCCTTGAGACTGCCGAGAGCCTCGGACAGCTGAACGGTGGCAACGGCGCTGGTCTCGGCCAGATCACCGCCGTCCTCGAGAACGGGAACGT
>ERZ1673737.3899-NODE-3899-length-10906-cov-4.790711_pt1 | contig 10906 bp, 6 predicted proteins | sample MGYA00580211_ERZ1673737 | MGnify/ENA primary metagenome ERZ1673737 (study PRJEB41218, sample SAMN15661789) | gut metagenome | host: Homo sapiens | place: Canada: London | collected 2015-08-20/2019-03-30 | study: EMG produced TPA metagenomics assembly of... | reverse complement strand
TATTTTCTAACTGTTCAATTTTCTTCATTAATTCTCTAATTACTTGATCCTGCTCTTTGAGCCTATCATCCTGTTCTTTGAGCCTATCGTCCTGTTCTTTGAGCCTATCGTCCTGTTCTTTAAGTTTGTTAATTTGATCTTTAATTCTATCATCCTGTCCCTTAAGTATTTCTTCCTTCTGTTTTATATCTTCTTGCATCTCGTCAATCATTAACTGTGCCGTGTTCCGATCCATTTCTGCTAATTCTTTCGAGAACATTCCCATCACCTCTTCAATATTCTGACATATTTCATAGACTTGCTGATACATTTCCTTGAAATCCGGATATTTTTCAATAACCTTCAAAATAATATCCGGATCATCTGAACCCATAAATGCAAGCCATGCATCTCGTCTAGTTTCCAGTTGTATACCTATATTTTGCTGGTATTTTAAAAATATGTCAATAGAAATAAATAAATATTTTTGCAAAAGATTCAGTTGGATTCCTGTATTTGAATGTTGTTCAAAATAATGAATATATGTGTCCGGAAATTCATGAAACTCGGTTGGACTTTTTTCAAACAGAACAATCGTGTATACATCTTTTACATCAGTATAATTAAATTTCTTTCCTTTTTTACTTCGTACTTTTTTGTATTGACGTAACAACAAATCTGCTGAATAACATGCACTTCTTGCTCCTGGAAATTTATATCCGATTTTCTGAACTTCCAGATTTACAATACTTCCATCTTCCAACTCGACTACCATATCCATAATCACAAGCGTAGATTCGTCCGAAATCCGTGTTCCATCGTTCGGAAGCACTTCCTTAATATGTACCTGCTGCCCTATCCATAATGAAAGTAATTCTTCTACTCGTTCCGGCACTGTTTCCGGATTCAAGATTTCTTTACTAATAAAATCATACATAATTTTTACACCTTTTACTCCCGTGCAAAAATCCAGAAATTCCTTTCGGTACTTTTTTTTCCAGCTATAAAATTCTTGTTTTAATTTCGGTTTTGCTTCAATTTCAGCTAATACCTCTTGTCTGGTATGAATCATTGGAAAATACTGTCGTAATTTGTTGGTCATAGGCTATACCCTCCTTCAAAATTTTGTCATCTGTTCTTTCATATCGGGTATTTGTTTCAGAAATCGAAACACCGAGATGAACGCCTAACGGCTTTGGGAATATCTGGAGACTAGATCTTCTCCTAAGATGAACGTAGCATAACATATCTTATTCAAAAAATAAAGTGTATTTTACATTTAGTAAAAATAATTAATAATTCATTAATATATCAGTGATAAGATTCCCTTCCATCTGTTATAGTCTCTAGAGAGCTTTCGTATACGCAGGAAACTACATTTTCTGCGTATACGAAAAACAGCCTGAAAGTTTTCCTCTCAGACTGTTTCTTATTCTCTGCTATTTTTTGCTTTCCTCGCTGTTTTGACAGGAAAATTATGTCTGCTGCACGGCTCCTTCATCTTCATCTGCTACAGCACAAATGCGTACATCACTACAAAGTGGCACAGGCTTCCTCCCATCACGAACAGATGAAAAATCTCATGGCTTCCGAAATTTTTATGCTTGCTGTTAAAAATCGGAAGTTTCAGTGCATAGATCACTCCGCCGACTGTATAAATGATTCCGCCTGCTAAAAGCCATCCAAATGCCGCCGGTGACAGGGAGTTGAGCAGCTGTGTAAATGCAAGTACACAAGTCCACCCCATTCCGATATAAAGTACGGAAGATACCCACTTCGGGCAAAATACCCAAAACGCCTTTATCAGAATTCCCGCAATTGCGAATCCCCATACAATTGCCAGTAGAATCCATCCCATACGTCCGCCGAGCACTAACAGACAAATTGGTGTATAACTTCCGGCAATCAGTACGCTGATCATCATATGGTCAATTTTCTTCAGAATCGTATTTACCTTCTTGGAAATGTTAAATGTATGGTATGTCGTGCTAGCTGCATAAAGCAGGATCAGACTTGCCGCATAAACTGCAATAGATACAAGATAAATCCTGCCAGGCTCATGAGCTGCTTTGATAAGCAACGGAATTGCTGCAAATATTGCCATCAGCATTCCAATAAAATGTGTGATCGCACTTCCCGGATCTTTTACATGTTCTTCTATTACTTTTGCCATAACTTACCCCTCCTGAAAATAATGTTATATTCTTCTTTCGTATTTCCATACATAGTTTCGATTACTACTTGTTCTTATATCAATATTATAACCGTTATTTTCAAAAAAGCAAGTCCTTAAATATTAAATATTTCAGCTCTATTCTCAATCAATTGTAACTTCTCTTTCCTTTTCATATGCTTAATCGCATACTCCCGGCTCATTGCCTCTTCCTTCGTGGCAAATGTTTCCGAATACACCAGTTTCACCGGCAGACGGCTCTTCGTATATTTCGCTCCTTTTCCCGCATTTTGAGCCTGTATTCTTTTTTCCAGATTGTTCGTCCAGCCAGTGTAGAGACTACCGTCCCCACACTCCACAATATATGTATAATTCATGATTTCTCCTTTAATTGGGGACGTAGCAAGACTTCATTTTTACTACGTCCCCAATTATACACATTCTTTATCTTTTTGTCATATAATCTACAGGGTTTATTGGTGTTCCATCTTTTCGTAATTCCATATATACGTTGCATCCTTCCACGCTGTAATACTTTGTCGGCTGTCCGATATAGCCGAGAATGCTTTTTGCCTCTACCTGGTCGCCGACTTTTACTGGCACTTCTTTTAACTGTCCGTAAAGGACTTCGTAACCATTTCCAAGGTCTACGGTCACGGTTGTTCCTGTCTGTGCGGTCACATCAATGGATTTAATTATTCCCGGTGCACCGCACAGAACCTGGTCTCCTTCTGCTCCGCTGATAACCAATGCCGGATTATACTTGTATTGGTCTAGTGTCGCGAAGTAAACTGTTTTGTCCATGCTGTAATTCATAAGCACCGTGCCGCTTACAGGCCAGATCATCTTGCTGTCGCTTGTAAAGTTTGCGGAAGATGCACTGCCCGCTGTCCTTGCCGCCTGCTGACTTCCGTTAGTCTGACTGTTGCCGTCCTGGTTGCCATTATTTCCGGATCCATCTGTGTTTCCGGCTGTTGCAGCATTTTTGCTTGCAGTCCCTGCCGTTCCTGCACCAGATCCACTCTTTTGGGCTTTTCCACCGGTTCCGGCTCCATCCGTGCCTGACTCGGAAGCACTGTCTTTCTGTGCATTTCCACTTGCTTCCTGACTAGCTTCCTCCAGTGCTTTCTTCTGTTCCTCCAGTTGTGCTTTTGCGAGCTCCCCTTCTTTTTTCACTGTCTTGTAATCCCGCATTGTGTATGTTCCAACAATTGCTATGGCTGCCACAAAGCACAGAACTGCCGCCAGTGTCGCCTTACGATTTCTCTTTTGCTTCTGCCTTGGCGTCATTTTTTTCGGACCGGCATGTTCTTTGCCGCGATCCATCTTATTATTATCGTTCATTTTCATCACCACCTCTGACTCTATTCTTGCCAGATTGTAGTGGTACTATACAAACTACATATAAAATATTGTCTTTGCCTTTTTCTAGCCTTTCTTATATGGAAATTTCAAGAATGCCTCGGCTTTTTGTACAATACTATTATGACTTTACAAATTTTGCTACTCTCCTGCTCCACCTTCCACCTGCACGATCTCCACGCCTTCTTTCAGTTCTGTCCCTTCGAAGAAATGTGCCAGTATCTCTTCCATGCTTTTTCCTTCTTTTGCCATTTGATTTGCCGTGTACTGGCTTAAGCCCAGTCCATGCCCGATACCCCGGGTCGTGATCCGCAGCTTTCCGTCATATTTCTGAAAAGAAAAGCAGCTTGATGCGAGATGATAATTGGTTCGGAATTCTTCTCCACTCACGGTGTCATTTCCAACCCGGACGCTAAGTACATATCCTGCAGTGTCTACCCCAGTCACTTCTGCATCCATATCATCTATAGTAATTGTCTGAATTTGTTCTTTCGACTCAATATCTAGCGGACAGTCCACAATCTTCAGATACGGATAATCTTCGCTCCCCAGCGCCTCCCGTCCATCCCTTGTACTTCCATTACTGAGTCTGCAAAATGGTGTCTTTGCCAGCGCATTTTCATAAGTCAGCACCTGTCCGTTGGTCTCCTCCCATGCATGCTCAAGCCGCTTATAATACTTGGAATATTGATCTGCTCCCCAGGAATCCTGCATATCTTTCTTTGTCCAGTATCTCTCTTCTAATATGGTATCTGCCCCTGCGCCAAGCGCCAGACATACCTGGGTCCGCACAAGAACTGCCTGGGTTTTTAAAGCTTCCTCCTCATAAACCGCAGGGATTTCTCTGGCCATAATTCCAATACAGTATTCACTGAGCGGCATCTGAATTTTATCCACATTTTCAGCATTAGAATCTTCCTGTTTTCCACCATCACTGCCGGACTTTTCCCCGTCTGCCTTCACATTTACCATAGTCTCGTCCACTCTGGAAGCTCCATAAGCTCCCGGTCCGCTTAAGAACACGGTGATAATATAGGGCAGCAATATAATGATCAGAAGATAGCACCCCAGTTTCTTTAATCTATACTTCAAATATGCAAATCTCATATAAAAAACGCCCTCCCATATAAAATATGAGAAGACGTTCTTTTTTATTCTTCAAGAATGCCTTTGCATTGTTTCTGCATGAACTAAACTTCTACTGTCACTTTATCCAGATGCCAGATATCATCCACATACTCCTGAATCGTTCTGTCAGATGAGAATTTTCCACAGCTTGCAGTATTCAGAAGTGCCATCTTAGCCCATCTGTCTTTGTCGCGATAAGCTTCTTCAACCTTCTTCTGTGTATCCGCATAAGAACGGAAATCCTTCAGAATGAAATACGTATCGGCTTTGCTTCCACCTTGAGCTGTCAGAAGTGAATTATACAGGTCACGGTACATTTCCTTATCACCTTGTGAATATGTTCCATCCACAAGCTGGTTCACAACGCGTCGGATATCGGCATCACTATTGTAGATATCCATCGGATTGTAGCCGCCATTGTTCTCGTAATTGATGACCTCGTCAGAGCTGAGTCCGAAGATAAATGCATTCTCTGCACCAACTTCTTCAACAATCTCCACATTTGCTCCATCCATCGTTCCAAGTGTCGGTGCGCCGTTGAGCATGAACTTCATATTACCGGTTCCTGATGCCTCTTTGGAAGCTGTGGAAATCTGCTCGCTTACATCAGCTGCTGCGAAGATGATCTCAGCATTTGACACACGATAATCTTCGATGAATACAACTTTCAGTTTGCCGTTGATACTGCGGTCGTTGTTGACTACATCCGCAACGGAATTGATCAGTTTGATGATCTGTTTTGCACGGATATATCCTGCGGAAGCTTTTGCTCCGAAGATAAATGTTCTCGGATAGAAGCTTATTTCCGGATGTTCCTTGATCTCGTTGTACAAATACATCACATGTAAAATGTTAAGAAACTGTCTCTTGTACTCGTGCAGTCTCTTGACCTGTACATCGAAGATAGATCTTGGATCCACTTCAATGCCATTGTGCTCTTTAATGTATTTTGCCAGGCGGACTTTATTCTCATACTTGATGCTCATAAATTCCTTCAGAGCTTCCTCATCGTCCACCCATTTTTTCAATCCTGACATCAGAGACAGATCTGTGATCCAGTCCTTTGTTCCAAGCTTATCTGTTACCCAGTCAGCCAGCAGCGGATTTCCATGCATCAGGAAACGTCTCTGCGTAATTCCGTTTGTCTTATTATTGAATTTCTGCGGCATCATTTCGTAGAAATCACGAAGCTCCTGTTTTTTCAGGATTTCTGTATGAAGTCTTGCAACTCCATTGACAGAGTATCCAGCTACGATTGCAAGATGAGCCATCTTTACCTGACCATCTCTTAAAATCTGCATCTTTGCTACTTTCTCTTCATTTCCCGGATACATCTCACGGATCTTGGCCACAAAGCGGCGGTCAATCTCCTGGATGATCTGGTATACACGAGGAAGCAGCCTGGAGAACAAATCGATTGGCCATTTTTCCAGAGCCTCTGACATGATGGTGTGGTTCGTGTAAGCACAGGTCTTTGTTGTGATCTCCCATGCCTCATCCCAGCCAAGTCCTTCCTCATCAAGAAGAAGTCTCATAAGCTCGGCAACTGCTACCGTCGGATGTGTATCATTCATCTGAATCGTCATCTTCTCCGGCAGTTTATGGATATCATCATGGTGCTTTTTATATTTTTCAAACGCAGCCTGAAGACTGGCAGATACGAAGAAATACTGCTGTTTCAGTCTCAGTTCCTTTCCTGCATAGTGGTTATCGTTCGGGTACAGGACCTCTACGATCGTTTTTGCCAGATTCTGCTGCTCTACCGCTTTGTGATAGTCACCACGGTCAAATGAATCTAACTGGAAATCTACGATTGGTTCTGCGTCCCAGATACGAAGTGTATTTACAATATGATTATCATATCCTACGATCGGATAATCATACGGAACTGCCAGAACAGACTCATAATTCTCCTGTTTAAAACGGATATCTCCGGTCTTATCATCGTACTCTACACGGATATTTCCACCGAAACGTACTTCCTTTGCATACTCCGGTCTGCGAAGTTCGAATGGATTGCCGTTCTTCAGCCAGTTATCCGGTTTTTCTTCCTGATAGCCATCTTTGATCTTCTGCTTGAACATACCATAACGGTAGCGGATACCACAGCCGTAAGCTGCATAGCCAAGAGATGCCAGTGAATCCAGGAAACATGCAGCGAGACGACCAAGTCCGCCATTTCCAAGTGCCGGGTCCGGCTCCTGATCCTCAAGTTCATTCAGGTTCAGACCCATTTCTTCCAGAGCCTCTTTCACCTCTTTATATGCCGTCATATTGATCAGGTTATTGCCAAGAGCTCTTCCAAGCAGGAACTCCATGGACATGTAATACACGATTTTCGGATCATCTTTCTCGTACTGCTTCTGAGTTGCGATCCAGTCATCGATAATTGCATCTTTTACGACATAGGAAACTGCCTGATAAAGCTCCTGCTGAGATACTTCGTCTACAGTTTTTCGGAACAGTTGCTTAACATTCTGTTCTACTTCTTTCTTAAATGCTTCTTTTTCAAATCTCGGATTAATCATATTGTTTTGATCCTTTCTTGCTCTTGTTTCAGGAAATGTAAGATAAAAGAACAGGTCTGCCGGAGCAGACCTGTTCACATCTGTTATTGCTTCTCTACTCCAAGAGTTACTGCCTCACCATTGATCTTCCACTCTTTCACATAACCTGCAGGTGTCGCTTTTTTCACCTCCAGAGCCAGTGTCTCAGCTCCAATCTCATCAGCATTTTTCGCAAATACAGTTTCTGCCTTCTCACTTCCTTCATATGTGATCACGATCTTATCCATGACCTCGAAATCAGCTTCCTTACGCATCGTCTGTACTTTACTGATGATCTCACGCACGAATCCCTCTTCCAGAAGTTCCTCGGATAAGTTCGTATCAAGAACAACTGTGATTCCGTTGTCATCCTCAGATACATATCCTTCCATCTGTGCAGTATCGATCAGAAGATCTTCACGGTTCAGGACTACTTCTTCACCATTTACCTCAAATCTCAGGCAACCATTTGCATTCAGCTCATCCATAGCAGCATTTCCATCCAGTCCGCTGAGTACATTTTTGATTCCCCCTAACAGTTTACCATATTTTGGTCCGACTGTCTTTAGCTGAGGTTTAAAAGAATAGGACGTAAAGTCACGTACTTCTTGTGTAAATGTTACATTTTTCACATTCAATTCATCGGCAACGATGGCATCAAAGAACTCGGAAAGCTCAAAATCAGCTTTGACATACATCTGTCCGATCGGCTGACGGTTCTTGATATTTGCAGTATTTCTGCAGGCACGTCCCATAACAACCAGTTTCAGAACACGTTCCATATTCTCCTCAAGCTCTTTGTCGATGTGTGCTTCATTTACCTTCGGGAAATCACACAGGTGGATACTCTCAGGAGCATTTGCATCAATACTTCTTACGAGGTTCTGGTAAATGTCTTCTGTCATGAACGGAATCATCGGAGCTGCAGTCTTGCAGATCTCTACCAGTGCTGTGTAAAGTGTCATGTAAGCATTGATCTTATCCTGCTCCATGCCCTTTGCCCAGAAACGCTCACGGCTGCGTCTTACATACCAGTTACTCATGTCATCAACAAAACTCTGAAGCGCCTTTGCAGCCTCCGGGATCTTGTAGTTTGCCAGGTCCTCATCTACTGCTTTAATCGCAGAGTTGAGCTTTGACAGAAGCCATTTGTCCATGACAGACAGCTTCTCATACTCTAATGTATATTTTGTTGCATCAAATTCATCAATATTCGCATACAGTACAAAGAATGCATAAGTATTCCACAGAGTTCCCATGAACTTACGCTGTCCCTCTGTCACTGCTTTTCCGTGGAAACGGTTCGGCAGCCACGGCGCACTGTTAATGTAGAAATACCAACGGATCGCATCTGCTCCATATTTCTCCAGTGCATCGAACGGATCGACCGCATTTCCCTTGGACTTACTCATCTTCTGGCCATTCTCATCCTGAACATGTCCAAGAACAATAACGTTCTTATAAGGAGCTTTGTTGAAGATCAGAGTTGAAATCGCAAGCAGTGAGTAGAACCATCCACGAGTCTGGTCTACCGCCTCTGAGATGAAGTCTGCTGGGAAATGTTTCTCGAACAGTTCCTGATTCTCAAATGGATAGTGATGCTGTGCAAATGGCATGGATCCACTGTCGAACCAGCAGTCGATCACTTCTGGTACACGGTGCATCTCTTTTCCACATTTCGGACACTTGATCGTCACATTATCAATATATGGGCGGTGAAGCTCAATCTCATCCGGGCAGTTATCAGACATAGATTTCAGCTCTTCAATACTTCCGATCGAATGCTGGCATCCACACTCACACTCCCAGATATTCAGAGGAGTTCCCCAGTAACGGTTACGGCTGATGCCCCAGTCCTGAACATTTTCAAGCCAGTCACCAAATCGTCCTTTACCGATGCTCTCCGGAATCCAGTTGATCGTATTATTATTCGCGATCAGATCATCCTTTACTGCTGTCATCTTAATGAACCATGACTCACGAGCGTAGTAAATAAGCGGCGTGTCACATCTCCAGCAGTGTGGATAGCTGTGCTCGAACTTCGGTGCATCGAAAAGAAGTCCTCGTCCGTCCAGGTCTTTTAACACTTCCGGGTCTGCCTTCTTCACGAATAATCCGGCGAATGGAGTTGTCTTGCCCATCTCACCTTTTTCATCTACTAACTGAACAAATGGCATGTCATATTTACGTCCGACTTTCGCATCGTCCTCACCAAATGCAGGCGCGATATGAACAACTCCGGTACCATCTGTCAATGTTACATAAGTATCACATGTTACATAAAATGCTTTTTTATTCTGCTTTGCGGCGCAGTCATAAGCACACTGATAAAGCGGTTCATACTCTTTGTACTCAAGATCCTGACCTTTGTATGTCTCAAGAACTTCATAAGCCTTTACACCATTCTCCTCATCGCCAAGTTTACCAAGAACCGTATCAAGAAGGGCAACAGCCATGTAGTAAGTATATCCGTCAGCAGCTTTTACCTTCGCATAATCCTCTTCCGGATTTACACAAAGTGCAATGTTAGATGGCAGAGTCCATGGAGTTGTTGTCCATGCAAGAATATATGCGTCCTCATCTTTAACTTTAAAACGAACGATCGCTGAACGCTCTTTTACGTCTTTGTATCCCTGAGCCACTTCCTGTGCAGACAGCGGAGTTCCACAACGCGGACAGTAAGGCACGATCTTAAATCCTTTATAAAGAAGTCCTTTATCCCAGATCTTCTTCAGTGCCCACCACTCAGACTCAATAAATGTGTTGTGATAAGTAACATACGGATCATCCATATCAGCCCAGAAACCTACAGTATTAGAGAAATCCTCCCACATACCTTTGTATTTCCACACACTCTCTTTACACTTTTTGATAAATGGCTCAACACCATATTTTTCAATCTGATCCTTTCCGTCAAGACCAAGAGCCTTCTCAACCTCCAGCTCGACCGGCAGTCCGTGAGTATCCCATCCGGCCTTTCTCGGAACTTCATACCCCTTCATAGTACGGTAACGAGGAATCATATCCTTGATAACACGTGTCAAAACATGGCCGATATGCGGTTTACCATTCGCAGTCGGCGGTCCATCATAAAACATATACTGTGGACAGCCCTCACGGTCCTCCATACTCTTCTCAAAAATGTGATTGTCTTCCCAGAATTTCTCCGTTTCCTTCTCCCGGTCAACAAAATTCATGTCTGTTGAAACCTTCTTATACATAATATCCTCCTTGTTGGGGACGTAGCATTTTGCCAAAGTACTACGTCCCAATCATTGATTAAGGGTGTCCCTTTTTGCATTTTGCGGTGTCCCTTTTTTACCATTAAACATAACTTATTGTAAAGATATTACTTTCTTATACAATAAAACAGGCTCCCGTCCTGATTAGGACGAAAGCCTTATACTTACGTTTATAAACCACCTAAACATACTGACATATGCTTTCCCTGTAACGGTGGAACTCCGTCAGGTCTTACTGAATTCTGTTCCTTATGCCTGTACAGATGCCCTGGCTCATATCACAGATCGTTCAAACTCTGAAACTCGGAAGTGATCTTCAATTATATCTTACTTGTACCGGATTCCCACCATCGCCGGTTCTCTGTATCGTTGGGATATAACCTACTGTCTTCGTCAACGTCTTTAAATATCTCATACACTTTTTTATTATACGAGTTTTATCACAGATTCGTCAAGGGGTTAAGCCCCTTTTTACA
>ERZ1673737.3897-NODE-3897-length-10913-cov-4.457911_pt1 | contig 10913 bp, 9 predicted proteins | sample MGYA00580211_ERZ1673737 | MGnify/ENA primary metagenome ERZ1673737 (study PRJEB41218, sample SAMN15661789) | gut metagenome | host: Homo sapiens | place: Canada: London | collected 2015-08-20/2019-03-30 | study: EMG produced TPA metagenomics assembly of... | reverse complement strand
GACTTGGTAGGTGTGTAAGTGAACCTGTGTGTGGAATAGTGTATCGTGTGGAAGTAGTGGTTACGGAAAGAAGTCCGTTACTGTCCAAGTGGACTGGTCGTGAACTGGACGTGCCAAGTATGTTTTGCATTGCAGGGAGTTGCCCCTCCATAACCGATAGCTCTGGCCTCGGCTGAGGCGGAATTGTGGAGATAAACTCCGCTGAGCTATGGGAGCACTGGAGAAAGCGCTCATAGAGATTCACGCTGGAATCTAGACGGATATTATAAGTCGAGAGGACCCATTTTACATACAGGATCATAGATGAATGGAACACCTCTATTTACTTTATGTTATGCCAAACTGTAGACATCTTTTTCGTCACCCTCACCATCTCAAGGGTCCAACTCCGGGCGTAATGAGCAAAAAATCCACAGAATTCGAATGGTATATGAGCAAGACATGGCACATGAAATTCCCGAGTCGGTCGGAGCGTAGATACATTTCGTCGTCTAGACACTGATGGTCTTGAAAACACTATAAATGAGTTAGTATTGTTTGAAAGACATTGTGTCAGTTGCACATACCTGAATCCATTGCTACCGGTCGCCATAAGCGTACCGGGCATCTGTGCCTGCCAGTGGACCTCCTTGACAGATTCCATATAATGCACGAACAGAAGCTGCGAAGGAATGTCAGCCATGTTGGCTGCGCGGCTCTCCTCGTCGTCTAGCTCGACAGCCAGATCCCAAAGGGTGACAGTGTTGTCGGCCGAGCCAACGGCCACCACACTGTCGTCTGAGGGGTGCCATTCGATACTGGTGATAGGCTCCTTGTGGAAATCGAATGATGCAACGGGGGTGGAGGTAATCTGGGCAGAGGGCGCCGCGGCATTGGGCTTCCAGTGACGCAAGTCCCAAACGGCCCACTGTCCATCATCAGCACCGGTTGCCAACAGGTGAGCGGTCTGGTTAGACCAGGTCATGACGTTCACATCGGTGTTGGAAACCTGAACGTCCACAGCGGGCTTACGCGACTTGGATCGCACATCCCAAACCTTGACACTGCCGTCGCTGCTGGCAGATGCGAAAACGTTGCGTTCGTTCGGAGACCACTGCAGTTCTTCAATTGAGGAAGCGTGGCCGGTGAATGGGCGGGTGTCGGTGACCCAGCCGCCGCCCTCGGTGCGGGTAGTGGCGTAGATCAATCCGTCGTTGTCACCGGTCAACAGCTTTCCGAGAGGCTGGAGAGGGGACCAGTCAAGCGCATAACCCTCGGTCTTGTGCATGCGCAGGGTGGAGAGGGGCTTGGAAGCTGAAGGAGGAAGGACAGTACCGGGGATATCGAAGCTGGAAAGGTGGGCGGTAACGTCGTGGATAACCACCTGGGAGTTCTCCAGCATGGTCGCGGTCAAGGTCTGTGGGGGCTTGGAGTAGTCTCCGGACTGAGAGGGTGTCTGGTGGGTGCGAATGCGGTTTGTAGTTGAGCCCAAAGGAATCGACTTGTGCTCGAGGATAGGCTCTCCCATATCGTCGTCGTCCGAGTCGCTTTCTGAATCTTCACCCTCCTTCTCCATCTTGCTGAGGCCACTCATTTTGAGGACCATCAGCTCATTATCCTTCTGTTTGGCTCCCTCTGCTTGTGTACCGGTGACGGCGTAGACAGTGGCAGGGTACGTCTTGCGGTTGTCACCGAGTGTGTCACGGACAATGTCGAAGGAAAGACACGGCCAGGGCGTGCTGAGTGTGTGAAGCATGTCGTAGGTAGAAGGATCGGGGGATAGCGTCTCGCCAGGTGCCAGTTTTGTCCGTCCGGGAATGAAGGTTTCCTTGTCCACATCCATAGCCTCTATAAAACGTTGAAAAGTCAGTTAAGCCACACTCCTAAGGTATCTTAGAGAACATAAGGACAATGCGAACCCTTCTCTTCTTCCTCGCGCTCAGCATCTGGGCGACCATCGACTCCAGCCTCTAGGATCTCGTCCTCACTCTCGAACTCGTCCTCGAACTCGTCCTCGAACTCCCCCGCTTCGTCCATGGGGACCTCTGCAATTGGCCGCTCACCGGCCTTGAGAGCAGTCTGCTCATCGGCCTCAGCGCTTCTCTTAGACATCTTGAACCTGCAAAAACAACAGAGAAGAGAGAAGTGTAGAGTAGAGGGGTGTGCGATAAGAACTTTTTTTCCCGTGGATTTTGGCAAGAAAGGTGGCGCTAAACCTATCGCAGACTAGCGCCAGATCCCAGCTGCCCGCCTTGAGCTGAGGGTGTTTGGCCCTGGACGACTTGGACGTTAGATATTGGACATTTGAGATTCGTTTCCGGTCTGATTGTTTGTTGGCCTCATTTCAGCCACCTTCCCTCCTTCTCTCGTGGCCCCTCGTCTTAATTCCGGATTGTTTACTCTCAGGGACAACTCCACCTCCCGACATCAACACATCTTTCTGCCTCAATTTTCTCGACATAATCCCTTGCACATACTGCTGCGTATGCAATTCTGCTAGATTGGGCTGGAATTTCAGCACTTTGGGTCGGTAAGTCGCCCTAGCTCCTAGGACTTCGTCTTACTCGTGCTGACAATCCGGGCGCGTCCGACAGGTTACACCTCTCAAGTCGACTCTGATACAGATAGTAAGCGCCAATATGGAGTTCCCTCAGCAGCACACCTCGGAGGCTCCTGTTGCTCCGGAGGTCGCCGTTGCGGACCCGGAGCACATTGCCTCCGAGGATCAAACACCACTGGCTCAGGAGCAAATCCAGGAACCAGCCCAGGAACAAGAGGCCTCATCCGAGCAACCTCTGGAACAGCACGCACCCGTCAGCGTCAACATTGAAGAACCCGCCTCTGATCACACTGCTCGGGCCGCCATCAACAATGGCTACAACAGCGACTCTAAGGCTCACTACCACTCCCGATCCGCGGACTTCCATCACTCCGCCCCCGAATATGCCGCTCAGGACACGGATCAGTCCACTCGTCAAAATTCATCCCCATCTCTTAGCCACCAACTCCCTGTGCCAAACTCCAGACCTGGTTCTGGATTCTCCAGTGGTACCGAGCGCCCTGGTGTTTCCCAGCCGCAACAGCAAGAAGTCCAGCGACAGGGACAAGGCTCGCAGGCTTCGAAGAATAGTGTGGTGATTAAGGTTGGCATGGTGGGTGATGCCCAGATTGGAAAGACCAGTTTGATGGTTAAATATGTTGAGGGAAGCTGGGATGAAGATTACATCCAGACATTGGGTATGTTGAATTACGTTCGGTCAAGCCTCACCCTTCTAACGATCATCCAGGTGTCAACTTTATGGAAAAGACCATCTCCATTCGAAACACAGAAATTACCTTTTCGATTTGGGATCTTGGTGGCCAGCGTGAGTTTGTTAATATGCTGCCGCTGGTCTGCAATGATGCCGTTGCGATTCTGTTCATGTTCGATCTCACTCGCAAGAGCACCTTGAACTCAATCAAGGAATGGTATCGCCAAGGACGTGGATTTAATAAGACTGCCATCCCATTCCTGGTTGGCACCAAATACGATCACTTTGTTAATTTCCCTCGCGAGGATCAAGAGGAGATCTCGATTCAGGTATGTGGCCTCCCTGTCTCGGAATTTGCAGAATCTAACACATACTCAGGCCAAACGCTTTGCGAAGGCCATGAAGGCCAGTCTCATCTTTAGCAGCACCAGCCACAGTATCAACGTACAAAAGGTATGTGCCCAGAACATGCGGCTCAAACCACTCGCTTGATAGGGCACATTTGCTAATTCCCCGCAGATCTTCAAAATCGTTCTGGCCAAAGCATTCGACCTGAAGTGCACCATTCCAGAGATCGAGAACGTTGGCGAGCCTTTACTTCTGTACAAGAACGTCTAAGCACTGTCCGCCTAACGATTATGTACATTGTGACGCTGTTGATGATCGACGCTGGCCCTCTAACCTCACGGCTCTACCACTTTGTGAATCTTTCTTTCTCTTCTTCAACGATGTACTTGACCTTTTTTTATGTGCTCATCACTGCCTCGATTTGTGGGCAGATCCATACTATCAGTCAACAACCTCGAGGTTCACTTGATGACCGTTGCTTCTACCCCTGTTTTCCTTGTCTTTTTCTTAGGTGCATCTTTTACCATGCATCGCTACAAGTACCTAGTTTTCTTTTGTTCTATGATCCCATCTGGGAGGCTTCACCGCCTTGAGGCGTTTGGGAGTCCGAGTCGTGGGCGATGTTCTGGAAATACAACTCAAACTTCATTGTGAATTCTTAGCAATATGTCTCCCTGATCCTGTCTTTCCTCGTGAAACTCGTATGATTTTCTAGTTACACATTGTCGAATGTTTACACTGCATTTTGTTAGATAGGCATTAGCTATCTGATCTTATTAGCTTGTACTTCTGTTGAGCTGCACACCTGTATAGTTCTCCAGGTTATGGGAGAACAGGTATCTCAAACCAGCCAAGGAGTACATTCTCAGCCATTGCCACAACTAGGATAATTAAGATGATACCCAAATTTAGAACAACATCCGTTTGACGGGAAGTAAAGAGAGGCGTAACTCATAGATATCGACCCACGGTACATGAAACGGGGTCTGGCCCCCAATTGGGGAACCCCTCTTGGAGCCTCATCGTTTTATCCTTTCTCTTTATTCAGACCTCGACTGTCTCTGGGGGTTTGGTCTCCCTTATTATACACGATACCCTCACGTCTCTGACTCTGTGCTAGTTTCAAGCACAAGGCTGTTTTCGCCCCCGCCAAGCCAGCTGGTGCTTAGACTACACTTGCGACAAGTGTCTATTTTGAAAACACGACCTCACTTTGCCCTCGATATAGCCTCTTACCGGCGCCATGACGGAGGAGCCGCAACTAAATTCTATTCAGCAGCGGATCGCCGCCCTGAACCAGTCGCAGCTGGCCCGCCCACCGGGCCCTGAACCATTCCTCCGCCCGACCCCGGAGCGGAGCATGCCAGTCAGCCCCCCTCCTTCATACGATTCAGTCGTTCCTCCACCGGATCGAGTGCCCAGCAGAAATGGACAGACAGACGACCACTCTGAGAGGCCGGTCCTGCGACCGCCTCCAATGGAAACCCTACGACCTGATCTGAAACCGAAGCCAAAAGCCCCTCCGCCCTTGCCCACGCGGAGATCCGATCGCCAGGCTCCTCCCCCTCCAGCTCGTCCTGCGCTGCCACCGCGCAGACCAACAGATCAACCGCGGAGACCCTCCCTTGAGTCGACAACCTCCGATGCATCGTACTCGACAACTTCGACGGCAACAACCGCTGGGCGCAATGCATCTTCGACGTCAGTGAACTCCAATGGAAACAATCGCATCAAGGCGCCTGCATGGGGCGCCACAGAGCTACCTGCGCTACCCCCAAAGCGACCAAAGGAACAAGTCAACCTTGAACCGGCTCCGCAGCCTACGCCTAAGAGGAGTTTCGGAAACTTGTCCTCCAGAATCACCTCGAAAATCAACTTACCGGGCTCCAAGCCGGCTGCTCCCTCTCCTCCAAGTCAGCCGCCTCGGCCAAGCGTACCCTCACGTCCAAGTTTGCCAAGTCGCAGGGAGACAAACGATGATGCCCCGACACCTCAGCTGCCACCTCGTCGGCCATCTGGAGTACAATCACAAACGAATGGAATCACCGAAGATGAGGGCCCTCCTTTACCGATTCGGAGGACATTACCACCTCCACCATCTGCTGCGAAAATTAGTGATCCCCGGCAGTTTGGTTTTGGAAATAAGAGCCCAAGCATTCCAGTCCGGCCAAGTAGCACACCGGCTGGTACCCCACCGCCAATCCCACATGGTTCTCGCCCGGATCTGTCCAAGATCATGGCTACAAAGCCACGCTTCAATGGCTCGCCTGCCTCTGCGAGCCTTTCAGTTCCCTCGTCGGATACAGAGTGCTTAGTGTGTCGAGACTTCTCAGGCCCAGATAACCATGCGGCCCGCTATCCTCGTGCATCGCTTCCAACACAAGACATGGCATGGCTGGCAAATGAGCTGACAGCACCATTCCATTCCTTGACAGACAAGGCCCGCGCGATCTTTACATGGCTGCATCACAACATCTTCTACGATGTCGTTGCCTTTTTTGGAAACTGCGTCCAGCCCTCCACACCAGCCAGTACCCTTGCAACCGGACTAGCAGTCTGTGAAGGATACGCAGGATTATTCCTCGAACTGGCAACCAAGGGTGGACTAGAAGCAATCAAGGTCGGAGGCCACGGCAAGGGATTCTCGCACAACACACTCGCCCCAGGCTCACCCGTACCCCCCTTCAACGGAAACCACGCCTGGAACGCCGTCAAAATAGACGGAGGCCGCTGGAAACTCATCGACTCATGCTGGGGCGCCGGATGCATAGAAGGCAAAGGCCAGCCCTACAAGCAGCGCTTCGAACCAGCCATGTTCTCAATCCCCAACGAAGAATTTGGTCTAAAGCACTTCCCCTCGAACGCCAACCACTTCTTCCGCGAAGACGGCCGACCTTACCCCACCTGGGAAGAATACATCCTCGCCGATCCCGAAAAGCCACACGGCGTCGAAACCCTCAAGGTCTATAGCGACGCCGATAAACGCTCCATCGGCCGCAAAACAATCCAACCGGCAGCCCTCCACATCTCTATCAGCACACCTGGTCCAATGCGCTTCCAATTTGGTCTCCTCTGTCCGCACTGGACGCTGGCACGCCACAGCCACGCCTCGCCAGATTTATTCCTGCTCATGATCCATGGCGTCGATGGACGCAAAGACGACAGACTTCCCTTTAGACATGTACCCGGCTCGGGTCCCGCTGGTGGGGGCGAGATGTGGTATGTAGATGTGCCTGAAGCACGTATGCTTGGTGCTCCTGGTCAGAAGTTGCAGTTGGCTGTTTTGACTAGCTTTGATAATAAGGATGCCGCTGGTGTTACAGCTGATGAGTTCTTGGCTAAGAATGGTCGGGTTGGGATGGCTTGGGCTTATGTTGCGGAGTGGGAGCTTGTTCGGTAGAGCCTTGACTTCCATTTAGTTTTGAATTGGTGTCCTGCACATTCTTGTGGATGGCTATTTTAATAGTTAATATAGCGGGCGTTTCTCTCGTCTGCTGCATTTTGCAGATGTGCATATATTTTCTGTGTTTTGATAATGGATATATTATTTGGGAACGAGTTATTGGCGGCACTATAACGTATTTGGAACGCAATCAGAAGTACATAAGGCAAAAATTGGTCATGTATTATAACTGCAAGGCCAATGGATCTTTTCCATTTCAATATACGCCACTCATGAACAAATTCTCAGACAATCTCTGTCGCCGAACACAACATTTGTGCCCCAAATCCGCTAATTTCGTCCTGCTCTGATCAATCCTCTATATCGGGGCTAATCCCATGTTCTAAACAAATATCGATAATGGGTTGATACCCAGAGTTGATGCCCCTCCAAGCGACGGATATTCCACGATAATCCGCAAATAGACTTGCCCCATTATCCATCAGCAATTGAAATTCAGCAGCTTTCTTATGTTGTATTGCTGTGAGTAATGCCAGGCTTTGTTCGTCTGCATCTGCACCGTACTGTATTAGCAGCTTAATGAGGCTAAAGCTGTCATCCCTTGGAATAGCCAGCTTGAGTGGTGCCTGTGTTCGTGCTGGTCTTCCCGGTTGATGATCTATGGATCGAGAAGCCTCCCTATTCAGGTTGGCCCCGGCTTCTAAGAGAAGTTGGGCTGTGCTTAATGGAGATGGGGCATATTCGAGCGCGCCACATAGAGGGGAGTGACTCTCTATACTCCTTTTCGCCTACCGCCGGTTAGGCCCTCACCCAAACGCTCTCCGAAGAACTAGAGGTTATGGCTGGGATGCGAGGATCCGAAGAATTAAATCCGAGGATGCAGAGGGATGTGCGTTGCGGTCCCATTGTGCAGATGAGAGTGTTTAAGATTTGTGTTGAAAAGAGCTTTGATGTACATGAAATTGTTAAGGGTTGAGTCTGTCCAAGGACTTCGTAGCGCCTGTCAACGGAGATAGATCGAGCTGAGTCTGCAAGTGTGTGACGGAGCTCCTCTGCATCCACAACCTAGGGCTCAAGGAAATCAGCGATTGTCAAAGATATCAGACTACTTTAATTGAGAGAGCGTATTCCAATCGTCTGATTCCTGCTACATGTACTCCGGAGACCAACCATGGCGTGATTGTAGAAACTTAACCAACCGGAATTGAAGGGCTCTGACAATCTGCGGCAGCCAACAAAGAGGATAGCCTCATATGGCAAGGAGTAATAGCGAATGTTAGGTATGTCCGTACATTTGGTTGCTTCTGAGAAAGATACTTGCCGGCTAGTGCGAAGCCAAATTCTGGTAACCCCGAAACGCTAAACCATAATCGGCCCGTGTAAACGGTGGATTATTGGGTATTGGGGCCGCCTGTTGCGAGCTTAAATACCAAAGAATAAATTCGCAAAACTACATCGCAATCGCCCATCGCATGGTAAGCAGACCAGAGGAGTTCCCGGCATCAGTGTTGACTGACGGGAAACTAGCCAACAATTGGAGTGGGCTAGCGGCTGAACCCCAATGTCACCGCCCTCACCTCCCCCCGGTGGGTTATACGGGTTTCATATCAGCCAACACTGACGAGACGAATGCATCATACAGAAAATGAGCCCCTAATAAAGGTGAACACAAAAAAAATGGCAAACGCCCAATCCTACCCTTCTCCTGCTCCTAAATCCAGCTCCGGGGCTAAGCTAACCCGTCGATTAACAGATCATTTACCTTATGTTACCGTTGACACGACATCTGACCATTTTCACGCGCGGGGCAGTGCCGTCTTACAGTCTGTCCGTCCGTCTCATCCCATCCAATTCATCGTTGCTCACGCTTGCGGACACACCTTCGGGCCGATTGCATAGACAAATTACTCTTCAGTCCCCTAGGTGATCACCCTTGTCCGATCCATTTTATACCAAAAAAAAAAAAAAAAAATCGACAATGGCGGAGCAACGCAATATTGAGGAACAGGGAGAAATCGCTGTTGTGAGTTTTCCTCTAGTTGTGTTGCATTATGTCTCTAATTCTTGATATGTGAATAGGATCCCAATGTCTATGTCACCACCGTTTACGGCGATGACTGGCAATCGTAAGTATTGTCCAGAATCGTAAGTCGCAACTCTCACAATCTCAGGGAAACCACGTCGATCGGGTCCTCGATTTATCGCGGGCTGGAAGAGAATGGTCGTCGGTAGGCGTTCTTTATAATCGGTCGCGTTCATAGCTCATACTGTTTTAGTTATCAAACATTGAGCCACAAAGAATATCTGTATGCTCGAATTCCTGGTCGAGGACCGCTACTTACCTTTAACCAGCATTCCATCGGACGAAAAGCAGTTTGAGACTTACGAAGCTGGGTATGCGTACTCGTCTTATGTTCGTGGCGGACATTGACTATTGCAGGCATTTGGTCGCCCTTGTCATGGACTCGGACAGAGAAAACCCGCTCTTCCATTCGCCTATTGGAGAGAACCCAAAACATATCCTCGACCTTGGAACGGGTCAGGGTAACTGGGCCATGTACGTGAATAAAAAAAAACCTTAAGATTTGCTTTTAAATCGCAAAGAACCAGACTAATCTTTTTCCAGAGATGTTGCCGATATGTTTCCGATGGGTGAGTCCGCTTAGACCCATTTATATGCATCAAACAATAGACCAGATCTCAGCCACGGTTCGCGGAGTCGACCTCTTCCCACCGCCAGTAACATGGATGCCACCGAACTGCATTTTAGAAGTCGACAACATCGCAGAAGACTGGACCTGGAGCGAACCGCAAGACCTAATCCATATGCGCATCATGATCGGATCCTTCGACCCAACGGAGTGGGACCGCGTCTACAAGCAATGCTACGAGTAAGCCCCCAAGTTGACATAAGCCTCAAATATCTAAGAAAGTCCATAGCAACCTCCGCCCAGGCGGCTGGATCGAGCAACTTGAAGCAAGCCCGTACGTCGAATGTGACGACGGTAGCCTACCGGATGATAACATCCTGCGTACCTGGGGTCCCACCCTATCGGCATGCGGCAAGCGAGCAGGCCGACCACTCGAAACAATCGACATGATGCAAGACGCATTCCGTAATGCGGGATTCATCGAAGTCCATGAAAAAGAGTACAAGTGGCCCATTGGACCATGGGCTCGTGATCAGAAGTATAAGGAGGCTGGTACTGTCAATTATCAGCATTGGATGTCTGGTATGGAGGGCTGGGCTATGTGGTTGCTTACGAAGTTTGGTGCTCCGCACCCTTGGTCTCAAGATGAGGTTATTGTTTACGTTGCTAAGTTGAGGGCCGAGCTGAAGAATCCTCGCTATCATATCTATGAGCGCGCGTAAGTTCTTTAATTCATCCTGTTGTGATGTCGCTGATTAGCTTTAGTCGTCGTGTTTGGGCGCGGAAGCCGTTCCCTGGTGAAGTTTCGCCGGCTGTGTCTGGTAAGAAGGTGTGGTAATTAAGTCTGAGAGGGAGTGAGAATGGGGGTTTGAGTTGGAAAGCCCCGGTTGGAGATGGGTATTGCTTTTGCGATGGCTGGTTAGTCTTCATGTATCAAGTGACCCTAGAACCAACTTCGGCCAGCGTGGGTGTAAATGAAACCCTTCATTTACCCATGTATCCCTTTGTAAAATTCGCCTTCACTTCCTGCATATGACCCCTCCCATCACACATGTGATGATGGTACTAAATCAGAGGCTCTTATTGATGGGCCTCTAGCGCCGACAGCAATTGTGCTAGGATTTTCCCAAGTATCACCCACATTATCACTAGTCCGTTAATAGGATTTCCGATGCCATATGAGCATGAGATGAAAAAGATTAGATCCAGCGCAAACATTGGACAAGTCTTACGGATGACGTCTAAAATTGCACGGGTTTCGGAAATCACAGTATCCTAAAC
>ERZ1673737.3896-NODE-3896-length-10914-cov-4.642601_pt1 | contig 10914 bp, 8 predicted proteins | sample MGYA00580211_ERZ1673737 | MGnify/ENA primary metagenome ERZ1673737 (study PRJEB41218, sample SAMN15661789) | gut metagenome | host: Homo sapiens | place: Canada: London | collected 2015-08-20/2019-03-30 | study: EMG produced TPA metagenomics assembly of... | reverse complement strand
GTTATTCCTGTTTTCTTATCTCCGTATCATGCCGATACTCTATAAGGGGATTGTGTTGGGAATCGTTTACTGCTTCACCATACTGACACCTACTATTACAATTTTCTTGTTTCGTAAAATCAATGGGTTTGCCCGTCAGGAGTTGAGTGAACGTAAGAAGCGTTATGTACCTATTCTACTGACCATTATCTCGTATGTGTTCTGCCTGCTGATGATGCGTAGGCTGAATATCCCGTGGTATATGACTGGTATCATTCTTGCTTCCCTGGTAGTGTCTATCATTTGCATTGCAGTAAACCTGAAATGGAAGTTGAGCGAACACATGGCAGGAATGGGCGGGGTGATCGGAGGCTTGATTTCTTTCAGTGCCTTGTTCGGTTACAATCCGGTCGGATGGCTATGCCTGTTTATTTTGATTGCCGGTATATTGGGTTCTGCACGCATTGTTCTGGGACATCACACACTGGGTGAGGTGCTTTCCGGTTTTGCTGTCGGTCTGATATGTGCCCTTTTGGTACTTCATCCGGTGAGTAACATCTTATTTCGAGTATTTTTATTTTAAAACAGTATAAATCCTAAAAACTAATCATTATGAACTTTCCACAGAATTTGAAGTACACGAACGAACACGAATGGATTTGCGTTGACGGAGACATTGCATACGTTGGTATCACCGATTATGCACAGGAACAATTGGGCGATATTGTGTTCGTAGATATCCCGACTGTTGGTGAAACGTTGGAAGCCGGTGAAACTTTCGGAACGATTGAAGTAGTGAAAACTATTTCCGATCTTTTCCTGCCGATAGCAGGTGAGGTGCTCGAACAAAATGAAGCATTGGAAGAAAACCCGGAACTGGTTAATAAAGATCCCTATGGCGAAGGTTGGTTGATTAAAGTGAAGCCGGCGGATGTAAAAGCGGTGGAAGATCTACTGGATGCCGAAGCGTATAAAGCCGTGGTAAACGGATAGTGCAAACAGAAATATAACTAATATAAGTTGAATGTAGCTGAACCCCCTCTCTTCGTGAAAGGGCTGTGAAGAGGCTTTTAATTTTTATTCTATGACTCCAATTGTAAGTATTATCATGGGCAGCACGTCCGACCTTCCTGTTATGGAGAAGGCTGCACAGCTACTGAATGATATGCATGTACCGTTCGAAATGAACGCTCTGTCTGCTCACCGCACGCCGGAGGCTGTGGAAGAGTTTGCGAAGAATGCCCGCAACCGTGGCATTAAAGTAATTATCGCTGCTGCCGGAATGGCTGCCGCCCTTCCCGGTGTAATTGCGGCTAACACTACATTGCCGGTGATCGGAGTACCTGTAAAAGGTTCCGTGCTCGATGGTGTGGACGCACTTTATTCTATCATTCAGATGCCTCCGGGCATTCCTGTAGCAACGGTTGCCATCAACGGAGCGATGAATGCCGCTATCCTTGCCATCCAGATGCTGGCATTGAGCGATGAGAAACTGGCAGAAGCTTTTGCTGCTTACAAGGAAGGACTGAAAAAGAAAATCGTAAAAGCAAACGAAGAACTGAAAGAAGTGAAGTTTGAATATAAAACGAACTAATGGATCTATTCAATTATTTTCGAAGAGAAACCACAGAAGTAAATATTGGGGCTGTGCCGTTGGGCGGCCCCAATTCTATTCGTGTCCAGTCGATGACAAACACGTCTACGCAGGATACACAGGCTTGTGTGGAACAGGCGAAACGTATTGTTGATGCAGGTGGAGAGTATGTACGCCTCACAACCCAGGGCATCAAAGAAGCCGAAAATCTGATGAACATTAATATCGGACTGCGTAGCCAGGGATATATGGTTCCGTTGGTTGCTGATGTGCATTTCAATCCGAAAGTGGCAGACGTGGCTGCTCAATATGCGGAAAAGGTGCGAATCAATCCGGGAAATTATGTAGATGCTGCTCGTACTTTTAAGAAACTGGAATATACAGACGAGGAGTATGCGCAGGAAATACAGAAAATCCATGACCGGTTTGTCCCGTTCCTGAATATCTGTAAAGAGAATCACACGGCTATCCGGATCGGAGTAAATCATGGCTCTCTGTCCGATCGTATCATGTCCCGTTATGGCGATACTCCCGAAGGAATGGTGGAATCCTGTATGGAATTCCTTCGTATCTGTGTAGCGGAGGACTTCACAGATGTAGTGATTTCCATCAAAGCCTCCAATACAGTGGTAATGGTGAAGACTGTTCGTCTGTTGGTGGACGTCATGGAAAAAGAGGGGATGACTTTCCCGCTCCACCTTGGGGTGACAGAAGCCGGAGATGGAGAAGACGGACGTATCAAGTCCGCCCTTGGCATCGGTGCGCTGTTGAGTGACGGATTGGGAGATACCATTCGGGTCTCTTTGAGCGAAGCTCCTGAAGCTGAAATCCCGGTGGCCCGTAAACTGGTGGATTATGTTCTGTTGAGGCAGGATCATCCTTATATCCCGGGATTGGAGGCACCGGAATTCAATTATCTGTCTCCCGAACGTCGCAAGACAAAAGCCGTCCGTAATATCGGAGGTGAACATGTACCTGTGGTTATTGCCGACCGTATGGATGGGAAGACAGAGGTAAACCTGCAATTCACACCGGACTATATTTATGCCGGAAGAACCTTGCCCGATCAACGGGAAGACGGAGTAGAATATATTCTTGATGCGGATGTATGGCAGGGAGAAGACGGAACCTGGCCTGCATTCAATCATGCACAGCTGCCGTTAATGGGAGAATGCAATGCAGAGGTTAAATTCCTGTTTATGCCCTACATGGCACAAACGGACGAAGTGATAGCCTGCCTGAAACATCATCCGGAAGTAGTGATTGTTTCCCAAAGCAATCATCCGAACCGTTTGGGTGAGCACCGTGCACTGGTACATCAACTAATGACGGAAGGTTTGCAAAATCCGGTTGTCTTCTTCCAGCATTATTCGGAAGATGATGCGGAGAATTTGCAGATAAAGTCCGCAGTCGATATGGGAGCCTTGATTTTTGACGGTCTTTGTGATGGCATCTTCCTGTTCAATCAGGGTAACTTGAGCCATGCCGTCGTTGATGCTACTGCTTTCGGAATCTTGCAGGCCGGACGTACCCGTACCTCCAAAACAGAATATATATCTTGTCCCGGTTGCGGCCGTACACTTTACGACTTGGAAAAGACTATTGCCCGTATTAAGGTAGCCACTTCACATTTGAAAGGGCTGAAGATCGGCATCATGGGGTGTATCGTGAATGGTCCCGGTGAGATGGCAGATGCAGACTACGGCTATGTAGGAGCAGGACGGGGGAAAATCAGTCTCTATAAAGGCAAGGTGTGTGTGGAGAAAAATATTCCTGAAGAAGAAGCGGTAGAACGACTTCTGAAGTTTATTCGGATAGACCGAGAAGAAAACCAACAATGATATTGATTAGATATGGATTACACGGATGAATACGGATTTAGTTAAAATCAGGAGTAGGAATCCGCATAGTCCATATCTAAATAAAAGCCATTTTAGAAGGTAATATTTATATCTTTCCCATTCTCTGTGTGATATGTTTTCACGGGCTTTCCATTACGTAGCACATAGGTCTTTATTTTATTTCCTTGTCGTTCAACGATTATATCAAACGGCGAAAATGCAAATGCCGAAACATTATTCAATCTCATCGAATTCCATTTATCAGGTAGTTGTGGACAGAGTGAGAATGAATTAAATCCTGTCGGACGAATACCAAAAATACCTTCGGTTACTATACGGCAATACAAAGCACTTTCGGCTGACAAATGCCGTTGGTTTCCTTCGGGCCAGGCCTCGATAGGATATGGAACATGTTCCCCAAGCAGGCGTTGCTGTGAGTAATATGCCATGTGTTCCATTGCCCTCTCCCTTGCTCCTGCGCTATACACTCCTCGTAGAGCGTAAAGAGTAGATCTGTCCCAGAAAGTATCTGTTCCGGCTTGTGTCAATAAGCCGTCTTTGCTCCACAAACGGGGAGAGAATAATGCTTCGACGGTTCCTGTCTTCTTTTCAAAGATCCCGACTGTCAGAGGGATAGCTATCCATGAACGTAAAATATCATTGCCTTCATAATAGCGGTAACTGTCGAACCCTTCTATACGGCTACCAAAATAATTGTTTATATTATTTTTTATTACTTTCGCCTGCCGGGCATATTCTTTTGAAACAGAAGACTGCTTGCCAAGTTCTTTGGCAAGATAGCTTGCCGATACCAGAGCGTCATAATACAAACTTGATGTACAAAGGTTTGCGTTACCTGCTGGAAAGCGTCCTTCAAGCTCATCAGCATCTGAAGTCACAATTCCGGAAGCATTTATTTTTCTTTTGCAGTATTCCAGACACCACTCAATCAAGGGCCATAACTCTTGTGCTTCCTTTTTATCTGCTTTGGCTAGTGCATAACGGGCGGCCCCATAAGCTATCATCGCTGCATCGCCACGATCGCCAGCCCCGTTCCAGGTATCCTTCCCCTCGGCAATGATAGAGCTGGGTATGGGTTTGTAATCAGAATTCATGAAGCGGGCAAAAAGCCTGAATGAGTTTAATGCGGACGCGTTTCCGATATCATAACCCAAAAAGGGAAAGAAAGGATTGGCATACTCCGCTTGGTCATTCGCCCAAACAGCTGCATAATATGATTCTCCTCCAGGACTGTGCATGAATCCTCCTCCGGTAGCAAAGATACTCTCTGCTGCTCTTACTTTAGCAAAAGCAAATGCTGTATTTACTACCGGATCAGGGGAGACAAAGCTAAGATTGTTCCATATCTTGTCGACAAAGGCCATTCGTTTATGTTCCTCGTCTGCTATATCGACTATCAATTCTTTCTCTCCTTTTTTATAAGCCTGAACAGAAGCGTCGAAAGTCAATGATTCTTTAGGAGCAATAGTGTATAAACAGTCTTCCTTATTTTGTATAGAGGTAACTATAGTGTATGATCCATCCACTCCTTTTACAGGATCGGTTTTGTAAACGGCTTTTTGAAAAGGTACAATAACAGAAATAGGTTTTGATGAGATATTCTTGACCGTATAACGTTCACAAAGCATCGGTTTGTCTGTTGAAGGAAAGAATGATCTCGTAAGTTCGACTACAGGTACTGGCTCTCTATTGCGTGCCGTACCTGTATTCTGGTATCCAATAGCAAAAAGGCTTACTACCGTGAGTCGTCCGTCGATACATATCGATTTCACTTTTTCATTGTTGAGAGCCATACCATTAACTAACAACAAAGAAGCGTAATCAATTGCAAATCGTTGCATCAGGCTTGCATGTGTATTGTTGGGTATCGTCCGCAACATAGGCCATATCATTGAACGTTCCATCACAAATTGCCCATCGCCGTTTACGCCATAACGTAATACCGCTGAAACCTTTAAACCGCTCATTTCAATATGGTCATAATGGGGGAGCCGACCGTCTATTTGCCATTCTATCGCTCCACTATCCAGGATACGCCAGCGAGGTGTAGCATTAGCATTATCTGCAAGGCAGAACAATACAAAAAGCAATAAAACGATTTTCATCTTTCTGGTAAACATACTATTAGTCTATTTCTATGTAATCGAGATAAAACTGTCCGTTATCACCAGCGTCCCGTTGAAAGGCTATTTGATTTATGCCGGCTGCCAACGATACCTGAACTACTTTTTCGCTCCAGTTGGATTGTTCCTGAAATCCAAGTTGCGATTGTTTTTGACCGTTGACATATAAGCTACACGTAGCTGTCCCTTTGGAATAGTTGTAGCCCATGACATGCAATGTATATGTACCGGCGGCATCAACCTCTACATCAAACTCAACACATGCATTTACGTTTTCAAGCCCTTTGACATAAAAGCCTTCGACTTTAACATGCTGGTTGTTATCGTCTTCTGTCTCACCCTCATTGCTACAACCTGTGCAAACCAGTAATAGGGCGAGAACTACAAACCATAAATATTGAGGGTATCCTTTCATAATCATTATCTATTTATAACTGCACCATTTCTGAGTGAGGCAACAGCCGCTTTGTATCTCTTTGAATTGGGTTTGATACGTAAAACCTTACATGAATGTGGTTCAAGTCGCACCGAGTATCGGCCCGACATTGCGCCTAAATCCTGATGCAGCCACAAATCACGTACATTCTTCACCTTTCCACCTTTAATTCCCAGTTCCTTTTCAAAATCAATACCATATTCAAGCACTGTCGATTCTCTATTGAACAGCCCGACAATCCAATCTCCATCAGGAAGTTGTCCTATCCATCTCGAACTGTTTTGTTTATCCCATATACTGGTACTAAGTGGCTTACCTACAAAACCGAGTTTATTCAATTCCAGCATCTCTGTGTTTTTGTAGAATTTGGCGCAATCACCAATCGTATTATATTGATCGGTGATACCAATTGGAGAACCGCTAACCAGCAACATTGAGATATGAAACTCTCTTTCGGCATCGCTTGCCAATGTGTTGAGTTGAACAAAATCGGGATCCATTATAGTTTGTCCTTTCACCCCGATAATATCAGCCCATCCGATTAATCCATCAAAAGCACTTCGGTATTTATCACCTTGTCCGCTTTCGTTAACCTGTCCGCGCTCTTTGTCGCTGATAAACCACCATCCGCCACCGTCACAGTCAGTACTTATGCGAATCATATCCGCATAAATAATCTCGTTGCGGGCATCGTTGCGACAATTAGGAACAGAGTAACTAAGCAACATTTCATCTCCGGCTTCTTCAGCCATCCATTTCAATGCCTTGATGTATCTATTGGTTCCGTAATCCCGTTCATAGTAACCAAGAAAGTCTATCTTCAGCAACTCTATTCCCTGATCTATCATTGTTCTGATACAGCCTTTCACCCACTGTTCCGCTCCTGGTTTGTCAGTATCTATCCAGTACAGGTGATCTTCAAACTTTGTAGTGCCTACCACGTCAGTTATCGGAATGGAAGTTCCTTTGATATTATTATTCTGCACATAGGCAGCTTTAGGTACCCATAATGGGTTGAAATAGAATCCGAATCTCATGCCTTTACTTTTGAGATAATCGCCCCAATACTTCAGTCCGTATGTCCACGAACTGTCATATTTGGTCAGATAACCATATTGATCTATAGAATTGAGGTTAAATAACCAACCGTCAGTAGCTGCCATATCATATCCATAAGGTAAAAACTCCTCGGCAAGCCAGTCGATATTCTTTTTCCAAACATCTTCAGGCATTGATGTTCCATACCGGAAATTGTATTGGTACATATTCCAAAACAATGGTCCGCTGCCTCGCTTTGTGAATTTGCTTTCTCTGGCAAAGATACCTGCTGGTATTGTAAACAATACCAGCAAAAGTGTTAAAAAATTAAATCTGTGTTTCATCTTATTGAATTATTTTTCCAATCATTGTAGAAAGTTGTTTTACTTGCAATTCGGCCATACCGACAACGATGTAATCCACACCATTGAGCCCATAGGGATCGTTGTATGCACTGGAAATTACAATTTTCAGGAATCGTCCCTTTTGTGGCGTTATCGTCTCACTGTCACCGAACCAGATGGTTTCATTCTGTCGTGGAGCGTTCTCTTTAGAAAAGAGAAGCGTCCAGTTATTTAGTGCCACAGCCGAGTAATCAGCAGATGTTCCTCCATCGGCAATCGTTTTGAATAAAAATAGAGGATCGTCCGAAACATAGAAATCTATCTTCTTAATGTTCGCGTTATCTCTTCGTTGAGTCAGTCCGATATCGCTTACTTCTATTGAATTCTTCATATCTATGACAATTGTGATAGGTGTTCTCATTCCATCAAAACAATGATAATCTGTGAAGCCATAGTGGTAGTCATCTTTATTATTGAATCCATTGACATCTTTTCCCCAATAACTCGAATGCCAGTGATTGTCGAAAATTCCATCTATGATGGCTCCGGCTCCGATATTATCCCCATCCGTTGATGAGGGATTCTCCATCTTCTGGTCGCTGTTGCATAGCAATATTTTCCATTCTCTGTTGTCGGGAATGACTTGTGGATCAGCAGGTACCACAACAGTCAGGTAATAAATCTCGTCCGATACCTCTATTTGTGGGGACGAGGGGGCTGCAAACTTCAACGGAAGAAGATAGTGCTTATCTTTTTGCAATGTTGAACTTGCTACTGTCAATGTCGTTGTAGCATCATCATTGCCATTTGCAAAAGAAAAATCATTCACATGGTAGGCTCCTGCGGGAAGCGCTTCATAATTGGTTGAATGAAAATCATTATATGCAGACACCAGTTGCGCGTTTTGTGAGAAATCGAGTCCGCAAGAGAAATTGGATATATTATCTGCAATTTCGGCTTTGAGTTTTACACTCATTGAACTATATGTCGCACTTTCAATCTGTATATCCTTTTTTCCCCATTCCACTTGCTGCCCGTTTATATCAAAAACATATAAGACCCGGTTCATTTCAACATTCACAATACCCTCTTCTGTACTTTCCAACTGGAGTGCCAAAACAAGTTTAGATCCAGGTGCCGATTTGATTAACTGATATATTTTAGCTACATCAAAATTCAGATAAAGATATTTCGACGTCTCGTTAGTTGCAAACGTTAGTTCGTGAACTCCGTCTTTAAATGAATATGCATCAGGCGTTATTGTCTTGTAACTTTGATTTTCGGGCTGGCTATAATTTTCATCGATTTCCTGTTGTGTCAATGCACGCACGTTAACCGTTGCAGTCAAAGACGGGTCACTTCCTGCCTTAATAACCAGAAGAGGCTCTTCGACCGTATTTTCAGAAGCCTGCCAACTAAATATATGCTTGCCCTCGTTCTTGAAATACAATATTTTGTGATATTCTTCAGGGAATAACTTATCATTCGAATATTCGTTGCTACATGAATATACAATCTGACATACACCAAGTATTAAAATTAATTTCAATAATATCGTTTTCATAATTCTGGTAATTCTAAATTAATATTCGGGCGATTGTACTAGTTGGGGATTGCTGTATATCTCCGAGTCATTGATCGGAAGAAGATACATTTTGTTGTTCCACATAAAAGGTTGGTCCACCTTTACTCTTTGGTTAAACTCACGGAACGATGGATCTTTTTTTGCGATGGCATTAAGACCTTCACGGACACCGGCTTTGAATACCTCCGGAGCAATTGTCCAACGCCGGGCATCAAAATAGCGGTGTCCTTCAAACCATAATTCAGCATAACGTTCACTGCGCACCCAATCCATTAAACTCATATCAGAGTTTATGTCAGATAATTCTAAATCGGGAATACCTGCACGATTACGAACAATGTTCAGGTTGTCCAAGACATCTTGTTTGCTGTTCAATGCAGCATGACATTCCGCCAGATTGAGGTATAATTCCGCCAAACGTATGACTGCCAGTGGAGTATGAGCATAATTATTGCCATTATCTTGAGAGCGCCATTGGAAGTTTGGTTGTATTCTCTTTTTGGAGAAATATCCGGTTGCATTATTATCTCTATTATATCTGTCAGGGTTGTACCCATGTTTTTGCGAGTTACGCGCTTCAAGTATCAGTGGTGAGCCATCGGCTATGAACGAACTATATTCACCTCCATCGTAACAAACCCATGCATAGAAACGCGGTTCACGATTGACATTCAGTTTTATGATATCCGGATTAGACAGACCTGCCGATTCAAACCAGTCCGATTTATCGGGAAAAGTATGATCGTATTGGGGCAATTTTCCATTCTTTGTATAAAATCTTTCAACAGAGTTCAAGAAAACAGCAATACCTCCCCATCCTCCTACAGGAGAGCCGTTGTAAGTGGTGACGCCATGAGGTATTTGTGAATAGATGCCATAGTTGTCACCGCTTCCGATGGCAAAGATTACTTCTTTATTGCCATCAGTCTCACGTGTCGTATTGAGGTAACGCATGAGCATTACCGACTCTTTAAACTGGTCATCAACCCCCTCTATATTAGGCAATGGAACTCCTTGGTTTATTCTGATACTGGTGGAAGTGGCAAGGTCGAACAGTTTGCGGTTACCTTGAGTCAGTGCCCAATCAAGAGCCTCGTTGCAAGCTGTCAGGGCGCGTTCCCATTTGTTTTCATCGTATGTTCTGCTGACTAACTCCTTTCCATATCCCGGAGTTTCAAAGTTAGTGTTCTTCCAGTTTGAATAAGGGAATGAGCCATTCCACAGGGGGGAGGCGGCATAAACCAACAATCGCGCTTTTAAGGCTTTGCAAGCTGTTGAAGTAGCACGTCCCAGTTCGCTGTTCTGTACTGTTGGCGGCAATTCGAAGGCAGCCCGGTCAAACCATTCAGCTATGGAGTCTACACATACATCGAAATGCGATCTGCCCGGAAAATCCTTTTTGTCAAGGTTTTGATTGTAATGTTCAGTCACTAATGGTATAGGTCCGTATGACTCTAGTAACATAAAATGATAGAGTGCCCGACAGAACAAAGCTTCGGCTTTCCAGCGTCTTTTATCGCTCTCGGTTACTCCCGTCGGATTGCTCTTGTCAAGCTGATCCATGAATAGATGGCATCGTCCTATTCCATCGTAACAACTATTCCACGGGGCGGTTTGACTGGAAGGAGAAAGCTGGTTCCATGCCGCTTTCTGTCCGTCGTCAGCCCATAGTAAGGGGCGGGCATATTCATCGGTCGAGTTGATGAATGAGTTTTCAACTGTGTAAAACCACTCGAAATAAGTATAACATGAATGAAGGAAACCCAATGTGGAAGCTCTGTCTTTCATTGCGTCGGGCAAGTCGGCTGTTTCATCCGGGACAACGTCCAGATAGTTGCAAGAAGCCATGCAACATGCGGCAGTCACACTTAGTATGAATCGTGATATGATCTTAATGGTTTTCATATTTTATATTTTGGTTATATAGAACTTAGAATTTTAGCTGCACTCCAA
>ERZ1673737.3891-NODE-3891-length-10919-cov-4.058634_pt1 | contig 10919 bp, 11 predicted proteins | sample MGYA00580211_ERZ1673737 | MGnify/ENA primary metagenome ERZ1673737 (study PRJEB41218, sample SAMN15661789) | gut metagenome | host: Homo sapiens | place: Canada: London | collected 2015-08-20/2019-03-30 | study: EMG produced TPA metagenomics assembly of... | reverse complement strand
GATCCGAGTATACCTCGACTTTGAACTAGACGAAAGCTACACACCTACGAAAATGATCTTCGCCGCCGGGATGGGCGGCAACGACCTAGTCGAGTTCGCAACATGGGAAGGCGACGGCCCATGCGGGTGGGTAGATGTACCATTAGAAGGCGTCGGCGGACGAAACGGCGGCTGGGTACAGCATGACGCGGGAAGAAGGAAACGTCGGTCGACGAGTATGCGGCGACGGCGCCGAACTACATACCGGAACTGTGACAGTACAGACCCTGACCACGAGCATGATGAGGAGTGTGATCCGTTTTACGAAGATGAAGACGAGGGTGATAGCCAGGACGACCAGGAAGATCCTTATTCGGGGAATGTGCTTAAGGCTATGGTCATCCAGATGCGGATTATGGAGAATCATCAGAACGGGAAGGATACGCATGTTCGGGGCTTCCAGGTTTTTGCGGCTGATGATAGTCGACGCCGGGTTCTTGCTGCGCCTTCTGCTTCTGCTGATGTGAGGCTGAGGCGGCCTTCGCTTCGTGCTTCTCATGATCTGCGTGGGCGGGTGAGCGATGGTGTTGATACGGAGAGGTTGACTGCGCCTTCTGGTCTTGATGAGCCGGATTGGATGGGTGAGCCGGTGATACGATGAATGGTTTATGAGTTGAAAAGGAAAGAGAAATAAAGGACGGCGTTGCTGGGTATCCAAATGCCAAAAACGGGGTTCATATGGGAGTTTATTCGTGTCTTTCAGGTTCAAGATACCCAGTGTCAGTGGAAATATCGTTAGGCAAGTCCAGGCGAATCAACAGGTTGCATCTTAAACGGGTATTCAATTTTTGGCCTTTTTTATGCTAGTCATATCTCATATAGAAACATTGGAGCCCCTGCTCCATATTTACTTGAGCAACTTCTCCAGCTCGGCGGCGACGGCGTCACCAACCTCGGTGGTCTTGGCCTTGCCGCCGATGTCGCCAGTGCGAACACCAGCCTCGATAACGTTGCTGACGGCCTTTTCGATGATGCGAGCCTCGTCGAACATGTTGAAGGAGTACTGCATCATCATAGCGACGGAGAGGATAGCAGCAACGGGGTTGACAATACCCTTGCCAGCGATATCAGGGGCAGAACCTGCATATTCAATTAGCAAATCGCAACAAACCAGAAAGAAGAATGACAAAAACATACCGTGGATAGGCTCGTAGATACCGTTAACACGAGCCTTGCCATCAGGAACACCACTCAAACTAGCACTAGGCAGCAAACCCAACGAACCAGGAATAACACTAGCCTCATCGCTAATAATATCACCGAAGAGGTTACTAGTAACAACAATACCGTTCAGCTTCCTCGGATCCTTAACCATAAGCATAGCAGCGGAGTCAATGAGATGGTGACCAATAGAGACTTGAGGGAACTCCTTGGCCATAATCTCCGTAACGACTTTGCGCCACAGACGCGAAGTAGCGAGGACGTTAGCCTTGTCCAGGGACCAGACGGGCAGAGGGGGGTTGTGCTGCAGAGCCAGGTTGGCGGCGAGACGGGTGATGCGCTCGATCTCGTGGCGGCTGTAGGGCTCTGTGTCCATTGCGAAGCCGCTGCCGTCGTCTTCCTTGCGCTCGCCGAAATAGATGCCGCCGGTCAGTTCGCGGATGATGTTGAAGTCTACGCCCCGGCATACTTCCGCCTTGAGGGGGGAGCTGTCGACTAGAGATGGGGCGGCGAAATTGCAGGGGCGCAGGTTGCCGAATGTGCCCATTTCTTTGCGGAGCTTGAGGATTCCTTGCTCCGGGCGGACGGCGCCAGTTCCCCATTTCTTTGTGTGTGTGTTAGTGGTTGCTTTTGCTTTGCGTTGGGTTGGTGAGTTGACGTACGGGTCCGCCGATGGCACCAAGGAGAACGGCGTCGGCGTTCTTAGCAGCGGTGAGGGCCTCGTCGGTCAGGGGGGAGCCGGTGGCATCAATCGAGGCCTGCAATTGTTAGATATTGAGCTTTGGACCATGGTATATGTATACTTACACCGCCGAGGAGGTGGTCCTGCAGGTTGAAGGTGACATCACGGTTCTTTTCAATGACACGAAGGATCTACGCCAATGCAATTAGTATCTGTATCTGCATTCTGTGCTCTCCTGCATATCGCAATTGTCAAATTTACCTTGATAGCTTCGGCAGTAACCTATACTGAATGTCAGTAGATGCACGCATGGTGGGGTTCTCAACCACGTACCTCAGGACCGCAGTGGTCACCACCAAAGACAACGACGTTGAAGGCAGACATATTGAAGCAGAGAATACAAATGAAAGTGACTCAATTGGTGTTCAGGGGAGCTGCAGTTATAAAAACGGCGGGCGGGTGAATTCGACCCCGCCATCTCCGAAATCGGCGGCCGATGACATAAACGCGGCGTCGCTTATTCCCGGTCTATAGCTTCATCTATATCTTCAATGCATAGCTACATTTGAAACACGGTCTTGGTTTAGTTGCCATTCCAGTGAACTTCTTCGATGCACGTGTAACAGCTAGTCAGATTACATCGCAAACAGGAGACAATTGAATCAACAAAGTCAGATAGTCCATGGAACAAGGAAGACTAAACTTGAAAGCATATTCAATACACAATGGCCGTCGTCAGATCCCTCATTCCAAAAATGAAACTCAGTCCACCGCGGCTAGCGTCTTTGACGCAGGAAAAAGCATTAAAGGATGTATAATGGCATTAAGAATGACTAAAAGAAACAAGATTGAAAAACAGAAGCCAGGCAAAAAGCTCAAGCCGAGAAAATGGGTAAACGTGAAGAGTGAAGAAGAGGGGAAACAGAAGAAAAAGAAAAGCGAAAGGGTAGTAAAACACAACCCGCGTGTGTACTGTACAAAGTTCCAGAAAGCGGACTATGTCTGGGCCACCAAAACGAGCAGTAGTCAAAACAGCTCATGAATAGGATCCAGCTACCAGACCAACCATTGCCCTAGGGAGGAAGGGACAGCTCCAACTGCTGTCCGCTTGATCGTCCCTGAAAACACAGACCGTAGCTCCAAGACATGCATGACAAGAAGGAAAGAAGGAGAAGGGGATGAATAAGGTGAGAGATATGAGACATCTGCTAGATGCACAATCAGCGGACTAGCTAGCTACCGTGTTGGTAGCATTCATGTCTCAAACTTGTGGCCTTCATTTCTTGCGATTGGCCCGGCGGGCCTGGAGATCACCCTCAGCCATCCAGCGGGCGGCATTGACCATCTGCACCACATTGACGAACTGCTTAAAAGCCATGACGGGGAGCGAGATGCCGGTGATGATCCAGGGCCAGGTGCTCTCGAGCTTGTTGGCACGGGCCATCTCGAGGGCGCCGGCGCTCCATGGGCTGGCGAAGAGACTGGCGGGCTCGGGGGGGGGGGGGTTTCCGGGCTGAGCGGAGGAGGCCTGGGCTTCAGGGACGGGCTGCAGGAGCGAGGGAGACAGAATGGGCGAGGAGAAGGAGAGAAGGTAGAGGCCGATGAAGAAAGCTTCGTTGAGAGCGCAGCAGATGAAGAGGACGGTCTAAGTGAGGGAGTGGATTAGCTTGGCTGGTAAGTATAGCTTATCGTTGTGGCTTACCTTGCTGTGGTAGTATTGGTAGAGAATCCAGCTGCGGCTGGAATCGACCTTCTTGTGGCTCTGGTCGGATCCTCCCATGCTGAGAGTCGCGTACATGTGCATGTAGTGACTGGCCATGTCGAGGCAGATCAACCCCTGGAAGACGATTGCCCAACGCGGCCAGGCGGAGCTCAGGAAGACCAGCAGACAAGCGGTTGTGCAGCGGTCAGTCACCATGTCCAAGACTGCACCGAAGGTGGTGGACTGGTTGAAGTAACGCGCTGCGTAGCCATCCAGCGCGTCTAGCAGACATGACACGGTGTAGAGGAAGGAGCATGTCCGGGGGTGGAGGGGCATGTAGTATAGGGAGGCGAAGGTCAGAACGACTCGGGAGTATCCTGGGAGCTAGTCAGACGCTAGAACTGATCACGGTCCGGAAAGGCATCCTACCGATGATGTTAGGGGCAAAGAGGAAGATGTTCTCCTTGGGCTCCTCCCGCGCGGCAGACTTAGATCTCTTCTTGGAAGGCGTGCGCTTAGATGGCGTTGACACAGAGCCATTTCCGCTAGGTGAGTCTTCGCTCTCCTCTGCGGCGAGAGCGGCCTTTTGTCGTCGTGTTCGTGCGCTCATTGTGAATATGTGTGGCGGGACTTGGGGAGCTGAAATGGGTTCAGAGTCGACTGGAAACGGGTCGATCGCGATTCTTTATAGCTGGATATCACGGCTGTCAGCTTGATGCAGCCAAGGCCAGGCAACAAAACGGAATTCGGAAATAGGCATACCGTGAAGGCTGTCCAAAAACAGATAATGATACGGAGTTCCCAGGTGGGATAAGGATAGGAGATAGAGGTGAAAGGAGGGTCAAAGATCTGAAGATCGGGAGTTGGCAGGCAATCAAAAAGAAGATGAAAAAAAAAAGAAAGACAAGGGATGGAAGATTGAAGATCAGGAGAGTTGGAATGTCCACAGTCCCTGACGGATTACTCGGATCCTTGGAAGCTTCCCGGGAACCCACTGTAGGATCTTCACTTAACTGAAACAGTGAATATTTTGTGCGTACAGTGTAGATGCGTTGTCTACTCGTCCTTATGCTAATATCTTTCTTATCTCTAACTTTAACTTCCAGCGTTGTTTACGCCCTCTTAGTCAGACAAGATATCTGTCCGAATAGACGCCCGGGCAGCTATGTCATACCTAGTGTCCCTATTATACAGAACATATAAGACCTCTCAAATACACGCGCATCTGATCCAATATAGCAAAAAGCCACAGCCTCAGGCTGCAACATCTTATATTCACAACCATTTCATGCAAAATACTCTCAACCTATAGACACCACCAATTATATGCGACAGCCAACAGGCCAAATAACAGAAGTATATACAGAACAAAGCTCAAAAGAAGAGCCATCATGTCCGTGACCTGCGCGGATCAGTAGCATCCTGACGACGCCACTCACGAGACTCCTTAGTCCCCAAACTCCCAACACCACCCTCGAGCCTTCTCTCCCAACCGCCAAGACGAATAACAAGGCAAGTAGCGTTGTCACCCTCCTTAGTAACCTCAGTGGAGAAATTGACCACGTCGCGCGCGCCCTGCTCAGGCGTCCTGGATTCCTTGACGATATCCACAATCTCCTGGTCAAGAAGGGTACCACTGATACCATCGGAGACCATAACCAAGAACGAGAACTCTGCGGGTCCCATTTCAATGCGTTTAAGTTCTGGTTCGGCGGAGACGCCGATGCGCTTGGAGTGCATGTCGCCGAAGGCGCGCGTGTTGGCTAGCCCGCTCATGCGCTCTTCGCCGAAGGAGTCTGTTACGAAGGTTGCTGCATAGCGGCGGAGTCGGCTTGCTTCGATTGGTGAGGAGGGGTGGTGGTTTGATGTTACTGGGATTGCTTCGCCTGTTGTTGTTGAGCAGAGGAGCATACGGGTGTCGCCGACGTGGGCTACTAGGAGACTTGAGGGTCCGACGGGGTGCCAGAATGGGGTAGGGGTGGGTGTTGAGATCATGGCGACGCTCCCTGTGCTGCCGCCCTTGAATCGATTGGGTCCGCCGATTTTGGGGGAACGGGTCATGCTGGGTCGGTGGAAGATTTCATCATCGTTTAGAGGTCTCTCGGCTTGGACAAGGTCATCGGCTCGTTTGGAAGCTTGCGCTTTGATGAAGTCGAGGTCTGCGCGGAGGAAGGCGTATTCCATGACTTCTTCGATAGAAACGTGGTTTGAGATGCTGGGGTCATCAGATTCGAGGCCATGATAGGAGAAATGAGGCGGCTTGAATCGCTTGAAGTAACCACCCACTATGCGTCTCCAATTTTGTACAAGGCTCTTCTCCAGATCTCCGAGTTTGTTCCGGTTGCCTTCTTGCATGACAGGTAGCTCGCTGTTGGAAGGTGGCATTTCCGCGCCAAGCTGGAGGCTGGACTTGAGATCGATATCTACCGCTGCTTCCTGGATATATTCGTGCAAGTAGTCCCTCAAGAACGCACTGCAATCAACTCCGCCATGGCCGTCAAAGACACCGAAATAGAAGACTTGCGGATCACCGCTAGCTGTCTCCGCAGCCCGCGACTCGCGCGGCTTGGGCAAAGGATCTCCGTTATTCCGCCGTCTGATAGTCAGCGACGTTGGAGGCCGCTTGGCAAAGGCCGGAATATCAATGACACCAGCTTGGTATGTGTCTTCATTGGCAGGGCGGGTGCCACGGGCGGTAACGGCGCCGAAATGGTGCTTCGCGCTGCGAAGTGGAATACGGACAACGGTTGTCTCGCGATCTATTAATGCTTGGTATGAAGCCGAGGCAGAAGCTGGCGACTGCGGCGTATCTCCGGTATGCGGTACGGAGGCGGAGCGAGGTAGCTTATGGAACGGAGAGGATGGACCACGGGGATCTGGGTGGAGGGAGGACGAGGGCAGATGTGTCACAAAGTAATCGTGGAACTGTGGCTGCTTCTTCGCCGTCGACTGGCCATTGGGTAACGCAGGGTCGGAACTGTAGTATCGCGCTCGAAGAAGGGCGGAGCCTGTTGCGATTAGCTATATGTTGGAGGGATATGGCGTCCGCACGTACTGTAACGGTCGGCCGAGGTCCAGACTCGGCCTGTTACTCGCCTCGCTGCAAGGAGAGTCATTGGCCCATTGAAGACAGTGAGGTTGAAGGTCAAAGGAGAGATGAATCGGGCGTGGGGGAGGCCTGGCCCGAGCTTCGGCAGATAAGAAGAGTTGGGTCGGCACATCCCTTCCGGTATCGAACTGTCTATACTACATTCTATACTACATTCTATACTTCAAGGTGTACTGCACAAATACTAGACGATAACATATATAAGGGACCAATCAGTAATCGTATCAGCAGAGACAATGCGTCTACATAGAGCCATGCATGTCAAAGACCCAACTCATGGGCTCCGTTTTGCAACGTTACATCACTACGACAAATGGAAGATGTTTCGATAATTTGATTTTGGTAATGTAGAGCATTCGATATGTAGGCCACGCTACTTAAACAATCATATCGAAGAAGAAAAGGCTCAGACTCATGAAGTGGCCACAAAAAATCACGCTAAGAAAATCGGCACCTACCAGGAGCAGAATCATCCAGAGAGGCCCAGGCAAGAAGTCAAGGAATCTGCTTTCAGAAAATGTGCCAGGTTAGAGATCAGAGAACCAGTTGGGGACCCACGGCAATGGCTGTTGAGAATAGCCGATTAGATGGCCTTGGTGCGAGAGAAGAGACTGCTGTAGACGGCATCCACGACAGGCTGGGCGGTAATCTGCTTGCCGCCAAAGAAACGGCCGTTGAGGCCCTTGATCGCGTTCTCGCCGCCCTGGACACGATCGAACTTGAGGTAGATATCGCCTTGGGAGTTGGGATCTAGCGAAATGTGAACAACATGGCCATATTTCTGGTCGCACTCCGAGCGAACGTCGTCCTCCAATTCTTTAATCCAGGTTTCGCCGGTCTCCCTGTGACGTGTTAGCACTTGTTTTTTAATGGGTATCGAGGGTACTTACTCGGCAGGATCAAACATATTGCGCAGCATCACACAGCGGCTAGCCATGTTGACATTAACGGGAAGGGGTTTGGTCTCGGTTTTGGGTCGGAGGACCTTCTGCTGGTCTTCGGCCGAAGGTTGGGGGTCATCTGTTCGTGCGAGTTTCCTCATCAACGCGTCCCTACTGTAATTGTTGAAGTTCACACCGGCAACATCGGTGTCGTCAAGGGCACTGGCACCGCCGCCCTTTTCGGATTCACGGCCGCCGGCACGATCAAAGCTGTTGGAGCCACCAGCTTGGATACCACGTCCACCTTGACCGGAGAAGGAAGAGCCCTGGAACTGTTGGCTGCTGGATTGAGAGCCCTGCTGACGAGTGGCGTTCGACTCGGGGGTGAACTTATCATTGCCAAGGCCGACACGAATGGCGCGTCCAGCGAGGTCGAAACCGTTCATCTTCTCCAATGCCTCACGAGCTTGGGTTGGGTCGTGGAACCTAAACAAAGTCAGTAAATGAAAGGTGAAAGTATGGAAGAGAAGACGTACTGTACAAACGCATATCCTTTGCTGCGGCCAGTCTCATCCTTCTGTAGCTGAACAAACTCGAGCTCGCCAAAGGGTTCGAAGACGTTCTGGAGGTCACTCTCAGTAATGCTGAAATGAACGTTACCCACGTAAAGTCTGTGAAAGGGAGCTGTGTGTTGGGATCCGGAGCTAGCCTCGGGGTTACGGGCCTGTCGGTTTTTTTCCGCCTCGGTCAATTGCGCGATAATGGGAATGCCTAAAAGCTTCTGGCCGGTGAGTTGAATGGCAGCGGGGACCGATTCTTCATCCCTAAATTCGACGTAGCCGACACTGTATGAAGATTAGTATGTTTGTTATAGGAAGGACTGGAAAAGAGACGTACCCTTTGGATCGGAGGCTCACGCGATCCTTAACAATCTGGGCATCCTTCACAGGGCCGACCTTTTCGAAGAATTCAGCCAGCTCCTTGGATCGGAGACGGGCAGCAAGTTGCTGCACAAAGATAGTGCGCTTGTCGCGTTCATCCTCGTTGAGCACAGGGGACTTGCTGTTGCCCCGGCGGCTGGGAGTTCCGCCACGGCGGTCCTGGCGGGGGCGTCGCTCGTCATCGCGCTCACGACGGTTAGGACGATAGTGGCGATCATCGAAAGGAGAACGAGAGCGAGCACGGCCTCCACCTCGGTAGAAATCTCCGCTAGAACGGTAATCATCACCACGGCGGCGAGGGCGGCGGCGATCACTTTCGCGGCTGCGGCTGCGGCGTCGGCTTCTCTGGCTTCCGTTAGCACTGCCAAGCTCGCTGCGTGGGCTCTTCATGTCTTCATCGCCATCGATATCGCGGTCAGGACGACGGCGTCTCTCGCGGGAACGGGTACCCTGGTCATCGGGGTCTGCACGGGGGGAGCGGTTATCACGGTCATCAGACCTGGTGGGGGTCTCGGTGGGGGCTGCATCAGTGGCCTCCAGGAGAGCCTCGACGTTGAGTCCCGACATGATGAGTGGCGTTGCGACTCGGGGGAGGGATGTTACTTGGCTGCGGTCAGACAGCGAAAGATGAAGCAAAAGTGACAGTCAACCCTTCCTGAGCAGGAGATCGGTCTCTCGACAAGGCACAGGGTGAAATGGCTGTGGGTTAGATTGTGGATATCATATAATTATCGGGGGGAAAGTGATGGGGGAAGAGAAGGGCGGTGAAGGTGATAAATCACGTGATATATGAGTTTTACGTGGCGACAGGCGGTTGCCCCGGATTCTGCCGGGGGTTTACCACCCGTTTTAGCAGCTGTGCTCTGGTGAATCGTGTGAGATTCAGTGGATGCGGAAGATTTACAATTTCAGAATGCTCATTCACAAGGGGCTAACGTGGACATTATTGATTGCATTATGATTAATGTGCATATAGACTGATAAAAATACTTGAAAATATAGGGCTCGTCATCCAGCATTGTACAATGACCGGAATCGGATGAGGAATTCCACTGTACAATAAGTAGACCCTCCAGGGCCGGAAAAAAAACCTGCAAACTCCGTAGGTGCCAATGAATAGTAGAGAGTCGGATCACAGAGACTGTCGTACTCGACGTGAAGTCGTGACCCGAGGGCCGAAGCCATTAGATATGGTTGGTATAGAAAGGCTCACTGAGCTTTTGTTCCCTTGGGAGGGGGAGTCTCCAGCTCAGTGCCAAAGACACGATCCCAGAACCGACTTGTCACCCCAAAGCCATTCTCAAAGTCGGCAAAGTGGTGCTGGAGATGGTACTTCTTGAGTTCCTTATAGTGCAGAGGGAGGCTAGAGTCACGTTAGCCTTGTACCTCTGCGGAGAAGTGGAGTGTAAACTTACTTGCGGTGGTGTAGGAAATAATGGGTCAAGTCATAGCAGATATATCCGAAGACTCCGCCGCAGAATACTGTCACGGCTGCGAACCAGTTGTAGAAGAAGACTGTGTGGGCTAGCTTCCAGAAGGGGATAGCCAGGATCACGAATAGCGTCGGGGGCATGACAAGGCGGTACTTGTCCATAGGGAGGTAGTGGTGGATACCGTGGAGCAGGAAGTGAAGGGTCAGACCGACACGGTTGTCAGGAAGCCAGTGGTCAACGTGGAAGAGGAATCGGTGCATCAGATACTCGATCAGAGTCCACAGGCAAACACCGCTAATCCAGTAGGAGGCAGTGACAGAAACGTTTCCAAGTCCTGATAATCCGACCATGGTTCCGTAGATAACCGGAGGCAGCCAGATGGACGGAACAACATACCACGAGGTCTTGCTGAGAGGCTCAAGAAAGTTGCCGAACCGAGGAGCAGACTCTCCGCCCCGGTAGTGACGGGGCCGGTGAATCTGCTCCAGATAGAACTCCTTGGAGAAGTTGCTGTTCCATAGCTGCATGAGGAGCGGCTTGTTCAGGTCCAGGAACTTGTGGGTCTTGAAATCCTGGGTGTAGTCCGTGTCGATCGAGAGATCTTCCGCGCGGGACAATCCGGTGCTGGCGTAGATGGGAGCTGAACCTGTTTCGGTCTCAATGGCAGTAGTGGACGATTTTCCGGGCGTCGAGCCATTGGAGACGAAGCCAATGTGGTAGTCGTCCAAGATTTCATAGGCAGCATCGGTATGTTCGTGGGAGATGTCGTCCTTGAGGATGTCTGTAGCATCCTTGCCTCCATACTCCAGAATCAAATCACCGCCACCGGGGTGGGCGTCCAGGAAATCGGTGACATCGTAAACATTGCGCCCCAAGGTAACGAAGCAGGACTTGGCGGTGTTATGGGATTCAACCTCGGCGGAGGTGAATGTCGGCAAGACCCTTCCCGGCATGATACGCGAAAATGGAAT
>ERZ1673737.3890-NODE-3890-length-10919-cov-4.139543_pt1 | contig 10919 bp, 10 predicted proteins | sample MGYA00580211_ERZ1673737 | MGnify/ENA primary metagenome ERZ1673737 (study PRJEB41218, sample SAMN15661789) | gut metagenome | host: Homo sapiens | place: Canada: London | collected 2015-08-20/2019-03-30 | study: EMG produced TPA metagenomics assembly of... | reverse complement strand
CAAGAAGGGAATCAGGAGGCTCGGCCTCAGCATTATATTACCAGTGAGGATGGCAAGGGCGAGCAATCTGTGATGCAGGGGGAGGAATGGCCTGAAAGGATGACCAAAGGCATGGATGCAATGGGTTCATTGGGGGTTATTAATGCTAACTGGGGATAGGTAAAATGTTGACGACGCCATCGCGGCTCTTCAAGTTGATCATTCCGTTAACAATCGTTGGCAATCCCGGCCATGAAAAAGGTAAGCTAAAGTTACCTGCAATTGAATTGGCCAGTCAACTCATTTATCGACAGAGATCGAACCGATAGCTATTCTCGTCCACCCACAACAACCTCTATCCTACCTAGAACGCCTGATCCAGTCCGAACTCCCCCCAATCAAAGGACAAACAGACAAACTCCGACCACCAGCAGTATCCTTCATCGCACTTCAGCACGAAGACAACGCGATTAAACCTAAAAAGAGAATTGAAGATGATATTGACGTTGATGCACACCACCCGGACAGCATCAATATCAAAGATTTCGTCCCAGGAAACGACGGTGTCGGCGGCAGTAAGCCACTCGGCAGCAAGCCAGTCTCCCATCGTCGTCGTACTCAGGATGAAGATGCAGAAACTTACAGCTACCCACGAAATACGGATTCGGAAGACTCGGAGGATGGCGAACTAGACCGGTTCGTGCGCTGGTCTCAGGCCACCGAAGTAGGCGATTTCATCCGCGACGCAGCTAGAGCGCGCGAGTTCATCGTTACTATTGAAGGTGCACCAGCGGGTCTAGGCCAGATCCGGGTTGCAGTACCATCATTCAATGAACGCACGTACTACCTGCGCATGCGGCTGCGTAAGCTCTCGCGGCGGATTCAAACATTGGCGGAAATTAAAGAGACATGCGATGCCTTGGCGCATCGGGGGGCTCAGCGCGTTGCAATTGGTGGATTTGGAATCCTTTCCGTCTGGTGGTTCACGGTCTACAAGTTGACGTTTGAAACTGATTTGGGATGGGATACCATGGAGCCGGTGACCTACTTGGTCAGTTTGTCTACCTTGATGGGAGGTTATCTGTGGTTCTTGTATCACAACCGTGAGATTTCTTACAAGTCAGCACTAGATTTTACGGTCAGTGCCAGACAGAAGAAGCTGTATCAACTGCACAAGGTGGACTTGCAGTTGTGGGAGTCTTTGATTGACGAGGGTAACTCTCTTCGTCGGGAGATCAAGAATATCGCTGCTGAGTATGATGCCGAATGGAATGAGCGTGCCGATGAACAAGATCGGCGCGTGACAGAAGTCCTCAAGTCTGAGCGCAGACAGAAGAATAACAAGCAGCACGAGTCTGATGACAAGGATGACAAGGACGACGACTGATCATCTTGTCTCTCTTCTTGTCTTCTCTCATCATCTCTTAGTCTACACAGACTTGTTCGTTATACCAAAGATCTCGTTCATATCGGTTCATTATTGCAACAATAGATATTAGACAGACTGGATATGACAAAAAAGAAATAATACACAAACCAAGAACAAAAAGCAAAGAAAAAAATAAAATCACAAAGTCCCATTCCGCACAGGATCATAATACTTCTTCGGCGCCGTCTCCTCAACCTGTCTAGAGCGCCTATCTACAGAAAAAGCGCACGAAAGTCAGCAACAACACCCACTCAAGGATACCAAAATAACAAAACGAATACATGTACATACCAGACTCAACTGCACCCCCAGCAGCCCCAGCCTCCCCCTTCCTCCGATTCCGATTATTCCTTACATCCCGCGATCGAAAAACGCTATACAACAACCACCCAGCAACCCAATTGGGTCCATACTCGCCATTGGTAATTCCACGATCAAACAACGGCCTCGTAAGCGGTGCTGCGTTGCGCCAGATCTCGAGAATCGCCCAGCGCTGTCGGTCTGGTCGGATGTGGTGCCAGAAGAACGGCGGGCGTGTGTTTGGGTCTGCGCGGATGTTGTCGAGGAGATTGGAGGTGTCTTGGTTCATGCGGTTGTAGACCATTATTGCTTCGTCCTGAGTAAGGGAGTTTAGTGTTAGATTGGATTGGATATGATTAGAGGGAGAAGGTGGGAGGTGATTGGACTACTTACGCGCATGGCGCGGTAGTATTGCTCGTGGTGGGCATCTTGGGGGTTTAGACCCAGTGCATGCATGAATTCTTCTTTGGAGACTCGGGGTCCGACGGGCATTGTTTTGGTTGATGGATGGATTCCTTGATCTTGGTAGAACGGGGACGAGGATTTGGGAGATTGCCTCAAACGTAGAGTGAATCCGAACTCGGTATAATATTCAAGACTCAAGAGAAGAAAAGCCACAAGCTGAAGAACGAACCCCAATAACCAGAGCTAAAGTCAAGACTTTATATCAACGACCAAGGAGGTCCAAACAGACTCCCTCCGTCCATCCACGAAGCAAATACCTACCTACCTACCACCCTCCACATCCCTTCCCAACAGCCGTTCGCAGCCTTAACCAATCCAAACTAATTGCACAAATCCGAAGCCGTCCATGAGCCGATGCAATCAGATCCAAAGCGCGGAACGAGGCAGAGCCAGCGAACGGCCAGGCGCGAGACAGAGACAATCAGACAAGCGGGGAATGAGGAGCCGGCAATCAGATAGACGAGGATGAGGACAGGACGAGAGCTCGAGCGCGAGCATGAGCATGGGCACGAGTATGAGGACCGGGTTTCTATTCCTAGGACTAGCTAGCTGTTAGCTGCTAGAAGGCTAGGCTAAGATGTGTTCGAGACTAAGACATACGCTGATTACTCTTTCCTTTGGATGCGTGCGTGTATGTTGCATGCATGGCTAAGGTAATTGATGGGGATAGTGTAGACTGTGCAGTATGGTGGGTAGTTGATACATAGGGCTAGGCAGGGAGACCAGTAAGATCGTTGGCTGTTTCCTCGCCTTGTTCGCCTTTCTGGCGCCTACGGATTATTTCTTCGGCAGTAGACGTTATGCTGCATTTACGTTGCGTTTTCGGGGTGGTGCAATGCACGTGTATGATCACTGCCCGCCCGTTGATATACAACCCCGGACTACGTCAAACTGCACACTGCAAACCGCAAGCCGCTGACTGCAGTGCAGAGTGCAAGCCCCGGGCGGGTGATACACCTCCACAACTGGCTGGGTGAATAGGGAATTTGTTGGGGCAGCTGGGACCCATGAGTCGTGGTGGGACGGTCAAGGAGAGTAAAGGGTTAGGGGTCAGGACGAGGATAGCGAGACACACAAACAGGTGAGCAGTCTGAAGAGAGAGAAACCAAAAAGGCAAGAGGGTACTTGAACTAGTACCTCGTAGTACGAAGTCTATTTTACATTGCCACTTTCTACCACCCGAAAGATTACCGTCGAAGACAAGCAAGACAGTCAAAAACAGAGTCATCTTGGATCCAAACCTGGGGTCGAGGACTGAGTACGGATGGCGATGGGCTGGTTAGGTACCTACTGAGGACACTTTTTTTGAGTTCGAATCTGCTATCCGAGACAGACGTGTAGGAGATATATGTATGCTTGCATGCATGAAGAGGGAGGTTTCGAGGTTTATCTTTGGGGGTGGAAATGTACACGTCCAGATCTATATTACAACTGGAGAGTCAAGTCTCGGGAGGTGTGTAAGTATCTCTACAGTACGGTAGCTCTGGTGGCTGGTCTCGTTGCCACGCACCTGTACGCTTCCATGATGGGGACGATAGAGAGAAGAGAGGACCCAGTGTGATTGTAATAAAATGGGAACATGCAGATATAGCCGATGACGTGGGCCGGATACTGTGCAGACATGTGGAGAGAGCTCGAGCCCGAGAGGTCATATTGTCCATATAGTAGTATCGAGGCTCTCTGAGACCAACCCAGCACCCGCGGAATATCTAACCCCTGATAGCGGGAATTAAAGATGAACTGGCCCCCTGCATCTATCCGCCGGATTGGCCTCCGGGCATCCCGCAAGGAAAAAAAGCCCTTCGAGTCTGCTGTGTGACCAGCCAGACTAGACCGGGCCAGGATGCAATTTGGTAGTCTCGACAGACCGAGACCCCAAACGGTGCAGTTATTGCGTCTCGGGTTTTAACACTGGGACATTGCCTACTGGGCGCGTACTTGCTTCCGTTGCGGGGAATTTGGGAGTACAGGACGTAGAGTACGTACAGCTTGACTCGATTCTGGTTCTGTTTGTGATACATTCTGTGCAATGCAATGTATCAAGCCTCGTTTGGTGTTAAGTTGGTGATTACGGTTGGGGACAGGGAACTTGGCGAGTCAACGATAGATCTAAACTCTTTGATGAAGGTTTCAGTCTATCATATTGAGTTGTCGTGTGACGGATTGCCTTTCGAGATCTAAAATTTGACGGTGGGGCGAAGCTAGTCAGCCTGGCTAGGAATCAAACTAATTTCAGTTTATTAGAAGGGATGTGAAGGGGTTGATGATGTATCGACTTTCCAATCTCTGAGCTGTCAGGCTTTTCATTGTTGTCTTTCCTTTCACCTGCTTCAACAAAGTTGACATATGTACATGAGGTGCGAGCCAGTCAAGGCACACTATCTGGACGATGCATACCTCCGAGGCTACATTTGCATGCTTTCATAACCGTTGAGAGACTGGTCTATTGAACGGGCCAGCCACCTCGTCGGATTGTTTGCCCTCTATACTGTTCACTGATTGCGAACAATGGGTCATTACTGGATGGGTTTAGCCATAAGGACTTCCGCATATGAAGATAGCAACACCCCAAGTAGACATAACACGTTAGGTTGTCAAAATGCGAGAGTGCATCTGAATGTAACCGGCGCTGCACCTCCATCCAAGCTCAATGCTCTACCTATACACGTGTAAGTCAGTATCCGCCCACAACTCTCTGTCCTTATGCAAATGCAGCTATAGGCGCAGATACAGCAGTAGAGCTCCATACGTATATATAAGTATACAACCTACCTGACACCAGAAAGAGCCATGCAACTACCCCTCCCAGCACAACAAGACTCTTACCACACGAGCATAAGAAAAGAAACCAACGAAAATAAATAACTCAATAAGAAAATCCAATCGCATCCAAATACACAAGAAATAAATTGAATGCGAAATGATGCAACCTACAAAAACCACCAAACCCAAACAAGCCCAAGTGAACTAAAACCAACCTAACAGACAACCAATAACCAGCCCCAAACACCATCGATCGAAAATAAGCTTCGATTAGGTCGGGCATCACTCCCAGATCGGGCTTGCCAGGAACAAGTTGAATCAAGCTTATCTGGGCAGGCCCACGCAAGTAAGTGGCTGAAGGAAGCTTTTTAGGGCGCCACCCGGGTCCAGGGCTTGGTTTAGATTGATTCAGGATCGGCTGTACTGTATATGTATAAAGTATAAGGGGGCTTACTTCCCCGGACTTTTACATTTGAACTTTGTCTTTTGTTTCTGCTCGCATGTGGCTTTCTTTCAGTTCTGCCCAGGTGGCCGGAAACCAGTTTCCTCATTCGTTCTCCTTGCAATTTACAATCTACAAACCATGACTACACACTGCCTACCAATTCAACGAAGCAGAGCGAGACAGAGCCATTCGGATTTCCATATCTCGGTACTGTCCAAGACTCCTCGGAATCGTCACGATTCTCGCGCCTGCGCCTACGTGACAGACAGACCAGGAATATCCGTTCAACACCCGTTTGCCAGGAGAAAGGAAAAAGATGGCGGGGAATTGGTTATGTACGTCAAGAAAGCCAGAGAAAAGCCAGGTTCAAAAAGGATAGGAGGGAACAGGAAAGGGAATGATTGGGCGAGGTAAGGGATAAAGGTAAAGGCAAAGGGAGTGGAAGAGGGTAGGGTAAAGATGATGAAAAGGAAAAGCCGTGTGCCATGCTCCATCCGTCGCTAAAAAGAAAAAGGGGGTGGTATATCAACCAGCCCGCATGACCGTGACCATGACCTATTTCGAAGCTGAAGCTTGCTTGGTCTCTTTCTTGGGCTCCTCCTTGGGCTTTTCCTCCTTCTTCTCTTCCTTCTGGTCTTTCTTCTCCTCCTTCTTCTCCTCCTTATTCTCTTCGGGCTTCTTTTCTTCTTCGTCCTTCACTTCCTCGCCATAGTATCGGCGCAGGAGCTTCTCGACCTTGCGGTATGCGGTCTTGACGTCGTCCAGGGTCTTCTTGATCGCCTTGAGAGAGACCTCGTTATCCGGTTCGTCGATGCTGCCTGTCTCGTCCTTGCTGGCGCCGAAGTGCTGGATCTTCTCGCAGCCATCCTTGACCTTGACCAGACCGAGTGTGGCAGACGAACCCTTGAGGAAGTGACCAAGAGCGGAGAGTTCGCTAAGGTTCTTCTCGTCTCTATTTGGTATTAGCCTTTATCCACTGAAAATGAAGAAGACGAGCAACTCACAGTTGCTTCTGCATTTTCTTGAAGGTGTTTTCAGCCTGCTCGAAGAATCCATAGACGATGCTCTTGCTGAAATCGCGGTCTTCCTCGTCATCATCCATCTCAAGGATCTGTTCGAATGTGCTCTCATCGAGGATCTCCTTGTAATCAGACAGCTTGGGCGGGCCCTGCTTGGCCTAGTCTCGTCAGTCCATGAAGCACAACTTAAAATAACCAGCAGCACTTACCGAGTCGGTCTTCTTGGTATCGGGTGGCGCCATGATGTGTGTGTTGTGTGAGAATATAGAGAGATGAAGGAGGAACGTGGCACACGCCGATCACGGAAGGATCGCTTGTGTCGTGTTTTCGATCTGTTGCCCAATCCAGGTGGGATAGGCGGATCTGCAAATCCGTGTCAGTTAGATCCAATGATGATACCTCGAAATCGCAAATATCAGCACTCGCATATGTTGTCTTACAAGGCCAGGGTGTTACGGATCCAGACACGCAGGTAGTAAGGGTTTTTGCGGGGAGGGTGGAGGGGTCTATGGTCAAGGGAAGAGGGGCACAGCCAGAGAGATCGAAGTATGGCTGACAGCAGGGTCGTAGCTTACTGTGAGCGCAAGCCGGGGAGTACAGGGGAAGCAATCAGAGGAGGTGGGGGGAGATTAAGTGTGTGGTATATGAGCCCCGAACATTCGCATATATAGCCACTAGCGCGGAAAAAGCCAGGGTCCCAGAGCAGGGGAGAGGGGGAGGGCGGGCGGGGGGAAAAAGCACAGAATGCTAAGGTGAAAATCCTACCTTATTTTTGGATTGAGCAGATGAAGCTCCAAAGAAAAGAAAAAGAAGGACAGGAAGAAAGGGGGGTGGAAGAAGTTGAGAGGGGAAAAGAGAGAAACGGAGGGGCGGAGAACGTTAGGTGGGTATGCAATCGGCAACTTGAGTATTTTATAACTTAGCATTTTTCTATATTCTCATCATTTTTATCTATCTTTATTATCTCAGCTTCACGATCTTCATAGTCACAGACTTGAGAGAATAAAAATGAATTGCCCACCTATGGTCTATGGTGAAGAGGGTAAGAACACACTTTGACCGTAAATTGCTTATACGGGACGAGATCATAGCCGATCCCAGGAACGTCACTGTAGCCCTGTCACACATACGAGGACTCGGTATACTGTACGGAGGTCAAACAGTAAAGCTTTTCTCCCTAGAGATCCACCAGCTGAACTTCCGCTCAACCTCTGAGACAAGATAGATATCTTCGCAAATTTTTTAGCACGTAATCATGAGGAACTATAAGGAACCGATCAGGTCTGGGCCCCCGAGGACCGTTTCCAAGAAATGAGTGTGTGTTGCATGGGTGAACCGCATCTGACGTAGAGCTGAAGGCTCCACGGATCCTTTGTCGAGAAAGGGGGCGGTTGTCTGCTGAGATATTACCAATGGCAGGTGATTTGCGATTTTCCTTTCGGTTGTTCCCGTGGCTGGCGGGAGGCTGGACTCAATGCTAGTTAAAAAAATGCCCACATCGCAGCCATCTCTTTTACTTATATAGAAACGGGGCATTTGTGCATCTTCGTGCCGTTTGCTGGTTTGCACGCGAAGTGGTTGGTTCCAACCCTGTTTGCACCAATCAGACCTGGCTAACATAGCCATGACATCATTAGAGTGGAGATTAGCCAGCCTCTGATGTCATCGCCCGTAACGGCAATTACTGTTTACCCTACGTCATCATATACTCCAACAGAATAACTAACTTATGTTATACGGAGTGCAGGCATATGGATAGGGATACCAACGATATCAGCTTATATATACTTTTTGGGTGTAACATGTCTTAGTTTCAAGACACGAGTAGGTGTGTCGCTCCACTTGCGGCTATACTCCGTCGTAGTCTGGAGCCCACACTTCAACGTGGAAGAACACCCAATTTAGTATCAAAAGCGAGACGATGGAGCACGAACATGTTGTCTGTTGGCTATTGACTGACGTGGGGGCGGGGGCACCCACACCCCTACAGTACATATATATCTAAGCACATTCCTATCTTGGCCCCAAGTGCGTCCTATCTCGGTACGATCAATGCAAGTGCGAGGAACAGACCACAACCCCGATATCAGTCTCGGACAACACCCCAAAACCAGTCAAGTCAGACACACCTGTGCAGTATATGTGATCCCCGTCACGCAATACGAGGTGACAGACGCCCCCGACGATAGTTCGGACTAGATCGTGCAGTGGTACATGCACACATGCACACACTACGGGGCTACCGAGTCAGCATCCGGCATCTCAGCCCAAGAACGCCCCTAAAGGGAGGCTTCCGCTTGGGTATCGGCTCATGTAGTCAATTACCTCACGCGCCTAACCAGATTAGCCGTAGTCCTCCGCAGGGATGTGGGTCGAACATATCCCTTCGACAAAGACTGTTGACATTTTGGTCATTGTACCCGGCTACAACATCCCTGTCACGGACTATACTCGGCACCAATGAACAAAGCCATATAGTCTAATGGATGCGGCTGACCTCTAACGAACGGTGACTGTCCAGCGGTCTCTCGCTCGAAGGAGGGAACCGCCAAGCCCAGATACAGAGATCAACATCAGATATCAAACATCAAATACCTTTATGTCAAACACTCGATGAAAGCCAAACACACAAAGTTACACTTTTCTCCTGAGGTCCACTTTCGATCTTCCAGAATGCTTACATAACCTCTAAACCGTTCCCGAGGTCAAGGTTGACACCTGAGGTCCCAACTCCCAACCAAATCAACAACACAGCAAACCAGTAACAATGGCCACACCAAACCCCCGTTCCTCGCCCACAGGCCTAACAAGAGCCTACCTATTCACCTACAATGCCCTGAACCTCCTAACTTGGGGCACCTGCCTGGTGTACACGGCCACCCTCCTCCCGGCCCATGTGTCAACAAACCGCATCCCGAACATCTTCAACCTAACCTTCTCGCCCCTGCTCCTAGCCACACAGTCACTGGCCCTGCTGGAGGTGGTGCATAGCCTGGTTGGGCTTGTGCGCGCACCGGTCATGACGACTGCTATGCAGGTTGCTAGTCGGCTGTTGCTGGTTTGGGGCATTATGGCGCAGTTTGGTGGGGAGATTGTTGGTGCGCGCAGTACTCAGCTGGGTGATTATGCTTATCTGGGTTGTGTTGCTGCTTGGGGGATTACCGAGGTTATTCGTTATGGGTTTTTTGCTATTACGCTTTCTGGGAATGCGGTTCCTAGTTGGTGGACGTGGTTGCGGTATGTTTTGTTCTCTATTTTTTTCTATTGTGGTTTGGTGGCGCGAGTTGCGGTTTACTGATTGTTTGATTGATACAGGTATAACACTTTCTATGTTCTCTACCCCATTGGCATCTCTAGCGAGTGCACTCTCAGTATTAAGGCCCTTGGGCCTGCTGGAGAGATTCACCCTCTTTTCCGCATGGCTTTGAGTGCTATTCTTGCGATCTATATTCCTGGTATGTTGCGCCGTCCTTGATTAGCTCTACTGTCGCTCATCACTGACTGTCTTATAGGCTCTTACATTCTGTACACACACATGATTGCTCAGCGCCGCAAGGTCATGCGCGGTAAGAAGCGTGTTGATTAAACAACACAATCGACTTGTGGTTTTGTCAGCAAAATCAACAAATTAACATAAAAGCGGGGAGGAGGAGTGTTCTGAGTGATGTGTTATGAAGAAGACCTATATCATGCCCTTCATACTTGTGTGCGGCAGAGGAGGTCCCTGTATCAAAAGACTCGATGTCAACCAATTGATGGCCCAAAGTATATAAAGACGGCCCAATTGCGTTATTTCAGATAATTGCAACATGATTATTCTACACAGTCTAGCAATTCGTAGGGTATGGACCTCGCAGTCCAGCTGATACCACCATAATCATAGCTCGCGCATGATATCCTGCACAGCCTTAGCTGCAAATCGTTTGCGCTGATCCTCGGGCAATTCAGAGCTCATATCTAGATAAGGAACATGTCAGCATGGTCTCCAACAAAACCAAAATCTCAACTCAAGACATAAACACACCCTTAATAGCCTGCATGCGCATCATCAATGCCTCCATAGACTCAACATCAAGCTCATCATCCCCATTCCCGCCTTTCTCCTCATCTTCAAAACCATCACCCCCACCCCGCTCAATAGCCATCCGCAAACCAAACATCTCGCGCTCCAACTCATGGACTTCATCCCCAAACCCACGAGTCTGCCCGGAAGAAAGACCTAACAATTGATCCTGGAGATCATCGTCAGAGTCCATATCTGGATCGTGTTCTCCACCAAACCCAAGACCGCCCGATCCACCAGATGCAGACCAGTCATGCGTTTCAAGAACCTCCTTGATACGAGGCATGCCCTCTCGCTCTAATCAGATACAGTGTTAGCAAAAGCAAAAAGCCATCAACCAAACAACCCCCAAGAAAGGACCAGTAAAGTAACTCACCTCCATACATATTCCTCGTCTCCCCCTCCTCCCCCTTAGGATCCCACTCAACAACCTCCCACCCCAACAACCCAATATCA
>ERZ1673737.3885-NODE-3885-length-10930-cov-4.012138_pt1 | contig 10930 bp, 9 predicted proteins | sample MGYA00580211_ERZ1673737 | MGnify/ENA primary metagenome ERZ1673737 (study PRJEB41218, sample SAMN15661789) | gut metagenome | host: Homo sapiens | place: Canada: London | collected 2015-08-20/2019-03-30 | study: EMG produced TPA metagenomics assembly of... | reverse complement strand
AAAGTACCGGTTTTATGAAATCGTACTTTTGCATGAGTTTCTTCATAGTATGGGTATGGCCTAATTCAAAGGTTTCTACCTCAGGAATTTTATGATGAGCTAATAATTGCTCAACACAGTATTCAACATCATCAGGAGCGTTTACATAAACTCCACGACCTAAGTTAGTGGAGCCTACATTTAAAGAACAAGCTTCAACTAAGTCCAAATTAACAGGAGCGCAACGTTCTTGAATAGTTAAGTTTGAAATACCTCCTGTGGAGACCTCAATAATAATGTCGCTATCATTACGTATAAGCTTTAAGGTCTCTTCTAAGAGTTTAGTATTAGCAGTTAAAGAGCCATCTTCTTCACGTACGTGCAGATGGACCATCGCTGCACCGGCTTTATAGCATTCCAAAACATCTGCAGCTATTGCCTTAGGATCAATGTGGCGACAGGAAGCTGAAACAGGAGCTACGTTAATTAGTACTTTATTATCCATTTATATTAACGGAGGTCTTTTGACCTCCGTTCTCCTTTATTTTATAAGAGGCACAGTGAGAACCAAGGTACAAAGGTAATGAGTAACAGGGCAACGATTGACATTAAGAGTAATGGTGTTACACCTGACATAATTCTCTCAAACTTCATCTTACCGATATCAGCGGCAACATAGAGGTTCGGACCTACTGGAGGAGTTACCTGGCCTATGGAGAGGTTCAGAACTAAGATTACACCTAAGTGAATCATATCAATACCTAAGGCCTTAGCAATTGGCATAACGATAGGTACTAAGATGAAGAGGGCGGAGGTGTTATCCATGACACAACCTGCAAGCAAGAAGACGATGTTGATGATAAGTAACATCACGATCTTGTTTTGAGTTAAGGATAAGGCAAATTCTGTTAAGGAAGCAGCGATACCTTGCTCGGTTAAGACCCAGGAGAAAATACCAGCATTCATAATGATGAGCAGGATGATACCAGTGGTCTTAGCGGTAATGAATAAGGCTTGCCAGAGTTTCTTTAAATCTAACTCTTTGTAAACAAAGACACCTACTAAGAAGCTGTAAATTACAGCAACAGCAGCAGACTCGGTCGGAGTTAAAATACCAGAATAGATACCACCTAAAACGATAACCGGGCTGAAGATACCCCATAAGGCATCAACAAAGGTCTTCCAAATATCTTTACCAGAGGCCATCTTACCCTTACCACCCCAGTTGTTCTTACGGGCGATATAGTAAGTATAAGCACAGAGGATTAAACCGAAGATCATACCTGGGACAATACCTGCGAAGAAGAGATCGCCAATACTCTCACCTGTGATCATACCGTAAATAATGAAGGTAATAGACGGCGGGATGATGGTACCTAAGGATCCGGAGATAGCGGATAAACCTGCAGAGAAGCCTTCATCATAACCTTCCTTGATCATAGCAGGGATAAGGATAGAACCGATAGCGGCAACAGTAGCAGTACCAGAGCCTGAGATAGCAGCGAAGAACATAGCGGCAACAACAGCTACGAAGCCCATACCACCGCGAACACCACCGAAGAAGCAGTTTGCTAAGTTAATTAAGCGCTTAGAAATACCGCCCTTGTCCATTAAGGAGCCTGCTAAAATGAAGAGCGGAATAGTGAGCAGAGTAAATTTCTGCACAGTGGCTTGCATCATTGCAGGGACTACACCTAAAGGATCGCCTGTATATAACAAGGTGAAAATAGAGGCTAAACCTAAGGCTAAGGCAATAGGGATATTGATGAAGATCATCACGGCTAAAGAGCCAAACAGAATAATCTCGGTCATTATAATAACTCCTCTTTCTTGGCAGTACCGCGTTCTTCTCTATAGGTATATTGCCAGAGACGGAAAATTGAAAGTACAGCAGAGAGTGGGATAGCAATACCGATCATCCAAATAGGCATTTCTAACACACCAGTTAACATATGGTAATGGGCCTGACGATAGACCATATCGATACCCCAAATTAACCAAATTAAGTAATTTGCTGTAATTAAGGTTACGCGAGTGTATCTTTGGATATTGCGAGCCTTGCCAGTAAGCTTGTCAGTTAAATAAGAGAAGCCCATATGAGAGTCAGTCTTAAAAGCAGCAGCCGCAGCTAAGCAACAGACCCATACGAACATGGTAGTTACTAACTCTTGAGTGAATGACAAGTTAATAAAGGAAACCTTACGTGAGAAAACGTTGATAAAGGTAACCACTGACATTATCACTAGCGCAATAGAGCACAAGTACTCCTCAAAATAATTCCAAAAGTGTTTCATAATTAATCCTCTAAATAGCCTTTGGTGAAGAGGTCGATGACATTCTTGCCAATAGTGGGTTCAAATTCAGTGTAAATGCCCTTACATTGCTCTTGGAACTCACCTTTAACTTCATCGGAAAGCTCGGTGATAATTACACCTTTTTGTTTTAAGCCTTCGATAATGTCACCTTCAGTTTTTGCCAAATAATCGTTACCCCAAGATAAAGCTTCGCTAGCTGCATCACGGATCATTTGAGCTCTATCATCAGGTAAGTCTTCTAAAGTTTTTGATGACATAATCCAAATGGTGGTATCACGGACACCATCCCAAAGGGTTACATATTTTTGTACTTCATCGAATTTAGAAGAAGCGAAAACTGCAATCGGGTTTTCCTGACCATCAATAGCTTGTTGTTGTAATGAGGTATAAACCTCAGAGAAGTCCATAGCTGTAGGGTTAGCATGGAAGTAATTGCGGTATAAAGAGATAAAGACGTTAGCACCAGGAACACGAATGTTCATAGCTTCTAAGTCTTTTGGACTTTTAATCTCTTTTTTGGAATTAGAAATTTGACGGGAACCTGCGGAGTTGATACCCAGCATTTCCATTTCTATGTTATTACACCAAGAGTTAACTTCTTTATAAACCTTTTCACTTGAGCAGAACTTAAGTAAGCTGTCTTGATTTGGGAATAAGAAAGGTAACCAGAAAGCGTAAAAACGTGGATCGTAGTTTGCAATGTTTGCAGGAGCACAGGAGTGAATATCGATATTACCAGTTTGGACTAATTCTAAAGCCTTAGTCAAATCACCACCTGATAAACCACAGTTTGTGAAAATATGAACTTCAATCTTACCGCCAGAATTTTTTTCAACAATTTCCTTAAACTTCATAGCAGTTAAGTCAGTTAAAGAATTCGGGCTTTGGGTATGGGAGAAATTGATAACAGTAACGTTAGAGTCCTCATCACAACCTGTGAGAGTTACGACTCCAAACATGCCTGCAGACAACATCACCGCTGCGCTTAATAGTTTAATACGCATGAAATTACCTCCTAGAGTAAACCTTTAACCTGTAAGGCTTTACGTAAATCAATTGCGCCAAAGCGAGGAGAAGAGAGAACAACTTTTCCGGTTAACTTGGCAATATCTTCCTCACAATAGGCCATGGAGCCTTGGGCAAATAAAATTACATCGCACTTAGGGGCAATTTCTTGAGCATACTTGCTCATTAAGGCTTTAAATTGATCTTCATCTAAGCCAAAGCCACCTTCAACTAATGCGTCAACCATCTCTACTTCTTTACCCATTTCACGAGCAACTCTTAAAACGGTATTTTTAGTTGGATTTAATGTAGAGCTTAAAGTAGCCATAACGCCGATTCTTTTACCTTGACGTACAGCTTCACGGCACATTTCTTCGTCAATTCTGACAATCGGCACACCAACATATTTGGCAATTGATTGAGAGCAATCGGCAACATCACCTACAGAGGAGCAAATATTTAAAATTGCATCTGCACCTTGTTGGCAGGCATCCATATACATAGATACTAATCTTGCAGCAGGATTAGTATTTACGCGATTGGCTGCAGCAACCTCTTTAATGATAGAAGGATCCTTAAGAGTAATGAGCTCGCACTCACCACACTGTTTTTTTACCTCACGCTCAACAAGCTCAATTAACTGCGGTGTAACACCGGTGTATACCAGCGCAATTTTCATAAGAAAGACCTCTTTTTGGTGGAAAAATATAACTATGTTAATTTTAGTTAAATATTGTTAGAATGTTGTGAAAGAGATCAAAGTTTTGAATTTATGTTTTTGTATGTTAATAAAAGCGCTTATATATCAATGATTATATAAAATACAAAATTTAACAAATCTTAAAGTTGTGATATAAACCAGAAGGATTTTTAATTTTTATAAGTAATTTATTGTTAAAAATTGTTTATGTATGTTTAATCATGTTAATATTTGTGTATTCTATAATTGTATTAACGTAATTAGTATTTTTCTCCTTATAGCTTTGGAGTATGTCATGTTACCTATTGAAAGAAGGCAAAAGATTTTAGATTGCGTGAAGCTTAGAGGCGCAGTATCAATTAATGATTTAGTTAATATTTTAGCTGTTTCACATATGACGGTACGTCGAGATCTTGAAAAGCTTGAGCATGAGGGCTTAGTTGTCTCTGTAAGTGGTGGTGTACAAATTTCGAAGAAACTTAGTACTGAGCCTTCGCGTATAGCAAAAGCAGAAATGGCTGCGGTTGAAAAAGAGCGTATTGGTCGCTATGCAACGACCATTATTCCTGAGGGAGCATGCATATATTTAGATGCAGGAACTACATCTTTAGCATTAGCGCATTTTTTAACTAATCGAGAAGATCTAACTATTGTTACTAATGATTTTGCGGTATTAAATTTCCTTTCTGATAATGGAATGAATAATGTTATTCATACAGGAGGACAATTACGTCCACAAAATATGTCAGCAGTAGGTCTTTTAGCTGCACGTAATATTGAGTCTTTGAATTTTGATATTGCCTTTTTATCAGCATCTTCTTGGGATTATCGTGGAATTACTACGCCTGATGTTGATAAGGTGATAGTTAAGCAAGCTGCAGTAAAATCCGCAAGACGAAAAGTTTTAATCTGTGATTCTTCAAAATACTCACAGGTAGCTACCTATGTAGCTGTTAAATTAAGTGAATTAGATATGATGATTACAGATAGCGCTTTGCCTGATAATGCTAGAGAAATTTTGCAAAGCAATCATATTGAGGTAAAGCTTGTATGATCTAAGAGCGTTTCTTATGACTTGTGGGTTTTGCTGTAAAGTAGATATTTATCTTTTATTTTAGAATTCCAATCATAAAAGCAGAACTAAAAGTTCTGCTTTAACATAATCAGTTAGAAATCCTTCACTTCTAAGGCGAGGGATAAATTATTTTGCAAGATAGAACTCTAGCATAATTTGTTTTAAGAAATCGGTACCATATTCAAAAGCACGATCGTTTAAACTTATATCATCTTGTCTAAATTCAATGGCAGCTTTTATACCACTGTCTTGATTGATATTAGTTTTGTAAGCATGAGAGAACATTTGCTCTGCTGCTTTTACAGTTAAAAATCCTGGTAAACCTGGCAAAATATGGTTATCGCCATATAAAGGATTATTAAAATCTAAGACAGCATTTGACAGATGAATGTTCTCAACAAAAGGAGCAACTAAATCTATAGCTTCACATAGATCTTCACGATTTAAAGCTGTATGAGCTGTATCTAAGCTCAATTTTACGTTTGTGTGTTCTTTAGAGATTATTTCAAATAATTCTCTAGCATCGCGAGTACTTCCTAAGAGTTTTTTCTTATGTGCAAAACGATCTAAAGGCTCTAAAAGCACGGTAATGTTTTGCTTTTTAGCATAAGTGGCAATTTCTCCAACGGATTCAATTAAAGCTTTATAGGCAGAAGATCTTTCTAAAATGCCGACATTAGGACCTGCATTGATACCAATATGCGTAGCACCAGTTTCACAGGCATCATCCAAAATAGCTTTTACTGCATCTACAGCTTTTTTTCGTTGAGCTTCATCTAAAGCATTGAGATTTACTGAAGGCTCACATAAACGTTCAGTAGCCCAAATTACACAGCTTGAAATCTTACAACCCTTAGTTTTTAAAGCAGAAGCTACTTTTTTTCTTAACTTAGCATCAATAATAGGGAGCAACTCTAGAGATTTGAAAAAGCCATCTTGAATTACATGTTCTACTTTGGAGATGATGAATTTTTCATCGTCTTTACGGCGATAATAGGCCTCTGCTAATAATACAGAAGGAATGATATAGGATTTTTTATCTAAAGCCATGCACAGCTCCTATTAAAGCTCAAAAGCTTAGTAATACTTATAAATTTTGTTGAAATGCAAATAAATTCGTATCTTTAGTTTATACGTCACTATTAAATTTACAATACCCAATTATTTGATTTGCAAAGAAGATCGCAAGCTTATAGTTAAAAGTTAATAAACAATTTATAAAAATTTTTTTTGTAGTCAAAAAAAAGAAAATTTTTGTAAAACAGATCACAAGTGAATCGATATTCAGTTAAAACTAAAGTCTTAAAATATATCATAGGTTGGATATCGTTATATCGTAGTGGTGTTCTACCAGACTCCTTCTAGCAATTACCAACTTAATGTAGATGCCTAAAAAATCATCTGCTCTTGCAGTTATCTAATAAGTTAGAGCCAAATTAATGGTAAATTTCTTATGATCTTTAAGTACAAGGTTTTGTGTACCTAGATTTTGATAAAGTACGGCAGAGCTTCTTATGTTTGGGTAAAAATTGAAGGTCAAGTTTTGGAGTGAAACAGTAGTTTTTATATGAGACCTGAAACTAAGAGGCTCCCAATTTTTACTTAAAAATGGGAGCCTTTTAATTATTTTACAAACTCATCGGGAACATCAGGCATAGCGCCTTTTTGAGTACAAACATAAGCTGCTAAATCTACGGCTTTGCGGTGAGCTTCCCTTAAAGATTTACCTTTCATAAGCTGGCTTATTAAAGTTGCAGTAAATGAATCTCCAGCACCTACAGTATCTACAACATTTTTTACAACAGGGGTTTTGAGTACAGAAATTTCATTGTTTAGATAAACTGTACTTTGTACTGCACCTTCGGTGAAAACAAAACACTTAATACCTAGATCTTTTAAATATTGATTATAAGCGTTGCAACTTGTTTCTTTTAGATCTGCCAAAGCGCATAAAATTGGTAATTCATCTTCGTTACATTTAAATATTTGAGAACGCTTTAAAGATTCTTCGATGATAGATTTAGAGTAATAATTGCGACGTAAATTTACATCAAAAATTTTAAGAGAATCTTTAGGCATAGCATCTAAAACATTCATAATAGTTTTATGAGAGATGCAATTACGCTGAGCTAAAGAACCAAAACATACCATATCTAAAGTAGAAGCGGTTTCTAACAATAAATCGGTAGTAGGGATATTGTCATAGGCGGTGTCATCTAAAAAAGTGTAACTTGGGACACCATCTTGGCTTAATTCAATATTTACCGCACCTGTGGGTTTATCATTTTCCAAAAGTAAAGCTGGCAGATATCTACAAGCTAAAAGATCACGAGCCATAAAACCTAATTTATCTTTACCAACAGAGCTTATGGCCATAGCTTTAAGTCCATTTTGCTGACAGTGGTAAGCAAAATTAGCCGGAGCACCACCAATTTTAGGTCCAGTAGGATATACGTCAAATAAAACTTCACCTAATCCAGCACACTTGATGATCTTATCTTTATATTTTGAAAAATCTAACATTATATTCACCACAAAAGACTAAATTTTATTAATATCGGAGGTTGAAGCTCTACGCATTAACATAGATTTCAAACAAATTCTTTGTTGTTTTTGAGCATTGCCTTCAATGCGATCTAAAAGCAAATTTGCTGCAACTCGGCCCATTTCTTCAACAGGCTGGCATACTGAGGTAATCGGGGTGGGATAAAAACGACACCACTCGCTATCACCATATGCAATAACAGATACATCTAAAGGTATTTTCATGCCTTTTAGACTTAAGGCATATAAGATTCCGGAGGTAATAACGTTATTTGCACCAATGATTGCTGTAGGTCGGTGGGCGTTATTACGCATCATTAAAATATTAGTTTGCTCAAAGGCACCAATTAATAAGTCATCGTAAATATCAGAATCAATTTCAATGATTTCTGCATCAACATTACTTTCTTCAACACCAATACATCGTTCGTTAAATGTATATACCGAACGAGATCCTGAAATAAATACGATTTTTTTATGTCCCAAATTCTCAAGGTGTTCTAAAGTTTGAGCTGTACCAAAACGGTTATCTTCAATAACACTGTCAAAAGGGAGATCGGGACAATCTCTATCTACTAAAACCACCGGTAAATTAAGTTCAATCGAGCTTACAGTTTTTGCAAATTTTGCCGAAGGCATGATGACTAAACCTAAAAGATCTAATGAAGCCCATTGGTTTAAAAGTTTATTTTCATAACCGCTGTGTTCGTAGTTACAACCAACAATGGCTGAATAACCTTTATCTTCTAAGGTATCGTGTACTGATTTTACAATTTGATTAGAAAAGGGATTTGTCATATCGGCAACGATCACGCCTATAAGCTTACTTGAAGTTGCAACAGCTGCACCTTCACGTAATTGTTGCAGATAGCCTAATTTTTCAGCCATTTGCAAAACTTTATGACGAGTTTCTAAAGAAACCATTGATGGTTTCTTTAGTGCCCTTGATACAGTTGATGGGGCAATATTTAAAGCTTTTGCTATCTCGGTAATATTTGCCATGTTAGATGTAAAAAAAACGTTAAAACCAAATTGTGATTAGATTATAAGTGCGAATTTAAAGCGTCGGGAAAATTTGTTTTAAGATTTTGAGCAAGGTTGTAAAATTTAATGCAAATTTTTGCATAAAGGCCTATAAAAAATCATATTAGTTCTTTTTAAACAGGGAGGCTATTTTATTATTTAATCAATTTTTTTCTTTATTAAATCTAAGTTAAATAATTGATCAAATGGCATTTTTTAGCCGAAAACTTAAGAGATCTTTTGTTATATAAAGGTAAAAAATAGGAATTTATTATTAAAAATATTGCAAAATTGTTCACAAAAATTTTACACAATTAAAGTTATGCAAAATTTTGCAAAAAGATTTGTGAATGCAATAAATATTTTGTATTTGCCGATGTGGCATTATGCAGTCATTCAATAATTGAATTTTTTATTTTGGACTTTAGATATGAACAAAAAATTATTACTCTGGGCAATTACCTCAGCACTGGCAGGTTTTCTGTTCGGTTTTGATACCGTAGTTATCTCAGGTGCTGAGAGTAAAATTCAACAATTATGGTCATTAAGCGGAACTTTACATGGTCTTGCCATTTCTGCAGCTTTATGGGGTACTGTATTTGGTGCTCTTATAGGTAGTGTTCCTACTAAAAAATATGGTCGTAAGAAGACCTTGATTGCAAATGGTGTTCTTTTCTTAATAGGAGCTTTAGGTTCTGCTATTGCTTGGGATGTATCATCTTTCTTTATCTTCCGTTTTATCGGTGGTATCGGAATTGGTATTTCTACTATTGCAGCTCCTTTATTTATTTCCGAGATCTCTCCTGCAGGTGATAGAGGTAAGCTCACAGGTTTATTCCAATTCAATATCGTTTTCGGTATTTTAGTTGCTTTCTTCTCTAATTTCGTGATTTCAAGTCTCGCTCCGGAAACTACAGCTTGGAGATGGATGTTAGGTATCCAGGTTGTTCCTTCTGTAATCTATACTTTGATGTGCTTATCTTTACCTGAGTCTCCTCGTTGGCTTATTGTTGATGGCAATAATGAAAAGCAAGCTCGTAAGATCTTTGCTCTCATCAATCCTAATATGGCCGATGCACAATTAGATGAATTAGTATCATCTGTTAAGGAAAGTGCTTTATCTGAGAGTTCAGCTAAGCAGAGTAAGACTGCTTTCTTTACCCGTCGTCTCCGTTACCCGATTTTATTTGCCTTCTTGATTGCTGCATTCAATCAATTATCAGGTATTAACATTATCTTATACTTTGCACCGCGTCTTTTAGGTTTAGCTGGTATTGAGGATCCGATTTTAGCTTCTATATCCTTAGGTATTACCAATTTGATTATGACTTTTGTTGGTATCAGATTAATCGATGTTTTAGGTAGAAAGACCTTATTAGTTATCGGTTGTGTTGGTTATATCGCAAGCCTTTCAGTTTGTACCTATGCATTCTTTAATTACCATGAGCTTAAGGTAGTATCTGCAGCTGTTGATACCTCTTCTTCTGCAAGTCAGTTAATGAGAATGGAAAATGGTGAAATTTTCTTCACCCCTGAAGACAAGACTGAAGCTTTAGCTAATTATGAGAGTGCTAAGCAGGCTTTAATTGAAACTACTTCTGAAAGTGTTTATTCCGGTACACATGTAGCTTTTGATGGTGACAGCATTCAGCAGGTTAATGACAAAGCTTTAGCTGTTAAGCACGAAGCTTCCGAAAGCTTAGGTGGAGTAAGTCTTACTGTACTTATCTGTATGATTGTTTTTATTGCTGCACATGCTATTGGCTCTGGCACTATCATCTGGGTATTTATTTCAGAAATCTTCCCGAATGAACACCGTGCTGCAGGTCAGTCTTTAGGTAGCTTTACTCACTGGATCTTTGCAGCTGGCTTAACCTTAGTATTCCCAATTGCAATCGCTAATTTTGATGCTGGTTTCATGTTTGGCTTCTTTGCTTTCATGATGATTTTACAGTTAATCTGGTGCTTAGTGATGATGCCTGAAACTAAGGGCAGAAGCTTAGAGGAAATTGCAAAAGCTTTATCTTCTAAATAATTACCCCCCCCTAAAGGATAGAACCCCCAGTAAGATCATCTTACTGGGGGTGTTTTTATTTTGAAACTTATATTTAAAAAAAGTAGGGATTTTTCGCCTTGAGATAAAGAAGATAAATTAAATTATTACATTTAGCTTTTATAAAGCGTTATTTTTAGTAAAAAACAATCTGTTAAAACTTGGTTTTAATAATTTCGTTTTATTGATTTTTTATTTAAGAATTAAATATTACTTAATATCATCATTATTTACCT
>ERZ1673737.3882-NODE-3882-length-10934-cov-4.937678_pt1 | contig 10934 bp, 10 predicted proteins | sample MGYA00580211_ERZ1673737 | MGnify/ENA primary metagenome ERZ1673737 (study PRJEB41218, sample SAMN15661789) | gut metagenome | host: Homo sapiens | place: Canada: London | collected 2015-08-20/2019-03-30 | study: EMG produced TPA metagenomics assembly of... | reverse complement strand
GACTTACTCTTCGGTTTACGATAGGGGGTCTAAAAAGAGGTCTAAAAAACGGTCTGTCCAATAGTGTTAAAACATCTGCTGTGTCACTGTACTAAAAAAGACACCGTGAAATACACATACTACGCCTTCCCTAATTAGGCTTAGACAGGTGGAGAGGGGGTCCGAATATCAACAAGAGGGGGGTCCTTTTAACATTGCCCCTAAAAATATAGATCCCTTGCACCCGATGAGGTTCCCAGCCACGATGTTGTCCATCTCACCTCTGGCCCACCTTAAGGCGACGCAGACTTCATGATCCGAGGTTATGGAAAGCAATTCCATCTGATCCTGAATGGCCGATGACCATAAAGACCTAGGATGGAGAAATGGCAAACCAAGGAGTACGTTCATTCTTGATAAGGTGCGGTATGCAAACCATTTTGTACTTTCCACGCAACTTCAATTCACAAAGATAGAACTAAGCTCCATTCAGAGGGCCTAGCAGCAACTATTGCCGTGTATTACCCCAATTTGGGGATCCATTCGAATAGCGCGCGAAAACGCACTCGCCACATGCGTTGTAACACTTTGGGTTGCACAGAGCGGCAGGAATGCCATCCTCGATCTTCTGGTGATGTTTCAGGAGAGGCGTACTGAGGTGAATCCATGGATCAACCGTGTTGAACGTGCTTAAGTTTGCAAAATAAGCATCCCCGAGGCCGCAAAGTCTAACGGAAGTTCGGGAAGTATGGAATTCGATGGGTCGGCAAAAGGCACAGGCCGAGGATAACCAGCACAGTGCAGTCTGTGTCGGTAGGAAACCCCGAAAATGGTCGGATAGGGGATTGATCGGTGGGTCGAAGGCCGATGGGTCAATTTTTGTCTGTGGAGTCTCCCGTAGAGGGCGGAAAATTCGATGGTTTTATAAAGCCTCTACTCCTATGTGTCCCTCTTTGTTCTGACCCTTTGGGAGCTCTGGCCTGCTGTCATGGAATCTTATTTCCAGTATAGGCGTATTTAATGCGCTGTTAGAAAGCGGTTGGACGCCAAAGTGCATGTTGACGAGGGCAGTGTGCACGGGAATGCAAAGTAGGTGGCCAAATTCATGTTTTTTGTCTTTTGATACTTATATGTGACTCTCTAGCTCTGGGTCGAACACTTCTCAGCTCGATGAGAATGAATTTTAATCTACTCCCGCGGGAGCTGGTAATGCCGAAGACTCCGTCATCCTTGTGGGCTGGGATGGCAAAGATGATCCCCTGAATCCCGCAAACTATAGCGTTAAGCGCAAGCTATTCATGACGATATTGGTATCTCTTATTGTGCTTGCTGTCACGGCAGCATCTGCCATTGATGCCTGCGGTGGTGTTCAACGATATAGCCAATATTACCATGTCTCAGAGGTTGTCGGGTCTCTTGCTACCGGTAAGTCAACTTCAGCTCTCTCCGGAAAGTATCCAGTCTAACAGGATGAGTTAGGCTTGTTCTTAATCGGCTTCGGGGTCGGCTCTCTCCTATCAGGACCGTTCTCCGAGACATTCGGACGCAATGCAGTTTACCTCATTACAATGCTTGTCTTCCTGATCTTTATTATGGCCGCTGGTCTGGCTCCAAATCTCCACAGTCATCTCATCTTCCGGTTCTTAGCCGGTTTCTTTGGTTCTACTCCGCTCAGCTGTGCTGGCGGAACAGTCGCGGACTTGTGGAATCCAGTGCAAAAGGCTTATGCCTTCCCCGTGTATGCGATTCCGGCTTTTTGTGGCCCGATGATTGGTCAGATTATCGGCAGTTATGTTCCAACTACACTGGGATGGCGCTGGTTAGAATGGCTTATGCTCATTATGGGCGGTGCCATTCTTATCCTTGTTGTTTTGATGCAACCTGAGACATATGGGAATCTTTTGTTGCATTGGAAGGCTTCGATTCTTCGCCAGGAAACCGGAGACAAGAGATACCGGGCACCGATGGAGATGAGGAGAGAGAGTCTGGGGCGTCGCTTGTTGATCGCTATCTATAGACCTTTCCTTTGGAGTTACACTGAGTTGATCATCATTCTTATGTCGGTGTATCTCACTGTCGTCTATATCGTTCTCTTCACTTTTCTGGACGGATACACCTACGTCTTCGGTGAGCCTTACGGGCTTTCGCTGGGGTTGACGAACGTTTCATGGGCTGGTATGCTTGTTGGCATTGTCCTCACTGGCTGTACCTTCCCGGTGGTTTACTCTTGGACTGCGAAGGAGTATAAACAGACTGGTCGCATTCTTCCAGAGACACGTCTGTGGTATGCAATGCTAGGCGGTGCACCAGCAGTGCCTGTGAGCCTATTCTGGATGGGCTGGACCTGCTATGTAGGTTCTCAATTCCAAATCCATCGAGGCCACAGTTACTAATACTCACTCTCATCCAGCCATCTGTCTCGATCTGGTCCCCACTCATCGCATCGGTCGTCTTCGGCTATGATATCATGGCCATTTTCATCGTCGTATATATGTACATCATCGATGCGTATGATGTATACTCCGCTTCTGCACTGGGCTTCCTCGTTTTCACAAGATATGTCGTGGCCGGTGGTGTCACGATTGCTGGTGGTCCAATCTACGAGGCGATCGGTCCTCACTACACTCTCACTATTCTGGGTGCTATCAGCTCTGTCATGGCTGTGATTCCATGCTTGCTATACATCTACGGACCTCGAATTCGGAAGTTCAGTAAACATGCTGTCAATTTGGATTGATTTCACGGGACTGTGAGTCGTCCATGGCCATAATTTGTACAAAGTTCAGCATATATGCACATGATTCTTGTTCCTCGTAGGTAGCAAACTAATGGCCACATGGCGCATCATCATCAACACCATTTTCATCGATTTGAGGTGGCCCGTCTAACTGCCGAAGCCTTAGTGCCGCCATGCCATCCATGATGTTTAAGATGCGATTCTCTCTGTGTTGAAGGGACGCAATGTCGCGGTGTCGAGATACATCCTGGTAGTGCAGTATGGTAATGTCGAGAAGAACAACCGTATATCTTAGCAATTAATAGGACGGCTCTCTATAACAAAAGTGTTCAATCCTCCGCCTCGGCATCTGAAAATGTAAGAGAAAGACATGCCAAAAGTGGTCGACAAGTTGTGTAATCGTAGATTTGGTATGAGTTGGAGTGATGAAGTATTGACGTAACAAACAATATCTGACTACATGTCTAATATCGGCATCCCGATCGGGGAAAGTAGCAGCCATAAGTCGGATCTAATATAGTTCTATCGCAAAGATGACCCCATACCCGCATGATGACTGTGGCTATATTTGCATGCTCCCCCTATACTGTAGCTGCATCTAAACCTGCAGCTAGTGTCATGACTTGATATGCACATTAAACCATAAGCCCAGACCAGCTCAGCTATACCCGGTCTTGGCGTCTTGGCGCAAAACGTCAGATCAGCGGTGAATTGTGAGATCCACTCGACGGTTAGAATGCATGTGTGCACACTGGGGAACACAGCATCAAGAGCCTCGTGGAGTAAGAGAAGATGATTTAGATATGACTGCGCTCAAGTGCACTTTCCGCCGACTACAGTACACACGAGACCTCCTCCTTGCCGTTGATCGTCGATCATCCGCAATCATCGTTGGTGATTGCGTGCTTCTCGCCATTCAGTGCACAATTGCGCAACCCGTCAAGCTATATAGCATGGCACGTCCTCAATCTGTACATCTGTGCCATCCTCATCCTTACACCGCTCTGGGACCCTTGCTCCCCGGTGATCAAGCAAGTTGAAGCAACATGACGGAAAAGATCTCCACTTTGGACCTCGAGTCCAATAAACTCGAGTATGATCCTTGGCTGCTGGAGGATCATCCACTACGGTCGTATCCGACTGAGTGTATTCCCGGGTTGTCACCTTATCTCTATGGGATTTACCAGTCGCTTTCGCTGAGGAAAGCTTTTGTACGAGCTGCAGCTGTTGTGCTCGGATGTCTGTGAGTATAGATCGATCGGGTTTGAAGAATGCTGGATCTGACCTTTATTCTAGAGCCGCATTCCAGTGCTTCCGTTTACTACCACTCAACCTCCCAAAGGAACTTCCGCACACCGCTTCAGCATCAACAACCCAAATCCAAGTCCAGCCTAGCGCATGCACGTTTCCGGCCCTAGACACACGACCCCAAGCTCTGAAGACAGCACTAGGCGGCGGGTGCGACGGCCTCCGAACCGCCATCTGGATGCACGACGGCGAGTTACAGATCGGTAATGCCGTCGCCAGCCCCGATACCAATGCATTCCTTGACCGACTCGGTCTAGACCCTCTTCTGGCGAAACTCGACAAGGAGGCCGAGGAGTCGCAATCACCACTCAATCCCGAAACCCCGGTTATCTTCCATGCCGATCTGAGCCGGACGTTCCTTTTGATGCTTGATGCTAAGACGTCGCTTCACGAGTTGTATCCTTTGCTTGTTGAGCAGCTCGATCGTCTCCGGCAACGGAGGTACATCTCTCATTGGGATGGGGAGCGTGTTGTTCAGCGCCCTGTGACTGTTGTTGTTACTGGGGAGGCGTTCCCTGAGAGTGACTGTGCGAGTCATTCCTATTCTGATATTTTCTGGTCGGCGTTGCCGGAAGGCAGCTTTACCACTAGTGATTTTACGAAGGATGGCCTGCGGCATTTGTCGCCCATTTGTATAGCATGAGTGTTGACTTTGGCTTCTAGATACCCATTTTGAGATTTTGAATATCGATATTTACCTGAATGTTTTTGATCTGCAGTGGTATAGGGGGCGACTTCGGGTGATAAGGGGTCACCTGATCCAACGAGAGTATCCTCCCTCTTTAAGTTGTACACGGAGTAGTAGATGTGTGGTCTTCCAATACATGTGGCTGAATATTCAGTCTGACGATCCAGGTGTGAAAGGTCAATGATAGGCAGGTTGATAAAAAGCCCAAAAGCGTGGCAAACGGGCAAAGATTCGGTGTTTGCTATCGAATAACATATGGGGCAAGACTAACGCCACTAGCAGCGCCAAGTAGATTGCACAATTTCGTGCTATGGAGCTCATAAATCTTCGGTTTATTTATTAATTAATTGTAGTACTAGAAACATAAGGTGAAGGTATAAAACCCTGGCAAGACGAAGGCGGAAAACCCCCTGGGGCCCTCCGACATTTCTAGAGGAGAAAGTATCCAATTTCAAGAGTTCATAAGATATATTCATACTGTTAAGGATTCATGAACTCTTCCAGAGTCCTTTGCTAAGTCCCATAGGATCTCCAGACGGCACATACCTGCATGAAATGTGCACGCCAATCCCCCCACAATTGGCCAAGATACTCTAACCGAACCTCCCAAGGCGACACACTGACATGCAAAGCATACAGTACAGCAACTTGCATACAACATATCAGTCTCACAGCAGTTGAAGACCACATTCAACCGACTTCACTGCATGGCAGAGCTAGTGCCAGAACCGGACCTGAACGAGGCAAGCTCTTGCGGGCCCTCAGTGTGGGCTCGGTGTCGGTGGATCAGGACAGGAACTGCCAAATGATGTCAAGCATTGCCACGACTTTCAGACCGAGCACGCTGATATGCTGGATGACTATCCACTCGTTCACTATTTTGTATGCCAAATGAGGAGTTCCGTGAAGATCCTGGCGTCATTGCATAAGTTCGTCGACTCTTGATCCAGTTCACATTTTCCTGGCAGGGATAGCAGGAGGGGTTTTTTCTGGTTTCTGTGGTCTGTTGGAATACAAAATTGTTGCTTGTCTCCTGTTGTCTTCGCCTGGTTTGGCTTTTTTTACTCTTTTCTCCTTCTGCTGTCTGTCGTTTGGTTCGGGAAAGAGCTTTGCCCTACTATCACTGCCGACCTTCCCGGGGAGAAATTATCAATTGAGTTGTGGTCAATATGGACGAAGGGGGAAATGGTCGGACTAGGGCTAGGGTTAGTTGTAAAGGCAGATTAGAGATATCACTGTCTAATTGTTTGTTTTATAGTCTGATGCCCAGGCACCGCAATCACCGGGCGGACGGAACCGGACGGCCAGCGACGCGAACTATATCTCGCCGACGAGAAACGCCTTTGGAGCTGATGACGGCCAGGAGGGCTCAAACACCCGCCGACATAGTTCGATGGCGTCGAGACGCAGCGGCGCCAGTGGAGATTCTAGCTTGGGTCCTCGCACTACTCTCGCCCAGCGTACTCAGGGCAATTTCACGCTGGCTGGTCCGGATGAGACCCCCCAGCTGCGCTTGGCTCAAGAGCCATTCGTTCAGCCGGGATATGCGGATCTGAACCCTTCATATGAACAACCGTCTAATGCCAGACCTGTCTGGTCTCTGGCCAAGCCGCTGCCGCGTGTGGTGCGGCCTGGCATGGTTCCTACGAAGGAAGAGCTGCTGCAGAACCTCGCGAATGCTCAGCGTCCCACGGAGAACTCACAGCGATATGGTCTTGATGTCGACCCCAATGATATCGAGCAGGGCCGTATCGATAAAACCAATGACCCGCGCTTAATAGCCGCCCAGGTCGAGGATGCTCGCCTGCAGCGTGAGAACAACTTCATGAACAAGATTCTCAACGGCGATGGCACTTCGATGAGACAGACCACGCGCATGTCGCGCACCTCGTCCAAACGCGGGTCTATTGGCCGGAGACGCTCTGCAGGTTTGGATCAGCTCGCGGACAACCTGTCGACCGTTGAGGAGGCAGACTCTCAACACAACTATGAGCCTGGAGAGCGTCCCAACTTCGATGGACCTGAGACTGCGACAGAACAAGGCATTGAAGAAAGATTGGACGACCTTTTGGATATTTCGGACCTGGAGAAAAAAGACTATCCCGAGGACCTACATCCGCTTGTCCAAGAGCTCGTTGAGGATGAAGTGCACAACAACCACACCACCTGGTCCGTTATTCGTACTCACCACCGCGAAGCTCTTGCTGAGGCTCTGGCTGTCTTTGTCCAGCTTACCACGGGCTTCTGTGTCGATTTATCTGTCACCTGTGCCAACCAGGGTAACCCCAATACCACGGCCTGGGGCTGGGGCCTGGCTACCATGATGGGCATCTACATTTCTGGTGGTGTTTCCGGTGCTCATATGAACCCCGTTTTCACCATAGTGCTCTGGTTCTACCGTGGTTTCCCCAAGCGCTTGATGCCGGAGTACTTCGCTGCCCAGTTCCTGGCTGCCTTATGCGCGGGTCTTTGCGCCTACGGTATCTACTATCAGTCTATCACGAATTATCTTATCCTCAACGCGGACTCCAATATCATCAACAGCTTTGTGACTAATCAGCGCGAAGCGTGGGTCGGTCCGGCCACGGCTTTCTTCAACGAGTTTATCGGCACGACCGTTTTGCTCGTTACTGTGTTGGCGCTTGGTGATGACCAAAATGCCCCGCCCGGTGCTGGTATGAACTCGCTGGTCGTTGGATTGGTGATTGCCTGTCTGTCTATGACCTTCGGATACCAGACCGGTGCTGCATTCAACCCTGCCCGTGACTTTGGCCCTCGCCTCGCTCTGCTTGCTGTCGGATTCCCCAGCACCATGTTCACCAACCCTTATTGGTTCTATGGACCATGGGCTGGTGCTCTGAGCGGCGGCTTCTTCGGTGCTTTTCTGTATGACTTCTTCATCTTTACCGGAGGTGAGTCGCCGGTCAACTACCCATGGGAGCGTACCGAACGCGCCATGACCAAGAGTGCAATGAAATGGAAACACCGGTTGCACCTCGATTAGGGGGTGTCACGGTCAAATTGGATATAGTCTCTGGATGTGATTATTCATTGATGTTGTATTTATAGTTATATTGCATTTGCATTGTTTCCTTTATAGAAAAGTGTCTAATAAATACATAATCGGGGATAGTGACAGGGTAACCCTAGACAGCCTAAACAGCCTGTACTTCTCCAATCCCCGCATGAGTCTTGGCCCCATAGCGCTAAAGCAGACGCCGTCATCATTCACCGTTTTTTTTTTTTTTTGCCTCCGTAGGAAATGTCTTTGACGCGCTAGACACCCAAGACCTCCAACCGCTGCCCTACTGCACGTTCCCTCCCTCTCGCTATCTCCGGGTCCACCGATCCTGCATCTCTTTTCTTCTTTCTGCTTGCCTGCATTGCATACACTCCACCGCCATTCTACTTTCCCTTTTATAATATTTTCTCTTACATTTTCTCTCTCTTGCTGCCCAACACCTTTGGGGACGAGAATGGACTACCGACGACTACAACACTCGTATCAGCCCCGGCCCTCACCTTTGGGGGCCCCAGAGCGACCCGATCCACCTCGCACCTTCGCTGCGTCTGTCGCTCAGTCTCGTCGCCCGGAAACCGACGAATCGCGCCCGCACGTTTCTCCTACGTCTACGTCGAATTCGACCTCACCGTCGCAGATCTACCCGGGGAATGCCCGTTCGTCACGCGATTCGCATACTTCACATGCTTTGCTCCGGGGCAATAATCCTAGCGCATACTTTCGGTCTGGGCCGAGGCCAACCCACCGTCGACATGGAAGTTTAGAGAGCAGACACCATGGACAATCACATAGGAGGAATAATTCGCAGCCCCAATCTCGCAATGAAGGTACGCAATTCCTATTGTTCCCCATGTCGCGTGGCTCCCCAGATTCAGGAGGAAACCAAGGATCGGAGTTGGGCCGGCACTCCACTTTGGGGACTTGACGACTTCGAGCAAACCTGGACCTGGAGGTCATAGCCATGCGATACACCTGCACATATTCACCACGCACACATCTATATCCCTACACCCCTACACCTACACATACACATTTCCCTTCCTGCTTTTCCCCGACGATCGACTGGACAGCTCGGGAACGCTAGTCCAGGTCAGGCCTAGCGTGACCAGAGGAGCCACTGCTCCTTACGGACTAGCGGCTGAGCTTCCGGAGTCACGGGTTCTTCTCGATCTGGCCCTTGCTTTCCCTTTACTCACTCGAAACAGGCTTGGGTGCTATTATGAACACGCATTCGCGTCGCACTTCTCAGGGCAGTCCTGTGTTTCCTGGTAAGCCGTGTCTGTGCAACCATCCCATGTTGCGATACATCTATTCCGTCACTCGGGCGCGGTGGATTCTGGGACCCTACTGACGCAAACTCGATAGCATCTCACGACCAATCTACTGCATTTGGGAGTCGCCAGATGCCCCCTCCCTCCCCTCCACACTCTTATTCATCACGGGCTCAGTCCGCCCACGCGCCTGCTTCCCTCATGTCGCGCGATGTCCCGACCAGTCAGGCACACAGGCCGGGCAGCAGCATGTCCATTTCCGCCATGCTAGGTTCAGACCCGGACCGGCCTGCGCGAGAACCGACGCGAGAATCAGCGCCTTTCTTTTCGCGACCATCTGCATCCCTCTTCGGTAATCCGCCTCCGTCGTCATCGTCTGCCGCCATGTCACCACCGACTGCCCTTGCACGACCATCGCCGCTCGAGAACACCTTCTTCCGTCGCTCACAAACACCGGAGAAGTCATTCTCGAAGCCTCAGACGAACCGTGCGTACCGATCGGGGTCCGGTGGTTCGGGCCTGGGTGCAGAGCATTCGACATTCGGGGGCTTGGCGCGCTCGTCGCTCTCCCAGTATCCTGAGAAGCCACACTCGACACATCCTTCGCCTCGAATCTCCTCGGCAGAGGTATCTTACAATGAGCCCCGTCGCATGAGCCTCAGCGGGCCGATCGCTCGACCCAGTAGCCAACCACCAAACGCTGAAACACCCTCCCGACCGCCCGGTTACAGTCCGATTTCCCAGCCAGGTGGAGGTGCCGCCGATCGAGCCTTCGAGTCGGGCCCTCGACCTGCGTCAGGATCCTATGGAGGTATTGACTCGCAACACGGTCGGTTTGGAGGTGTGTTTGGCGATCGGCGGATGGATGATGCTATACAGCGGGAACGAGAACGTGCTGCGACTCTTGGGGATCCCAAGTTGTCGCAGCCTGGATATCGTTATGGCTCTCGCTATGCCGAGCGCGATCCACGGGACCGTGACTCTGGCTCAACGTGGGAGCATCGCTCTCACCCTCCGTCGCCGGAGAGTAAGCGCTTCCCTGCTCCGGACCATGGGTCAACTTTCGGGTTTGGGGCTATCCAGAGCTACACCAAGTCGCTCGGGTCGCAACCCGGGAACAGACAATCACAAATATCCCTACAGTCCCGGAACAGCCAACCCACTCCTCCGCCTCACGATCCTTACGCCAGACACCAAACCCAGCCTCCTCGCTTGGGGTCCACGCCTACTTTAGCGGTCTCAACGGCGGTCGCCTCCTCCGGGCTTGCAGCCTTGGCGGATGAGGGACGTCGCAAGGGAAGTGATGAGCTTTTGCACCATCGCAGCTTACTGGCTGTCGGTGCAGAAGGTAAGCGCGGTGGCCGTGCCTCTCCGCTGCCGCAAGCTGTACAAGGTGCTCAGGCTCCGTTCATTGGGCCTGCTGGGGAGTCATCCATCAAGAATGATCTGGGTCGTGTCTTCTCCGGTATTGGAAGTGGTGTGGGTGGTGTGACAGCTTCTGCTGGTGGAAGCGGACCATCCACACCTTTGGGCTCCAGCCCGTTCAAGCGTGATAGTCTTACGGGTCGCTCGATCAATGGAGAGGCTATCGATGAGGCGGCGAGACTTGCTCGGCCTCCCTCTGCCTCTGGCAGGCGGTCGAGGAGGCCTCGTGATGAGGAGCAGATGGAACTTGAGGCCAATGACCCTCGTGGTGTACTATCAGCTCGTAACGCGCGTCGGTCTCGGCATGCTCATCACCACCATCATCAGTATGTTCAGCAGTTCTGCATAGGGTTTCCAGTTACTAACATTTCTCTAGCCACCATCATCACCGCCACAAAGCAGATGAAGAAGCAGCTACTCTAACCTCTCTTCATCGTCCTACAAACTTCTTTCACCGAACATCCCCAGCGGATCCATCCGCACACCACCATCATTCCCATCACC
>ERZ1673737.3881-NODE-3881-length-10938-cov-4.057061_pt1 | contig 10938 bp, 9 predicted proteins | sample MGYA00580211_ERZ1673737 | MGnify/ENA primary metagenome ERZ1673737 (study PRJEB41218, sample SAMN15661789) | gut metagenome | host: Homo sapiens | place: Canada: London | collected 2015-08-20/2019-03-30 | study: EMG produced TPA metagenomics assembly of... | reverse complement strand
ACATCCTATAGTCCAGATCATCGGTTATATCTGTCGCGCAGCCTCACATGATAATTACTCCGGAATTTCCCTTTACGCGATTCAGACACTCATGATTCTTCTCGCTCCGCCACTATATGCCGCGTCAATCTACATGGTCTTAGGCCGAACAGTGACATACCTCCACGCAGAGCATCTAAGCTTGGTGCCAGTGAAATGGATGACAAAGATCTTCGTAACTGGCGATGTCTTCTCCTTCCTCCTCCAGTGTGCTGGTAAGTATATCAAGTCAAATTGGACCAAATCAGAGCTTCCATCATGCAACCCGAGCTATAAGCTAACCAAATCCACCCTTACAGGTGGTGGTCTCATGTCTGCAGTATCATCCATGCACGAAACAGGCTCGAATGTAACAGTCGGCGGCCTAGTCATCCAACTCCTCTTCTTCGGTTTCTTCGTGGTCGTCACGACGGTCTTCCACTTCCGCATCTCACGCCACCCAACCTCCAAATCACAAACAGACCTTGGCATCACCCGAAGCCAGGGCTGGAAACAGCGCAACTGGTTCACCATTCTGGTCGGCCTGTATATTGTCAGTGTTCTGATTCTCGTGCGGTCCGTTTTCCGTCTAGTCGAGTATAGGGAGGGATATAGTGGGTATATCATGACACATGAGGTTTTCATGTATATCTTTGATGGATTGTTGATGTGGATTGCTATGATTGTGATGAATATCTACCATCCAGCTGAGATCCTGGGGAATGGGAAGGGTGGACAGGGTGAATATTCAGAGACGATGCAATTGTAGATCCTGTGTTGGTTTAGATTGCAATAATTCTGTCGATTTGTTTGTTTTAGCGCTATATAGACGGGTATATTCAACTTTTGCATGATGAAACAAGAAAGGGCCAAAGCCAAAACCAAACAAGCGAACAAAGAAACATCATTAGAAGCCATCATATCATCGTGATCTGTAGTCATTACTCGACCGGGCATCATAACTTTTCCTCACCCCATTGTCCACCCCATGAGCATATAAACCAGGCCGCCTAGACACCGCAGAGCCGCGTGTAGAAACAGGCAACAAATTCCCCCCATATTCAACATCCACACTCCGACGCATGCGCGACAAACTAATTATCTTCTCCATCTCCAGGGCCTGCAACGGTCCCTCGCCCCGTTCAACCGGGGCAGTATCCTTCTTCCGCCCAGACAGCCAGCGTCGACTACCAACACGGAAGTAACCACCGATATCGTCAACCATAAGGGCAACCCAGACAAGCGGGATGGAGATCGCAAAGCCAATACCGAAGGTATACTTGGCCACATAGCTAAGGCTCAAGTTATTGAATTCCTTCATGTTGATCGTGAAAATCGAAGTGATAAACGAAAGAGGTAAGAAGACGATAGTGACAATGGTGAAAACCATAATCGTCTTGCTCTGTCGTGTAGTACCAGCAGCCTGATCACGCGCAAAGCGTGCCTCGAACGCATTGGCATGTTTCTGTTTTAGATCCAGCAAATCTGTGATAGAGTGATATATGCGTTCTGCCTGTTTATCCATTCGATCGATATCCTTGAGATGCATATCGATCACACGCTGCTGGTCCTTGAACCGTTTCTTGACTTCAACCTGTGAGCGATGCTGGCCTTGGTATGTCTCGCAAATGACATCTTGGAAATCGATCAGGACATATTTCTGGTGTTCCAGCACCGTTCGAATCATGTTCAGTTCATCGCGAATGTCTTTTGTTTCGGCTAAGAGATCGGTTTCCTGACCGATATCTAGGAGCCGATCGACGAAGAGTGGCTGGCCGTCTTCATCGCAGTAATCGCTCGTCAGACCATCCTCATCTACCGACTTTGAGAATGAGCCGTTCAGCTTGCGGTGGCTTTTCAGCCAGTCGGATGCTTGCACGGAGGCGTGGTTGAATTGATTAAATAGAAGTGTTTCCTTGTCGGTTGCTATACCAATGGATGACTCGAACATATCCAGGAATTGGTATTCCTCATCGCCTAGTCGGTGGCGATCGAAGACCCCCGAGCATCGGTTTGTGATAATGATTGCCAGGTCATATACCGATTTGACAGGGTCGCGAGTTTTGGAGTTGATATCCTCGATAATACCATCGAGCACGTTGAGCGGGTCGTTCTTGGGCTGGTCCCATCTTTGTGGGAAACCTGTGACGATGAGGTTCGTTCCGAGAATCCACATCCACAGTTGATCGACCATGAAGATCTTGGGGTCGGAGCCCATTCCGGGGCTTTTGGTCTGGTATCGGTATACCACTTGGTCCTGGTCGCGGCTCTGGGTATCGATGTTCGGGTAGAAGAATTGGTCTAGTGTTCTGCGGACGTGCAGGGAGGTTGTTGAGGATGAGAGATGTGCATCGATGAGCATTTCGTCTCTGGTGCGCATTCTCTTCATTCCTCTTGGAAGGAATTCCAGTGTCTCGGCGCGTTGAATTGCATCTTGCATCTTTTGTCTTCGCTCGGTTGTCTCGAAGTGGAGGTAGGGCATGAAGACGCAGATGTTACAGGCCGAAACAAGCGGATGAGGGTCTTTGCACATCGACGACGACAGAGGTGATGATCGAGCCTGTTTCTCACTCGGTCCCCATGGCGACTTTCCTTTTGTCTCTGATTTCGGAGTCCCTGGTGCACTACCTGACTTGCCACGCTTTTGACTCTGGTTCTGATTGCCTTTGCCTTTCTTCACTGGTTCATCGTGAGAGTGTGAATCAACTCGCTCCATCTTGCCGCCTTTCTGTTTGCGGGATGTATACTCTGCTTTGGCTTGTCCTTCTGACAACTCCTCCTCCTTCACTTCCTCCTTCTTTTCTTCTCGTCGCATCATCGTCCGCGGTGTATTCTGACATAACGGCCGCATGAAATGCGAATGGGTCCGTTGACCCCGATGTTGATAGTTGAACGACTTCTCCAGTCCCTTGAACCCATCAACATCATGAGCCCCCTCCTCAATAAAAGACTTGGTCAGCAAAGCTTCCACCCAAGCCATATTATTAGCAGGGAGATGAATCCACCGGAAATCAGTCGCGCGACTATCGGCCGGTACAGCCGTCACAGCCTGCTTGCGAGGATTCTCCCGATCCCTGCCATACAGCAGATCGAAAACAGACATACGCTTGACACGATTCTCATTGTGAAAGTTGCCAAAATCCACAACCGTTGCGTCAAACGCAGCACAAGCATCCTTAACATCATCCGACAATGACTCAACATTGTTAAACGGCGCCAACAACAACACAATATCCTTGCGCTTAAACTGCGCAGCCCTGAGAAACGGCGTACTCCCAAAGTTATCCCTAACCCTCCTCTTCAAATCGTCCCTCTCAAGCAAACACTCCACCACCTCCCGATGTCCACCCTGCGCAGCAAGATGCAAAGGCGTAACCCCATTCAACAACTGAGCATTCACTTGCGCACCGGCCTTCAATAAGATCCTCACAATGCCCTCACAGCCCTTATCACAAGCATTATGCAACGGCGTCCAACCACCATCACTAGCAGCATTAACCGCCGCTCCATGCTCAAGCAACAACAACACAATATCCACCCGGTCATGCGCAGTAGCAACATGCAAAGCAGTCTTCCCCCTCAACTCAACAGCATCAATCTCAACCCCAGTCTTCCCCCCATTCCCATCCTCATTCCGCGCAAGCAACAACTCAACAAATCTCCAATTCCCGCTCGCACAAGCCCAATGCAATGGCGTCCTCCCCAATTCATCAACACCCCCCTCGCCCCCAACGGCACACTCAGTTTTCAACAACAACCTAACAACCTCCTCCCCCCATCCAAATCGACAAGCCTTATCAGCCGCAAGATTATGCAGAGCGTTCCTCCTCCTCAAATCTTTCTTATTAACATCCGCCCCACGCATAATCAACAACTGCAAAATATCGACATGATTCCTCCAAGCAGCCATCATAAGCGCCGTGCGACCCTCCTTATCAGCCGAATCAGGCGAAGCACCATGATCAAGGAGCAAGCGGACGATGGCGGTAAGGTTGCGCTCGACGGCACGGTGGAGTGGTGATATCCGGTTCGACGCGACGTCTGTTTTGGCGCCTATTGAGAGGAGGTATTCGGTTGCGGCGTGGTTGGCGCGTTCGGCGCTGCGCATTAATCCTATACGCAGGAAGTTGTCGGTTAGTTGGTTGTGCTCGCGCGCTAGGGCTATTGTGTTTGCTAGGGCCTCTGGGTCATTGGTTTCGGCTGCACGAAGGAGGCGTGGTTCTAGTCTTTCGTGGCCTTCGCTTGTTATGCTTGAGCGGGAGGGTGGCATTTTGATTAATGGTGATGGTGTAGATGGTGGTGATATAGATGTAGGGGGTGTGGTAGTGTAGGTATTATATATAAGGAATGATGTTGGCGCTGGTTGAATTGTTGTTATTGCATGATGTGAAAGTGAATAAGATGAAGTCTTCAAGTTTCGAACTTTTTGGCAGATGCGCTAGAAGCTAAGAATTGAACCAAGCTCAAGAGGGAATGGGCCCACTACCCTGGCCAAGATCTGCAGTGAAAATAAGTACAGTATTTGGCCCCTTAATCCTAGTCAGTATCGAGGCTGTGGCCCTCGTATTGAGTGTGGGGTAGCGGGCTGTAGGCCAAAACAAAGTGGGCTTTAGTGGGTCGTTGGAGGGTTGTAAACAATTCGAGTATACTCGTCGACTTTTCGATTCGTGACTGTGGGGGAAAGGAGAAAGTAAGATGCAGAGAGAATTGGTAATTTGAAGCGATGTATACCGTACTGTACTGACATGTGACTAAAATTGAGAGTATACACCTAGACACTGCAAGATAAAAGACATAAAGTAGATCTTGAATCTATATCAAATTACAGGGGAATCGAAGAGATGCAGATGCTGATATGCTGGTAATTAGGACTCTTCATGCTCCGAAATTAAAATGTTCTTGCTTTTTTCGCATTCCCTGTGCACGCCAAGTGACAAAATGCGCCTATCAACAGACAAAGGGAAACAAGATATGGTGGAAATCAAAATCAGACGACCGTGTGGGATATTTAGTTCTTCTTCCCCTTCTTGGGCACCTCCTTCAGGATATCGTCGAAGCTCATGTTCGGGTTGAATCGACTGATGGGACGAGCGGGTGGTTCGATGGGAGCAATGCCCGCGGGAAGAGGCAGGGCTTCCAGTCCGGGGTAGATCGAGTGGCGATGCTCCGACCGGGCGCCAGCACCAGGAGAACGTTGGCGCGGGATGGCAGGAGGAGGCGGAGTCAGGCCGCCGCCGGGGACCATCAAGGGGTAGGGCTCGGAGGAAGATCCGGCGGAGGAATGGTGACCCTGGTAGGGGGATGAGATGGAAGACTCGGCGTCCTCGTAGGTGGCATCTTCAATCATCGGAGGGTCAATCATAGCGCCTGTCTCGGCCCATTGTTGAGCTACCTGCCAACAGTGACTACGGCGGTAGACACCTTCGACACCGTTGATAACGACATCAGTCGGTAGGCTGACGACACCAGCACCGCCAGCAACTCCAAACCAGCTGCGAGCAGTCTTGGTGTCATTGTGGATCCAAGGAGCACCACCGCGAGGAGCAATGCAGAGGAAGTACTCAACGCCTTCACTGAATTGGACATCGGGAACATCCACAACCAGCATGGGCAGGGCCTGGATGACGCAGTATAAGAAGATCCATTGACCACAGCGGAGGTCGGTGATATCATTAATGTTCCTGCCTTGGGCACAGCGGCGTTCGAATTGCATGAAGCTCTCGATGAACGGAGTAGGCCTCATGCTCTCACGAGTGTAGGAGCCCATCAACACAGCGTTGACGTCTGAGTTCTTGAGCTTCTTGGTACTCTGCTTGGCTTCCTTCTTGGCATCCATGGGTTTCCGATGCAATGGCTGCAGCGAGGGGAACTGCGGAATGTCGAATGGAATGGGAGGCAGCACGGGCGGCGTACTGCGGTCATACTCGCTGAGAATATGACGCAGGGCGCGAACAGCCATCTCCTTGGGTTCGGAAGTAGCAGAAGCTTCACCAGTCCCTGAAACGTCGATTGAGCGTGTTGTCAGTGATGTGCGGTCAACCAGCAGGTCGTATAGGTCGGTGAAATCGTGATATAGATCGAGCAGGAGAAGACGGTTAAGACCATTCTCCTCAAATTCATTCTTCTTCGAGCGGGCCTTTGGTGGCCAAGAGCCGTACTTCTGTCTGTAGTATTGGATAGTGAAGCGACGGAATTCGTGGAAGCTGGCTTTCCAGTTCTTGAAGCGCACCACCTTACTTTCCTCGGAAGTGTTCGAGTTGGCGGAGCCAGAGAAGACGGAGGGGAAGTCGAAGTCCGCGAGTTTACCGTAGAGACCACGGAGACGGTTGTCAAGATCAATAAACGCTCGCTCCAGCCGCTTTTGTGTGATGGGGTGGATGAATGTGTACTTCGGGCTTCTGAGTTGCTTGAGCTCGTCCAATTTTCCGACACCGTGCACGAACCCTTCAATGTAGAGCGGATAGTAGCGTAAGCGCTCACCCAAGACGATGGCCTCGATAGTCTTCTCCCGGCTTCGGCGGACATCTGCCAAACGCAGTTCCTCACAATAGTTGCTGAAGCTAGAGGTGGCGGTTTCACCAAAGTTGGAACCGTCCAAGTTTGAGAATTCGAAGCGAGCCAAGAGTACCGCCACATCCATGAAGATCGAGAACAGTGTTGCGGACTTGGGCGAGGCAATCAAAGACTGTCCAAGGAGGAATGCGAACAAGTTGCGGAACAAGAGGAGGGTCTCGGTATCATCTTGCTGCAGGCGCGCCTGGGGGTTTGAAACGTCGCAGTTTAAGGGGATAGGCAGATAGAGATGAAGCTCCTGAACTTCCTCCGGGGTATCATCGACAAAAGCCATTCGCTGACTTCCTGAACTGTCGTTGTCGTTGTCGTCATCATTCAAGCGGTCCTGCGGCGTCAACGAGGGCGACATCGGGTTGAGCGATAATGTGCGTGTGGGTTGCTCGAGGTCATTCTTGGCATCGCTTCCGCGGGCGAGGTATGTGAGGGAGGGAGATTCAGCGAAGATGGTGGAATCGACCTTGAATGACGGGGCACGGCCGGTGTTCTGCGGAAACAGGTACACGTAGGTGTCGCCCTGTTCGTTCCAGAGTTCGGGGATCTGGAAAAGTCAATTCACCATTAGCTTCGGTTGAGCATTGGATTCGATGCTTCGTACCTGTTCTCCCCTAGACAACGGCGAAAGATCGTACACGACCTTCTGGTCGAGTCCAGCAATCCAGGCAGCCGGTAATTGAGGAGCGAGCGGCCTCTTATCGATTGAGCTCGCGCGCGACCGACCCGGCATCCAACTCCTGCGCTTCGAGGGCGTGCTGGGTCTGGAGTCCGGGTTTGATCCCGGGATAGCTAGTCCTACCGAGCTAGAAGGTCGGCTCATATCCCGGCCCCTGCTCCGTGGGCGAGCATCGGATGGTGAGCTCGGGGCACTGCTCGCCAGATCATGGTTTACCGCTAGGAGGGAGGGAGGCGGCGGAAGACTTTCTAGGTCGAGAGGATCCGGCATCGTACGGGGTTCTGAGGAAAACACCGCATTTGGGGTCGATACATGGCGGGTGGGCTTGGAACTGCTTCTCCGTCTGTTGGCGGTCTCTTGAAATCCTGGTGAAACAGGAGAGTTTTGTGAATCTCGATCTTTGGATCCCAGCGAGAAGAGGGAAGATATGCGCTTCGCCGACTTAACGGGAGCCGACAACATCTTGCCGGGTGTGTGAGAGAGAGGGAAGCTGGCGACTTAGGCGCAAGAAGGTGAGGCGCATGGAATGGGAGAGATGTACTTGGCAGGTCGAGAGAGGGGGGGAAAGGGGATAGGAATGGATCGGCAGGAGTGGGAAGAATGACACAGGGAATGGGAGAGACAGCAGGTAATGTAATGATAACTTATTATCTTATAATATTTTATGGCAAAAAAATTCGATCGGGTTCCTTTTTTGCCAATAATAGATGGAGTTGGCTGTGCATGTCTTGGATGTGGGCCTAATAAATTACAGAACTTATATAGCAGCCTTATGTGTATGTGTACAGTAGTTACTTGTTACTTAAATAGTCACTTGGTTACTCTACTTGCCGGTTGCCGTGGTATGTGAGAACTGACTGAACGCAAATATATATTCCCACGGTGCAAGTAACAATATAACCTTTGCAGTCACTAGTATTTGCTAGTCGATCTGATGCATATAATGCCGAGATCCGGGATTGATGGATATATGCAACTAGTGTATAGTGACACATCTACTGTAACTTACTCGAGATAAGTTACATGAACTTGTAGTGGCTAACTTATAGTACACTTGGGGGCTATTCCTACCCCTGGAATATTGTCCCACATCCCGATCTCGGATCCGATTACCTCACCTATACTCCGTACCGTTCGGAGTAACCAACTATTGGAGCACATCTATATGGTCCACTGTTTACTTCGATCCTCCATTCATTCCCTACACTCACCATGACGGAACCAATCGACCTCCTATGCGGTTGGCCCAACCCCGCCCTCCTCCCCGCCCCCGAGCTCCGCCACTCCGCCACGACCGTTCTATCAGATCCTTCAATCGCAAACCCAGCCTTGCTTTATGGCCCCGATGAAGGGTATGAGCCACTTCGCATCCACATAGCCTCGTGGCTGAACACGTTCTATCAGCCTTGCGAGCCGATCTCGTTCCAGCGCATTTGCATCACCGGCGGGGCAAGCCAGAACCTCGCGTGCTTGCTACAAGTCTTTACAGACCCAGTCTACACACGCAATGTGTGGATGGTCGCACCGACCTATTACCTGGCAGCCCGGATCATGGATGATGCCGGGTTCGCCGGGCGCCTGCGTGGGGTCCCCGAAGATGACGAGGGAATCGACATAGACTTCCTGGAGCGGGAGCTCCGCGCCGCGGAAGAGGATGCCCTGCAGTCTGGAAATACAGAGCCGGTATGACAAGTTACACTCCGTGCATTTGGGCAGAGGATCCCGTGCTATGCCACTGTGCCATCCGTTGTTAGATCCTGGACTGACCTGCTCCTCCTTTCCCTGCAGAAGCTGAAACCACCGAGGCCCTGGCGAAAGATCTACAAGCATGTCATCTATGCCGTGCCAACCTTTGCGAATCCATCGGGGATGATCATGTCGTTGCGCAGACGGGAGGCGCTCGTTCGGCTGGCCCGTCGGTATGATGCGCTGATTGTCACGGACGACGTTTACGATTTCCTGCAGTGGTCAATTGTCCCGGCCGATGTTAATTTATTCGAGTGGGCAACGAAGCCTGAGGCGCATTTGTCTGACCGCGCATACGTCCCGAGGCTGGTCGACGTGGACCGTTACCTGGACGGTGGTCCGGTCGATGAATGGGGACATGCAATAAGCAACGGCAGCTTCAGTAAGCTGATCGGCCCTGGGGCCCGCACTGGCTGGGCTGAGGCGTCTGAAAAGGTTGCCTATGGATTATCACAAACGTATGGAGCTGCGTGTCCTTCGCTGGTCCCTTTATAATTACAAGCTAACCCAATATAACAGCGGCTCATCTCGATCGGGGGGCGCACCTTCACATCTCTGCGCCGCAATGATAGACCAAATGTTCCCCACTGAGATCCTTCAGAAGCATATCTGCGACGTTCTTCAGCCGCAATATGCCTTGCGGTATGACCGACTACTGTCAGCAATCAAGGAGCACCTCGTCCCACTAGGTGTGACAATCCCCGCCCCAACCGCCGCAGCTGGAGGATACTTCATCTGGATCACTCTCCCAGTACCGGTGCGCGCATCCGATGTGGTTGAGCGAGCGCAAACCGAGGAACAATTACGCATAGCCGCGGGTGATCTGTTCCAGATCCCTGGTGACTCTAAGGCCGGCAGTTTTTCGGACCATCTGCGCCTCTGCTTTGCGTGGGAAGAGTTGCGCCACTTGGAAGAAGGTGTGCGTAGGCTAGCGCGCGTCTTGGAGCGTATTGTTTTGTAGGCTGTATTGGCTCCACGTCTAGCCACTTTGGACGTCCGGTCCGTACCGGTTCCCACAGGACGCGTGGCTCATGCACATATTGGACCATCTCAGTTATATAAGTAGGAAGTCTAACTATTACGCGAGATGGAAGCATATAGCATGGACATCAATGCATACGTTAGTACCTGTGTACCTGTATATATTTCCCAGGTACCCGGTGTCGGATATATCTATTTTTGGCCAAACGATCTGATTAGTCAGGGTACCGCTGAGCCCAACCTTGGAACCCTTCAAACCTTAGACTGTTGACCAAACAGCTCACTTTCTCTTCTGTCTACAGTACTCCGTACTCCTACTAATTACAATATGGCCTGCCAATGTGGTCACAATGTGGGCAAAAGCCTCTGTCGATGCACGTCCAGCACTAAGCCAGAAAAGAGCGGGCCCCTCATGTCTCAGGGGACCAAAAGCTTGGCTATCAGGATCACACGTTCTCCCATACAGTCCTCTGCTTCGTTGTACAAAGACTCGGTCTCAAATCCAAGACCTCCAAGAGTCGGGCCTGCATTAGTCGAATTCCAGTCACGGATCCTGCTTTCTCATGCTGCCTTGTGAGCCTCCGTCACTAGGAATCTCCCGGAAAGCGGTACTGGAATGCCACCACATAACAGCGAGACCCCCTGACAACCCAGTTCGCCCAGCTCCGCGAGGCAGTGAATGTCGCCTGGCAGTGTCAACACAGTGGTGCGCGTATCTAGGATCGGTATCTTCGACGCGCGTGCATTGCAGTGCGGACACGGTCCGCCTGTGTTGATGCACGACCATATTGACAATAGATGCGACTACGAGCGTCAAAGGTAACCAATTGACAAGAAACCACAATTGACAGACCGGATCTTTCTGATCAATCGGCAAATATCAGGGGAGATTATCGTGTGTGAAGGGGCTCCACCAAGGCCTACAACAATGCTCGCCCTTGGCCATGAAA
>ERZ1673737.3876-NODE-3876-length-10955-cov-4.213211_pt1 | contig 10955 bp, 9 predicted proteins | sample MGYA00580211_ERZ1673737 | MGnify/ENA primary metagenome ERZ1673737 (study PRJEB41218, sample SAMN15661789) | gut metagenome | host: Homo sapiens | place: Canada: London | collected 2015-08-20/2019-03-30 | study: EMG produced TPA metagenomics assembly of... | reverse complement strand
CGTGGCTATGACTTGATGGGGAGTATGATAGGGGAACATTTGGCGAACCTGCTCAAGGAGGAAAAAGGCCTTGGACGTCAAGTATAGCTAAGAGCATAGAGGTGTTTCAGAAAGAGAATTCAAAATTACAACAATCAGTGCCTCGATGCCTTAGTACGACCACCTAGATAAGCACTCTCGATTCCGACGATTGTGAACCCCTCCCCGCCTTCCCGGGCGGATAGCCCCCACACTGCGCTTTCCTCTAGTAGCTGGCTGGATCGTATACGTATCCTATTCGTGACATCTCCCTAGGAAGAAAGCAATTGAAGTGTGCTATTATAGATGTGGGAAGCAACAATAGGCGGCAGACAGGTCTTATCACCAGGTGGTCACGGCCCTCGCGCGTAGAGTTTCAATGTTGCGGCAGAAGAGCGTCTATTATGAGGCACAACTTCCGTAGACACGTTCCGAAAGACGACTATCTCATCTATGAATCTTTGTCGCGAGGAACTTCTTTCCCAAGTCGTGTGAAGACTAGCCTACTTAACGTGCAAATCAAAAGGGGTTGCCTGTAGTTATGTCTTCAAGGGGCAACGGGGAAACGTTCGCCAGTATGAAATGGGTGCGGGTGCATCCTACGCTAACCCGGTTGGCTTGCTTCGCCAAATGGTTGGTTACTACACCAAAGACCTGGAGCTTCTCCAGCTTGGATCACGGCGACTCTCCGGCTCAGTCACTAAGAGCACCGGCTCAGCTAGTCAATTTTCAGACCTTTTCATGCCCGTTCACATCTACGTCTTATCGAAAGTCATGTCAGATCTACCCCGCGGTCGTGGTTGATGGACCTTTAGGCGGAGATTGTGGAGAGATTGGCTGCCATTTCAACAGTGGGCTTGCAAGCGAATAAACACGAAAATGGCGAGTCTAGCCATATAGCTCAAGTTGTCTCTTGCATGATCTGTGCACTGTGACTATCGGATACAAACAGGCTACAAACTTGGGGATTTGACGACAGGAGCAAACACGGCCCTGTCTGGATGGTCAGAGAAGGCGTTTTCTTATCGGAGGCCATAACAAGCACCATCTCACCAGATAGTCCTCCTTTCGTTTTCATCTAGTCTTGATACATTCGTTAAATGCAATGCACATGTAGTTTTCGAACTGTTCTCTTGGCTCGTAACGCCTTACCATACACCCTTATTGGAGTGCTTTGAGCCCTTCGGTTCTGGGAAGCCGGGTACCAAAAGCTTACTTCATCAGCGTTAAAGTACTTTAAAGTGCTGCTATAGATAGATATTCAGATTTAGCCTAGGTGGGATTGATTTGTTGCGTCCCCTTTTCTCAACGTATCCGCCCTTAGGCGACGGTACAATTCTAATACTAGGAATAAAGTCCCCAGAAATAAGAAATTCGTTAATCCACCGAGCAGGTCAATCTGTCATATCTCGAAACGCAGAACCAAGATTCAACGCCGGTTGCCGCTGGCTGACCAGTAGAGAAAATTTCGTCCCATACAGTAAAGTAGTGGGCGGGGCGGGCGGTTCCCTGAATCGCTGAGTGTGCCTGCAGGAAAAAGTCCCAGTGTCGGGACTCTGAAATACCACGGTCAACAACGGTACCGGGCATTGGGTTTGCGGAGCGATCTGCGTCAGAGTCGGCGGTAGGATAGAAGCGAGTGTTGTGACGCTTGCCGACCACTATAATGGCCATACGACGGAGGCCGCGGTTTGTGACGCTAGCTGGGTAAATAGTTTCACAAGCTCGTTTGAGCAGAGGAAGTTCTTTTTCAATGACAGTATCGTATTGACTTTCCGAGACACCGTCACGGTAGACAACAATATTCTCGGGATACTTATTCTTGTTATGCTGAGCCCAATGCTTGAGACGGGAGTGCAGCAGGGTGTCAAGATCGGCGACCATTTCCTGTCTGGAAGGCTGGATGCGAATCTCTGCAGGCCATTGAGCAAGCACGGAGTTCACAGAGGCGACGATGGCTGCTACACTAGGAGCATTGCGTGCTGATCCTGGCGAGGGGTGGGTCACATCCAGGCCGACAAGCATCGTCTTGCCATTGGCAAACAAGCCATGGTCTGAGTTGCGAAGGGTTTGATTTTCACCACCAAGCTTAAGGTTAATCTTCAGACCCACGTTGGCGCAGTACTGGTCCTGTGCGACTTGAAGTTTCTCGGCCAGAACGTTGACATTTCGCACGCCGCAGCGAACATCACAAACCTGCTTGATCGAGTTGTATAGAACGGTGTCCTTCGCGTAGAGGACGCCCAGGATTAAAGAAGGACGGTAACGGTCTTAGAGTTCGCGCACACTCCTTTCGATGCGCTCGGTATCGTTTCTGCCATCAAGGACGATTCGTTGGCCTTCTTTCGGTGGCTCCGCATCAATGCCCATTTTTCGGAGTACAGACGTAAACATGCGCAGGGACTCCATCATTTCAGCTGGATTGTTCCAATGTGAGCGAGCGCGCTCACCAAGAACATAGAGATATGTCCAGGTTTTCAGAGCAGCGGGCCTGAAGAATTGAACAGCCTTCATATTCCATGAGCCGGCCATTGTGGGGATCTCCTTCTGTTTGGCATATATGATCTTTGGAGGGGGTAAGACGCGACCTTGCACCGTGATGAGGTTATTGCCGACACGGACACCGAACGCAGACTGGGAAGTTGAGCAGATATTAGCTCGGTCATAGGGCTTCTAAGCAGAACGATCCTACAAGAGTAGCATTTAGTGGCTCACCCAGGCCCAACATGCTAACACCCTTAGTTGCAATAGTCTGCGCATTCTGCGCGGGCCTGCGACCCATCACAGCGAAGCGCAGCATATCAGATGTCTGGCTAGGAGTGAGTTTAGTTCCAACGGCTTGACCAGGTTCAACCTCACAAACTTCCGCCGGGAGGTATGAGGGGAACTGGCGGTTGCCCACATTGACAACAGGCAAGTTCGGGTCTAAATCTCTGTTGTATTCTGTATTCATCAGTCTCATATTCAAAGTAATTACATCGAAACAAACATACTACTCTTGAAATAGTCTCCGACCGAGATATACTGCCCTGGAGTAGCCGGTCCCGCTTTGGGAGCCTTCTTGCCTCTCTTGCCTTTGCCCTCAGTGGGAGCGGCAGCTGGCACGACTGGCGCCCCCTGCGCACTCTTTGACTCCATGAAGAACTGCACCTCGAAGGGCCCGGCACCATGGCGAGCTACCATAGGTGGGTTACTACCAGAGCGACCATCGGCAGGAGTCGCCAACCCAGTGATAGTCTTGATGGGCGCTCTGCCGCTGCTGGTCTTCCGCACAATATGTGTGGTACGAACACGCATGCGCTGCAAGAAAGATTCTAACCGGTAAAGGCTACAGGGATTTGCGCGCTGGTATTCTCCAATCACCATTGGCAAAGGACCCTCTTGGTAGCAGGCCAGATACTTGACTTGGACATTCAATAGCACCCGAGCAGTGGCCGCACGAACACTCACGAAGAAACCACGCAGTGCTTCCAAACCACCACCCAAAGTGGCCTTTTCGCCCATCGTGGCATCCAGGCTGAAATGCTTGTTACCTCCAACTGCTACTACCGATTTTTCAGTCTTGGGGTGATGTCCAATAATCACATTCATCGCCGCCACAATCTGCTCTTGTTGCATCAATGGGCCTTCGAGATTGCTCGATGTGAGATAACTTAGCAGATCTGCGGGGTTGAGAGTTCCCGTATGTCCAACAGTCACTTCATAGACCTTGGGATCGTCGACGAAATCAGTTTCATTCTCACCCTTATACCGAACATTGAACTTCTCGTCTCCATTCAGGCTCAGATCAACACATGAGATCAAGTTCGATCGGTAGTCCGTGGCGATGTTATCCCGGTTATTGGCGAAGTGCTCTTCAAGCAAGAGACGCACGATCTGCCGCGCTTTCTTGGCTAGCACATCACGACCCTGGTCCTTAGCGATAGACACATGATAGCGGAAAACTGGTTCACCAACGGAAGTGAAGGGCAAATAGTTGGCATATAGAGTGACAGGCTTTCCCAGCGTGCCATAACCTGGCCGGTCGGGATAACGGGCCGAGTCTGCAGTCTTTTTGCGTCCCAACAGGGCCTTGGCGGTAGCATCTTCGACCTTTCCGACCTTGGGATCCGGTATAGGGATCGGTTGACCCTCGCTATGGGCCGATATTTCAGCACCATTTGAATATGCGGGATTTCTTTTCTTCTTGCCTCCTCTGATACATGGATACTATAAAAATACTTACTTGTAGATTCGTGGACCTTGATGGCCGCCGCGGAAGCCTCCTCGATTACAACGGCCACCGGGATCACCGCGACCGCGAAAATTGCCTCGACCACGATCACCACCACGACCCTGGAAGCCGCCTCGACCACGATCTCCTCGGTCACGGGAGTCTCCTCTGAAATCACCTCTGAACTCCCCACGACCCCGCCCACGGCCTCCTCCACGGTCGTCTCGAGCTGATCTCGGTTCGCCGTCTCGCCTGCGACCGCGATTATCAGACATGGATAATTATTAATGGTGGAAAGATATATGGGCTGTACATCAAAAAATTGCCCGTGAAATAGAAGAAAGAAGGAAGAGAGGTGGGGAGCAGATCCTGGGGTTCCCCCACGAAGGTCCACTTCAAAATGCTTGCTTGTTGAATGAGCTTGCGTGTGGTGAAAGCTCTGGTAGTGTCTAACCCACAGTCACAACGTCCTGTTGTGTTGGCCCCGCCAGCCAAAGCCACCAATCACTAATTTCGATCGCTATGGCCTGCCTCAAGCAATATCAAGACATCCAGCACCCTGGTTGATCGCACTTTGAGACTGCAACTTCTTAATTGCTGATTTTTTAATACTCAATATTCCACAGCTAGTATAGGCCATACCTTGTTACCTCATTACTCGATTTTCGTTGAAATGGCTTTTGTTGTTACGAAGATCCAGGGCCGAACCCCTGTCGTTAGGACTGCCTCAAGTAGGAGACCGTAGAAGGGGAGAAGGACCATAAAGCAGACAATATAGCTACGGAATCTAGTACGGAACGTTCTTTCACTTTGCCTTTCGTAGATTCGGGGCGGGCTAAGACGGAGTTGTGCGAGCTCAGATATGACCCGGCCAGTCTCCGTGCCGGGCCTTGTCTGATTGCGATATATTTCTCCCAGAGCAACCGCGTACTGGACGGTAGTATAGATAAATAGCATCGCAAAGATAGCGAACTCGAATCTTGATATATCCACCACGTGTTGCCCCGTCTGATAGATTGTAGTCATAGCACGATACCGCAGCATAAATGAATCAAAAAGAACCCATGTAGCCAGGGATAGCGGCAGCTGAATATGAATATGGAACCATCGCGAGCTCCCAGAGGATGATTGATTGAGGTAGTCAACGCAAGCATCTCCGACCGGGTCCCAGAGTTTACCCACAATAGGGAGTGTGATACCGCAATGATGCAGCCCCGTAGGCTGCGCTGAATCACGGTCATAGCCAGATAATTCTCGGTAATGGCGAGTCCGATACGCGGGCACCAATCCTTTGTTTCAATTGGAGGAAAGATACCATGGAGAAGCCGCTGCAGCAAGAAGAGCAAAAGTCCGTTACTAGAAGCCAGAGATTGGTGAGACTCCTTATGATCAGATAATCCGAGAATGCAATGTCACAGTCTTCTCATTACGCATAGAACGCCGGAACAGCAACTTTAACTGGCCACGAGCTGCATGGGATCAGGCTTACAATGAGGAGATACACGCGTGTTGTGTGTAAGCTTGTCCAAGCGACCGCGGGATTCGAAGAAGACAACTGTTGAGGGTGTTGAAGAGTTGAGGAACGCCAACGAGTAAGCCATCTGTTCCTTATCAAAGGTGGCAAGTATGCCATGCCAGGCAACTCAATAGGCCGGCGAAATTGGACACGTATCAGGGTGAAGGCTTAGTGGTATTCTCTAGTGCGGTTCGAGCAGTGCCTGGTGCTTGGCATCAACGTAACACGCTGCTTCTATTAATCGCACGGCATTTATCTACTGAACATGAATACGACGCCGAAGTGTTAGCTGGACCCAAGCACCTTTGTCATTGACAAGAATAAATGAGACCGAGTGGTCAAGCTGACGTTTGGTAATCGGTGAAGTTGGCTCGCTCTTCACAGTCTCGTCGGCAAATACTTCGTAGATGCCGTCCACCTGGTGGGAAAGCAGACGAGCTTCTGACGTATGCAGCTCCAGTGCTTCTTTGATGTTTTTCAGGGTCAGTTACTATTATTGGCAGCCCAGAGCTCGCAGTTAGGAGGCATGGGGTTGCTTGCCGTACAGTACCTCGCATGGAGAGCCGTCAATCTTCAAGGCAGAGACAGTCGAGGGTAAAGTAGACAACACTGCTGAAGTATTATCTTGATTACTTACAGAAGCTTCCTGGGTGCCGTACGTTGAACTCGCAGCAGTTACTGGACGATAACATGACAGCGTCTCTACGTAAGCTCTGTACTGTGAATTCCGACGAATGATCACCCGGGCGATGATTTAACCCTGCATTAGCCCTGCATCTCTAGCTTCGTGAATGGCCGCAAAACCAAAGCGGTACTTCCTATTGGATCACTGTTGCAAGGCTCCCCTAGGAGCGGGCACATTGCCCCGACCGCTCCTGGCCAGTCATCTCAGGGGCTGGGCAGTGTGCGATGGGCCGCCGAGATTGATCACATTTCAGCCTCATAGCCTCTTGTCAAAGCCACTGCGCCCCTGGAGCCAGGTCTGGGCCCAGGTGTGTTGTCCCGCTCCACGCCTAGGTTCCTGGGACAAATAAATAAAGTGGATCATTGTGCCACTTGGTGTTTGATCGTTTCTGCCATCTTGTACGGCAGTGCCCCCTTCCAATTTTGTCCTCGATCTCTGGCTCTATCGATGAATATGTCGTCATCACCTACCTTGGCGCCACCTACCTTGGGAGTCACCTACCTTGAAGCCTACCTTGGAGTCCTTACCACTCGACATTCGAGACTATATGCACCTCAGTCGCACGAGCTGCTCAATGTTTCGCTCAATGAAAAATAGCATCATTGCACGGGCTACTGTCAAGGTGAGCAATAACGAATGAGGAAACAAAAGTTTTCTACACGCTATGTACCAACACACCATGCTGAAACTTATCTTAGAATATTCTGCTTAACAGCAAAGAAGTACAAGCAGCTTGCGCTACTAAGACCGGCTATTATCAGGCCATCCAACATCGCTTTGATGTTTATGAATCGGTTTCCACTGCGTCCCCATATTCTGTTTCAGTGCTGGCTTATGCCGCAGACTTCTTGTACCACCAAGGCTTTCTGTGCTATCGAGTCAAAAACCAAATTCGTTTACTGGACGTACACAATGCAGGCCAAAAGGAGCGTGTTTTGGACCTCGACCATATGAACCGTCACATCATCGGACTTGAATACATTCTCTCAGACGTGGGGGAACAAACTACCCTTCTACGGTTCAGTTGCGATATCTTGATCCTTCTGTTCAGCCAAGCCAATTCAAACGAGGGTGATCTGGTCGCCATCGATTTACAGCCCCACCCAGAGCAGGCTCGACAGAGACCTTTGCTTCACGAACCAGTCTCCTCCTCGGATCCAATTTTTGTCCGCCACACCCGTCTATATATCTGGTGTGGCATGTTCACAGCCGTTCATGGCCGACAGTATGCATGGGTATTGTGGGGCATGGACTTTAAAACGCTGAAACGAACTCAGTTCTCCATAGGACTTCTTCTCCATGGCGAGCTTGGCAAAAAAGTGTGCTTTGAGATCTACCAGGGGCATCTTTATGTGGTGTATGTAAGAGACGAGCAAGAGTCTTCCTTCTACCACTGGTCATGCTACGCCCCGAATCATGAAAATAACCAGGGCAATGGACGTCTTTGGCGCCTTGAGCATCGTGAAAGCCCTATTCACGAAATGTGGGCTGATCTCTCAATACAAGTGGACGAGGAAAAGGGCCGACCGGTCATCCTTGAATGCCGCCGTGAATGGCTCGACGGTAGAAGCGAAAACCATCGTACCTACTACGCCACACCGCTTCCTACGCCAGACGAAGCTCTGGCAATGCATACAAAGGAGCTTATCCGCCCCACTGATATGGTGGATTCAGGTGAAGCTCATAGCCAGCTCCCGGGAAAACGACTGGTTCGCGATTGCCACGCTGAGCATGAGAGTAGCCGTCCTCTGGACCAACGTTTCGACTTCATTCCGGCACATACCAGGTACAGCAGCTACCACCTAGCCACGGCGGCCTACCTTGACCTTATCGACGACCCTAAGTGGCAAGCAGATGGGGTGCGCTCTCAGCACTGCTTGCGACTTCGGACAAAATCGCGCAAACATAGCTGTGCAATTGACAAAAGGGGCGTGAAGCATTTCGACTCTCGTGGTGTTTGTTTATGGCCTTCCGAGGATGCTCCCTCAGATCTACTGGCCTTACTATGTCCAGACTCGTCCACCAGTCTTGTTGGGGCTATTTGTGACGAGCGGTCGCTCATATACTCTATCTCTGCTGAAGGATTGCCCCCCCATCAAAATATGCTGATTCTCATCAACTTCGACCCTATGATACACTTTCCTTACATGACCTCCCTGCATGAACAGAAGGCAAGCACAAAGTCGGCCCGAAAAGTGCTTGATGCACCGAGGCCTGATCCTCATTTTTCCCGCCCGCTCGTACTAAATGCGGAGGCATTTCACCTAGCTATCCGTCAAGGCTATCAATTTGATCGTCCAACTTCCAAGAACTTTTTCAACTCACCTTAACTTGATTATGGGCCAAAGACTCTGCTCCAGCCAATCGCTGGAGCGTGCATCAACCTTGATGGTGAGGAATTGAACACTACCGACCCATTGATATACTTGTTCTTTGCAAATGGTGGCAAAACCGTAAGCCCTCGCACTGATTTCAAAGCTTGCTTCGTACTGATATATTTCGCCAGGCCATTCTCGAACAGATCCAAGGCAGGACCAGAAAATCGACTTCTGTCCTTGTCCTGCCTACTATGCCGAAGAGAGCGGTAAACATTCTGCAGAAGCACAACGAGAAGACGCTCGATGTGTACAAGGCCTATGTCGCCACTTTTATTGAGCAGCACATCACTGAACCCGACTGCATTCTTCCATTCACGAATACCAAACTTGGAGGCAACAAGTCATCAACGGAGCTGGGTATCCTGCCGTCTGCTTCCACGCCAAGGATCCGCATTACTTCTCCATTTCACGCGTTGTCAGGGCACGGCGACAATTGGAGACAAATCTCGGAGCTATGTCAAACTATTCGCAGCGGAGTGTGGCTTGAAGAAGCTGTCGTTCCATACATGGGCGTGTGCCCAAACGAAGGTGCGCCTCTCGATGCCTATCTGTACGACTTCTTCAAGCATGGCAACGTCCGTGCACTGGAAAGAGAAAACGGTGTCCGCAAGGGCGATATCTGGTTCGTGCTCAATGATTTCTCGCTCATACTTGCGACGATCGTGGCGAGTTTGGAAAACTTTCTGAAACTGACACCTGGCACTGAACTTGACATGTTGGATGTGATGGGTAGAGGCGAAGCTTACGAGGTGGAGATGGACGGCACACTCAGCGAGGCGGGCGTCAACGAGGAAGACATGGGAGCGGCAACATCCACACATAAAGCCAGGTATCAGCAGTCTAGAAATAACTTGACTTGTCCTGTACCTCAAACGCCTTCGAATGCTCAGAAAATGAGAGTGGCGGAGAATTGGGATGACGATTTGGGTGATGGAACCAGAGAAACCAAGGACGGCACCGAAGACGCTCCAAAAGGTCTAGATGATGCCTTGAAGCTCGCCAGGGAAGCAAAGGAGAAAGAGGAAGCAAGTAAGAGGAAAGATAGGGCGACACAAGGCATGAGTGAAGGACCTACAAACCCTGCCGGCAAGAAGGTCTGTTCCGCTACTGACAATGACGGGGATGACCGCATTCCGTTAGTGTTGAAGGCTTTCAAGATGCTACAGAAGGAGTTCAACGCGAAGTTCAGGGCCATGTGGGCATAGACGGCGTTGGATGTATCATTGCTGTATGGGGAATCGGTCTGTCCATGAGAAGCGTGAGAGTAACCAACATTTTCTTGTAGAATCCTATTCCGTGCATGCTGTTGTTTTTGAAAAAGAAAAGTCCAGCAAAGCATGATACACTAAAGATACTACGAGCCTTTTCATGGAAGTTCGAGGATATTCAGCAGGGTAGAGGATCTCTCAGTCAGGCAAGGGAGGAAGGCAATAAGTCTAATTGAGACAAGACAGTTTCTTGGAGTTCGCCCAAGAACACGCAAAGAAACACTCTCTTAAAGTACACAACTCTCTGCAGTTTCCCATGACTCCCTCAATCCTCTGTCCTAGCTTATCCGGGATGAAACACGTGGGTGCATGAGAAGGAGGGCGAATAAACGGGATGAGCGAGATTTGAAGTGCGGCTAAGATGCTGGAGGGGGCCTGACCGCGCTGTCAAGCTTCTGAGGTCTCACCGCCGGTTTCAGGAGGGAGGAGGAAACTTCAAATTACCCACCGGCTCCACGATCTCCTCCCGGCAAACTGGTTGGCCACACGAAATCTTTGCCGAGTCCCGACTCATAATATGCACATGGTCAAATGTACCTGAGTCATTCGCATTAAGTCTAGCGAGGTTTTCAGGTACTAAGCCAATACCGGCCGGGCAGGTTCTCTTTGACCTGAAGACGAGGTCCATTTATTGTAGGCAATGAAAAGCGCTAGGACAAACCTTGGCGTCGTGACCAGCGTTAGTCTCCAGACATTTGTCGCTCCTACACATGAGCACGAAACAAAGAATACTTTCCTAAAGCAATAGATATATGGCCCTCCAAAGCAATACTCAGGACCTAGGTGCAAAGAGCGAGGATGCTGAAATAGTTCGCCGAATATGCGCTAATTGCTAACCCATGACAATTTGCCCCCTTCCCCAAACCCCGGCTTTGAC
>ERZ1673737.3874-NODE-3874-length-10962-cov-3.573943_pt1 | contig 10962 bp, 19 predicted proteins | sample MGYA00580211_ERZ1673737 | MGnify/ENA primary metagenome ERZ1673737 (study PRJEB41218, sample SAMN15661789) | gut metagenome | host: Homo sapiens | place: Canada: London | collected 2015-08-20/2019-03-30 | study: EMG produced TPA metagenomics assembly of... | reverse complement strand
GAAGGATTGTTGCCCAAACCCTTACGTTCCACCGGAACGTTATCTCGGCAGCGAATTTGATCCCAAAGCTGTGGACATCTGGGCTGCCGCCATAATCTACATCGCGATGAGAACGGGTAGGATCCCATGGAAGATGGCGAATGACAAGGACGAATGTTTCAGAGATTATATTATAGACCGCATGATTGGAAGAGTATACTTCTTCATCGAGGACATATGCAATGTATGTGACTGTTTTTCCGTCCATTCTGACTGGTGTACTAATTTTGCGGTCATAGGTCGCTAGCCGGCAAGTCGTATATTCAATGCTGGATATTGACTACGCGCATCGAGCTCAATCAACTGAAATACTTTGCTCTCAATGGCTTCTGGACATCAAAACCTGTACAGCCGCTGGATCAATATAGCTAGAGAGTTATATTCACCGGTCTGAGAAATGTCTGGCTGCGATGACCGAGGTGGCTTTGAACGATTTTTGCCATCATTATTGGCTGCCAAAGACCGCGCGATACCGTTTCTGTAATGCGGAAGAAAATCTTTCCAATCTACGCTAGTTAAATCAGTATGCCTTAGGACTTTGAATACTGACAGAGTTCAAGTAAGTAAGTGGACCTCGTGGTAAGCTATATGAGTGAATCTGGTAGACGGAAGCTCTATGTAGCTATGTAACTAATGTGCAGCCAGTAATTGGCTGCTGGTTGCTGGCTACCAAGTTGAGAATAACACTGGCATGGACTCTAGATCACACGACAATATGTGAGAGGGGTGAGTGCATGATGATACGAGAAGCGAGAGAGTATCAGCGAGCATTTCGCTAGGGGTTGGGGCATTGGGAAGACTTAGTATACATCCCATGGATATTACCGCGCAGTTTACTATGGACCTTTTCATCCAAAAGCTTTTAACAGGGCTTTACGAGGATGCATCTAAAGTGAAGATTTCTCACAAAAGAGAAGGTGATGTGCCCCTCTCAACGCCAAGAAAGGCCAAGATAAAGTATCTTATGCAACCGATCAGCACTAGAACTGGAAGTAGTTGAGAGATCCAGACTTTTCTATGAACAGAATCTCACGCATGACGGCGTTAGGGCACATCGGTATGGCCTGGAATAAACCCGAAACCGGGGCACTGCCCTGCAGTAGTATCAATTTAAGAGCCTCACTTGGTTCGCCAAATTTTCCTCGACTATCATGGCAAATTCTGTGCAGAATCCCTCTTAGCCAATGGTGTCATTTTCCATGATGGCTTTGATTGGGCCGCTGGTAATAGCAAGCCCCAACCTCAGCTGCCAAGCATTTTATAGTAGAAGGGCGCAAGTCACATACTACAGTTACATGTCTGGCTTTCTTTTGGGCTGATATCAGGCTCTTCGATAATCTTAACCAGAGCAGGTACATCGGTCTCGCCGAAAGATCAAGGGAGCCTTAGCCAAGACTTGCATAGCCAGATTCTCCCCCAGAGGGCTGGGATGCATATCGTCTAAGTAATTGGGAGGCTTAAATCATGCAAGTTGGCGGGATTTCGGGCTTCACACTGCAATTTGTGTTCGGCTCGTGAATCTATATAAACAATGCATTTTGCCGGAGTTTTAGGTGAAATAATCACGGCCTTCGTCCAGGAACTAGCACCCAGATTCAGCTTTCAGATGCCTGCTTGCTGTTCATGATGATATCCTCCAGATTTTTATTTGTTTCTTTGATTCTAGGGCTTTTGGACCTAGTATCCTCTCGACAGCCACTCATCAATGACCAAGGAAGGTACGTGACCCGTTATGATTCGAAGCATAGCTCCGTCCATTTTGGCACAGATATTGATCTCCTAATTTTAGATTCACTTTCGTTGACAATGTCAAGACAATTGGCGTCAATGGATCATCTTATTTTAACAGGTCAGGGCTTTTGGACTTTGGTTCCAAATTATATGAGCAATGCCTAATCAAGCTATAGACCCGGACATGAGCTCGTTCGCCGAGAGACTCGCAGCTCATGTCGCGGCAGTTGTAACAAAAAGGCAACAGATCATCTGAGTGTTCTACGCAAGAGATCATGGGAGCCATATCCTGACAAGGAGAGCTTTTCCTCGGAAATGTGGCATGAATATCACCAGAGTCTCGCGAAGAGAAGGTTTGTAGACATCGAGACAACGCATGCTCGAATGGACACATACTTGGTGAACCGATTCCGGCGGAATCGTGGCATTATTCGGGTCTTAACAGATCAAACACTAGGAAACTCCGCAGAGTTCCGACCCTTTGTAGTCGACGGCGTTGATACAGCTTTTGAAATGGGCCTTGAGGGTCTCTGCGGCTGCTCCATTGTTGTCGTCGTGTCCAAACAGGCAATCTGGTTTGCTCATATATTGTGCGTGATTTAGGTTTTTAATTTTCCTTGGATTACAGCATACTGACTTTAGAGCCAGCGAGGACAACTCTTTCAGCCCAAGAGAGGAATATGCGGATGGCCTCAGTCCCCAGGAAATGTTTGAGCTCACAGCTTTAAATTTCTTAGACACTGGCATAGACGCGATATTTGGCGTGCAATTCCAGAGCTTGAAAGACGTTAGGAACCTTTTCCCAGTTGGAGATGGTGTCACTTCCGCTTTCATTGTGACACCCCAGAAGGAATTGGATGACGCCGTCGAGGGTGGGACTGGCGCTGATACTAACGTGTATTACACCGAGGGTTTGATGTATGATTGGGCTGTTGTGCAGCTGGTGGCCAAGATTAAATCTCTGATACCAGATATTCCCGTCACTGTACGCCAATACCAGGCCCTGAACTCAGATGCTCCTGATGCAGATGAGGCGTTTAATACAAGGAGAGGAAAACATCTTTTCCAATATGACCCTCAGGCCAGACAAGGACAGAAAGGTGTACGGCTATATTTAGAGGGTGACCGCGCGTTGAACGAGTTTTGGGCTCCTGAAGAGAGATCCCTTTCTGAACCAGAGAGCCAATCTACAACACAGCTCTCATGTGCAGGACAATCTTACGACCGTGATCAGGTAAAGTGTTGTTTTCCTTTGTCTTATAAGTGGGGTTACTGACAAAGTTGAATAGTATACCTGCTACAGCGACCTACGGTGTCCTGTTCTGGATGGCATTCGAACGTTGCGTTGTGCAGCTCAATGCTACCTTGAGTCCATGTATACATGCTATGATGAGCAGAAGCTTTGTCCTGTTATAAATGGCGATCCTACGCTCGCATGTGGAAGTGACTGCTATCTTCCATCGGAGTATAGGTAAAATATGGACTTTGACATTTGTGGCATAACTTACTGACTTGGAAAAGCTGCGATGCATCAAAATTGGTCCAAATACCTCACAACAATAATCCCGACCAGTCAGCTAGTGGTACAGCCACCAATTCGAATAGTGATATCAGCTCGTCTCCTAGCAGCACGCGCACGGATTCAATCACTGGAGTAACGACCACCTCGAGTGGTGGTTCCAGCAGTGCTCCGGCGGGCCAAGCAGAAGTCATTTTTGGCGGAACGACATATACAATTGGCACACAGACAACCACCATTGTTCAAGGTGGACACACAGTCATCCTTGGCCCCAATGATCTCATAATTGGAACGGATACTATCACTATTCCGTCGCCCCAGACCGAACCGGTTGCTCTCACTACCGATGGCATCACTATAACGTTCCTCCCAGGTGCCTCTTCTTCATCCGCAGCTCATACTAGCTCGTCGAGCTTGGGACCCTCAAGCAATATGGCGACAACAACTGGACTAGCCCCAGGACCAACTCCCACCTCGATATTGCCCAGCTCAACAGGAAATCCAACCTTGATACCCCCAGTCCCAGCTGCTACCAGCACAGTATTTACTCTCACGGCCTCGGACGGGTTGAGTACGGTTGAAATCACTTACACGCCGACGACGCTCACTAAATTTACTACATTTACCGGTACAACAACAATAACTACGGACATTGATGGTGTGCCTACGCCCATCGTGGTTGGGCCTGGAGGCCTCATCTGGCAACCCGTCATTACCAGCGCAAGCATAACTGGTTTCCCTCCAATTCCAGTGCCTACTATTCCACCGGCGCATGATAGTTCCGCTGTTACAAGGACTGTATTGACTATAACGGCCTCGGACGGGCTGAGTACAGCGGAGATTACTTACACGCCTACGACGCTCACTCAATATACTACAGTTAGCGGTACAACAACAGTCACGACAGAGATTGATGGCGTGTCCATCTCCGTTGTCGTTGGTCCAGGAGGCCTAATTTGGGAGCCCGTCACCACCAGCACAAGCATGACTGGCTTCCCTCCGATCCCAGCGCCTACTGTTCCGCCTGCTCCTCAAAGCTCAAGTGTACTTCCACCCCAAACAAGCACATTAACTTCAGGTAATCCATTCCCGTCATCCCAGTTCCCTCTTCCACCAATTGTTACTACAGTCGTCACCTCTGATAGTCCGGACGGTCCAGTAGCCACAACAATAACAGGCACCACAGATTCAAGTGGTGTTGTCGTGCCTATCACAACGCTTTCAACGGCTGCCGCTGTCAGCTCTGCCAAGTCGTTGGCCTCGGAGCTCAGCAGTGTCTCTGATGCTGTAGTCGCATTCTCCTCTAGCACCGCGGATTCTTCCAAGGCCAGCTCCGCTGCCGCCGTGGTCAAGGATGCCCAGTCAGGTCAGTGTGTCCCTACATTGCTGGTATATCGACTAACAAACTCCCACAGGCACAAGTGGCTTTGGCCATGGCTTAGGATTCTCGCTTCCTGGTCTTTGCTTGATATTCTGTCATGATGTCAGCAGTGCTGGGTCTATTCTTGATGCAATTGGAAACACCCTGTCGGGCATTCTAGATGGTACAGCCAGCCTTGACTCATTAAGTGGACTCCTGAGTGATATGTCTACCGTTTCAAGTGAGCTAGCCGACGACGCCAAAGAGGCAGAAGCAAGTGAGAGCTCCAGCTCTACCTCCAATCCCCAGCCTAGCATCACGTCAGCTCCTTGCAGTACCGGAACTCCTATTACAAACTGCGAGGTATTTTGTGCGACAGGTACTACATCGGAAAATGTTCCGACGACGTCCTGTTTCTCGACAACCTGTAGCGTTGAAACCATTTGCGGCGCGGATGCTTCAACCTCAACCTCATTTAAACCACACTACTGTCCACTGGTTTGGCCCACTGGCGGAGCAATCTCTATTTACTCATACCCTGGGTATACATATGTCCCGGTGTCTCCCGATCCCACAGATTTGCCCCAGGCAGATGAGAATGGTGATCCAATCATCGGCACAGTTGAGCCCACGACAACAGAGCCTCCCTCTACAGCAAGCCCTGCCTCATCATCTACACAGACACCTTTCCCTACCACCGAAACACTGCCCGCCACCACAGAGGCTTCTACAACCACCGAGATCCCCTCAGCAACTACAACGGAGTCTCCAACCTCGACGACAGATGCACCGGTCGATATGGTGACCGATTGCAATCACACAAAGAGAAACGCACCCGAAGACCCAGAGACCTGCAGCGAGTTTGTTGAACGCTTCGATGTGACAGTATCCAAGCTGATGGAGTTGAATCCCATTCTGAAGTCAAGCAATGGTAGCTGTGACTTCACGGAGGCATGGGCAAAAGGTTTAAGGACCTTCTGCCTCGGGGCCCGATCAACAACAACAACCACTACTGCAAATCCCGGGCCCACGGCTGTGACTAAATGTGACACTTTCAAGGATTGTCCCAGGTGCCAGGATGGATATTATCGTTGTTGTCTCTCTGGATGTCATGGAATGCTTGTTCCTGGGTCAAATACCTGTGGATGTATTAAGGATGGTGAAACGTTGGGTGCTTCCTGTGGATGTAAGTGATTGTGGGGAGAGCATCGAGTGTTATTTTGAGTACTTTTGAGGAGAGATAAGTGTATCACTCTTGTTATAGAAGTTTGTGAACGTTTGACTATTTTGAAGATTTATACATCACCGTACCCAAGGTTGCTAAAATGAGACCATGAGAGCGATGACCAATTAGAACAATCAACATCCTCTTCTTGCAATTTATTAAGAGATAAAGGTAAATCCCTTGAGAATTTCCGTAGGTTTTCTAAAAAAAGTAAATGGCAATGGGAGTCGTTATAACTCTCAGCGTGTGCTATGTCGATTATGAAGAACTTCTAGAAATCGACCGTAAAATATTGTAAGTGCTCCTCTACCTTTTGTAATTCTTACTAATATACACCTTAAAACCACTCTCTATATTGAGTATATATGGAGCGCAAACTGAAAGACTACCTATCTAGGGTTAGCCACGCGTAAAAAGGACCATTTAGCTTGCAGCAAGTCATTAGAGATGACAAATCAGTCACACCCAACATGACTTAGGCCCAAGCACCGACAATGGACATGCAGAAAGCGCCCAAGAAGACCAAAAGACAGGCATAAACCCGTCTCATTCCACGAAGGATGCGCCAACTCTCGTCACTGAGAAAGTCTTCGGACATTAGCTCCACGAGCGAGGCAAAGATCAAAAGTCCAGCGGAAATGGCATTCATAATGCCAACAACGAGCAAACCGATTTCCGAGTCCGGACTGTACAGTCTGTGGGTTGCAAGACCAATTGCTTGTCCAATTGGCGTTCTATATGTATGTCAGTATTTTGATTTCTGGATGAGCACATGCGTATACAAGAGACATACGTGCAACCATATGCAAGTGACATAAACCAGGGCTGAAGTTGCTTTTCAGACCAGGGAAGGGAGGCAATTCGGGATCCTAATGCTAGGCCTTCGAAAGTTTCTGCAGATTGTTTAGTTCATTCACAAAGAGTAGGATTATGAACAACTTACGATGGAATACGATGGCGATCAAAAGAATCACAAACTCATTCCCAATTGACACACTGAGCGACATGCCAATGAAGACACTGTGAAACAGAATGCCCATTTCAAGAAGATAAACCTGCATCGTCTCTTTCTTCTGTTTCTGCTCCGGAGTAAGAACATGATGATCTTCATCTCGCTCTACATCCGGCTGAATTGCTCCATTTTCTTTCTCGTGATGGGTTTGAACCTCAGGCGCAGATGAGACTCTGACGATTTCTCCACTTTCATCACCCATGCGATTGATAGCTCGGCTTATGCTTGAAGATCTTCCAACCAGAGGACCCATATCACGTACATGGGGCCGGAAATATAGCGTAGCAGAGTGCGAGCTCTGCGCTCTAGGCTCGACCGAGGTAGGATCATCGAGTTTCGCTGGAACATCTCTGTCAGGACAGGGCGAGGATGAACTCTGCGGCGAGCCGTGATTGCCCCCACGACAAATACTCTGAGCTGGACTAAATACCATCTCAATGACCGTGATAAAGAAAACACCAGCCAGTGCAATAGCACCAGGCATGGCTGGGTAATCACTTGTCCAGAAACTGGATAGACATGGGTCATTTAACGATCCGAACGCAGTAGGAAGCAGATGTACGAATGCAGTGGCGATCAAAACGCCAGTTCCAAAATGACTAACAAAAAAGAGAAATGAAGCTGGGATATGAAGTCGCGGGAATCGAGTTGCCAGAATTGGAAATGCACATGCAATAGTCGATGTCCCTAGGATGATAAACAGCGCTGCAACGTGCAGCGGTAGATCGTACGCAGCTCCGCGAACACCACCTGTGGCGCAACTTGATCGCTTGACTGGCTCTGGGTCTTGCTGTTCAACAGGAAAAGGTGCTTCGAGAACGAGAGGTGGTTTCGAAATGAAGTACTTGCTTAGGCTGTCATAGGAAATCAGGGCAGAGACACACAGGACTGAGAGCAGCCACCGCGCCCAGTCCTTAAATGTTTGATACGACGAGGAAGTCTTGTTTGGATGTAGTTCTCCGCGACCAATACTAAGATTGGTCTTTTGGGGAGCGAGGGGTCCTATCCATTTAGTCAGTGATGCAAGCATAATGAGGCGAATATGACATCCATACCGGTGGACGCCTCGCGCCCCTCGTGGAGACGTTTCCCCGGATCTGATGTTTCAAGCGGATGAACATAAGCCCAATTCGAAAGGCCCTGAAGCAACGCCAGTCCATTTTCATCATCCTTGTTCTCACGGGCGTTGGAAATACCAATAAGATCTTGGCGGGTCGTCAAGTCAGGAGCGAAACGCGGCGGGTTCTGATTCCACTCATCATGCAGGAGAGTATCGTCGGTCCGGGAGGGGCAATTCATGATGCCAAGGCGTTTAGCGTGGCAGCTTATATAGAGATTCTGACAGTGAGGTTACAGGAGAGAGGATTACAGTATCTGTGCGCTACAATATAAGAATAATTCACAAGGCAACATCGATTCGAGGGCTTGGCGTTTGGTGGACTCCGGCCCGACTTCTTGGCAGCGGTCCCTCAACTGTCTCCGTGATTCGCTCAAGCGAGCATCGGGCCGATTTTCGCCTATCTAGATTCCTTATGGTTACATGTGGTGGGTGGGAATCAGCAGCACATGGGGCCGTGAAAATACTGGGGCAATGGAAGCTTGTGATTATTCGTGATATCCGTTCATTATCATTTAGCCCAGGGAGCTTTTGTATGCACTTCGGCATCCCCGCTCTGTGACGGTGGAGGCTGTGAAGACGCCCATGGGGCTCTGGTCGGCGCCATAGGGCCTGGGGTTACCCTTGAAGTGTCTGAGATGGCAGAAGGGATTCTTGTTGCAACGCCAGGTATACCTTCCTTTCTTGTGACGCCCCATGGAGCTGCTGTTCCACCCGTTGGCGGCACGGCCCGCGTGCCCGCCGCTGAATCGGCCCAGGGAGCCTGGGTACCAGCTCCAGGCGTAGGGCGAGGAGTGGCAATGGAGGCATGACCGAGGTCTGGCGCGACGGGCCTTGCCTGAGGCCCAGATGTTGCGTGAGCCGTGGAAGGAGGAGGGATGGCATTAGGATCGTAATCCCAGCTAAACAGACTTCCAAAGGGGAAATGCTGAACCACTGGGAATTTGGAAAGAACTTCTGCGTTGTACATTTTGACCATTCCCTAGAGACTTCGTGTTAGGGCCAACGCTTTCCACGGACATCAAGAAACACAAACCTTGTTAATCTTGCCCCAGCCAGTTTGAATGCCCGAGATATCATAGAGAATGCGACTGTGTTCCCAGAAAGGGCCCTTCTTCACATCGTAGATAAAACCGATTGCAGAGAAGTACAGGTTAGTTTCTCGTTCTTTTTCAACGATATTTGTCTTGACGACTCCGCTTGGATCAGGGGAATCGGGCAGAGAGCCCTCTTCGGGTGTCAAATCAGAGTCGGTGATTGCGGGCGAATACTGGGCAGACCCAAATATGTAAGGGACAAAGGAGTGATCATCCAGCCCCCAGACTCCGTGGGAACCCGCGGGCTCAAGGGTGTATGTTTTAATGAGTTTCCTGACCAGGTCCAGATATCTAGGCAAAAGTTATTAAACAATGAAGCATGTTGTATGTGGTAGAACCATAGGCGGACGCACGGCTGAATGACCCCGATAACAATAGCTCGTTCTTCCACGCCAGGCTCGGCCTTGGGGAATGCATTCAACTTCCACAATCCACCCAGGAAAGCGAGGAAGCTCAATTCATGACCAGTACCGTAGTCTAGACGCTGTCCGCTGCCCCAGCTGCCCACGAGGTATGCTTTCAATTCTTCTCCTGCGGTCACACCGTGCCCGTCTGGTGACACTTTCTGTAAGAGCTCTGCGGGTAAGCATTCTTTTAACAAGTCTGACGCGCGGCTCTCCATCACCTCGCACCATCTTCGAAAGCTTATATTTCCAAATCTTCGTGGGCCAGTATCGGGCGGGACCTCCTGGATGATATCTTCGAGGCTCAAGAGAAGTCGCTGCAATTGTCGGATAGGAGCGGAGAATTGAATCGCATCACTGTTGATGGCCCAGGATTGGGATGTGCCATCGCCTAATTTCAACGGGAACATCGATCGGTTGAGTTGTAACAGCCAAGTCATGATATCAGTATAGGCTTTTGAGGTGAGGAAGGCCGATACATCTTGCGAGTCGTGGATCTTCTTGGTCGGGGCAGTGAAGACATGCGGTGCAGAGGGGTCCAAAATGGACAGCACACGAATAGGTGGGCCAGTTTTAGCCATGACAGTTGGAGGGATGTGAAGAGAGAAAGTTGGAGGGGCACTCCACATGCGGGATGATGTTATGGGACGCTGACTCCACACAAGCTTCCTCCCTTGCCTGCTTTTCTCCCACTTCCCACGCGCAAATATGCCCAAGAGAGCCAAACCTCGGTCTACGGATGTCTCTCTGAGTTATCTCAACAATGTCAACGCAGAACCCAAGAGACGCCGTACAGGTAATGAACCCACCATTTACGATTTCCCAACCTCGCCGGAACAGCCTCGAGACACGCGAAAGGTTCGACACGCCCGTCTCAGCGAGCCAGCGACGCGCTTTAGGAATCTAAGGAATCGCCAAAAGGGCGTTGATCCATCGCAACAAAGCGCGACCCCTCGTAGCCCTTCCAACGAAGAACAAGAGTCACCCAACGACGCGCAGTCCGAGGCCGACGACAATCAATCCGCCGAGTCTGAAAATATTGATGAATCTACGGGGTCACATAGGACCCAAAACGAGACGGAAAACATTGGCGGACATCAGGCAGACGACAGCGACGAGAGGCAGCCCACTACACCCGTGCCTGCCATCTATTCCGGCATTGAAGGCCTCTTCCTACCCAAAGGCGCCCAGGAGGAAGGTCAGGAGCCTGGAAATGGCGGGTTTGTATCTATCAATGGCCCGCGGCGCGTGAGTTCTCGGAACTCCCGCTCTCGACCCCGTGCTAGCGACCTCTTCCCAGCAAAATTACCCGAGATGACCGGGGCGCAGAATGACGGAGATGAAAATAGTTCACCTGTCTCTGTGGATGGTTATTCCCATGGAAATCACGGCGGCAGCGAGTCTGTTGAGTCCGATATTAGCGAAGAAATCGTGAAGGAACAGCCGGACAGTGACAAA
>ERZ1673737.3869-NODE-3869-length-10969-cov-12.930823_pt1 | contig 10969 bp, 9 predicted proteins | sample MGYA00580211_ERZ1673737 | MGnify/ENA primary metagenome ERZ1673737 (study PRJEB41218, sample SAMN15661789) | gut metagenome | host: Homo sapiens | place: Canada: London | collected 2015-08-20/2019-03-30 | study: EMG produced TPA metagenomics assembly of... | reverse complement strand
TAGAGCAGAGGACTGAAAATCCTCGTGTCGCTGGTTCGATTCCGGCTCTGGGCATGTTTTAATGTAAAGTATACATAAAGTATACGAATGGCTGGTTAGAAAAAGCCTGAGCATCAATTAATTTAATATGGGGTATTAGCTCAGTCGGTAGAGCACTTGACTTTTAATCAAGTTGTCCGGGGTTCGAATCCCCGATGCCTCACTAATTTTAAGAGCACTGTCAAACTGACAGTGCTTTTTTCATGTCAGGAAAGTCACGTGGAATACCATCCTACACATTGTATGAAAACACCCGTTAAAACTCCACGCTATAGAGTATACAGATTTAAAAAAGTATCTGCTACAATAGAGTCAGTTAAGAAAAAGGCAGCGTGTTTCGGGGGAGTCATAGCTGTACGTTTTGTGGGAAAGAATACTTCAGGAGGTGTAGCAAATGATTATTATTGGCGAAAAGATCAATGGTTCCATTCCTTCTGTGGCAGAGGCCATTGCAAAAAGAGATGCGGAATTTATCAAAGACCGTGCAAGAAAACAGGCAGAGGCCGGAGCAACATTTATCGATTGCTGTGCATCTGTTCCGGAGGAAGAGGAAGTTGAAACACTGAAATGGATGATCGACTGTATTCAGGAAGTAACAGACCTTCCGATTTCTGTGGATAGTCCAAGTGCTGATGTACTGATTCAGGCTTATAAATTCTGTAAACGTCCGGGACTTTTCAATTCTGTATCCGGTGAAGGTGACAAGATTGATAAGATTTTTCCTGTTATGGCACAGGAAGAGAATAAAAAATGGGAAGTTATCGCTCTTCTCAGCGATGACACCGGAATTCCGAAGAATGCAGCAGACAGACTTCGCGTATTCGATAAGATCATGGAGAAAGCTAAGGAATATGGAATCTCCCCATCCAGGATCCATATTGATCCGCTGGTAGAGATGCTTTGTACATCAGAGAATGGAATTGAGACAAATATCGAAGTTATCACTTCTGTTCGTGAGCAGTATCCGTCCATTCATATTACAGCAGCAATCAGTAACATTTCTTTCAACCTGCCAGTTCGTAAGCTGATCAACCTTGGATTCATGGTATTGGCTATGAATGCCGGACTGGACAGTGGAATCCTTGATCCGACAAACAGAGACATGCTTGGTCTTATCTATGCAACAGAAGCACTTCTTGGAGAAGATGACTACTGTATGGAATACATCGGAGCATACAGAGACGGTCTGATCGGTCCGGTAAAGAAATAATGAATGTATTTAAGAAATCTGCCGGGTTGCGGAGCCTGACAGAATAATCTTAGATAACATATATGGGAAGCACCAATGTACGAAAAAAGATAGCAGTCCCTAAGAAAAAATTTAATGAGTGCAAAATCAATTTCAGGAGGTAAAGTATTATGAGTAAAATGGATGAAGTTTTTGATCTGGTAGTAAGAGGAAAAGCTAAACTGATCGGCGCAGCAGTTCAGGAAGCACTTGATGAGGGGAATGCAGCACCAGATGTTCTTGATAACATGATCAAGGCTATGGGTGTTGTAGGTGAAAGATTTAAAAATAATGAGATATTCGTTCCTGAGATGCTGGTAGCAGCAAGAGCTATGAAGAAAGGTGTAGATGTTCTGAAACCGCACCTTGCAGGCGGAAGCGCAGGCGTAGCTGGAAAAATGATCATTGGAACAGTAGCAGGCGATCTTCATGATATCGGTAAAAACCTGGTAGCTATGATGATCGAGAGTGCCGGATTCGAAGTAATTGACCTTGGTGTAGATGTTCCGATCGAGAAATTCGTTGAAGCAGTACGTGAGAATCCGGATGTTAAAGTTGTAGGTGTATCTGCACTTTTGACAACAACCATGCCGGCTATGAAAGATACAGTTGAAGCTCTTAATAAAGAAGACTTCCGTAAAGATATCAAGATCATGGTTGGCGGAGCTCCTATCACTCAGGAATTCGCAGATGAGATTGGCGCAGATGCTTACACAGCAGACGCAGCAACAGCAGCTCAGGTTGCAAAACAGCTTGTAGCATAATGTAAATGTAGATGAAATAATAGTAACGGTCATAAAAATGATCCGCAGAGACTATGAAAATAAAGATAGTTTCTGCGGATTTTTTATAATTAAGATATGTTCGCAGGGGTTACTGTTCACTGGCAATGTTCCGCGAGGTGTTTTTTGTGAGCGAAGGTCACAGAAAACCCGAGACATACTGCGCGAATTTATGCGATTAGCATAAATTCTGTGCATCGCGAAGCGTGTTACTGAGAACGGAGTGAACAGTAACTCGCAGGGCTTATCAGTAATATCTTGCGACGTGTTTTTATGGGAAAAGGTTGTAGATATATATTGGAAGACGGATGTATAAGTTAAGACTTTACTTAATGAAGACAAATGGTTAAACTGGTAATAGTGAGAAAATCAGAGCAGTAAAGAAAACTAAGACAGTAGAATACCTGTCTGAAAATATGGGTAGAAATATAAAGTACAGGGGTGGCGGATTTGAATACATATAAGGTGTTTTTTACAAAAGAAAAAAAAGAAGTTTCGGTGCAGGAAGGTACAACTGTACTGGAAGCTGAGAGGATAGCAGGGTTATCCCCGGATGCACCATGCGGGGGTGCCGGAAAATGTGGAAAATGTACCGTAAAGATCAACGGCTCTGTGGAAAAAGCCTGCCAGATAAAGATTACGGCAGATCTTGAGGTAGAAACAATTGAGCAGGCATCGGAACACAGGATTCTTGTAAAAGGAACAGAGAGAGCAGTAGCTTTTCAGCCGGAGCTGGAGATCCTGGACCTTGAGATACAGCCATGTAAGGTTGGGGAAAACAGCTCAGACTGGAAAAGACTTTGCGAAGCTGTAAATAAGAAACTCCGGGAAAAAGGCAGCAAGGCAGACCGGGTGTTCCGGCCGAAGCTGGAAATACTTCCTGTAATCAGCCATCTTATGAAGGAAAAAGGAGGAACAGCCAGAGCAATCGTAAGCGGTGATGAAATTCTGGAGCTGAAAGAACAGGACGATAAACCGGTACTGATGGCTGCGTTTGATATTGGAACAACAACCGTAGCCGGGTATCTTCTGGATGGAAGAACAGGAGAACAGCTGGCAACAGCAAGTGCTTTGAATGTACAGACAGAATATGGTGCGGATGTTATCATGCGTGCCAATTATTCTCTGGAGCATGGTGCAGAGGAACTTTCTGCGTGTATCAGAGTGCTTTTGAAAAAACTGATCCGTACACTTTGTAAAGAAGCGGGAAAAGAGCCGGAGGATATCTATCAGGTCAGTGTTGTGGGAAATACCTGTATGCATCACCTTTTCCTGGGAATCGTTCCGGATTCTCTTGTTCATGCACCATATAATCCGGCGATCAGTCATGGCCTTACATTCCCGGCAGAAAAATTCCGTCTGGGAATCCATCCGGGCGGACAGCTGATCGCGCTGCCTGTCATTGCAGGATTCGTAGGAGCTGATACTGTTGCCTGCCTTCTGGCTGTAAATCTTGAAGAAGAGAAAAAGATGACTCTGATGATCGATATTGGAACAAATGGCGAGATCGTTCTTGGAAATTCAAAACGCCGCATTGCGTGCTCTACTGCGGCAGGTCCGGCTTTTGAGGGCGCAAAGATAGCCTGTGGTATGCGAGGCGCGGAAGGTGCCATTGAGCATGCACATCTTGAAGAAGGAAGACTCGTATGCAAGGTAATTGGAGACGGCAAGCCAACGGGAATCTGCGGCTCCGGACTGATCGATATTATTGCAGGACTTCTGGAAGCAGGAGTGATCGATGAGACAGGAAGACTGATGGAAGGACCGAGAGTTGTTCAGATCGATGACAATACGAAAACAGCATATCTTCTGGCAGGTCCGTCTGAATCAGGTAATGGAAAACCTGTATATTTAAGTCAGAAAGATATACGTGAAGTACAGCTGGCTAAGGGGGCTATTGCTGCGGGAATCGCCCTTCTGGCAGAACAGATGGGAATTACTTTGGAGCAGATCGAGCAGGTTTATATTGCAGGAGCTTTTGGCAACTATATGGATCCTGCAGGGGCATGCAGGATCGGCATGCTTCCGGGAATCCTGAAAGACAGGATCATTCCGGTTGGAAATGCAGCAGGAGAAGGTGCAAAGCTGGCTCTCTTAAATAATGAAGAACTTGAACGCGCGGAGCGTCTTGCCCGCCATACAGAATTTCTGGAGCTGGCAGCACTGCCTGAATTCCAGGATGAATTTGTAGATCAGTTGGAATTTCCGGAAGAATAAGAAAGTCTGTTTTACTCAGTTGGAAACAGATTTTGGCATAGGTTATTAAGTGTAGAATTTATGTGGAGGGAACGATATGGACTTAAAAGAATTACAGCAGCTGGGAAAAGAGATCGGCTTTTTTAAAATAGAGGAAATGGATCCCGGGAAGATCAAACTGCTTCCGGAGGTGCGCCAGATGTGCAGCACAGATAAATGCCACATGTATGGACGAAACTGGAGCTGTCCACCTGCATGCGGAACTCTGGAAGAGTGTGGGGAAGATATCTCAGGTTATACAAGAGGCATCATCGTTCAGACAAAAGGCGAGCTGGAAGATGAATTTGACGGAGAAGGCATGATGGAAACAGAGGCACTTCATAAAGAACATTTTGTGGAGATGCACGACAGACTGAAAAAAGAATTTCCAAAGCTTCTTTCTCTTGGAGCCGGATGCTGTACCAGATGCGCCAAATGCAGCTATCCAGACGCACCGTGCCGTTTTCCGGAGAAACGTTTTTCTTCAATGGAGGCATACGGAATGCTGGTGACTCAGGTCTGTCAGGACAGTGGGATAGAATATTATTACGGACCTGGAACGATTACATACACCAGCTGTTTTTTCCTGGAATAAAAAGATTGAAGAGGCATGAACAGGTTAGAGAAATTTTTCGGTTCTATTTCTGCGAAAGGCTGACATAGACTTTTGGTAGCTGTATAGCTGTGGGAAATGCGCATTCCCGGCTTTGTCCATTGCAGATGGCTGCGGTGGGAAGAGCGAACAGTAATCGGAAACCTGAAGTTTTAGTCTTTGGCAGAAAGGCGGTATTTTTATGGGATGTGGAAAATTTCATGAATTTCATGATTGCAGTGAACAGCGTGATCGTATGGAAATGCTGCGGATCTTTCAGGTAGCAGCAGTGTTCTTCGGAATTCTTATGGAAAAAATCTCCCGCGTGCAAACTGCCGGAAGAAAAATGATCGGAAGAGGACAGGCATGGTATGCAGCTGCCTGGGCAGATTGGAGATGTGGGACAGGTTATGGAAGTGTGCGAAATGCGGCAGATGCAGGCACAGGACATAATGGTGTGACTGCATCAGGAACGGAAGTGTGCAGAAATAGATGGGGATATGCCCGCAGGGGACGAAAAACTGTAACGGATAAGGTTGATGTGGGCAATAATCCGAGAGATGGAAATGTGTGTTGGAAGTATTTGAGTAGAGGGCTGTCAAGATGCAAACTGCGGGGAAAAATGCACAGTGATGGCGCAGATCTCGCTGTTTGTTGCAGTTCGCATATTCGGACCCCATATGCCGGCACCTGAGGTGACGATGTTGTGCATGTTTCCTTTTTTCAGGTAGCCGCAGGAATTTTCCCATACGAGGCTGGTAATGATGTTCAGGGGGAACAGCTGGCCGTCGTGGGTATGACCGCAGAGATCCAGGTCTGCACCTGAAGAAGCTACCTCGTCCAGCTCGCCGGGCTGGTGATCCATAAAAATAACAGGGCGTCTCAGATCCAGTGATTTGGTAAGCTGGGAAGGACTCTTACGCGTGTCGTCCATTTTGCGGCAGCGGGAAGGGTCCTTCCGTCCTGTAAGATAAAACCGGTCATCAATAAGAACAGTTTCATCATTGAGAAGCCGGATGTTGGCATCTTTCAGGAACTGTGTCATTCTGGGATCATCGTAGTCCTTATTCGCAGAGCGGAAAGTGAATCCCGCAAGGATCGGTTCATTGAGATCATGGTTGCCCCAGCAGGCATAAACGCCGTATCTGGACCGGATAGAACGAAGGGTGGAGGCAGTTTTTTCCGGGTTTTTCAGCCCTTCATATTCATTGTCAAAAATATCTCCGGCAATGCACACCAGATCCGGCTTTTGGGCATTAATTGCATTGACAAGAAGTTCTGCATTTTTTTCTCCGATACTGTAGCCAAAATGAATATCTGCAAGCAGGACGATCTTAAGGGAATCCGTTCCTTCCACCTGCTTATCTACTTTCACATCATAAGTTTTTGTCTTAAGATTCCACTGATTTAAAATTCCATAAACACTGATGCCAATAATAAGAAGTGTGCAAATTGCTCCGGTGAGCACGAAAGCTTTCCGGGTGTAAAGCCAGTCTGGATGCAGCGTATGTTTCAGGAGCAGTCTTGTCAGATCTGTTGTGACAATGATGATCAGAATATAAAGAAAAGTGCCCTGAAAATAATTTGCTGTATTTTTCAGAAAACGGTGAAATGCCGGCGGTTTCCGGATCAGAAAGCTGGTGAGCAGTGAGGATGCCAGAAAAATATAAACACCCGCAAAGCACACCCGAAACAGCGGTGTCTGAAACAGATGCGTACAAGCTCCCATCCACAGGATCATCCAGCGGACGATATAAATATTAATGAGAATGTAAAGCGGTGCGAGAAAAATAGCAAGCATTAAATTTGGTAAACCTCCGTGATTTTCGTAAGTGCAGATGTTCAGGTTGTTACAGAGCAATATCACAGAATGTCTGTGAATACTTGAGCTATAGCTACACAAGTATAGCGCAAATAATAATTTTTTGCAAAAGAACATATATTAGGAAAAAGACCGATTATGGTGTTTTTATGAAAAAATATGTGTACTTCCGGTATTTTGTGGTGTTTCTGGTGATCGTCCTGCCGTATTTTATGGGGGCGGTGTTTAATGGGGCTGATATGGTCATGGCGGAGCGCAGGCCGGAAGTGGAGATGTTTCTTCCGATTATTGTGTCTTCCCAGATCGGATCGGATATGAAAAAAGAAACTATAAAAGCGCAGACCGTAATCGCAAGGTCGAATATGCGGAGAATACTCGGGGAGGGGAAAATACTTCCGCAGATACTGCAGGAGAAAACTGACGGAAGAGATTATATTAGAAATATTTTTTCCAAAAAAGACAAAGTCTATCAGCAGGCAGCAGAAGAAACGAGTGGTCAGGTGTTGACATATCAGGGGGAGCTGAAGCTGCTCCCGTGGCATAAGGTCAGCGGGGGAAAAACACGCAGCGGAAAAGAGGCTTTTCGGGATGAGGCATATACATATCTGAAATCTGTGGACAGCAGTGCGGACAAAAAATCGCCGGATTATATGAATGTGGTTGAAATTCCCGTGAGTCAGTCCGGGGAGGTGAAGATCCGGGAACGGGACAGTGCGGGCTATGTGACAGAGCTTTCCGGCGGAAAAAATCTCTTGGAGGGAGAGAGTTTTGCTGTGGGTATGGGATTGAAGTCTGCGAATTTCAGTTTGCAGAAAAAGGGTGATGTGTATGTTCTGCGGGTGCGGGGCAGCGGACATGGAGCAGGTTTTTCGCAATTTGGTGGAAATGAGATGGCGAAAGGCGGGAGCAGCGCGGAGGAGATCCTGAAAAAATATTTTCCGGCCATGAAACTGGAAAATTTGTAAAAAGTGAATAGAGAGTCATATTCTGGACACCCTATAGATACAGAAACGATGTACTGGTGAACAGTTATCGGAAATGAACATATCAGACAGAGGTGGAAAGAATATGATGAAAAGTAAAGTTGTGAGAGGAATTATCAACGGTGGAGTTCTGGCAGCAGTGGCAGCTCTTGGGATCACAGTGTATCAGCTGGGAACCAAGCCCCTTACGGAGTCAAAAGATGATTCTGTGCAGATGGAGGAGACAGGACTGGAGGAAGAAATCTCCGATGAGGGAGATGCGGAAGTTTCCGGAAGTGGAAGCACGGATGGGGATTCGGTGAAGAATGCTGCGGTTGATGCGGACGGCATGGCTGGCAGCAGTGGAACAGGAGATATGGCTGACGGAGGTAGCAGTGCTGAAGAAACTGGTGCGGCAGCTGCAAATGCAAATGAAAGTAATAGTGCTGCGGTTGCCGGTGTGAATGGTTCTGCTGTAAGTAAAGCTGCAGGTAAATTAGCAGATGGTACTGGAGCAGATTCTGCGGAAACTGCATCTGCAGGTAATAATTCAACCGGAAACACCGGAACAGACAGTACTGAGACTTCTGCAGCGGGAATTGCTGCACAGAATCTGAATTTTACCGAGAATTCTCTTATGGAGTGGCCGGTCCGCGGAACGGTTCTGATCGATTATAATATAAACGAAACAGTGTATTATCCAACTCTCGACCAGTACAGGGTAAGTCCGGCGATCGCAGTTCAGGCTGTGGAGGACGCGCCGGTTTATGCGGCTGCAGACGGACAGGTGCTTTCTGTTGAGCAGGATGCCTGCACCGGAACGACTGTGACGATGGAGCTTGGAAACGGGTATCAGGCTGTGTATGGACAGCTTAAAGATCTTACCGTTGCAGAAGGTGATACAGTAAAAGAAGGCGAAGTGATCGGAAATGTCAGCGAGCCGACAAAATATTATTCTGTGGAAGGTCCGAACCTTTATTTTGCAGTGAAGAAGGATGGAAATCCGGTGGATCCGTTTGAGTATCTGGAGTAAAATTTTATATGAAAATTATGCGGGATATGGAATCCATCCCGCATAATTGTACTATACCCACATAAAATTTCACGAAGAATCTTTTTTACCGGGATGAAAACGTGTATAATCATAAATATAATATCTGCACATAATGACAACATATGACAGACATAAAGGACAGAGGAAGAGGTACATATATATGAATATTAATGAAATAGCCAGACTTGCAGGCGTTTCCAGAGCGACTGTATCCAGATATCTGAATAATGGGTATGTAAGCAGTGAAAAGAAAGCAGTCATCCGGAGAGTGATCGAGGAGACTGGTTATCAGCCGTCCTCCCAGGCACAGACACTTCGTACGAAAAAAACGAGTCTGATCGGTGTCATCCTTCCAAAGATCAATTCCGATACCATAAGCCGTGAAGTTGAAGGAATCAGTGATATTCTTACACGGAGAGGATACCAGCTGATTCTTGCCAATACTAACAATGATGTGGAAGAGGAACTGAAATATCTTTCGCTTTTTAAAGAGCGTCAGGTGGACGGAGTTGTTTTTATTGCCACCATGTTTACAAGGAAGCATAAGCAGATGCTTAAGGATTATAAGGTTCCTATTGTACTTCTGGGACAGCATCTGGACGGATATCCTTGCATTTATCAGGATGATTATAAAGCTGCTTTTCAGGTGACGGAGAAACTTGCGGAGAAAGGCAGCAAGTTTGCCTATATTGGAGTTACAGATAAAGATGTGGCTGTAGGTGCACAGAGAAGAAAAGGATTCGAAGATGCCCTTCGTAAGAAAAAGCTTGAGATTGTGCCTGAGAGGATGAAAGTGGGAAGTTTTACCATGGATTCAGGATATGAGATGGCCAGGGAGCTTTTTGAGGAGGATCCGTCCATTGATTCTCTTGTGTGCGCTACAGATACCATGGCAGTGGGAGCCATGACTTACCTTAAGGAGATAGGACTTCGCATTCCCGAGGATGTGCAGATTGCGGGAATCGGTGATGGAGTTCCGGGCAAGATCGTGGAGCCGAAACTTACTACCATGCATTTTTATTACAAAACAAGTGGGATGGAGGCAGCAGCTATGCTGGCCGACCTTATTGAGAATGATACCGGGATCAGCAAGGAGATCAAGATGGGATGTGAACTTGTGGAACGGGAATCTCACAGATAACAGAATAGTTAAGTCAGGCAGGAGCAGGTTCTTTTTGGAAAGGGATCTGCTCCTTTTTTGGGACGGGGATTTTGGTTCTGATATCGGTTCTTATGGAATATGTACAATTTTCAGTATGAAAATTTGTGAGATGTTTCGGATTTACAAATGAGATCGTTGTGGTTATAATACAATCAAGATATGAGAACGATTCCACATTAAAACACAATAAAGAAAATGAAATATATGTGAGAAACTAAATAGAATATTGATAAATGACAAAAAATATGACAAAAACAATATTTTTAATAGTTAAAAACATATGGAATCAATCTCATAAAAACATAAATAATGGATCACAAAAAAGACAGAGATAACGATCATATCTGAGTTATAACGATATGCATCATATGATCCACAAAAAAAGGAAAAGTAAAAAGAGTCTGCTGATTAAAAATCAGACAGCGACGGAAAAGGAGGAAGGACATGGATTACAGAAAGACCGCACAGGAAATCTATGATCATGTAGGAAAGAAAGAAAACATCATTTCTGCAGCCCACTGTGCAACAAGACTTCGTCTGGTCATTGCAGATAATGACAAGGCAGACAAGGAATACGTGGAGAATATCGACGGAGTAAAAGGTGTATTCTTCGCACAGGGACAGATGCAGATCATTCTTGGAACAGGAGTTGTAAACAAGGTTTATGATGAGTTCATCCAGATCGCCGGGGTTTCCGAGAGCAGCAAGGAAGAGCTGAAGCAGGTGGCAGCATCCAAGGCCAATCCAGTACAGAGACTCATTAAGACGCTTGGAGATATTTTTGTCCCGATCATCCCGGCTATCGTAGCCAGCGGATTCCTGATGGGAATCATGGAAGCTTTGAACTTCATGGTAAACAATGGCTTCCTGAACATTAATACCAACGGTTCCATTTATGTATTTGCACAGCTTTTCAGTAATACAGCATACACATTCCTGCCGATCCTCATCGCTTACAGTGGTGCAAAAGTATTCGGCGCCAACCCTTACCTTGGTGCGGTTATCGGTATGATCATGATTCATCCGAATCTGCAGAACGCCTGGACAGTTGCCACGGAAGGCGTACAGGCCACACAGAAAGTATGGTTCGGAC
>ERZ1673737.3857-NODE-3857-length-10990-cov-4.499588_pt1 | contig 10990 bp, 8 predicted proteins | sample MGYA00580211_ERZ1673737 | MGnify/ENA primary metagenome ERZ1673737 (study PRJEB41218, sample SAMN15661789) | gut metagenome | host: Homo sapiens | place: Canada: London | collected 2015-08-20/2019-03-30 | study: EMG produced TPA metagenomics assembly of... | reverse complement strand
TCATGCCGTGTTTTTGGTCGTTTTGGTGAAAAATGATAAAAACCACAGTTTTATGACGAAATTTTGAATTTACAGGCGGGAAAACGGCGTTTTCTCGAGCAAGCGGATTGTCTGATTATTGCATCTGATATGCCATCTGCAGAAATTAACAATGCTGCCCGTTTTGCTCGCCTGCACAGCAAGCCGATCATTGATTTAAATACTGCTGACATGCATTTTCGCTGTTAAGCGGCACGATGGCGCGGCCTCAGCTGGTATGGCATCACCCCGGGAAGCCGCAGTGTCATGCTCTGGGGCAGTCCGATCGAGCTCAGCAAGCAGGCTCAGCTGAAAAGTGGCAGGAAGATTTGATTGCGCGTGTATTCGACTGTCCGGTAGCAAACGAATACGGTGCGCGTGATGCCGGTATCCTCGCCTACACCTGTCCGTCCGGCGGCATTCACATCACTGCAGAAAACTGTATCCTAGAAGTTCTTGACCCTGTCACATATGAACCGGTGCCGAACGGACAGAGCGGTGTGCTTGCGATCACTGATCTGACCAATTATGTTCAGCCGCGTCTACGATATATGCTCGGTGATATGGGTACACTCTCAACCGAAGAATGCTGCTGCGGCCGCCGCCTTCCGCTGGTCCCGATAATCGAGAAAGAGCTGCTTCAGCGTCGTGAGGAACAAATGCAAAATCAGAAGCTGTACCGCAAATCATATGATACAAACTATCTGGATTTCGTGTTTGTCAATGACATGGGAACGCTGTTCAAGCCAAATGATTATATTACCCGTCACTTTAAGGAACTTCTCCAGAGGAATAACCTGAAAGTAATCCGCGTGCATGATCTCAGGCACCCGTATGTCAAGCACACGACAAAAAATTTTTAGCTTACGCTTGATGGATTTTCAAGCACAGGCTTATCCTGATGCTCGTCGAAAAACTCGCGGAACTTGTCAGCTTCATCGGGGAGAACAAAGCCGAAGCCCTGTCCGTCCACTCTGCAATAGAAAGCGATTTTCATGTCTGCCACCTCAAGCGAAAATGTCTTGGATTTTATATGCAATCTCAATGCGCTTATCGGGGTACACCAGCACCCGGTCGATCAGCAGCTCGGCCAGCTCGGTGGTCAGCGTGTCAGCATCGAAAATCGCTTTGGACGCTTCCTTTCGGCTGTCCTGCCGAGCCTGCTCGTCCTGCTTCTGCTTTGCCTGTGCCAATACTGCGGCATAGGCGTTTTTCGTTTTCAGAAGCAGCTCGTCGCACGTAGCTTTTTCCGCCTTGTAGGTATTCAGGTCGATCTCGCCCATGAGATAGCGTTCATACAACGTGCGCTTGCCGTCTTGCAGCGTCTCAATCTGCTGCTCATATTCGGCGCGTTCCGGTACGGAAGCATCTACCCGGAGCGTACCGTCAGGGGCAAGCGGCGCGGTGGCTTCCATCTGCTTTTTCAGCGTCAGGATTACCGCCTGTTCCAGCTCCGCGGCGTTCAGGCGCATCTTGTGGCAGCGGCTTTCTACGTCCGCCTCGGAATGGCGGCAGTGATACCATTCTTGCTTTCCAACGTAATGAACTGTTTTCCTGCCTTGGTGCTGGAGCCAATATCGTCGATCAGCGTCAGATTGCCGTCCCTGCCAATCACATCGACCACCGTGCCGTTGGGGAGCTGCGTAAACGCGGTGTTGTCCAGTCCCGCACCGGTGCGGACGTTCAGGTTGCCGCCGTTGGTCGTGACCGTGCCGATTTGTTTTGTTTCCTGCGTGTCTGCGGCGATGCTTTCGGCGGCAGGCAGCGCATCATCAGGATAATCACCGCCGCTGTCAAAGGCGGAAACGGGGAGAATCCCGATGCACAGGAGCATCAGCAGCAGGCTGATAAAAATGCGCGGTGTGTTTTTAGTCATGGTTCAACGCCTCCTTTTCCGAAGTGGCCGGTGCAGGCGCGGCCTGCATACGGCGGAACAGCTCGGCAAACCGCTCCATCGTCATGCCGTTCTCACGCACCATGCCGATGATGTCGGTGTCCTCCAGCTCACGAATCTGCTTTTTCAGCTCGCGGTTGCGGCCTTGCAGATCGGAGATTTTGCCTTTGTTCTTCTCCAGCTTCCCACGGAGCTTCATGATTTTCGGGTTCATATCGTTCACTCTCCTTTATGGCAAGCGCCCATAGCGGTAGAAATGGGACTGCCAATAGCTTGAATTTAAGTTCGCATAAGAGATCGGATCTCCACAGTGGATCATCATATTGTTGCCGACGTAAATGCCCACATGGCTGACACCGGGGGTATCGTAGGTTCCGGTGAAAAACACCAGATCGCCCGGTTTGACGTTGGCAGAGGATATGGGCGTACAGATGTTGCAAAGCCCCTGCGCTCCCAGCCTGCCCACATCCCAACCGGAATGATTGATGACCCAATTGACGAAGCCCGAACAGTCAAATGAGGTAGAGGGACTGCTGCCGCCCCAAACGTAGTAGCGGGTCGTTTTATGGGCGGCGCGGTTGATGGTCACACGGTTCCAGACCTGATCCTGCACCACCAGCATCCCAATTTTTTTGAGCTGCTTGCCCAGCTCCTTGATGTCGTAGCAGACGATGCGGCTATTCACATCCACGTTCGTGTGATGGTTGAACACATTCAGAGAGCCGGTGACGTAGATTTCAAGGGCGGTGGCGATGTACTGCGCTTCCTTTTCATCCTGCGCACGGAGGGCGTTATACAAGTCCTCCAGCAGCGGCATATTCTCCGGTTTCGGGTCATTGAGGTAGTCTTGGTAGACGATGCGCACGCAGCGGTCGATGATGGTCTTTTCTACAGGGACAAGCCCGTCCTTGCCGCCGACGATCAACTCGCACAGCGACAGAATACAGAATGAAGTCGGATTTCAGGTTCAGCGGGTTATCATCGTCGCTGTAATCCAGATTCAAGTCCATCGGATTGATGTAGCAGGGCGAACCGTCGTAGCCCTTGCCGATGGGCGACAGCTTGATGACCTGACCGTGCAGCCGCTCCACCAACGGTGTATATTCGCCCTCCGGGTCACAGATGATGATGTCATCCTTGGGGCAGATGAGAAACGCATTGGTGATCTCACGTTTTGCCGAAAACGACTTGCCGCTGCCGGGAGTGCCTAAAATCAGGCCGTTGGGATTTTTCGGCAGCTTCCGGTCTAGGGGCCGGCGGATTATAGTTGATCCGCCGCATGCGCGCGGCGGACACCCGCGCTTCTAGGGCCAAACAGGCACGAGAACAGGACGGGCGGATAGCGAAAACCGCGTGGTTCATGCGGGCAGCGAGCGCAAGACCTCTGAAATGAAAAAGGGCGGGCGAAACGGGGAAAATCCGCAGGATTTTTGTTTGTTTTTTCACAAAAAGGTTGCCTTGCAAAAGGGGCGGCATGTATAATAAAAAAATACAAGGCCTGTCCGGGGGATGAACCCCGCTGGCTTACACGCGAACAGAAGGAGAACAGATATGATGAGAAAGAGGATCGCCGCGTGGGCGCTGACCGCCTGCATGGCATTGACCCTGCTTCCCCTGCACGCCGGGGCCGTCCCCATCAGCGGCCCGTCCGCCACGGAGACCGTTCTGCCGACGCAGGTGACGGCGGCAGCGGAGGAGAACACCGTCCATGCGTTACAGGCGGCGGGGCTCCCGGTCTACACCCTGCAAAAAATGGGGAACGACCGGGAAAATCTGGTGCTGCTGCTGTTGGGCGACGGCTACACGCAAGATCAGCAGCAGCAATTTCTTCAGGAGGCGCGGGTACAGCTTGGCCGCCTGATGGCGCTGGAGCCGTACAGCCGCCTTGCCCACCGGATCAATGTGTACGCCGTGCCCGCCGTGTCCAATGAGGCGGGACTGAGCACCGAGAACACCAAGCTGGACACCTATTTCGGCCTTACTACCCTGTTCGAAACAAAGAGCATCGGCTTTAGGAGTGATACGGACGGGGAAGCAAGGGTGAACGCGATCCGTGCCGATCTGGAGCGGCTGTGTCTGGACGAAGGGGCGTTTGTGGACAACATCCATATGTTCGTCAACACAAACGCATCTGTCGGCTCCGCTAGCGGGATCTACTCCTTTTCCACCGGACGGGCCGAGGACTATGCCATGGCCCATGAGCTTTCCCACAGCGTGGGAAAGCTGGGGGATGAGTACGGCATAGACACGAGGTCTCCCAACGTCTCCACCGGTAGCGACATCAAGTGGAAAAAGATGATGGGCTACCGGAGCATCATCGCATGTGAGAACAACGACGGCAGGGTGCTGATCCCCACGGCGTTCAAGTGCAATATGTACCAGTCGAATCGGCCCTTCTGCGAGGTGTGCCGTCTGGCTCTGGTGCGGCGGATGTTCTCCACTGAGCGGATCCAAAACGGCATGGAGCTGTATGTGGCGGACCCGGAGGTCACCACGGCGCACAACAACACTGAGGACAGCGAGCGTTACCGCGTCACGCAGGAAAACCTGCTGAAAAAAGCACCGAATATCCGTGATCTCTCCCTGCGGACGGTGATCCAAAACCTCAGCGACCAGGAGCGGAAGGTGAAGCTGGTGCTGGGCGTGGTCAAGGCGGACGGCGAGCCGCGAGAGCCATTGAAGGAAGAGGTCTTTACCGTCCCGGCGCTGACGAAGAATGGGAACATGGAAGATGCCTGCATTTATCCCACCCTGACTTTTACTCCCATTCAGGGCACGAACTTTGAAGCTGGAGACCGACTGGTGGGAGAGGTCCGGGACGCGGAGAGCGACGAGGTGCTGGCCACCTATCAGGAGCCGGAATACGACACCTATCAGGTGAACTATCTGTTGGAGGACGGACAGTCCATCCCCAACACCTTCACCACAGAGTTACTCCTGTCCAAGGGGTGCGGCGATCCGTTTATCAGCCAGTGGGCCCCCCGGACGGTGGGCGGACACGCCTTTGTTCGGATGGAGCGGGAGGGGCTTGCCCTTCGCCTTTACTACCGTCAGACCGCACAGACCGTCCCGCCCGAAAAGCCCAAGCTGGAGGGCGCCGTCACCATCATCGGCACGCCCAAGTACAACCAGCCCCTGACAGCGACCGTCACCAATCTCACGCCTGCTGGTGCCAAGCTGACCTACCAGTGGTATCACGACGATGAAAGGATCCTTGGTGCCATCAAGGAAACGTACACGCCCACGGCCGAGGATATTGGCAAGAGCGTCCATGTTGCGGTTTCCGCCGAGAAGTGCACGGGCGTGTTGAAGTCCGATGAGGTTACCGTGGCCAAGGCGGACGCGTTTAAGATGGCCGACTACGATTGTCAGATGTACTATCACATCACTGAAGTTCAGGAAATCACCGCTTATAATTTCGTTCCGGCCGATCAGGTTCAGGATGCGGTCATCAAGGACGGCGTTCGTGATATGGTGGATCCCGATCACATCATTTCGACCGAGGACTTCACCAGCACCACGTTCAAGCTGGCGGACGGCCTGACCCCGGCAGACGCGGGCAAGACCGCAAGCTGGAAAGTGATCATCACCAGCACGACCCACGGGGACACCACCGGCACCATCACGGTCAAGATCACGGCTAAGGATGCTCCCGTTGTTCCCAAGCCTGAGCCGAAACCCGAGCCCTCTCAGCCCGGCGGCTCTACGGGCGGTAATACCGGTGGTTCTTCCAGTGGTGGCGGTAGTTCGTCCGGCAGTTCCGGCGGTTCGTCCTCCGGTGGTGGCGGTGACACAGCGTCCGCCAAGCCTGAGACCGCCACCAAGCCGGACGGCACCACCGTCAAGACCGAGACCATGAAGGACGGCAGTTCCGTCACCGAGAACAGGGCCGCTGACGGCTCCACCGGCACGGTGAAAACCGACAAGAACGGTCAGACCGAAGCGGAGACCACCCTCAGCGGCAAGGCCGTTGAGGACGCGAAGAAGAACGGTGAGGCCGTCAAGGCTCCCGTGGAGGTGGAGGCCACCAAGAACAGCAGCACCGCTCCCGTGGTGAAGGTGGAACTGCCCAGAAACTCCGGCGAGACCAAGGTGGAAATTCCCGTTTCCAACGTGACGCCCGGCACGGTGGCGGTGCTTGTCCACCCCGACGGCACGGAGGAGATTTTGAAGGACTCCGTTCCCACGGAGGACGGCATCCAGCTCACCGTCAACGGCGGCGCAACCGTCAAAATTGTGGATAATTCGAAGGATTTTGCCGATACCCGGGACCATTGGGCCAAGGATGCCATCGACTTTGTCAGCGCCCGCGGCCTTGTGAGCGGCATGAGCGAGACCACCTACGCGCCCGACAACGCCACCACCCGTGCCCAGCTCTGGACGATTTTGGCGCGGCAGAACGACGCGGACCTGAGCGTCGGCGGGAGCTGGTACGAAAAGGCGCAGACCTGGGCCAAGACCAACAGCATTTCCGACGGCACGGCTCCCGAGGACACCATCAACCGCGCCCAGATGGTCACCATGCTCTATCGCGCAGCGGGCAGCCCAGAGGTGGAGGGTGCGTCCGCGTTCACCGATATTTCCGCCGACAGCTACTACGCCAAGGCCGCTGCCTGGGCGGCGAAGAACGGTATCACCGCCGGTGTGGGCAATGGAAGGTTCGAGCCTAACGGCACCTGCACCCGCGGCCAGATCGCGACCTTCCTGTATCGTTACATGAAGTAATGTTCCCAAAGCGATCCACAAAAGCAAAATCTCAACGCAAAGGAGACAACACATGAAGTACAAGAAAAGCGGCAGAGTGATGGCTCTGCTCCTTTCCGTCGTCCTGATGCTGGGCCTGCTCCCTCTGCCGGTCAGGGCCGCGGGCGCGGAGACGGGCGTTCAGCTGGGTGATTACATCCGGCTGGGCAGCTACGACGGCGAGCCGATTTTGTGGCGCTGCGTCAGCGTGGACGAAAACGGCCCGCTGATGCTCTCAGACAAGGTACTGTGCGACTCTATGCCCTATGACGCGCAGACCAGCGAGAATTCCACCAGCGGCTCTCACCGCCGCAGCGGCTACCGGAGCAAATACGGCTCCAACCACTGGCGCGACAGCGATATGCGCTCGTGGCTCAATTCCGACGCCGAAGCCGGACAGGTGAAATGGCTCTGCGGCAACCCGCCCAAGAACGGCTATATCATGGGCGGCGGCGCGTATGACGGCAAGGCGGGCTTCCTCAACGGCTTTACGAGGGACGAGGCCGCCGCCATCAAGACGGTGACGCAGCGCTCCATCGTTTCCCATCCGGAGTACACCGCGGGCTACATCGACGCGTCGGGAGCCGACCTCCCCTACAACACCGATATCGGCTCGGTGGCGGACGGCTATGAGGGCGCACATTACGAGAACATCACCGACAAGGTGTTCCTGCTGGATGTCAAGCAGCTCTGTACCGTCTATGAAAACCTCGGCAGCTACTACATCGCACAGAACCGGGACGGCGTCAACTGGAGCTACTGGCTGCGGACGCCGGTGACGGACTGCAACCACGATATGCGCTATGTAAGCCCGCAGGGGAGCATCGGACGCGACGCGCCCTGCAAGGGCTACTACGGTGTCCGTCCGGCGTTCTATCTGGACACGGCGTATTATGCCGTGACCTCCGGCAGCGGCACGGAGACCGACCCCTATGTTGGCACCGCGCCGAACAAGCCGGCGGACAGCACCCCCCTTTCTCCCGCCGAGCGGGACACCGGCGACGGAAACTGGGACGTGGACACCGAGACGTATCTTCAGGTGGAGATGAGCGACTACTACACGAAAGACCCCGAATACGCCAACGCCACCATTCCAGTGTATGTGATCCAGAAGCCCCGCAGCGACACGGAGAACATGGTGATCCTGTTCTGCGCCGAGGGCTACACCAAAAGCCAGCAGGCGGATTTCATCCAAGATGTTCAGAAGCTGTGGCAGGCAACGCTGAACACGGAGCCGTACCGCAGCATGGCGGACCGGTTCAATGTCTATGCGCTCTGCACGGCGTCGAAAGAGGGCTTTGGCGGCAACACGTTTTTCCGGGCGAATACCGACGGCATTTCCACCAATTTCGGAAACTGGAGAAACCACATTTTCGAGCGCATCATAGGCACGTCTTTCCTTGAAAAGATCCATGACGCGCACATCCCCAACACGACCAAGCCGCAGGACGAAGATTACAGCCAGTATGATTACGTTTATGAGCACATCAACCAGTTCGTTGTGCTGGCGAACAGCGGGGAATATTTCGGCGGCTCCCACGATGATATAAAAAGCGGTATCCACTATATCCTGGCAGCCGCAAAAAATAGCTACTCCAAGTTTATCCTGCGCCATGAGCTGGGACACGGACTGTTTCATCTGGGCGACGAGTATGCGACCAGCTCGACCCCCGTGGGGGAGGAATCCTACCGCGCCTCGCTGAATATCTCTCACACGGCAGACCCCATGAAGGTAAAGTGGAAGAATATGCTGGGCTTCCGTAATACCTATTCCTGCCCGCACAGGGACGATTCGTATGTGTACAATTCCAGCGCTGAGTGCCTCATGCGGGATAGCACGAAAAATGAGTTCTGCGATGTGTGCGCCCTTCAGGGCACCAAGCGCATGAGCCAGCTGATCTCCGACCCGCCCGCCCTCTATACGGCGGTACCGGAGGTGAAGTTGTATACCGGCGACTATAAAAATCCCTCCGATAACCCCGAGGCTTACCGGCAGGCAAATTCCGTCGGCTATGGGAATTATCAGCAGGATCGGAAGAACCGCCTTTTGAGCGGTGGCTATAAAAACCGCTTCTCTCCGGACATGAAGGGGCGGGAGATTGAGCTGCGCACCATCGTTCAAAACCTCTCCGACACCGAGGAGCAGACCGTGACGCTGCGCCTGTGGGTGCAGCACGCTGACGGCAGCCGGGCGGTCACGGCAGACGGCGAAAAAATTCTGGCGGAGCAGCGCTTTACCGTTCCCGTCTGGAGCGAAAAGTCCAAGTTCTGGCCCAAGGGCGCGCTGGAATACACCGGCAGTGACTTTGATTCCGGCCTTGCTAACTGCTCTCTCGTCTATCAGATCCCGGCGGACGCCCAGCTGGAAAGCGGCGATACCATCGGCTTTGAGGTGGTGGACGGGGCGGGGAATACCCTTGCCACCGACGGCACCGAAAATCAGTCCTACACCGCCGTCACCGTTCGCTATGCGCTGGAGGACGGCACGGCGATGCCCAATACCGCGCCCTCTGTTCTGCCGGTCCCGACAGGCGCAAGCGTGAACTGGCAGCCGCCTCAGACCCTGAACGGCCACGCCTTTGTCAAGAAGGAGGTCAGCGGCTCCACGGTCACCTTCGTTTATCAGGAGACCTCGGAGCAGCCGGAGGTAAAGACCTACACGGTGCGCTATGACTGGGGCGAAGCCCCCTCCGACAGAAAGCTGCCCACCGACAGCAGGGCTTATCGCAGCGTGGAGCAGGCGATGGACGCCGTGGATACCACTTTTACCGCTGATTCGACCTCCAACGCGCAGAACGGCGGACTGACTGGCACATGGGCGTTCTCTGGCTGGGACAACGGCACCTTAGAGGGCACGACCGTGGTGTTCCGCGGAGCATGGCGCTTTACCCCGGACGGCGGCTCTGCGGGCGGCGGTTCCACCGGCGGCACAACGCCCTCTCAGCCCGGCGGCTCCACGGGCGGCAGTTCCGGCGGTTCTTCCTCCGGCGGTGGCGGCGGCTCCAGCAGCACGACGACCACCAAGCCCGAAGCCACCACCAAGCCCGACGGCACCAAGGTCGAAACCACTACCAAGCCCGACGGCAGCTCCGTCACGGAGAGCACCGCCCCCAACGGCTCCACGGGCACGGTCAAGACCGACAAAGACGGCAAAACCGAGGCGGCGGCCAAGCTGAGCGACAAGGCCATCGAGGACGCAAAGAAGAACGGCGAGGCGGTCAAGGCTCCGGTCGAGGTCGAGGCCACCCGCAACAGCAGCACCGCCCCCACCGTGAGCATCGAGCTGCCCAAGGGGGCAGGGGAAACCAAGGTGGAGATCCCCGTTTCCAACGCAAATTCCGGCACGGTGGCGGTGCTCGTCCATCCCGATGGCACCGAGGAGGTCGTCAAGAACTCCCTGCCCACGGAGAACGGCATCCAGCTGACCGTGAACGGCGGCGCGACGGTCAAAATCGTTGATAATTCTAAGGATTTTGCCGACACCCAAAACCATTGGGCGAAGGACGCCATCGACTTTGTCAGCGCCCGCGGCCTCGTGAACGGCATAAACGAGACCACCTACGCGCCCGACAGCTCCACCATCCGCGCCCAGCTTTGGACGATTTTGGCACGGCAGAATGACGCGGATTTGAGCGGCGGTAATACTTGGTATGAAAAGGCACAGAATTGGGCGAAAGCCAAGGGCATCTCCGACGGCACAGACCCCGACGGCGCCATCAACCGTGCCCAGATGGTCACGATGCTGTGGCGCGCCATGGACCAGCCTGCGGCGGGAAGCGCGGCGAGCTTCACCGACGTCCCCACCGACAGCTACTACGCGCAGGCGGTGGCCTGGGCTGTAGAGCATGGCATCACCTCCGGTGTCGGCGGCGGTCGCTTTGACCCCGACGCCGCCTGCACAAGAGCGCAGATCGCGGCGTTTTTGTATCGCTCCATGAAGTGACGAAAAAACAGCTCCGGTCCCTTTCGCAGGGAACTGGGGCTGTTTTGCGTGAGCCGCTGCTATTCCGGAAAAAACGGGACATATTTTGTGCCGCTGGAATCAATGATGGCTACCCGACCTCAGAAATCGGCAAATTAGCCGTTTTGACACCTGCGCACGGCACGCTTTGGCAACACGCGGAGCACACCGAGGGTAGTGATACCATCCCTACCTCGCATACGCAGAAAGCCCTAAGCGCAGGACGTGCAAGCTGCAATTTCGATAAAAGCAAAAAGAGATCACGCAACCCAGCGGGGCCGCGACGCGCATGAGCGCATCACTGTTCCGCAGGCTCTCTGCGTGCTTCGGGAGTACACCTGACCAAGACCCAAAAGCGGCAAAGTTTGCCGTTC